>Ga0315338_1000570_pt1 | contig 77124 bp, 70 predicted proteins | sample ASW8metaG_FD_204518 | JGI IMG/M metagenome (GOLD analysis project Ga0315338, IMG submission 204518) | Ammonia-oxidizing marine archaeal communities from Monterey Bay, California, United States - ASW #8 | ecosystem: Environmental > Aquatic > Marine > Coastal | place: USA: California | collected...
TAAGTAGGGAACATCAGGAATCTGGAGATCAAATTCAATTTCTTTGCTCTTATAAAGGCGACTGAATTTGATGTAAGCATCAAACATGACATCCCCAGATTTTATAACACCATTTTGGATTCCTTCCTTCTTTAGAAGGTTAAAGGCATTTTCAGTAGGGCAAAATAGCAAGGTAGAAAGGTGATCGGTTAAAATTCGGTTGATCTCTTCGGGCATTGTTCTGTTATAGCTACGGAGTCCTGCTTCTACATGAAATACAGGTATGTCCAACTTGGCTGCGGCCAGGCCACCGGCAAGGGTAGAATTGGTATCACCGTATACTAAAACACCAGCAGGTTTTTCTTTAAGCAAAATAGGTTCAATATTTTCAATCATTTTTGCTATCATTAAGCCGTGACTCAACTTATTGATGCCTAAGTTGTAGTGCGGCTCAGGAAGGCCCATTTGGTTTAAAAAAATAGCCGACATGTTTTTATCAAAATGTTGGCCTGTATGGATGATGACCTCATCAATACTATCCTGGGTTTGGAAAAGGCTTGAAACTGTAGAGGCTTTTATAAATTGGGGCCTAGCCCCTAAAATGGTAACAATTTTCAATCGTCCTCTAAACAGGTAATCAAATTGTTTTTCAATTGAAACTGGCCACATTGACTCAACCCGTTTTGATCAAATTCCAGGCTTTTACCTTTTTTGTTGACCCAGCCTACTTGTTTACCCGGATTACCAAGTACTAAAGCAAAATCTGGGACATCTTTAGTGATAACAGCACCAGCACCGATGAGTGCATAGGCACCAATGGTAATGCCACACAATATAGTTGCATTAGCACCAATGGATGCAGATTTTTTTACCAAAGTATTTTGATAGAATTCGCTGCCTTTTTGAGGAAATTCACACCTGGGCAACAAAATATTTGTAAAGACCATAGATGGACCACAAAATACATAATCTTCCAGTTTCACGCCCTCATATACAGATACATTGTTTTGGATTTTTACATGATGACCTATTATAACATTATTGGCCACATTCACATTTTGGCCCAAGGAACAGTTTTTCCCAATAATTACACCGGATTGTATATGTGAAAAATGCCAAATTCTTGTGCCAACACCAATTGTAACGTTTTCATCTATTACAGCAGTTCTATGGGTAAAATAATTAAGATTATCCATATATATATATCTCCATCTAAATTTTACCGGGAAGGTTGGATTTGTTTAATGAGCAGGAGGCCAATTCCAAAATTTTTACCACATCGATGCCTTCCCTGATATTAGCTTTATTAATTGTTTTACCTTTAATAATATTTATAAAATATTTTAATTCATTATCTAAAGGTAATGTTGATTCATAATTAATTTTTTTTGAAGGCTTATTTTTAATCAAACTCACATCTTTGTTTCCAGATTGATCCTTTTCATAAAAAAATAAAGGTTTATTTTCAGCAGAGTCCTCAAAATGTAGCGTTCCTTTTGAACCAATAATCACTAACCTATGCTCTTTAAAAGGATGGAGCCAACTGACATATATGTGCCCCTGAAGCCCATTTGGATATTTTAAATAAGTGATTGTGGTATCATGGACATTCTGACGAATGAAAGCGCCTCCGAATGAAAGCACTTTTGCTGGAAAAGAGTCTGAAAAGAATTGAAAAAGAGAAACATCATGAGGAGCAAAACTCCAAAAGACATTTTCTTCTTCACGGACAACACCGAGATTCAATCGATTACTATATATATACTGTAGGTCTCCAATAAGGCCATCTTCAATCATTGATTTCATTTTTATTATTGCCGGGTGAAATAACAATAAATGACCAACCATCAATTTCCCGTTATTATCGTTATGAGCAATTTGTATTAAATCGGCCTCTTCAACTGATAAGGCTAATGGTTTTTCTACCAATAATGGTTTGCCATTCTTTATTATCTTTATTGCCAATTCAGCATGGGTAACTGGCGGTGTGGCCACCACATAACCATTAAAATCTGCTTTAAATGCATCTTCAATAGAACTAAAACAGTTTACCTGCGGATATAATTCATTAATTTTATTTTTTTGTTCGTGATTTGTTTCTACAATCCCACCTAGAGCGCCTAATTTGGAAAGAGTTCTTATATGATTTTTTCCCCATCCCCCTGCACCAATAACACAAATTTTGATATGACCCATTAATTAATACTTAAAAATGGTTACCAAGGAAGAAGAGATCAATCCAAAAATAGTAGAAAAAGCTAAGAATAAGAAGCGATTGGGAGAGCTTTTCCTTGATGGCGGTACGGCATAATCGAGAATATGGAGAATAGGTGTTTGTTTCACTTCTTCAATACGTGCTAGTTCCAACTGCTGTTGAAGGGTCACATAGACCTGTTTTTTCGCCTCTACTTCTCGAAATAATCGTGAAAATATCATAAATAATTCGGGTGAATCTTCATAACCCCGATTACGTTCCTTAAAATTCTTTAATTCCAACTCTATAGATTCTAGCTCGTTTTTAACAATTAATAACCGATCTGAAATAAATATTTTTTCTTTATTTGTTTGAGCCGAATTTTCTTTCTGAATATATGATTGAACCTGATCTCCAATAAAATTTGCAATATTGGCTGACACAACCGGGTCTTCTAGAGTAACCGTTATTTTTATCAAGCTTGTTAACCTATCTTCGACCACTTCAACGTGCTTAGCCAAATTTTTTATAGCTTTTTCCTGAACATAAGCTGAATCGGTGAAGGAAGATTGAATAAAAGCATACCAGGGGTATTTATCCATCTCCCATATTTCAATTAGGGTCAATTCTGAACCTGTGCGTATGGCCCATTTTTTCTGCAGAACTTTATTGGCAATTAACCTGGATTGAACTACATCAGAAATATCAAAATCCTGATCATTATTGGACATATTCATACCAAAGTTTGTTGCCAAAGATTGAAATTGTCCTAGTCCCTGAACCATATCCTTTTTCGCAGGGTATAATGAAATCTGAGCAGAATAATATTTAGTGAATAAAAAGGAAGACCCGGTTCCAAAAATCATAGCAAAAACGGTTAGTAAAAATATATGTTTTCTACTTTGGTATAAAACATTAAACAATACTTTGAAATCAATAATATTATCTTGGATGATTTTAGGATTTTCGGTTTCTTTATCATCTATTTCAAAACTTGGATATGCATTTTTTAGGCGTTCCAAGACATCCACATTAATGGTAGTATGGCCTTTTTCGTAATTGATAAGTGTTGCTCTTGAGACATTCATTTGATCAGCCATATCTTCCTGACGTATATCATTCATCAGACGATAGCGTTTTATTTTTTGCCCCAGGGTCAGATTATGTTCCACTAGTTCCACTAGATTGATTCATTAATAGCAATAAAGTGAGTAAGGTTGTGGCTACATTACTTGCTTGAGATGATATTGCATTGAATATTTCTAATCCTGTGGCTCGGTCAGATGAGCCGCTTATGGTCCTTTGGTTAACAATAATTGTAGATCCCTCTATAACTCTAGGCGAGGACCACCCTGTTTTTGGGATAGCCGTACCGTTGGGATAAATAATTAATACATCTCCGGTTTCGGCAAAAGCACTATATCCTCCTGCGCGTTTGATATATTTTTTTATTGAGTCGCCTTTTTTATATGTTACATAACCAGGCACATTCACTTCCCCACTAATTAGCACAAGGCCAGATTTTTTCAACACATTTAAGCTATCGCCATGATTGAGTAAAAAATTATCCTTTTCCCAAGCAATTTTTAAAGAATCCCGAAAAACTTCAACCCCGTTTTTAAGGGCATAACTAGTATAACCACCCGCCAAATCTAAAACGGCAGCTAAGGTAGTTAAATTATTCACTGGGTAGATGCCGGGTATTTTAACTTCGCCTGTAATTTGGACCGATTCAATGGGCTGAAGTTGATCTATTCGAGGTACAGTAATATGGTCACCATTAGCCAATGCTAAATTATTATTTTTCAAATCCACGACTATCTTTAAAGGCGATTGTCCTGATGGATTTTTACGATTGATAATGATACTTGATAAAGCAACTGTTTTCATAAAGTCTGAATCGTCCATAGACATGGTAGCATCAATCAATTGCTTTAAGTCCATACCTGTCTGGTAAGGATATTCCCCAGGATTTTTTATTTGACCATCTATACGAACATATCGTTTTATATCTGGCCGTAAAGGAACATGAATGCTATCACCATCTGAAAGGCGAAAATTTGACATTTGGTTTGGTTTTAACAAATATCCGTTATTTTCTGAATCAATATTATTTTTATAAATAAACACTGTTTTTGCTGCTCTTACATCTTTACCACCGGCAATTTTTATAAGATCCTCCATAGTTTCTTCTTCAATTACTTCATAATAACCCGGATTTCGAACACGACCCGTAAGGGGAATAGTGGATTTTCTTGCAGGTATATATATTATGTCCTGATCCATTAGCCGGACATCACTTACGGTTTTACCCATAAAAATATAATTATACACATCCACAGTACCGATTTTTTGACCCTTACGTATTACCTGAATTTCCCTTAGAGATCCTTTGTTATTAATACCACCAGCCTGAGTCAACCCTGTGATGACATTAGAAAAGGGATGTATCATATGGACACCGGGTATATTAACAAAGCCAACAAAATGCACATTAACTGATTTTAATTCACCCAAGGTAATATCAATAAAGGATTTTGGATTCACTCCCAGCAAAGTTGAATAAACACGCGAATATTTCGAAAGCACGTATTTTTTAGCCTCATCTACTGTTTTTCCGCCTAGATTTAAAATTCCTATATTTTCAATATAGATCTGACCATCTCTGTTTATTACTTTTGAATTGTATGTATCGGTTTCTCCCCAAAGTGATATAATAACTTCATCGCCAGGCCCAAGACTGTAATATTTTGGAATCGGCAAGTTCTGCCAGAAAGGTATCGTATCCCGTTGAGTAAATATTTCATATCCTATATAAGGCATTTTAATAGTCGAATCTTCTAGAAATTTTAATTGTTCTAATAATTTCTCAGTATTTACTAGTAAAGATTCAATATCTTTCCTGGAATACACTAATTTATCAGGCAAGGCAGTGCTGCTCGCTGTTTTTTCAGCTTCAGAAATATCAATAGGTTTTTGCAAAGCTTGTCGTTCCAAAACTTTTTTGTATTCATCCTGAAGCTTCTGGACCTCTTGATAGTTTTGGGAAAACAACATTTGACCCATGCTAAATACCAAAAGAACGTATAATCTCTTATATGTTGATATCATGCCTAAAATTACTGTTTATTGACATAATGTCAAAGTATTTGTATTAATTGTCAAAATATTATTCGTCAATAATAATAATTTATTGTACAATATGTTTACCATAATAAAAATAAGTCATAACATGAATATAAAAAGATAGGGGGTTATATGTAATACACTACGGATATTCGGTCTCCCTCCCTTTGAGGTTGCTTTAATTTGGGAGTAAGATTAAAAGGAAAATGTATGTTCTATGGAAATTAAAAGTGTTTGTGTACGTTGAATTGAACCCGGTTCGAATGTCTCATTCCAGACATTCCTATTTACGTCCACAAATCCATAATGTTCAATATACTCATTTTCATAATTAAGGTATATAAATGTATTTTTATATTTAAAACTTACAGAGATTCGGGACTCAAATTTTACTTCAGGCGGAAAATGATATGTCACGCCGTGCCTTTCATAGTTTACTCCATAAATAATGCTAGCTCTGTCATTTATGTAACCTATAAATACTAAAAAATCATCTGAATCCGCCCCACTGTGCGCCGCCCATCGCCTCCCCCTATAGCTAGAGTAGTTGTATTTAATATTATCATACCAGTTTGGAGTTGGAATAATATCATAGTATAGACCTTGCACTAAACGTGTATACTCAAAACCAAACATGAGCTCATCATAACCAAAAGCGCTATACTTCCTTAATCCTAAGTTACTACCCATAGTGTGATCGCTATATACCTTAGGATCTTTTTCATTGAATGAGCGGTTCAGAAACCCAACTTCTAGAAATATTTTTAATCCTGAAGACGGAAAATTAGCGGAAATATAGTAATCAACAATTTCATCCCAGTATTTAATATTATTTTGTGTAATTAAAACATCCATTGCATCATTTATAGACCAAGGTATATCGTTATAACCTCCATTTAAAATATGTCTGCTTTTCCCCAATTCAATATTATTGTAACGTAAGTTAAAATAATATGCGGAAAGGAAATATTTTGCACCAGCATTATTATGCATAACATCAGATACCATATATTTAAAATAATATTTTAAATCACCAACTAATGGCTGATAATCCGAAGTACCAACAAAATAATGTGCGATGCCTTCGGCATTATTCGTCATGACCAGACTATTATGTATCCCAGGTCCCCACCATTGGTTCCAGTTGCCGTAACCTAAATATAAACTAGAGTAATGAAGACTAAGTCCTGTATTCCTAAATTTGAGTGATTTAGAATTTTCTATTGATTCTAAAGGAACGTCATTATTGACTGAAAAAGAATCCTTTTTCTGCGGTAAAACTTTGTGGTATTCATTATTAATAATACGATGAGGTCCAATTGAAAAAGATATATATTTACTGTTATAATAAAATAAAGCACTACTAATTGATCCAAAACCTTTAGGAAAATAAAATCCATTGTGGTTTTCAAAATTAGGATGGTTTGTATTGTAATAATAATTTTGAGTAAAACCTAATTGGAAACTATCTTTTTTTATTGGGAAAATTTTTAGTTTTTCTATCCCATTGATTAAACTATACTTTTCTTTTAGTAATAATATAGTTGGGTTTAGGTTATATGTAATTTGCGAAAAGGCAAAAGAAACAAATGATAAAAAACAAATCACAATAAATATGAAACGAAATAAAAGGGATATAAATAAGCAAACAAATGAAAAATAGGGCACTTGCTGTACAGAGGAATTAGTCGGATAAGGAACAGTTGGCAATTGATAAATCGTAAAATAATTCAAAGCAATTTGCAGATATTCACTAGTAAATAAATTTTAAAAGAAGATTGCTGTTGATTGAAATACAAATTTTATTTCATAAAGAAAAAGTCAATGAAATGATATAGAATAGCCCAACCAAAATAATTTACTTGTTGAAAAATAATTTGTGGAAAAATTATAATTATCGATTGTTTCATATTCAAAATTTATAAAGATGCTATGATAATTATTTAAATCATAGCTAAAGACAAACATAATTTCTTTTTTGAATTCAGGTACTATCTGACTTTTAATCCCATGGCGCTCAATATTGAAAAATAAAGTGATTGATTGTTTAGGAAATTTTATTCCTGCGAATATAATAAAATCATCAGAGTCTGACCCAGAATGTGCGCCTAACCTTCTTCCTTCATAAGTTGAAAAATTATATATATCTTTAGAATAATAATTTAGTTGAGCTATACTAACGCGTCGAAATTTAAACGAGTTAGAGTTTTTAGTACTTAAATATTCACTCCCGATGACAAACTTATTATTATTAATTTTATAATACTTTCTAAACCCTAATAAATAACCCAAGGAATGATCCCAATGTGCTTTCAGATCGGTGAAATTCCCACGATTATCATCGCTAGATATTTCAAAATATAATTTTAATAGTGGGGATTTAAAAGTGAGTTCAATAAAGCCGGTAAGCGTCTGATCCCAGTAATCAAACCCTGGTGTATTTGCAATAATATAATCATTATTTTTGTCTTGGCTAAATAATGGCTCAAATATCAGATTTGCAGCATCTTTAATTGTCCATCCCCTATTTAAAGAAGTTTCTTGAGATAGATTATTTATACCTCCAGATAAATATTGTCTGGATAAACCTAAAGTTATATGTGGTTCCGTGTGAAAGTTTAGCCAACCTACTAAGCCTGACAAATAGAATGGCATTTTATCCCGTTCACCAATTTCAGCTACCATCATTCGAAAACCAAAACCAATATTTTTATATTGGATATCCCGAAACGTACCAAAAATATAACTATAAAAACCTGAAGAATTAGATGTAAGAGATATTGAAGAGTGTAAGCCAGGCCCCCACCAATTACTCATATTTGTATATCCCAACCCAATTCCACCATATTGTAATAATAAACCAGATCTTCTGAATCCTGATTTGGTAATACCTCCTCTGTCATTAATATTTCTACTATTAAGATAAGAAAATGAATCTGGACTTTTTGTGTAACTACTTTCTAGGTTTTGGTGATGCATGATTTGTGGTTCCAATGTAAAAAATAACCATTTATTTCCGTATACAAACCGCATAGTATTCATTCTATTCAATCCTTTAAGAGCGTAAAATTCACTGGAATTGTCAATATTAGGATGCCCATCATTAATTGCTGCATGGCTAATGATGGATATATCAAAGTATTTAGAATTATTTTTGACCAGCATTGGCCTAATTCCATTGAATGAGCTAAAATTTGAATCATTAATAGATCGGTATTCATATTCGAGCAAATTCATTGGAAATGCTTCAATAATATAATCTTTGTATACATTTTGAGATGATGTTGAATTGAAACATAATTGAATCAAAGTAACAAAAATCAATTTTCTATTATATTTATAATACATTGGAATCATAAATTACAAATTCAGTAATAGTTAGTTTAAAATATCTTTTTTCTTTATAACTCTCTTTAAAGTTATAAGTATTATTTTTAAGTCTAATAAGAAAGATTGATTATTATAATAATAAGTATCGAGGATTGTTTTCTCCGCATTATTTATGTTATCTCTACCATTTATCTGCGCCCATCCGGTTATACCAGGCATAATTTTATGGACACCCGCCTTTGTGCGAAGCTCAATCAAATCATTTTGATTATATAAAGCTGGACGAGGGCCTACAAATGCCATATCCCCTTTGATTATATTTATTAGCTGAGGAAGCTCATCAATACTATATTTTCTTAAATAAGAACCATTTCGGATATATAATTTTTGATAATTTTTTACTAATTCAGTTGGAATATCAGGAATATCTTTTTTCATAGTTCTAAACTTATAGATCAAAAATTTAGAATTATTTATGCCAATTCGCTTCTGCTTGTAAAAAATCGGAAAACCATCGCCAATATATATTATCAAAGAAACAATCATAAAAAATGGAAATAGTAAAATAAAAAGAGAAAGAGCGATAATTCTATTGATCACTATAATACTTCACATCATTAATTGTTGCTGGAAGGTTTACATATGAACGAATTTTGTCAGAAGGAAAAACATTATCGGAAATCAACTTTACAGTGTTTTCTTTAATAAATGCACTTTTGAGCTTTCCAAAATGGTACATTAATTTTACGGCAAAAAGTGGGACACGTATAACTCTGGAAACATTTTGCCATTTTAGTAATTCATCATAGGTATAATCTTTGTAATCAGAGATATTATAGATACCAGCAGGTACTTTCCCTTCAATTATTGCCTCAACAGCAGCTTTAATATTATCAATATTGCATAATGATAGTTTGCTGGATCCGTTCCCCACCTTGTAAAACCTAGAACCAAATCGGGTACGACGATTAATGTTTAACAGAAAATCTGAAGAATAAACCGGTGCAAATCGTAATATCCAAGATCTAGCACTAAAGTTATCTAATAAATATTGTTCTGCTTTTAGCTTAGTAACTGCGTAAGGGCTGAATGGATTTACCCTCGATTCTTCATTATAGAGATATTGATGGTATTTTTCCCCATAAACTGATATTGTACTGGAAAAAATAATCTTTTCGGGAACTTTGTTATTATCTTTAAGGGATGTAAGAAGATTTACAAGTGTTTGATAGTTTACTTTCTTGAATTCAAAAAAGTCTTTTGCCTTGCCTTTTGCGTGTGCGAGTCCGACTAAAAATATTAGGGCATCAAAATGATCGCAGTTTTCTGTAAACTGATTAATTTGATGAATATCAGTAAGGTCAATTTTGGTAATGTTTTTGTCAATTTGTTCTTGATAATAATCAATAGATTTTATCGAAGCTTGCAGTTCTAATCGCGATAATAAATTTGAACCAATGTAGCCCTTCCCGCCCGCTAGAAGAATTTTCATCTGTTATAATTAATGTAAATTGAAATAAATGATTCCTCAGCCTTATTTAATTGAAATAACCTTTTAATATCTTGTTTGGATAATAAATTAATGAACCATCCTTACAGGGTGAAAAAATGTTCAAACTAAACATTGAATTTTGATATCTTTTTAAAACAAAACTAGATATTTCCACTATAAGTATATCAATAAATTGTTATTCTAATTATAGTTCTAAAGTGCGAGCATTGCCCCAATCAACAAGTTTATCAGCATCATCAACACTAACAAAATCAAAATCATTCAACATTTTTTGAAATTTGACAAATGAAGTAGATAAACCCACATAGGATTTAAATTTTCGCATAGGAGGAAGCGATTCTATCATAGGTTGTTCTGGATCAAAATCTCGAGTGTGAAAATATGTCATCAAATATGGAGATTTCTTGGACCAATATTTAATCAGCCAATAGGGATAAAAGCGGAAAAATCCGCCTCCTGAAAAGACAAAATGTTTACTTAAAATACGCTTGTTATTAATTGGGAATTCTTTTATTTGATCACCGTTTGACAATTTTAGAATAGCCGGTTCAGCCTTACCAAAACTGGCGAAGCCTCCATAATCATGCGCTGCAGGGAAAAGCGAACAATCATATTCAAAACCTATATCCGCCAATATTTCCAATGCCCACACATTATTTTCAGTTATTGAAAAACCTGGAGCACGAAATACATTAATTGATTCACCAATTAAATCTTCTATCAACTTTTTCGATTTTTCGGTATCCTGTCTGAAACCAACACGATCTAGACGAAACGACAGTTCGTGTTGGTATGAATGACAACCAATATGATGACCCTGGGAATGTATCCATCGTATTACATCAGGATGATTTTCAGCTATCCATCCAAGGCAAAAAAAAGTTGCTTTCAATTCTCTATTTGATAATTCGGTCAGAATCCGTTCCACACCTTTATATATGCGTACCTCATACTTATCCCAATCAAAATTAGATGTAATAAAATCACTATTATACCAGTCTTCTATATCAAAAGTTAGAATATTCATCACTAACTATAAATTATCAGAGTCAATCCACATTAAATGCCAGTTATCTTCACTAAATAGCTGTTCTGATTTTAACGATTCGTTTAATTTGTTAATAATAAATGTAAATTTATATGGAGTTTTAAAAAATCCATTCATAAAGAATTCAAATTTTTCAGCCCACTTTTTACCTATCATTGTTAAAATTAATTCGGCATTATTTTTTTTTGCTAGAATTTCATTTTCTTTTAAGATTAATGTAGAATATTTTTCAAACCCTTCAAGAATTGCAAGATCAAGAATCCCCAAGCAAGGAACATTTTTTTTTACCATAAAACTTGCTATTGAGTAAGCAACTATTTTTTTGTTTTTTCTAATAATAATTAATGAATATTTCTTTTCAGGTGCTCCTAATCTCCAATTTATGAAAGGAATGTTTTTACACAAATAAATTGAAATTTCTTTATTTAAATTTTCAAAAAATTCTTGTAATCCAATAATTGATTTTATTTCATATTGATTATAAGTCTCGACTTGTATGTTATTATCTCTAAATCTAAATAAAGAAAGAACCTTTTCCCATATTTGCAATATCATATTTGCAAAAAATATCAATTTCGAAAGTTTCTTAGAATTTAAAAATGAATTAAACGAAATAAACTTTCCATACATAGGTAATTCAAAAGGAGATTCCCAACCAACCTTTTTATGCCCAGGAATAACTTCCGGTCTAATTGGATTTCCCGTGAGAAAATCAAACCTCTCATGATGGAGTTGATTAATTGAATACTTGCCCAGCTTTGTAAAAACACCTTTACCTCTGGCGGCTGATCCTATCATGACATCGCAAACCATTCCTGCTTTAGCAGGCTTTCCATTGATTAAATAATAGTGAGGGACTGCAGCATAGTAACCAATAATGTTATTATTAAGTGATGCAACATACTCATATGATTTTACTTCAGTTGGAAAGGAACAAAATTTCCACTTATAATGATCAAGTGTTTCAACGGGAGTACCAATATTTTCAGGAAAGCATTCGATAAAAAGACTCCTTTGCTCTTCTAATGAGGTCTTACTATCAAACTTTTCAAAAAATATTTTCGTCAAATTAATCCTCCATTAATATTAATTGATTCCCCAGTTATATAACCTGTATTTATCAAATAATTAACTGTTGAAAAAATTTCATTCGGGCTGCAAAATCTTTTCATTGGAATTTCATTAATTAATTTTTCTTTGAATTTGTCCGGGACTTCTCTAATCATTCCTAATTCAGTATAACCTAAATTGATATTGTTTATTGTAATATTTTTATTAGCATTTTCTACAGAAATACTATTTGACAAACCCACAAAAGCTGATTTTGTAGCCGCATAAGCACTAACGCCGGGAGTTCCTTTTACCGCAAGAACAGAAGAGAAATTAATTATCCTTCCTTGATTAATTTCTCTCATTTTGGGTAAAACATTGCGAATCAAGTTGTAGGTACCTATTAAGTTTATTTTAATAACCTCTTTCCATTTCTCCGGAGATGATTTATGTGCAAATGCGTTATAGTTTATTCCTGCACAATTAATTAAAACCAAGTTATTTGAATTAGAAATTATAGATACAACTGTTTTTTCGACTTCTTGGAAATTTGTAATATCAACTTTGTAATAACTTTCTAGAAAACGTTCTGGTTTTGTGCTATTATATAAACCAATAGTATCGATATTTTCCTTTTTAAACATTTCGAAAAGATATTTACCAATACCTCTAGATGCTCCACTTATAATTATCATTATAACTCCCTATAGAAAATTATTTGCTCACGACCATTTTAAAATTGATGCTCCGTATGTCCATCCGGATCCAACCGCAGCAAATAACACAATATTCCCTTTTTTTAACTTTCCTGCTTTATTTACTTCATCTAATAAGATTGGTATTGTCCCTCCACTTGTATTAGCATATTTATCCATGTTTGTCATAACCTTATTATAAGGTAAACCTATAATCTCTGCGGTTTTTTTAAGCATTTTGATAGACGGTTGATGCGGTATTAGATAATCAATATCATTAATTGTTAGACCTGTATCACTTAATACCTGTTTAATAGCTTTTGGTAAAACTTTAGTGCCTGTTTCATATACAGCTTTTCCATTCATTTGAAAATAATGCAATCCTTTTTTAATTGTTTTTTCAGTTGCGGGCATTTCAGAACCACCAGCAGGTACAGTGAAGTGCCACTTACCACGACCATCTGTATAAAGTCTAAATGCCAAAAAACCTTCATCAACATTCCCATGAGTAACTACAGCTGCACCAGAACCATCACCAAAAAACACAGCATCTCTTCGGGTCCAGTCTGTAATTTTTGAAAAAATATCTGCACCAATTATAAGAACATTATCATAAATGCCTGCGGCAACAAATTGAGAGGCTACAGACATTCCATAAAGGAAACCACTACAAACAGCAGAAATATCAAAAGCAACAGAATTATATGCCTTAATTTTATCTTGCACGATTGCTGCTGTTGAAGGAGCAAGTCTATCTGGTGTCGCGGTAGCAACAATAATTAAATCAATATCATCTTTTGTAAGACCTGAATTTACTATTGCTTTCAAAGCAGCTTTTGAAGCAAGGTCACTGACACTCTGATTTTTTCTAGCAATTCGACGTTCTTTTATGCCCAAGTTTTTATAAATCCAATCATCATTGGTATCGATAATAGTTTCTAAATATTTATTGGTATACACTTTTTTAGGAACATAAGAACCAGTTCCAATAATTTTTACATTTCTAACTAACTGTCTCATTTATTATCTATCTCCTATTTTCTACTTAATTCTTTTTAAAGTATTATTAGGTACAAACTTAAAAAAGAATTTTGTTCGTCTAATCTGCTTTTCTTTTGTGCTTCCTGAATAATTCGATATAGTAATATAAGCTCGAGTCGAACATTAATTTTTGGTAAACATTTTAAGCTTAGTAATTAATTATATATTGAAAAAGGGTATAATACCAAGCACCCTTACCAAGATTATACTTGGGTTTTTATTATCAATACAGATACTAATATTTCACTTTAAATAAATATAATTAATTTAGAAAGTCATTTATATAATTATGAATATTACATTTGGGTGATTGATATTCTAATAAATTGACATATTTTATTTTATCAATATATATTTCCAAATCATTAGAATCTTTACAGTATAACAAATGTTTTCTCATTGATAATACTTCAACTAGGTCAGGATTATAAACCGTATTATTATTTGTAACAGAAATTATCCTTTTTTTTAATCTAAGAAGTTCAAATAATGTACCAGCACCTTCATGCGAAATAACAAATTCTGCTTTCTTATAATAATCCATGATTTCATTATCAAATCTAAACCAATCACAATATTCTGGAATAGACGTACTATTACCAATTTGAATAATTGTTTTTTTTAAGATTTTACCATTTTTTACTAGTTTATCAACTTTCATAATTAATTCATCAAATTTACCGAGACTACCTACAGTAACAAAAATCATGATAATCTTCCGGTATAAATTGCTTTAGGGTATATTTTTTTCATTCTTTTCCATTGGATAAAAAACAGATCTGCAAAATAATAAATGAATCTACCACTTGAAGTTTTTGATTTTACTTTACTCCAAGTTTCGATAAATATAACTTTTTTATTTAACATTTTTCCAATTATACATATTGGTACTGATATATTTGGGCCACACGTGATAATAGCCTGTGCATTGGAATTTATTAGTAACAAAAAAACTTCGTATAATCCCTTGGTATGTTTACAAAATCTAATAAAGTTTTTATCACCAATTTCACCAACTCGATTAATAAAATTAACTTTGCCTTTAATTAGTATTTTATTTATAGATAACTTATCCTGTTTTGCAATTATGTACTCATAATCATATTGAGATCCAAATAAATTAATTAATCTAATTATTTGAGCTGTATGACCACCACCACCTAAAACAACTATAATTGTTTTTTTCATATTTATTTCAATAATCTCTATTCACGCTATAATAGAATCATATACTATTTTTATTGTTTTTGCAGTAAAGCGAGAGTCTAAATGTAATATATTGTCTCTTCCATTTGTATTCTTCCCAAAAAGCAATGCCTTTTCAATATTAATACTTATTTCTTTTGGATCATTCGGTGTAATAAAACAACCATCAGTATCTTGTATAACTTCTGAAACATCTCCTACATCTACCGATACAATTGGGCAATTGCAGGCCATTGCTTCCTTAATAACATTCGGTGATCCTTCATATTTTGAAGTTAATAATAAAACATCAGTTGCGGACAAATAATATGGGATTAAATCATGCTTTATATTGTTTACTCTGATAAAAATTATTTCATCGTTATTATCGATTAGTTTGACAGCTTTTTCTGCTAATTTAAAATTCTTTTCCGGTCTATTATTGGATCCAATAAACATAATATATTTTTTATCCTTAAAACCTAATTTTTGTCTAGAAATAATTTTATCAATATATTTAAACTCATTTAGATCTATACCATTTGGTATAATGTATACATTTTTTTTTATCGATAATAATTCCATCATTCTTTTTGATTTAACTATTATAGCATTCCATGATAGTTTTTGAAAAATATAAATTAATAATAGCCTGAATTTAGTTTTATAAACATCACTGCCTTTCAGAGATACAACTATTGGAAGATTAGTAATAGAAAAAGATGCAACAATACCTGACCAAATAAAATGGGCATGAATTAAATCAAATTTATTATTTTTATTATAATTTCTTAATTTTTTAACATTATTAAGATAACCAATAATTCCCCTACCCTTAATTAAATAATGTTCAATATGCACCCCAATTTTAGTTAATGATTCTGCTTGTTTATCCTCTAAGTGACTAATATAATTCCCATAAGTTCTAACATGTTCAGGGTTCCCACTACTTACGAAGAGCACTTTCATATGTATTTCAATTATTTATTAATTATCTAAAATATTATTATACAAATCAGTATATCTTTTGATTGTTTCTTGTTGAGGAAAATACTTCATTAATCGTTTTTGACCATTAAGACCCATTTTTATTAAATCTGATTTATTTTTAAGTAAATAATTTATTTTTTCCTCTATTTCTTTAGGGCTATAGGGTTGTACAATAAATCCCGTCTTATTATCTATTACTATTTCATTAGTTCCACCACCATTGGTAGCAATTACAGGTTTAGCGAAAGCCATATATTCCATAATAACATTTGATATACCTTCTAAATGAAATTTATTCGACGTTGCCAATACGCCAATATCTATACAATTAATATAAGGTTCAATATTACTTATTTTATCTAAAAACATAATATTGCTGTTATTATAATTAATATCCGAGGAATAATTCATCAAGTTTGGTCCTGCGCCAATACAAAAGAATAAAACATCATTCCTTTTTGATAAAACTATTTTAGCAGCTAATAAATAGCTATTATAATCTTTCTTTTTTGTAAAAGATGCTACCATAGCAATTATGTATTTATGTTTGATACCTAACTTTTTTCTTATTTCCTTTTTATTGGCGATATTCTTTATCCTAAAAAAATCAAATCCATTATAAATATAATTATATTTAGTGTTTTTAATTTTGTTACCTAGGCCTGCTTTTGAATTAGAAATAATTATATCGGAAAAATAATTTGTCAAATTGAAGAGAATCCACTTCTTTGAAAACATTTTGTTAGGTGTCGCATTCCTTATTGAACCATTAATTAATTTAATCTTGAATATTTTTGCAATAATAATAGCATATAAAGTTGAAAACATATCCCAGGTATGTATTAAATCGGGTTTGAAATATTTATTTTTGATATAAATTTTTTTTAATAAACTTATATCAAATAATGATTTTCGAGGCCACAGGTGTATTATTACATTGTAGTTATATATATCATTGTAATATACATTATTAGATAAAACTATAATTTCAATCGAAAATTGATCGTAGGAACTCATTGACTTTATCATTTCATATAGTTGGCGTTCCTTACCTCCAGACCCAAGGCTATCTATTATGTATAAAATTTTTGTCATGATAAGATTTTATTCTATTTATTCACGACTTTGAATATATTATTATCGTTGAAATAACTTATCGATAAATCTCTAATTTGTAAGATTATTAAAGATTTATTATTATTCTACTTTTGTTGAATTAACCTTTTTATATCCTTAAATATTTCCAATGGTTTGGACATGTAAATATCGCGCTTAGCATACATTTTTTTAATTAAACGTTCAATTATTATCAATTTCGGATTGAAATAAAAATTCATGTTATAATCAATATATATTTTGTTATTAGGTTTGCACAATTTTACAATTTTAATAATCTCTTTATAATCTCTTATTTGTCGACTACTAATAGCTTCTTGTGGATGACCTATTTGCATTTCATTCAAATTTAATTTTGCCTGTGATTGCCTAAAATCTTTTTTATAATCTGTTAAAGGAATAATTAATAAATCATAATGTATAAAAGTTGAGAGATAACCATTTCTAAATTCTTCAGCATTGAATGAATGATGAGCAAATATATTATTTGTATATCCAATCTTATTTAATTCATGGTATTCAGTCGGATTATCACGTTCCAGAAAAATATCTACTCTAATATCTTTTCCAAAATAACTATGGATAATATCAATAATAATTTTCATAAAAGAATAATTGCAACTTCCTATTACTAAAATATTATTACAATCTTTAATGTTAATATTCGATGAAGCCCAATTTTTTTTGAATTTTTTATTTAAAAACTCTAGTTGAAAAGTATAACTATCCAATTCTTGAAAATCATACTCGTTTTTATATTCATTTATTTTATCAATGTACTTCTTCTCCTGTGACGCAATTAAATTATTATTCTCATAAATATCTTTACTTAAATCTAAAAATTGCTCACTATCAATACCGGGCACATCTCTATAGTTAATGTATTTGTAGCCATTGCCTCTAATTGAAGTTATTCTATCAGTTTGAGCAATATAGCGTGTGTCCGTTCTTATTTTCCTTTGATTATAGTGTTCAATATTATGATCATTGATCAAAGGTATAAGGGTCTCACCTCTAAAACTTGATCCAATTTTTTGATTTTTCCCAAAATTAATATCTAACAAATCTAGAATTGTTGGCGTTATATCAATAGTCCCAACAATATTATTTATTTTTTTTCCAGCTTTACATCCAGGGTACTTTATAACTAGGGGAACACAAATATTATCATCTGTCATTATCAAATCATGCCGATTAAAAAAAAGTCCTCTTTCATCTAGCCACTTGAAATAATCTCTTCTTTCACTATCAGGAATACCATGATCTGAATTCATGATAATAATTGAATCGTCATATAAATTTTCTTTTATTAATCTTGTCAATAACTGTTCTACACGTTCATTGCAACTAATATCTCTTCTAAAATTATAATGGACATATAAGAAAAAAGGGCTTTTAAATTCATTAGAATCAAGTAAACTAAAAGCAATAGGATTGATAGGTTCATTGCTCCAATGTTCATAAGCTTTATATGCCTTCGGCCAATATTTTTTATTTACGGGTCGGAGGAATGTGTTCCAGTAATTTCTACGCATATCAGATAAAAAAGAAATATTATAAACATTATATCCATGCGTTTCTAGAATACTTCCCAATGATTCAAAGTTCGATTTATCTACTCGAATATCATCAAAATTTCGACTTAAATAATATGCTGGAATAGCTGTCATCATTGATGTAACCGACATTATAGTGCTAGTAGCTGAAGTTGTAGCTTGGAGAAATTCAATACCATCTAAAGCTAATTTATCTACTATTGGTGGTTTCCCCATTTTTTCAGGGTCATTAGGACAGTGATAGTTTCTCACACCATCCAAAATAAACCATATTATATTTTGATTTTTCATAATTGAGAATATTTTTTATTCAATTAAATATTATTAGTTTAATTTATATATTCTAATGATAGGTCCAGGGCGTAAAGAATTTTCATGAAAACTAAAAATATTAGCGCGAGAAACAATTTTTGATTTAACAATCTCATTCCTACCGTTTGGATTAATTTCTTTAATAAGCTCATAATTATCAAAAAGTTCGTTATAAAAACCTTTTATTCTATTTGGTTGTTTTTTTTCATAGTATCGCTGGTAAATAAAAGATGATGTGATCATATAATTAGAACCATTTGATTTATACCAAGCTAAATCAAATTTACTGTAATTATCGCCACCAATTCTGTAAGGTGATATAGAATTTCCATCTTCATCCTTTATTTGATAAAAGTCGTGAATCAATTTAATTATATAATATTTTTTACCTGAAAAGGATTTATTTGCATCAAGTCTCATTTTCATCATCTTGTTTCTAGTTAAACTAAGATTCTTATCACTCTCAATTGAGAGATTTTTTAAATCAGTTCTTGCGATTTCCCATTGTTTAATTAATGAAATATTATTTGATCTAATGGGTGGACAATGTGAATCCAGAATAATTATGGATGATTCATCTATATTTTCAGATATCCAATCATATGCTATCTCTCTAGTGTCCTTTTTATTAATCAAAAATAAAAAATGAAATACATCTGGTATAATAAAAGTAAATCCAAAAAAAACAATAACTAATATTAATAGTTTCCTTTGAAATTCATTTTTTATATAAGATGTAATATAGTTAGTCCCAATAGCACATAATATCAAAAACATAGGTAAAATTTGTAGTAACCACCTGGCAACATATCTGTTTAAAGATAAATATAAAATAAATGTAAGTGGAAAAGATATTAGAAGAATATATTGAAATTGCATTCTTTTTATGGAGACAGCAATACCAACGATGGATAAGATAAAAAATACTGGACCAAAACCCCATCCATTAGATAAGAAATAAATATAGCTAGCAATATTATTAATGAATGATGAGTTAGAATTTTCATTTACTTGTAATACCATTAGTATATCTTGAATAAATATATTGAAATGAAAAAATATATATGGTGCAAAAATAATAAGTGTCCCTAAACAAATAATAAATATTTTAGAAACAATTATAAATATATTTTTTCTATTCTTTTTATAATAATAAAACAAAGAAATAATAATGGGTATAAAAATCAAAATAGAATAATATTTAGTTAAAGTAGACAAAATGCCCAAAAATACGCTTACTAGAATATTATTTATATTTAATGTTTTATAAAAAGTAGTGAGATTGATCATTATTAATAAATTAAATAGAACACATAAATTATCTGCCATTATAATATGCCCTGCTGCAATTGGAAGGTATGATAAAGCAAATAATAAAGCAGTTAACATTGAAAAATGTTTTGATAAAAGCTTATTACATAATGAATATGTTAAATAAATAGATATGGAACTTATAATGGCATTAATAATTCTGCCTATTAAATAAAATATAGATGGATCAATAAAATAACTTATAGCAAAATCTTGAGTGGATGAAAATAATCCATAAAAATAACCTAAAATATAGTATAAGCCATAAAATATTAATAAAATATATGATGCAATTGGCCCATAAGTTGAGTAAAGAGGCACTAAATTACCGGAACCAAAAGATAGGGCATTTCTTATAATTATTCCTTCCGAACTAGGGCCATATGTACCAGGTAAACCAAATCCTATGCCCCATATTCTAACGAGCAAACCAACAATAATAATCAGTGTTAAAATATATTTATTACTCATTTATCACTTTTACTAAACAGTTAAAATATTTCCCATTAAAATCGAATGATTCATATAATTTAAAACCTAATTTATTGTAAAATAAATTAGCTCCTTCATTATTATTAGTAACAGAAACTTTATATTCTTTAACACCAATATTATTTAATTCAAATTCGAGTGCTTTAACTAATTCTTTACCAATATTTTTTCCACGGTAATTATTATCTATAGCTATAATTACAAGTTCTGCTGCAGGCCCTTTTTCGTTTGCTGTATAAAAAAGAGAATCAATTACATTTTTTATTATTTTTGGATTATTTATAATTTTTATGAAAACTATAAAACTTAAATAAACAGCTTTAGACTTGATTACTTTTTTAAAAAAGTTAGTCATATTACTTGTGCCTATAATAAATCCTGTAATTGTATTATTATCTTTACTTATTAATGCAAAACTATTGGGTACTTTTAACACACCCTTATAAAATACTTCTAGAAATTTCTTTCCTAAAGATGGAAGAAAGTCTTGAGATAGAGCTTCTAAATGAATTTTAGCGATATCATTTATATCTTCTTTAGATAATGAAGTAATTATATTATTCTTATTCACTAATTCTATCTTATGTATTTATTATACACTTAATGACTATTTGAATAATATAAGTTTTATACTTTCAACAAAATATTTTATAGATACTTCGATTATATTTGTTTTACTAATTCCGTATTTTCTCTTCTCATAGGTAAATGGTATTTCTATCATAGGTACATCTTTATTTCTTAATTTATATAATAATTTGAATGCAAAGTCACCATAGCCACTGAACACATTATCTAAATTAATTTTACTTAATACATTTCTTCTCGTTAAAAAGAATCCATTTGTTGAATCTAGAATCTGAATCCTAAGAATTGTTTTTAAATATAGATTAAAAATATAGCTAAACCACTTTTGTACCCATTTTTTACCTAAAGCTTCCATATTTCCACCTGATATATATCTGGATGCCCATACCATATCGTACGTGTCTATATATTGTAACATACGTGGAATATCTTTCGGTGGGTGACTAAAATCAGTATCCATTATACATATAATAGGGAAACTTGAATTATTTATACCTATCTTTATAGCGGATGCTAAACTTTTATTCTTTTTTCTTATGATTGATTTTACTCTACTTATCTTTTTCTCAATATCCAGCGCGACTTTCCATGTACCATCTGGACTATGATCATCAATAATTATTATCTCATATTCTGTTTTTATTAATTCAAATTCCTGAATTATTTCATCAATTAAAATAGGTAAATTTTCTTTTTCGTTGTATGTGGGTAAAATTATAGAAACTTGTTTATTCAATAAATATCCTTTCTATTATAGGATAATAAAGTTATTATTAATAAAATATATGCTTTATGATTATTTTTTTAAAAAATAATTATTTATACAAGTAATTATATATTTTCTTTGAGATTTTGTCAAGGTATAAGATGATGGTAGAGAGATGCCTTTGTTATAAATATTTTCTGCTATAGGATAATTATTCCGTATAATATTAAGATTATTATAACAAGGTTGCAAATGAAGGGGATAAAAAAATTCACGTGTTTCGATTTCTTTTTCCAGAAGATATTCTGATAGGTCCTTTTTATAATTAGTTAAAAAAGAAGTCATCCAATAAATCGGTTTACATCTATCATCTATATAACAAGTATCCAGTTGCTCAATTGCCGATAATTCCTTCTCATAATGATCATGTATTCTTTTCTTCTTTTCTATAATTAAAGGTAGTTTTTTCATTTGTGAAATACCAATTGCAGCTTGCATCTCTGTGAATGAAAAATTATAGCCTATTTCTTTATGAAAAAATACACCTTTATCTGACCTCCCGTGATTTTTTAACTTATAGCATTTTTCTGCATAATCATCGGAATTGGTAAGAATCATACCTCCTTCTCCACATGTTATTGTTTTGTTCCCATAGTACGATAATATACCAATATCGCCAAAAGTGCCAACATGGCGATCCAGAAACTTTACACCAACTCCTTGAGCTGCATCTTCAATAACAAAAAGATTGTTATTTTTAGCTAGGGCATTAATTTTCACCATATCTGAACTTTGACCATACAAATGAACTGGTATTATAACTTTTGTTTTTCTAGTAATTAATTTATTTGCTTTTTCAACATCAATACAGAAAGTATTTTTATATACATCACAAAAAATAGGAGTTGCACCAGCCATCAAGACTGCATTTGCGGTAGCAATGAATGTTAAATCAGGTACAATGACCTCATCTTCATGATCAATACCAATCGCCTTCAATGCACAATAAATTGCGACTGTACCATTAGAAAAGGATATAGCATGCTTGGCCCCAGTTAATTCTCTTGTGAGTTTTTCAAACTCTTCTGTAAGAGCAGATTCAGTAACAAAAGTAGAATTAATAACTCTTTTTAATTCTCGGAGTTCATTATGATCAATCCATGGTTCAATTTGTTTAATCATAGGCTAAATACAACTATTAATTATATTGCAAATAAAAACAATATCACTTTTAGATAATTGTGGATGATTTGGAACATAAAATCCCATATTATCTACTACAGAAGCATTTTTTAACTTAAGCATACCGTATTGTTTGACATAAAATGGCTGGGTGCCCATTGATCCACATACTAAAGGCCTGACTTCAATATCATTATTTTGGAGTTTCTCTATTATTATTTTTTTGTTAGGGTGAATTACCGGATAAGCAAAATTAGAGATATAATCCTCTGGAGATAACTTTGGCATCCAGTAAGAATTTTTTAAATGTGAATTATATGTTAAAAAATTTTTTTGTCTTTTAACAACCCACTTATTAAGATTATCTATTTGATTTATACCTATGAAAGCCTGAAGATCAGTTGATCTAAAGTTATAGGCAGGATAATAAAATGTATATAAAGAATCAAATTCTGAAACTCCCCATTTTTTTCGTATTTCAAATTTTGACCTTTCGCTTAAATCCCTATCCCAACCATGACTTCTTAATGACAATAAAAGTTCATATAAATTTTTGTCATTTGTATTAATAAAACCGCCTTCTATTGTAGAAAAATGATGTCCATAATATGTTGAAAAAGTTGACATCATACCAAAGTTGCCCAGTTTTTTATCTTTATACATACTCCCTACAGATTCGCACGAATCTTCAAGTAAAATAACATTATGATCATCACATAGTTTTAAAATATCGTCCATTTGGGGAACAAGTCCCAGAATTGATACTAATATAACTGCAATAGGATTCTCTTTTATAAAAATATCTTCTAACATACCTAAATCAACTGAAAGATCATCAAGGTTGCAATCACATATTATGGGTTGCATACCAAGTTGCATTACTGGTGAGAGATCAGTTGCCCATGCAACTGCGGGAACAACTACTTTTTGTAGATTTTTTCTTGGTGCTATTTTTTCTTTAATAGCATGTAGCATCAATAAATTTGCAGATGATCCAGAATTACAGAAAACAGAGAATTCTGTTCCTATCCAATTTGAAAATTTTTCTTCAAATTCAATGGTTTTTGATCCCTTTGTAAGATGTGGATACTTTTTTAACCAAACAATTAATTTATCTATTTCATCATTTCCAATTGTATTATTTACCAAATTAATCATTAGATCATTCCAGATTCAATTTTCTGGATATTATCTTTTTTTCACTTGGATAAAATGGTGCATCCCAAGGAAAAGTTTCACCTTCTAACCATTTTTTCCAGTTTTTATAATCTTCTTTTACCATGATATCAACAATTTCATCAAATTTTGTTTTCGCAGACCAGTGAAGTATTTTATTAGCTTTTTCTGGATTCCCCTTTAAAAATTCAACATCTATTGGTCTTTGTAAGGATTTGTCCAATTTAACATAATCTTTCCAGTTCAAGTCAAGAACGCTAAAGGCTAATTCTACAAATTCTTTTACGGAGTGCTCTTCACCTGTTGCAATAACATAATCGTCTGGCTTATCCTGTTGCATAATGAGCCACATAGCCTCTACAAAATCAGGTGCATAACCCCAATCTCTTTTTGAATTAATATTACCTAGTCGCAATTCACTTTGAATTCCAAGGCTAATTTTTGCAACAGCATTAGTTATTTTTCTCGTAACAAATTCTAATCCCCTTAGTGGTGATTCATGATTAAATAATATTCCATTGGATGCATGCATCCCATAACCTTCTCTATATATTGTGGTTATCCAATAACCATATAACTTCGCGGCGGCATAAGGACTTGATGGCATAAATATAGTTGTTTCATTTTGTGCTATTTGATGTCCAGACCCATAAAGTTCACTACTAGATGCTTGATAAAATTTTATTTTTGAATTTACAATCTTTATTGCTTCTAGAATCTTAGTAACTGCAATACCTGTAATTTCTCCTGATGAGATTGGCTGCTCAAATGATGCTCCTACATAGCTTTGGGCAGCTAAATGGTAAATTTCATCTGGTTTTGATATTTCGATTGATTCAATAAGTGAAGACATATCAATTAAATCAGCAGGTATTAAACTAACTTTACCGAAAATATCAAGCGCTTGCAAGCGCCAGAAGTTCGGTGTTGATAATCTTCTATAGGTACCAAAAACATTATAACCTTTTTTTAATAGGAATTGAGCTAAATATGCACCATCCTGTCCTGTTATACCTGTTATTAACGCCTTTTTCATATTACTAAATTCTCCTTTCTTATTATCTTAGGACTGAGGTTGATAATAGGTTTTTTTAGTTTTACGATTTTCAAATAATTTGTTTTTTATTATTTCGTAAGAATAATACATGGCATACACTGAAAGGATTATTATAAAGGCATCAATTGGTATTCGATACCTATTTCTTCCGAATTGTAAAATATGTAATAATGTCTGAATTATTATTGGAAAACTTAGAAAAATCCAAACTCTATTTTTCTGCTGTATTAAATAGTATACACCAAAAAACATAAATGGTAATAATATTCCATAGCACAGTATTCCTAGAACATTGTGTCTAAAGGACCAACGACCTTGAAATCTTGCATCAGGAAAGGGGTAATAATCAGCTTTAAATCTAGCTGGACGCCACATTTCTTTTAACCAGTAAATCTTTCTTGCAATATATGTTGAATCCGGATAGATGTTATTTTTTATTATATTTAATTCCTCTAAAGATTTATTATTAGGGTTATAACCTTGTTTAATCAGTTTTCGTTCCTTTTCATCTGGATATACTAATCTCACTGGATGATGTTTCCACACCCAGTTAATAACACCAAATTTTTTCAATCTATAATCAAGTTTGTCCGAAGTAAGTCTTTCTACAGTTCTTATGTTAATCAGAATAAATCTGTCATAAGCTATATAATTTCTTATAATCCATGGAGTCATTGATATTAATATTAAAATTAATGTAATTATGTATTTCTTTATCCCAGTGTAAAAACTTGTATAAACAATAAATAATATTGAAATAAATGGAATATAGAACAGATATCTTGCGTCTGTGTGTATAAGAATTGAAAAGGCAATTATAAATTTCCAGGGTAACATATTATTTTTATTATTGTTCAGAAATATCCAAAGACTATAAAATGAAAATATCAGCAAGAAAAATACCAGTGTTTCTTTTAAAAGTAATGTATTATACCAAATATAAAAAAAATATATACCAGACCACAATAACACTAAAATAGAGTATTTCCTACCTACAGTATATACAGAAAGTTTGTAAATATAATAAATAGTTAATGTACTTAAAATTGATTGGAAAAAGTAAACAGCATAAACATTTTCCAATCCAAATATTAAATAAATTATTGCCAAAAATATTGGATATACAGGTTCGCGATAATGCCCACTAAAATCAGGGTTAACTAACCAATCTGATTTATTTAATATTGTTAACGCATAGTTATTATATACATAAGTATCACCAATAGAGAGTATTTCTTTTGAACCAAATAAATATGCTACTATTATTCTTATTAAAAAAAATATAAGTAATAGAGTAAGTACTTTAAACTTTCTAACTTGGTTAAAAACAATAGAATTATGATTAAGAACAAACACGAAAAATAATATTTACTTTGTAAAGCTAAAAATACTAGCCAATAAAAATATAGTAATGAGCCTTTTAATGACTAAATCATTAAGTTTTGTCTTCAACGATTACTGGTTCTTAGGGTGGCAATCATATCTGCCACTAACGCAATTAATAACGTATTTAAAGCAACAATACCTAATAGTATAGTAGATGTTGCTATATGCCAGTTATACACTCTTATGTCGTAAATAATTTTTACAATATCAACACTAAATAACATAAGTGCAATGGGTAATATTACTCTTAATGGTTTAAAATAAATTACCATCCTTATAATTAAAGAAATGAAATTTAATGTATCATAAATTGGTCTGATTTTTGATTTTCCAACTCGTTTATTATAATCTATTGGAATGTATTTAATATTATGGTTACTAGTTAACATTGCTATTGTGATTGTAGTCGTAAATGAAAAACCATCGGGTAAAATATGTAAAAACTTTAATAAACTTTCTTTTCTAAAGAGCCTTAGGCCTGAATTCAAATCTGGTATTTTATAATTTGTAAGAAAATTTGCCAATTTATTTAATGCCCACTTTGCTGGCTTCCTTATCAATGGTATTCTTACATTTTTACCTGTCCTTGCACCAACTACCATATCATAACCTTTCTTACTGTCAATTAAATCCAATAAATAATTGGCGGGATATGTTCCATCGGCATCTATTATTGCTATTTGATCATAAATAGATGCAATAACACCCGTTTTTAATGCTGCGCCATATCCCCTATTTTGCTGGTGCTCAATTAACTTAGCATTTGTAGATCTAACTTTTTCTTTCGTTTTATCTGTTGACCCGTCATCTACAATGATAATTTCATATTCAATATTTTTTTCACCTAATAATGTTTCTATTTCATTGATGACATTAATAATACCATCTTCTTCATTATATGCAGGAATTACTATGCTAACATTGTTTGCCATTTTTTGCCAACCTATTTTTTACTTTTCTGGAAATTTTGCTCTTACAATTATATCCCAAGCTGTAAATCTTAATATAATTGGAAATAATTTATCAATTATATTATCTATCTTTACAAATAATCTAGATACATGTTTAAATATAAACTGAGGATACATAATTACTTCTGCAAATGGTTTGCTAAAAAGACCAAAATATTGCAGAGATATATTACATAATTGGTTTTTAATCATAAGATCTTTTAATTCTTTTGATGAAAAAAAGTGCTGTTCTTCTGAATATGAGGGATCTACATTGCCCCTAACCCATCTAAGCAATTGTACAATTGGATTAACATCAATTGGTTCAATCGCAATAAATACAGCGCCTGGTTTTGCAATTCTTTTTAATGCAGTCATTATTTCATCTAATTGAGTCATATGGTGCAACACTCCTATTGCTAAAATAGTGTCCGCATAGTTACTTGGCAATTTTTCAGATTTTACATTGGCACAAATAAAAGTTGCGTTTGTAACACCTTCATTATATTTGGTAGCAATTTTAATTAATTCTTTCGAATGATCAATCCCTAAATAATTATTATATTTCCCAACAAGGTGTTTTGCTGTAGCGCCAATTCCACAGCCTATATCTATGACATCCCCAAGAGAGTTATTCTCACAAATAACTGGGTCAATAGATTTCATTAATTTATTTATACGGGGTAGAGAAGCTGATGCTACAGTATCTTTTCTTGAATAGCGAATTGCTATATTATCAAATAAATTTTTATCTCTAAATTCTCTGTTCATTGTAATACTATCCTGTTAATACGATTTAGCCTGTATTGTTTGTGGCACTTCACTCTTATAGAATAAATATATTATCCCACCAAATAATGAAACTAATATACTTAAGGTTGAAAATAACATCGCAATTGTCAATGGCATCTTGATGCTAATTCCAACGGAACTAAAAAATAAAACGGTCGTCCCTTCTCTAACACCAATTCCATTAAATGAAATGGGAATTGCTTGTAATAGTGAAACAAGAGGAATAAAAATAAAAAAGTAGATAATGGATATCTTTGCGTTAATACTACAGGATAGCAAAAACCAAGTTAGTAGTATAAAGGAATTTGAAATCAAAGATAATAAAATATTTTTACTAATAAGTTGTTTATAATTTCTAAACATATTCAGACTCTTTAGTATTTTCTCTAAGGTCCTTGCTAATTCTTTATGAACAAACTTTTGCATTAACGAATACTGATAAATTCGTTTCAAGAAAGCGTGATTCAATAAAATGAATAAGGCAGCCATAAATATAATTAGTGTTCCAATTGAATAATATATTAAAGAAAATTCACCCAGTATTGGGTAGCTTATAATTGAAGCATTACATGCAATAAAAATCATAGCAAAAATACCAATCAAACGCCAGATTAATAAGTTTGATACAGTCACATCCAATGGCTTGATAAATTTGGACAGATAATAGCCTCTTATGAAATCGCCTACTGTCCTCCCTGGTAGAAAAATACTAAAGAATAACCCTATAAAATTTATTTTTAAAAGTTTTCCAAATGAGATGGTTGAATATTCCCGATTAAATAAATACTGAAGTCTAATTGTATTAAGCATGATACCTAAAATAAAAGAAGAACAGGCTAGGATGAAGTAAACTATATTAACATTATATATTAATTCCATAATTGATTCATTACGGGAATTATATATCAAAACCGCTAACAGTACGGTCGTTATCAATACCTTCATAAGAAACCGGTAATTAAAATTTAAACTGATAGTTTGGATTAAATGATTGCTCACTTTACTTCGATTATTAAAACAAGAATGATAGTTGTCTAAGCAACAACAATTAACTTATCAAGAAAATGATGATGATGAAACATTTATAAGACTAAATTAGCCTAAGATTGCAATACTTAAATATTTTTGAAAATATGGCATACCAATGCTAATCCATATACCCCCAGAAAAGCTCCACAAACCAATTAATGGCATAGAAGACCAGTTAAAGTAAAACAAATATAAAATAGCAAGCCCTCCTAATCCAAGCGTAAGACAAATAAATGCTTGAGACCAAGAAACTATACTCATATTTATTTTTTTCTTTGAAGATAATAAAATGCCGGTAATAAAACCCCAGCTAAGTCCAAGATAACCCAATAATCTGGGGATATTACTAGGTTGTAAATTGTGATGTTCTTCCACCAACCAATCAATAGGTACAGTCCAAGGTCGAAGGCCAAAATAAATTACAAATCCCAGTAGAAATATATGAGTCACATTTACGAGAAATAATTGCCTCTTATAACTCATTAGTGACCACCAATAATATATATGTGCATAATAAAAAGATAATACAAAACAAAAACTTAACCCCACTGCCCATCCTACAATAACTTGTGAAATACTATGCCCCCCCAAATAAATTCTACTGAACCCCACACTGACAAGATAAATAATTGCCAATAATGTCCACCATTTTCTTGCGATAATGATCCAACCGCAGGCACTTTGCGCATGTCCAGAAGGCATTCCAAAGGACTCGTAATTTTCATATGGTAGAATTTTTTTTGATATCCAACTTGGGCGGGGATCAATAATTATATTTTTAAGTATACCATTCAGCAAACCCCCAGTAAACCAAAACAATCCAAGTTTTATTCCCCAGTTTCTTGGCCCAAACCAATATACAAGAGCCGTAAAAAACAAATAAAAAGGACCAGTCCCTACTGTGCTTAATATGATCATAAAAGGATGGATTGTATTAATGCTCTGAATTGATACAATCAAAGACTCTGTATCACCAAAAATAGAGAATCTCTCTAGACTATTTAATAATGGCGTATCGATTTGATTAAAATATTAATGTTGCAAGATTTTAATATTTATAATACTTATGTTTTAAATTTCATTCACAAAGTTTAGTAGTTTAATATTATTATCTTTCAGTTTTATCCATCCTGTTTAATTCCAATGAAAATATACAGGTCACAGCCAAAAACCATAATATGCCATATAATGTTGTAATTATCAAAAAATAGTACAATTTATCTAATACAGCCATCAGCAATACAAATATATATACTAGTGATCTAGTATAAGCGAACTGTCCAATCAGCCAAAATTTTCCCCATTCGTTTTTAATTGTGGTATAGTTCAATACGCTACCACGAGTTAAAGAATAGGACATTTGAGAGACTTTGACCAATAATCTGCTTGTTGATGCTAATCCTGCAAATATCCAGACCAATGTTTCTTGTTGTTGGAGCCATAATCCCAAAGCAATACAGAAAAACATTAATGAATCCAAAAAATAATCACCTTGGCCATCAATAAAAGCTCCCATTTTACTGGTGATTGATCGGGATCTGGCTAATTGACCATCGGAAAAATCTAATGCCAAACTCAAATTTAATATTAATGCACCGATGATGCTTTTATCTTTACCATCGAGGGTGAACATAAAACACCCAAAAACTCCAATAAAGATTGCAAGTACCGTTAACTGATTCGGAGTGATTTTGGTACTTAGAAGCAACTTGCAAAATATCAATCCTATATATCGATGTATTGCCCGGAAAAATATTGACTCAATCTTAAATGCATCTTTAAATCTAATCATGTTTCTTTTTACTCTTTAGTAATTATAAACTTATTTATGGAATAATATTTACAAATAAAAATTATTAGCCAAGGTCCGGTAATTTTAGTATGTATCTCAATTACAACTTTAATTTCATCACTTCATTATCCAACTTTATTTAAATAATAACTAAATGCAGCAAGTGTTTTTTCATCGTGAATCTGCCTTTTTTTACCATGTATTTTATTTTTATCGAAAACTCTTTTGCTTCAATAATTTCATCCGAGCTATTGTTTGGTTCAATTTTGATAAGTTTACTAGCTTCAAAACAATATCCAGAAAATATATTTTTTCTTTTAAAAAGAATGACAGAATCATTATTTTTAATCATCAGCGAATATAACACCTTGAAGTTCTAAGCAACCAATACTGTGAGATTGGCACTTTCTCTTTATTATACCTACATACTCATTGAATATCTCAATATTATAATGCAAATCGGTATAGAGATCTTCTTTATCAAGCATTATGTATCGTTCGTTTTCTCTTAACTGACTGATTATCGCTTCAAAATTATCAATTCCAACTTTGGACTCTATCTTTGGAATTAATAAAACCCTTTTTTGAATCAATAATTTCATATTTTTAATTTGTTCAGGAGTTTCAACCTTAGTGATGCCAAAATATTTTATTTTATCATATAAATTTATTGCTTCAACTAAATCCTCTATTTCCAAAACAGGAATGGGTGGTTTGTGACGCCCTTCAGGAAAATCTAAGAATACATCATTTTTAATTCCATCCAGTATATCAAATAGTTCTTTTTTGCTTTTTATCCATGCTGCATTTAATCTAGCGATCGAATTTTTTGGAAATTCAATATCTATCAATCTGGCATGCTGAGATATAATTAACATTTTGGTTCCCCATGTTTATTTTGTTTTTTCCCTGAAATTTTTGTTACGATTCTAGATGTAGAAAATTCTGGAGTGTATTTTAGTTTGATTAGCTCACCCCCCATTTTTTTAATGGTATTTTGACCCGGGATATTTTCCCAATCATCGCCCTTAGTTAATACATCAACTCTCTTAATTCCCAATAACTCAGTAGTAGGATCATATTTGGATTGAGCCAAAACAGCATCTACACAACTCAAAGATCCAACGATAAATAATCTATCTTGTAATTTTTGGATAGGACGATTCTTTCCTTTTAGATTTCTGATAGGCTCATCTGTTACTACACCAACAATTAAATAATCTCCCAATTCTCTTGCTTTCATTAATAATTTGATATGACCAGGATGCAATAAATCCCAGACACCATAAGTGTAAACTGTTCGTTTTTGAGTTGGTAGGTTAGTAACGATCTTTTTTATTTCATTAGGTGAATCAAATACTTTCAACCATTTATTATTATCTGACTTCATTATTTTTTGAACTCTTTATTTGTGTATATTTTAAATATGATTATCTTCTTTATAATACTAAGATTATTATCATCTAATACTAGTAAACAACGGGATACCTATAGTTTAATTTTTCCGTAGATCATAGACAGATATAAAGTTAGTCGCCGATACATCTTTAAAAAGTTTGGGTATTCTTTCGGTATCATAATACCTATGATAATGCCAAATTGGATATGCTTTTTCACCATATGGTAATTGAATTATTGGTTCATAATTGTTAATAATATTCTCTAATTCGACAATATTCGTTTTACCAGGTATAAACTGCCGCCAGTCTATTATTTTAAAATCAGATTGAATATTCCCATTATCAAACAATATTTCACCTTTAAAATCCGAAGGTAAGGTGTCAGTAAAATTTCCTGAATAAAAGGTTGAAATTGGCCAAAGATTATTTTGATTGACATTAAATACTCCACCATGGATATTCATATATTCTATTAGCTGATTTACTGCTAATTTGTAATTTGATTTAAATTTTATATGGGGATAGGACCTTACTAATCCAAAAGATAAAATAACGAGTACTACTAAAATTGGAATTAACGTTTGGATCTTTTTTCTATTATAGTACATAGCCGACTGCTTTGAAACATCAACAATAAAAACCCCTACAGAAATAGCTATAAATGGCATAGCAACCTGAATGGCTTTCAAAGTAGTATAGTTTAAAGTCCAGAAAAGTAACGGAATGCTTGTAAGTAATCCCAAAAGCACATAGTTAATAGAATGTATTTTATAAGCTTTCCACAAAGTGAAAATAATTGATATGGGGAGAAGTATTGTGATTAATGGACCTTCAAGCATCCAAAATATTATTGGATAAAAAGAGAGTTTTTCATTTGAGATTCCCCATCTATCAAATGCCCCACTTTGTAATCTTCCTAAATTCCTCATCAGTAGATCTTCTCCACCGGATGGATGAATAGAATTAATAGCCATAACAAATAACTGTGATAGTAGTAATGGTATCAACATAATTACAAAAAAATGAAAACATTTCCTTATCTTAGATGACAAACTACCATTAACTGGTTTATTAACATTTACCATCATGGCAATAAATAAAGGGAAGATTACTATATATACGCTTTGATGAAAAAGGAGTGTCAATCCTGTAATAATAGCAGAACTTCTAAACAGCTTGTTTCCATTTTGAATATTGATTGATTTCCAAAAAAGAAAAAAAGCCAAACAGAAAATAAAAGTTGTATTCATTTGAGGATATCCTGTCCTTGAAAAAATCATCTGTTGACCTGATACTGCTATAATGGCAGCGGCAATGAATCCTACTGGTTTTGTAAAAAGCTCTTTCCCAATCAGATAGGACATTATTATTACCCCTATCCCACAAACAGCCGAAACTATTAATACCGCATGATCCTTAATACCAAAGATCAGAAAACTTAATGTTATTAAGATGATATGTCCTGGTTTTACAATATGAGCAGTACCGCCTCTATTTTTAAGATATCTTTTTAAACTTGGAAGATCTTTATTCCCTTCACTTTCATTAAAAAACCATTTAACTGTTAAGGATGGTACTTTAGCTATATTAGCATAATATGCAGAATCGTAATGATTTAAACCAACATCTTGGATTCCATATAGCCTTATTATGGTTCCAATAAACAGAATCATACAAATAAATTTATTATTAATAAGGTTTTTAATCACAATACATGCCTTTTTTAGATAATAATTGATTTATTTCATCATCATTATTAATAATTCAATTTCAAAAAGGCCATTTCTTTTAGTTGGTTTTGAAACTTTTTTCCAATAAACCCTAAATATGTTGTCAACAAATAATAAGTATAAGATATAAAATGTTATTTAGGCTGTCTTATATAAAATGTATTTCTATATAATCCAAATTTATTGTGGTATCTGATAGAATCTGTAACAGTATAATTTTTCAAAACTTGCTCTCGTATTGGTGGTATATCAGGGTACCCTATAATAAGGGAGAATTTTTTATCTTTTACTTTTTCTACAATTTCAGATGGGTCGTATTTACCATCAATTTCCCAAATCTGATACAAAGACTCTGTACTGAGGTACCAAATTTTTTTGCCAGCCAACAGAGCAAAGGATTTAGTTTTGCCAGTTAGAATATCGCCTTCTGTATTTTTTACATATGATATAAGCTTATTGGAATTATTATAGTCATCTTTATTGGGAATAATAAATAAACCATTATTGCTATATTGTCCCTTAAAAATAAATACAACTATTAGTTGGCAAAGTACTAAAAGTAAAATCAATGATTTTACCATACTATCTAATTTCATTTTATTTATTAAATGGTGGAATGATATACCAAAAAGAATGCAAGTGGCTGGAATTTGTAACATTATAAAAAGATCAAAGCCAATTCCCTTATACATTCCAAGATATAAAGTAAAAAGGATTGAAAACAAAAAATTTAGCTTCCATAATAAATAGTTATTCTTTTTATCTTGATAAAAAATGAAAATAAAAGCCACAGCCAAAAAGACAAGGTTATATCGTAAAAATAGAATTTGAGATATAATGGTATATGTTGGAGTTAAATTTCCACGTAAATAAGGGGTTCCAAGAATTAAATATGAAAACCAGCCATCGCTCGATAATTGCAAGTATAATAGGATCGATATACTTATCAATAGAAAGATGGGGAAAAACTTGAACGCTAATTTTTTTTCAATAATATATAAATAAACAAAACTAGCAACAATTGTAGCTACTGCAGATTGCTTCGTATATATTGCAAGAACAAAAGAGATTACGGCTAAGTAACCATAGATATTTTTTTCTTTAATATGTGATATAAAATACAAGCCTAGTAATGAAAACATAACTGTAGTGATATCAGGTGTAATAAGTGGCAATATATATGCACTACCTTTATATGCAATTAGTAATACGCCCGACAAAATACTAATAAAATTATCTTTAGTAATATCGTGGACAATTTTATAAATGAGGTAAACTGAAATGATTGTTGCTAAAAATGAAACTAACCGCCCCCAGAGCATACTAAATCCAAAGAGCTTAATAAGTAGGCCAACCAATATGTAATATACTGGTGGATGATCAATATCATTACCATGGACATAAGGAGAGCTAAATTCAGAAAATAAAACAGCATCGTTAGCTCTTTTACCCTCCATATCTTCCCACTCTAGCGGACAATTCAATATATTTATACTGTAGTGTAGGAATGCCCCACTAATTGCAACTAGCATAATAACACATGAAATTTTTAATATTTTTTCGAAATTGCTTTGGTTCATATTTCTGGTATCTTTATTAATTACTCACAATTCAATAATATTTTTCCTTGCAATTAAAACCCCGTATCTCAAATTATTTTCTTCCACTTATGAATATTTTTGGATTTAACCAACCTAAGAAATGTCTGAATATAGCAGAATTTAATATTTCAGTAATGAAATCAAATGCTTTCGATTGAGGACCTACAACCAGCCCACTATAAGAGATTTCTTCTAAATTAATATAGGGGTTTAATAATTTATGATATCTTTTGGGGGATCCAACTCTTAGCAATCCCCTCTCATTTTTATCAAATAAATGCATGAGAAACATAAGGGGGTTTAATTTATTTGGTTCAAAAATCAATACTGTCCCACCCGGCTTAAGTAGACAAAATAAATGTTCTAGATTATCTTCAATATCTTCAAGGTGGTGTATTACATCCACCATAATAATAACATTAAAAGTTTCATCTTTAAACGGTAATACATTAGGAGTAATATGAAGGCTTTTAGCATTAGTTAGTCCATTTTCTTTAATATTATTAGTACACTCTTCAATGAACTTTTTACTAATGTCAATACCGATAATTTCCTTGCAATATGGAGCAATTGGAATAAGAAATGAACCGGGGCCACATCCAAAATCTAAAACTTTACTTTCTGGTGTAATATAAGGTACAACTTTATCAATAAAATATTTTTTTGTTGATCGCTTATTTGAAATCAATTTTGTGTTGAATCGTTTAGACATACCGAACAATCCACGGCTTTCTGATCCAGATACTAGATCGTCATAAAATTCGGATGTTTTTTCTTTAGATGGAATTGTAAATTTATTTTTCAATTTGAAAACTATGTTGTTATAGATTTTTATATAGAAAAATTAAAATATTTCTGTTATGAAAGATTCAGAAAGTATCCCTAGTAAAGGTATCTCAATAATTAATAATGTTGAGAATAAAATTATGGTAAATATTATTATAACCATTAGATATTTATCTAGAAATAATTTCTCAGGTGTTTGGACAATTGAAGATTCCTTGTATGAGACACCTAAATAGTAAGTGAAGAGAACCGATATGGCCGGAAATATTAAAATGAGTTCAATTTTATATTTAACTAGAAAAACAGATATATTAAATGTTGCTAACAAACTATAAAAGTATGCGGACAATAATAATGATTTTTCGGTATATTTTGCGAATGATCGACGATAATTACCTAAATTAGTTAAAGCCTCAGTGCTTATTAATTGACGATATTCTGCTAATCTCTTTGCTGACATTAAGAATGCCCCACTAAACCAATAAAATAAAATAATACTATATGGTGGAATAGTGTTTCCAGATATCATAAACCATCCAAAAAATAGCCGTAATGGGTTGTTAAACGACTCAAGTATTATATCGCTGTAAACCCTATCTTTTATTCTGAATGGTTTAACATTATATAATATTGCAAAAAAGATAAAAATAATAGAGGTTAATAAAAACATAGTTCCCACTAACGAAGATAGATAGATACCAGCTAATATCAATATTGCATATTCGATTAGTACATTTATACTAGATATTTTTCCAAGTACTAAGGGACGGGTTTTTTTTATTGGATGATAACGATCAAAAGGTGCATCTAACCATTCATTAATAACATAATTAGCAGATGATAATAAACAAGCACTGCAGAATCCGATAATTATTTTTGACAAAAATAATTCACTATTAGGAACTAATATCAATGCCAATAGTATCCCAGGAATAATAAAGATATGTTTTGACCAGTGATCTGGCCTCGCAATTGAAATATAATCTTTATATTTCATTAATAATCAAGTAATAAATTATCATTTACCAAAAAATGGTATTAGAGGATTATAGTATTAGGGATTTATAATTAATCTTTTGTTTTTTCGAAATAAACTAGGATAGTGTTTCAAAATTCTCAATTTAATATACTTATAAATTGACATTTCCATTTTTGTTTGAAAGTTTTTAGAAATTATTCTGGAGATTTCACTTAATACTTTCAGTGGATAATATACAAATTTATATATAAGGAAAGTTAAATACATTTTTTTTCTATATTTTTTCAACTGTTTATAATCTTCCCTCCAAACTGGGGATCTTGTTAATTCAGAAAAATGATTAAATCCACTAACTTGGTCAGCGAGAGCAGAACCTGGTATAGGAGAATAAATGTATACAGCAATTTCATCAACACCTGCTTTAACTAACTTTTTTACATAGTCAACGCTAAGTTGTTGATCAACTACTGTTTCTTCCGGTGTCCCCGCAATAAAACACGCCTGAGATTTAATTTTTAAACGGTTTAAGTTTTCAGCGATAATTAGCGCATGGTCATAATCAAAAGGCTTGTTTAACTTCATCATAAGATCAGGTGATCCAGACTCTGGTGAAAATGAGAAAAATGTAAGACCCGAACGCTTCATTAATTCTAATGTCTCTATATCTTTTATAGTTTCAATTTTTGTACCCTGCGATAATTTCCACTCAATGGGAAGATTTCTTTTAATTAACTCTTTACAGATTTCTTTAGTTCTTTTATCATTAACTGTCGGATCTAAATCAGAAAAATGATAATCAGTCACATCCATTTTATTGTAAAAATATTCCATCTCATCTACTACATTTTTTGGAGATCTCATCCTCCATGTTGGATTTAACGAAGGTGAAACACAAAATGTGCACCTATAAGGACAGCCCCTTGAACTTAAAATAGGCAAAAATCTTGTATTTTTCTTAATCGGTGCATGTGCAAAACCTGCATCCCAGTATCCTTGAAGTTGCCATTTTCTCCATAATGGAAATGGCAAATCATCGAGATTATTATCAAAATCTCCTTTGGGGTTAATTTTTATATTGCCATCTAATTTATAGGCAAAATCAGTTATAACATCTAAAGGATTTTTACCGAGTAGGGCGCTCACGATACTTTCTAACCTTTTTTCAGGTTCACCCATAATTGCAGCATCGCAACCCTTATCAAATAAGTAATCTATTATATGTAATAATGAAAAAGAGTTAGTAGTCTGGATGTTTTCAAAAATACAAATCTTAATATTTGGACGCTGTTTTTTTATGGCTGACATTATCAATTCCACAGAGAACAAATCTTCAATGGTTCTACAATAGATGAATGCAATTTTTGAATCTGAATGAATATTCTCTGCTACAAATTTTTCATCAACACCTAAAATCATAAATTCATTGATAATTTTTCTTTGGTGAGGTTGAATTCCAAAACAATCAATTACTTGAACATCATAATCTAGGTGATTAAGCATACCTGCAACATGGCCAGCCATATGTGGTAAAAAAGGGATACCCGTATGTGGGTCAAGGTTGTGAACCACTACCGCTGGTACAATAACTGTTATTTTTTCTCTCATATTTTTCTTGTCTAACTACACTTTAATAAACGAAATATTAGCGTTGCGAGCACATTCACCATCCCGATCATCTCGATCTCCAATTAGTAGGCATCGATTTAGATTAACTCCAAAATAGTTTATTATATATAATAAACCTTTGGGGTTTGGCTTTAACTCATGTATTTCTTTATCAATGCTTGCTACAATCATATCAGCTGATAGGCCAAGAGTTTTTAATTTTTCTTCAGATAGATAATCTGAATATATTGCTATAGTAATATTATTTTCTCTTATTTTATTAAATAAGTCATTTATACCTTTCTTTTTAAATTTTTTAACATACTTCAATGGAATAGTGTATATCCATTTATAAACTATCTCTTTAACTACTTTTATATCCAGATCAAATTTTTCAGCAACCCTTTTATATAGGACTATATCGATACCATCACTAGTGTCTTCATTTTTAAGGATATTGTCATATTCCTCAAATAATTTTCGATAATAGTATATTAATTTTAATTCATAAAGTTTTTTAGGGTTTTTTATAATATATATAATAAAATTTAATAACATATAGATTCTTAATTTTCTTTGATCATATAGAGTGCCATCTACATCAAAAATAATTAATTGAATGTTGGAATAATCAATTAAGGGATCAACTTGCTCAAATATATTCAAGAACTATTAAAATAAATTAATACAAAAATTTATTTAGGAGTATAACCAGCCGGTTTTAAGAAATTAGACATCTTTTAAACACGAAAATAATGAAAAACCTATTATTGATTATTGAAATTTTATTTACCATAAGTCATTAATTTTTTAATCTCCTGTTGGTTGATATTATACTCAATTTCCATAAGTCCTTTCCTTTTCGTTGGTTTGGAAACTTTTTTCCAATAAATCCGGAAAAAATTAAATGTTGGACCTAAAATTTTTATCGGTATGAATTCACTTATTGTTCTTGATAGTCTTCTTGAAGCAGTGAAAAAGATAAAAGATACAATTAATTCAACTAATCTTCTTAAAGCAGTAATATCACTTGGCTTGTACCCATATAATGGTATCTTTTTACCAAGTAACTTCTGCAGTTCTATACGAATAAAGCTCCCTCTTTTCTTAAAATCCAACATATGACCATGCATATTCATCGCTTTTGAAATTTCGATTTCTTCCAATGTTATTTTTTCCTCCAAACACATCTTTTCTAAAAGTCGTTTGCCTTTCTTAGTTCTGGCAAGTACTACAGAAAAACCCTTACCCTGGTTCTCATATATTGGCGACCAGGCATCTCCAACAGATATATCCGTTAATTCATTTGTGAAATCACATGCCAGCAAACTTGATTTTGTTATAAAAAATGGTGTTAAATAATTATAATAAAATTTTTCTGCTTTAAATACTCGCCCATCTTCAAGGATAACTTCTAAATATCCTGGCCATTCGCCAGCTCGCCATTTTAAAGAATGAATTTTAATTGAGTTTTCAACCCCCCGACCTCTTAAAAAACTTCTAATTGCACCTTTATACATATTAGTGCCTGTATATGGACCAAGGATATATTTTATATTGCTAACCGATGAGTGCTTTAACATTTGAAGCATACGAATCGATGCAACCTGGTCAGGTAAACCAACAAAACCAATTTTACCATGAAAGTTTTTTGCTTTATCCAAGATTGTATTCATAGGAACAGGCATGTAAACACTTTGTGCGGAAGCAATTATCTCTTCTTCAGTAGTCGCTATAGTTGGAACAGCATCTCCAGGATTAGGGGTGTCGCTTAAAACTACAATTGCACCATCAATCAATCCCTTATTCAATAAATATAAAAGAGTTGAGGTTATTACACCTCCTGATGCACTATTTAATCTTATTGACTCATCTGTAGAATAACCAATCCATGATTGAATTACATTGCCTGTTAGAAAATTCTTCTTTTCTTTACCATTTAGAATTTCAAACAGCGTTGGATAGGGAACGCCTTTACCAGGACAGGCAAAATATGTTGCTGGATCAAGTTCTCCATTTGCTTTCTGAAAAGGTAAAGGACCAAATTCCGATTCTTTAAATTCTAAAATATTACTATTTAAACCAACGCAGGTTCCACAATGCGTACATAAACCGCTTTCAATTACTTCTGTATTTATTTTATTAAAAATTGTATTTATAACTATAGATTAATATCTTAGAAAATATTAACCTGAGCTATACTCAAAATTTGATGTGTTGATTATCTGTCTAAAAAGTATTTTATTGTTAATGATATCTAACTTTTCTTTGTTATCTAAAAAATTATTTAGTTCATCATATTGGTAATAATTTGAAGGTGCAACATATCTAAAAGTACTGCATGGATTAGCAAAGAAAATATTTTCAAGATTCATCTTTTCAGCTTTAATCTCATCAATTATTTCAATTTGGTGATCACCAAATATAAATTTTCTATTCATTTTTTCTGTGCTAATCTGTTGTTTATGAATAAAATATTCTTTTAACAAAGGCAATATTTTTTTACCTCCTACAAAAGAAATTATTCTCAACAAAGTATGATAAAATGGTGTGGGAATTTTATTTGAAACATAAAAGAAATTAGTATCCATTTCAATTCTGTTTTCTTTTTCATTAATTTTATAGATTGAAACTTTATTTAACCAGTTTGTAACATAAACTTTCTTTTTATCTTGAAGCACATAACCTGCATTAAGATGATTGCCCTGATTATTTTTTCTATAAAGGTTAAAAACTCCACCCTTTGTAAGATTCGTTATAAAGTAATAATCTGGAGTTGAATGAATGTACAATCCGGTCTCTTTGAATAGTTTATTAAAATTATTTTTATAGGGAAGCTCATTTTCTATAGCACCATTGGGCTGAATAATTTTAATAGATAACAAGTAAGATGGTAATATAAAATGACAAATATATCTATCGTCAATGGAAATATTAATATAAGAAGAATTAGTTAAAAATACTTTTTTATAGATTGCAGAAGCCGATTTATTCTTACTCATATTTTGTGCAAACCCATAAGGAGCCAAAAAAATGGTGCTTCTACTTCCATATTCACCACCGACAGTACCATCGGGGTGTATGAAATACGATAGAAATTCTATCATTTTATGTATTGTATTGGAGACTCTATCATCATTCCTAGATATGTTAAAATCAGACAAATATGCTAATGTTATACTTTGATAACCAACATCAAAACCACCATACTCCGGCGTCCATCCTTCATCACTTTGTGATTTTAATAATCTATGTAATAGATTATTTAATCGTTCTTCATGGGAATTATCATTGAATAAAACAGAATGCAAATTAATTGCTGCAATGGCAGCTGCCACTTGATTTGATGCACCAGGATTACCATAGCTCAGCAAAAACTCACAGGCTTTTTTTGCATTTTGTCTAATGAATTCTCTTTCTTCACCTAAAATTTGTAAAGTTTTACAAGATGAATATAGGGTAAAAGCCGTTGCTGAAAATGACTGTTCATTAGGGAAAAATTCATCAAAAGAACCATTTTTATTTTGTATTTTCTGCCAATAAGCTATTTGAGCCAGAGCAAGATTTTTAATATAATTTTTTTTATAATAATAATTACCTTTAAATTTAGTAGAATAAAGTAATGCTAAGGTTAAAGCCGTTTCCTGAAGCATTGCACAGGGAAAATCTACAATTTTGTAATGCCAATAGTTTCTATCTGAACAGCCGTAAGTTAGTGATCCCGGTCGTCTATCTATCCAGCTCAACATCCTTGAAGCATTATCTAATACAAAATTATATAGATGTAAAGATTCCAGTTTTATTTACCTTTTTGATCCATTCTATCGATGCGATATTTAATATCTTTTATTATTTGGAGTATAAATCCAAAGAAAAATAACTGAATACCGACCAAGATCAGTAAAGCAATTAGAATAAAAGATGGAAGACGAGAAAACATGGATTTAAAATCAAAAGCAGCTTGCCATGAAATAAAAATAAAATAAACAATTGCAACTAAGCTTGAAATAATTCCAATAGAATAAAGCCATTTGATATGCTGTTTTGACCTAATTATCAATATTGGTAAGGTATAAAAAATATAGGTTGGAATTGAACCCACTACTTTAGATTTACCAACTTCACGTTTTTTCCAAACGCTTGGTATTTCTTTTATCCTAAATCCTTTTTCTGAGGCATCTATAATGGTTTCCTGTACATATGTGTGTGTACCTATCATTTCTAATTCTTGGATCACTTCTGGTTTCATACATCTTAAACCTCCATGCGAATCTGTCAATTTTAAACCAGTGAATGATCTCAATATTCTAGAAAGAACTATAACTCCTAATCGATTTATCCATCGATATTTATAATGTACAAGGTTTGATTGAATAAATCTGGAACCTAATACTAAATCAGCTTCATCATTTTTTATAGCTTTAATAAAACTTGGTATTTCACTTAAATCAATCTGACCATCCGAGTCACACGAAAGGATTAAAGCAGGATTAAAATTTAAACTATGTTTTAAGCCTTGATACATCGCAAATCCAAGCCCTTTTCCGCCACCATTTATAACAATAGCACCTGCAGATTTAGCAATTTTTCTTGTGTTATCGTTAGAGTCGTCTGATACTATTACAGTTGGTTTGTTATAACCATTCACTTGAAAAACATCATTAATCTCATTGATAACTTTTTTAATGACTTTACCTTCATTTTTTGAAGGTAAGACAATGCAAATTTGTCTATTATATTTATTCATTGAGTCATATTCCCCTAGGATATATTAAAATATTATTAAGGACTTTGTTCCTGGTTTTCACCTAATTGAGCAATAAATGTTCCTATAATAGCAGGAAGAAATGAATGAAGGAAAAAAAGAATAATTGCAATATTAAATGCAATTTCACTACTGATTTGAAATTCATTTAATAGTATAATTGTAGCACCTTCACGGATACCTAAATTACCTATTGTTAGTGGAAATATATTTGTCAATAGAGTCAAGGGGAAAACTTTATACATTAGTGAAATTTGAGTAGCTTGGAATGAATTCAGCAATAAAAAGCTTGTAAGCATAGAGATGATAAAAATCAGGGATGATAATAAAAGTGATTTATAAAAGATACCTGGCTTTATTTCTAATATATCAGCTAACCTCAAAAACCAATTTTTAAAAAATTTGGAATTCTGTGAATTCTTTCCAATTCTCTTTAATAAAAAAGGGCAAATATAAAATAAGGCGATTCCAATAACTCCAAAAATAATCATCCCGATTCCGTAACCCAATCCAAGGAAATATGATATTCCTAATGAACTAAAAAATAATAATGAAATTAAATCACAATATCTATCGAGTATAACCAAACTTATTACTTTAAAATTATCTTTGTAGGGTAAATATAAAGATCTAGTGAATTCACCAACTTTTGCAGGGGTTAAAAGCCCCGGGCCAAGTCCACCCATAAAAGATCTGCATGCTAACCACATTGATGTTTCAGGCCAGAAAGAAGACAACAGAATTCTCCATTTTAAACTCTTTAGTCCAATCCATACAGGTACAGTTAAAAAAGAAAAAACCAATAATTCTTTATTAGCGATTGATAAGGCATTTATTAATTTTTCATAATCTAATAGTTGAATGATAAAAAATAAGATTATGACGGTTACTATTAATTTAATTATATAACGATATTTTTCGGGGTACATAATTGTGCAAATTAAATGCTTATAGCAAACTTGGAGGATCCATTCGTATTTCTTCAATAATAATATTTAACATATCATTTAGGGGTGTTGGCTGGAAATCTAAATCTTCTTTAATCAAATTAGTATTCATATTAGTATCTTCACCTAGTGCATTAACATGTTCTCTAGTAAATGGTGCTGGAGAATAAATTCTTTCAAGAACAAAAGCTATAAATCGTATAATACTTTTGGGAATCGGAAGTATTATTTTTCTTTTATTCCCCAATTTTTGATTAACAAGTTGCACTAATTCTCTAAATTGAATAACACGTTCTCCTCCAACTTCATAGAGTTTTTCATAAGTAATCTTATTAACAATTGATTTTTTAATTAGACTTATAAAATCTGCAATATATACTGGGTGCCTAGTATTGTAACCTAAACCTACCATAGGAATAAAATGTTTAAACCTATTTACATTTTTTATTATTCTATTTAAACCAAGACTTTCTCGCCCCATAACAGTTGTAGTTCTAAGTATAGTGTAATCTAATCCAGAAGCAATTACAGTATCTTCAGCTAATTTTTTTGATTTACCATAAGGTCCCTGAGCCTGCCTAACTGCACTGACTGAGCTAATAAAAATAAAGCGTTTTATATCGTGGATATTACATGCTTTAATTAAGTTTTTTGTGCCTTCATAATTTATTTCCATATTGTTAGTTAAATCGTGAGATCCAACTATTGCCCCAAGGTGAATTATTGCATTACAGCCTGCAACTGACTTAATAATTAAATCCTTATCACGAATATCACCATGAATGGGTTTAATAAATTCAGAATCAATAAACTTATCTCGTTTATCACCCAAGAGAAGTAGCTTAAGGTTATATGATTCCTTTATTAGTTCAGGGATTAAATATCTACCCACATATCCATCCCCGCCAGTTAAAAAAATATTTTTCACTAGTTAGATAATCTTATTGATATTTATTGCAATAAATTTTGAAAATTATTGCTTTTAAGTTGTGGTTATAACAAAGAACGATAATTGGTATGAGATTTTATTTCTTCACTAAGTTTATGCCACTTCAAATCAATAATAATTTTATTATTTTTCAGCATTGTAAAAATAGTACCTTCTGAAATCACATGTGGGCCCAGTATAATTATATCCCCTTCATCTGAAATTTTATTTTCATCCGTAATTTTATTAACATCTAGTCCTATATCTTTAGAAAAATTGTTCAGTGTGTTTTGCTGGTCATATATTGAAATATTATACCTTTTTTGATAAGACCGTCTCCGTGTTATTAATTTTTTAATTACAGTTATTATAGGACTATTCCTAATATCGTCAGTGTTTGGTTTGAATGATATCCCCGAGAATATAATGTTTGTGAATTCTTGACTAGTAATAAATATTTCTAAGCGATTTATTAATTCAGTGTTGCTTATTGATATTGAATTTAATAATGGGGTATCTATACTTGCTTTTTGGGATAACGATAATAATGCACTCAGATCCTTTGGCAAACATGATCCGCCATAAGCAAAACCAGGTTTCATATAATATGATGAAATATTTAATATTTTATCTTTAGAAAATAACTTCATTGCTTGCTCGCTGTTAACATTATATTCTTTCAAAATTGAAGCTATTTCGTTGGCAAATACAATTTTTAATGCATGCCAAGTATTACTTATATACTTTAGAGATTCAGCAATTTCAAAATTAGTTACATTCCATATTCCTTTAACGTTTGGAAATATTTTATCCATAAGATTTACCGGGAAATCTTTTTCACAACCAATTACTTTAAGACTAGGAGAAAAAAAATCATTAATAGCGTTACCTTCACGTAGAAATTCAGGAAGAAAGGCAATATGGATATTATTCATATTTCTAAACTGCTCATTGATAATTTTCTGTGTCGATCCAGGGGGAATAGTACTTCTCACAAGTAGAATGAAATCTTTTGAGGATTTTTTAAAATATTTACTAATATTTTTCATAACAGATTCAAAATATTTTAGTTCGACACCTCCATCCGTTTGGTTAGGTGTTCCCACACAAATTATTCCTATTTCAGTTCTATCTAGAGTTTTTATTTCGTTAGAGGTTGCAAGAAAATTTTCTTTTAATATTTTTTTTTCATTTAGTTCACATAAACCAGGTTCAAATATAGGCCAAACCCCATTGTTTAACCCATTCACCTTTCGATCTATTATATCTACTCCAATTACATTATGTCCTTCCCTAACAAGACATGCTGCTGTTACACAACCAACATAACCCATACCAAATACAGCTATATTCATATTATTCCCTTAAACTTTCTACCTTTGATTCTATAATATCTATTTTAATAATATTGTGCTCTTGCTTAATAAGTTATCAAATCTTTTTTATTGTTATTTGCATGTTTAACAATTATATATTTTCTTAATTTTTTATAATTGAGAGTCCTTCAGAAAATTAATGTGAATAGTTTTATCATCCTTTCATAATATTTAACATACGAATCTTTGGATGTATAAGATTTTTATATAGATAAATAATACCCATAATTCCTAAGGAGAAAATAACAGTAGGAAAAATAAACGAATTTCTATTCACTATTACAATCAATGATAAAGAAAGAACATAAGCGGCTACAAAATAACTTTTTGCACGATTTTTATTTGCAAGCCCTATAGCAATAGTACCTAGAACAAAAGGGGTTAGTCCTTCTAAATATCTACCAGATCCTCCCATAAAGGTCGATACTATTGGAAGAAGTAATAGTGGTACCCAGATAATAGCTGTCTTTTTTATATTATTTTTAAACATATTCATAAAACCAAATAAACCTGCAAAAATGTTTATCCATAAAAAAACTCCTGATGAATAATTGAGTAACTCGTAAGGCCAATATTCAGTGCTCCAGATCTTTGTTTTTGACAAAAAGGGTATGTGATATATGCGTGGTAGAGACCATGGAGAAGATAAATAATTAGGTAATTGAAACAAATATCGAGAAGGGTACTTAAATGCTAACCAAATGATTTGTAACGGATCAGATAACTTAAAAGAATAATTGATATCCATCTGAACGTCAACAACTGAAAAACCCTTATAAAAAGCTTTATATAATACATTAGTCCCAGAAAATCCAATAACTTCTATAAAGTAAAAGCCAATTAAGCCAATGATTAATATAACTAACCCAAATTTTTTAAAACTGGGGTTGATAGCTAAGTAGTATGAAATAAATAAAGTCACTATAGGCAACAAATAATAAAATCTAACATTAAGAAGTGTATATGAAAATATTACCAACAAAATTATATCAAAAATGGTTCTTTTATTATAAAGTATTCTGTAAGTAAGTAAAGAAACCGTAACAAATAGAAACAATACAATGCATTCCTTCCAAAGAGAAAGTTCAAGGAGGAAAAATACCGGGAAAAAAGCAGACATATACATTGCATATTTTGCTATACGGTGATTAAATATATTGTGTAATAACATATAGAGTACAATAGATGTACTTACAATAAAGAATACATTTATTAACACAGCCAGAGAAGTTGAAAAATTGAAAAAATAATATATCAGTCCTATCATCGTCATATAGCCACTCGCTGTCATAACATCTAAGTAAGCTCCGCCATCATTAATGTTCACAAAAGGATTAGAAAATTTGTATGTTGAATCCTTAAATAAATGTTCAGCATAGTTTCGAGCATTAAAATCATATGTAATCCAGTCTCCTTCAGTTCGACCCAAGTAATCAAAATCAATATATGCAGATAGCATTAAAAATATAAAGCCGTGGATTATCAGGAATACATTATACCGACTAATCAAATAGTCTTTATACATAATTGTAATATCTTTATTCATTAATAAAACAATGACATAGCGAAAGAAAAAATAAAATAATGCAACCCCAAATAAAAAATTAGCAAAACTGGGGAAAACGCCAGGCCAAACTAATAAAAGAATACTTATAGCAATAAATAAGTCTATTCTTAATATCTTACTCATGGATTTTCAATTACTAATAGGAGATTAAATAACAAAAACTAATTCTTATTGCGCGGTTTCATATTAAACTGCACAAATTTTTTCCTAGGTAAAAAATCTTAACATAAATCATTCACAATTATTATTCTTCAAGGAGTTAAATAAGTCAACATACTTATTTACTACTTTATTAATATCGTGATTCTTTTCTACATATTTTCTGCCATTTCGACCCATTGTTCGTCGCAATTCATCATCCTTTAGTAAAATTCTTACTTGTTTAACCATATTTTCAAAAGTTTTTGAATGAAAACCTAATTCTTTCCTATAAATTGCTTCATCAGGATCAACATTGAGTGAAACCACTGGAATATTTCTTATCCATGCTTCCTGAAAAATAATAGGACCTCCCTCTGACTGTGAGGTGTTTACAAGAATCAAAGCTTCCTCATAATATCTGTGAATTTTATTATATGGGACATATCCAACGAACTCCAAATTCTCAATTGATTTTGATCTATTGAGTACTTCGTCATATAATTTCTGTGAATTTGATGCTGGCCCACCAATCATCTGGAATTCAGCATCAGGAATTTTTTTGACTAAATCCAAATAAAGATGTGGACATTTAATATCTCTTAAGTTTCCAACCCATATTATTTTATCACCATTATTATATTCTTTTACAGGAGTAATTATTTGACCAGTTTTAATAATTAGACTATCTAGTTTATGATTAGCTTTTAATTGCCTTTTTTGTGATACATTTTGTGATATTATTGCATTTGCTCTTTCAAGACCGAACTTATAAATAATCCCATCTCTATATTTTAGTCTTATATTATTTATTTTCCCGATTTGATTATTAAATACTTTTCCTTTTATGTAATTACCGTTTACATCTTTTTCGTTACTTATACAATAAATAAAAGATTTTCGATATTTTTTACAAAAATAAGCGGTGATACCAGTTATATGGCTCGCTCCTTCTTGAATGTATAAATCAGCTTTTGCATTTTTTAATGATTTCCATAATTTCATTAGTCGTGGATAGAAATATCGCAAAATAGGGATTCCGGAATTGACGTTGTAGGCCTTGATTAAATTGATATCCTTATTAATAGAGGCTTTTAAATCCTTATGATCATAGATTATAAAGGAAATATTATACCCAAGATTGGTAAGGGCAATTGCAAGTGTTAACTGCTTTGCTGCAATACCGTGTGTTTTTGTTGGTTTTTCTTGTGTTAAGAGATTGCCTGCATCTAAAGAAACAAAACATATTTTTGTTTTTTTCATAAACTTTTCATAATAAAAATTATAATTATTAGAATATTATATCTTCATCTTTATAATTGTAAAACTTCTAGCGTGTCTTAGTTAAGACCCATCGATTATGCTTCTCCATTTCCATAATTAATTCAATAATATCAAACTTTTGTTTTAGTGCGCGTTCACCTTCAGTATTTTTTCTAACATCTATAATTAGTGTTCCTCCAATATTCATTATTTTATGTACTCGATTAAGGTAAGTATCAACAGGAAAGTGGAATCCCCAAGCTTTTAATGAAATAACTAGATCTATTTTTTCATTATTTATATTTATTTCATAATCATCAGTCGCATTTAATAGATATATGTTTTCATCACGAATACCATTATTAGCCATCATTATTTGGGATTCAGAAAGAGAATTATAAAATGTAGCTTGGTTTGCAAATTCATATCTTATGTTAGAGTTATCATTTAATTCTGATTTATCTAACAGGAAAAACTTTATATTTAAATCCATGTTGTAATGTTGAAACATAGCAATATCGATTCCGGCAATCCCACAGCCAATATCCAGAACGTTCTTAATATTACGAGGTAAATACGATTTAATTATTTCATATTCTGCCGCAATTAACTCATTAAATCCTTGCTTGATACTGTTGCGACGTAATAACGCCTCGACAGAAGAAAGGTGGTGATAGGGAATTCTTAGATTTCGCCATATTTTATCTAACAATCTATATTTTTTTTTTAATTCGGTCCTTTGGATCAATATATACTTAACAGCAGAATATTGTATAATGATATTATCGTACATTTCTTCTCCTTAAATTTTCAACTCTTATTACAAACGTTATTCAAATAACCCTGCTTGATCCTAACCGCCTAAATAATGTTTACTACTTTTGGAAAGGCTTTTTAAAATACTTATTTCTTCTTCATTGAGAATAATCATCAACGTAAGTGTTAAATACACGATGACCAGAATACCAATTAATAATATCGTATAAATAAAATGAAGGTGTGGTTGTAATAAATATTTAGAATATATAATAATGATCCCCGATATAGCGCCTACTGATATTGGCCCGAGCAAATTTAATTTTAATGAGGATAGGTGCTCAAGAAAGTATACTTCCAACATCCTGGCTGTATTTAATAAAAATAATGAAAATCCAGTTGCAATAGCAGCTCCCACAATTCCATACTTTGGAATAAGAACAAGGTTTAGTAAATAATTCATAATACATACAATAAATGAATTAATGAAAATAAGCTTAGACCTGCCTACAACAGATAATAACTGACCGGAAAAACCAAAAAATGAATTGAGTAAAAAACTTGTAGCTAAAATAATTAATGGTACCTTTCCTCCCGTGAATTCTAGACCGAATATTTTAAGTAATTCATGCGAAAATATTGTAATAAAAAGAAAAACAGGAATTGTCAGAATTAATGCCCACCTGGAAATCTTTTGATAATATGTACTAATAAGATCCCTTTCACCTTTGCCGTAAAATTCTGCGATAGTCGGTGAAAAAACAGCAAAAATAGATGCCGAAATAAAGAATACTAAAGTGGCCATACGGTTTGCAAGTGAATACATACCAACATGATCTGAAGGCAAATAATATGATAGCATTAAAATATCTATTCTACTTAGCAATACAACTACAAAACTATTTAGAAAAAGTGGAAACGAATATGAAATAATTTCCCTTTTATCACAGATTGTCTTAATACTTTTATCAAATAATTTTGGTAATTTTTTTATCATAAAATATAAACCTACCACAACACCGCTAACGCCGGTCAATATATATGAATATATAACACCCAATATTTTTAATCCTAATATCATACACGCGAATAATAATATAACGCGTAATAGATGCACGAAAACATCTTCAGTTATTACTTTGTATTTGATAACATTAAAACCCTTGAATACATTTGTAACAAAAGTAGAAATAACCGTAAATGGTATAGTGAATACCAGTAACTTGATAAAGAGATATGATTCGGGTTTATTAAACAATGTATTGGATAAATAATTTGATGATATAAATATGACTACCGTAATAACTAGGCTACTTATTATTACTACTTTCCCGCAAAAATGGATGGTTCCCTTGATCTTATCAATCTCCTGTTTGCCTAGATAAATGGGTATAAAGCGGGAAACACCATAATGCATCCCCAAGCTTGAGAAGATGGTTCCAATAGTTATTATACTCATTGCAAGGGCAAAATGACCATAACCGTTTACACCCAGTACTTTGATAACTAGGAAGGCAATAAAATACCGACATATCTTACTAAAGGCATTGCCGGAAATATTAATTGTTGAATTCTTGATTAGTCTCTTTAATTCAATTTCCATAAAAAAATCTTTATGTAAAATATTTCAGATTTGATAACATGATATTATCTGGGACTTAAAAGAAGCGGTGAAATAAATCAAAGAAAACTAATTACTAAATAAAGTTACCATTTAGTATTTAAAGTCAATTGGAAAACCCAAGTCTGTAAAAAAGATATAACCAGCAAACTATATAAAATACCATTAAACTGTGTTTCTCTTATTTTTTCCACAACAATTTTTGTTATCGGGACAGTAAGAAATGGCACTAAGAAAAGCCAAATCCTTTCGTGTTCTACAGAGGCTACTATATTTAAATTTAGAATTATTATTATTATTATTATAAAAAATTCAAAAAACTTTAAATCCTGATTATTCGATATTATTTTTTTATGCTCAGATATTTTTAAGAGAAAGTAGCCTGCAGGAATACCTAAATAAATTAAAAAAGCTAAGTATGAAGAAACTGACCAATGGACAAATCTGGTAACTGCTGTGAATCCCGCATTTTTCATTAACTCTAAAGCAATTGGTTTTATAGCAAAAACGAACTCTCTTGTTTGTAAAAAAGATTTCAGGTAGTCATACCCCAGTAGATACATTATTACCAATAAAGATAAAGTTATTCCGCCTACTGTAAGAGCCCTATAAATGGGTTTCAGGCTACTTTCTTTTTTCGCAAAATAAAAAGGCAATCCAAAAAGAAATATGCCAATGGCAGAAGAATGATAACTGGAAAGAGCATAAATAAATAAGCTAATCGAACAGAAGATAATCCACTTTGATTTATTTTCCGTTAGAGCATAATAATATAAAGTAACTGTTAGACATGAAAAAAACATGAGTACAGTATCAAATGAAGTGGCCGTAAAAATCAATACGTTCGGTATCACAGCAAATATGGCTATACCATAATAAGCTTCATTTCTACCAAGGATCTTCTTCAGAAGAAAAAATAGAGGGATAATCGTTAAACATCCGAAAAGAATCGTATACAGGGCAAAAAATACAGTATCATACCCAAAGAGTAGATAACCTATATAATAGAACAGTGGTGCACCAATTGGGTGGGACAAAGTATGATCTGAAAATTTGTACTCAATCTGATATTCTTCACATTCAAGTCCATAATACTCACACAACAATATTTTCTGATTCAAATACACAATTTCATTGAATGATTTAACAAATGTTAATACACCCATTTGATCAATATCTTTTGTGTCCTCGGGATACTGCATGTTAGGAGTGTTAAAAGTACGCGTCAGGCCAGTTGAACCATTATCAGTTAGAGCAAGAGTAGTAGATAAAATAATCATTCCAATAAAAACATAGATTAAATAATGAAAGGTCTTCATATTCTTCTTTTTTAGTTTTTCGAGAAAAATAGCAAGTCCTCTTATCCATCCTAATCCTAGCAGTAAAGACCCTGGAATCCAAAATGAAAATGGTTTTATATATAAAGATCCAAATAATGGATATATCGATTGAATTTTTCCATATCTAACAAAGAAAAATCGAAGTACAAGAATCAAAGTAATTATGATAAGAGAATATAATAGATAGCGATCAATCAGCAATAATGTCTTTAATTTTTCACCTATATTTATTTGTCTAGTATCATAATTTTTATATTTAATAAAAATAAATGCTATTAAACAAGCTATTCCAAGGGAAACCCAACCCAAATAATTATTTATCTGATTACTTTTTATCGAAACAATGTTATCAGTAAAAAGATAAAGAGATGATTGGCTTACAAATAATAACCCTATTAATCCCAGCAAAATGATATTCCACAAAAAGGGTTTTGAAAAACTATTTATTATTATTTTTGATATCAATGAAAGGAAAATAATAGATTAATTTTAATAAAATACTCTATCATAATTTTTATTAATTAATGATTATTCTATTTTTTTGTCAGATTTAGAAAAATCTTTAACACTTTTTATGTATTTTGCGGGATTTCCACCCCAACATTCATAATCTGGAATATTATTAGTGACCACAGTATTAGCTCCAACAATAGCGCCTTTTCCAATACTTATGCCTGGTAAGATTACAGCTCCTGCCCCAATCCAGGCACCTTTACCTATAATAATTCTTCCAGTTTTTACAACAGAATATTCGTACTGCAGGAAAGATTTACCAGGCTGAGCCATAGCAACTAAAATAACTTTAGGGGATAGCACAGATTCATCTTCCAAGAATATTAAATCATCATTAAAGCCATCAATAAAATAAACACTTTCACCAATAAAAGTATTTTTACCGGTATTGACACCTGTTATTGAGTATAAGAATGATTTAAAACCTATTGGAGGTATAAAGGAAGCAAAGAACCGAATAAAATATCTCATAATAAAAAAAAGGTTGAATATATTATTATCAGGAATTCTTGTATATATTATATCCTTATTTTCATTTGGTTTAAAAAAATGAGGTTTCTTAAAGTATTTATATAAACTGAACATCAATTCTGCGATGATAAATTTCAATTTGTGTAATGATAAATGACACAGTTTCTATTCAGATCTCAATTATTTAGTAATGAAAAAAATTATATTTATTGTTCAATTGAGGAATGCCGCCAATCAATTATATACATCGGTCTATGCATAATATCATTGTACACTCTAGCAAGATATATTGAAATGAAGATGATAAATAGTATCACGTATACTGAGTTAATTAATACAAGCACAAATAAGTCTCTATACATTAGCAGGATTATATCTACAATTATAAGTGGGAAACCAATGTAAGCTGCTAAACGGAGCGGAAATGTAGATGAACTCAAAATTCCTCCCATCGCATACATTGCCATTTTTAAGATACTAGAAGATCCGGTATTAATACCTGCTAATCTATTCTGTCTTTGATATGGTATGGCTTTTCTTTTAAATCCAGCATATGCGACATCAGTTCGAGTAAAGGGATAGGTTGAACGGTTTTGTATAATTACATCTCGAACATCACTGGTAATCAAATTAAAATCAGCCATATCTAATATAAAATCGTGATCTGCAATTAAACTTGTAATACGATAAAATAATTTTCGGAAAAATTTGAGGTTACCAGGAGATCTTTCACCATAGACAATTTCATAACCATTTTCCCAATATTTAACAAATTCTTTAATTAATTCTGGGGGGTCTTCACCATCTCCATCCATTGTAATCAAAAGCGATCCATTCGCATGTTCTATACCAGCTCTGATAGAGACTTCATGCCCAAAATTTCTTGAAAAAGTTATGACCTCAATTCTTGGATCTTCTGTTCTTAATTTTTGAATGGTCTCTAGAGTTGAATCGGTGGAACAATTATTTGTAAACAATATTTCAAACTCATATTTTTTATTTAATGAATCAATAACATTCCTTAAACGCTTATAAAGCAAAGGAATTGATTCTTTTTCATTGAAAACTGGAATAATTATGGAAATTAGGGTTTTTTCATTCATTTTATTTTAATATTATAGTTTTCTAATTATTTATGAAATTTCATTAACTGTTGTACCACTCGAATCCATCCCAAACCTGTATTTTTTCAACCCCAATTTCCCCAGTTCATCAGAAAGTTCGCTGTGCTTATTTGGTTCAGCGATCAATGACAAGAAACCTCCACCCCCTGCACCGGATATTTTCCCACCAAGTGCACCATGTTCTAATGCCTTTGCATACCAATTGTCAATTACTGGGCTACTAATCTTTGATGCCAGGTTTTTTTTATATTCCCAACCTTGATTAACCAGATTACCTACATTTTTTATTTTTAATTCAGGTTCAGTTAAAATTTTTGAAAGCTTCAGAGCCTGACCTTTCATTTTTTTCAATACATCTTCATTGGATTTGCTTTTCTCATCTTGCTCTTTTAATACAGATTCTGATGGCCTTGTCAAACCAGTCCAGAACATGGCAATCGAATCAGAGAATTTTTTCAAGTTTTTTGGAGTCATATTCAGCGGCCTTACCGTAACCGTTTCATCATCATAGAAACGGATATAATTAATGCCACCATAGGATGCTACATAATGATCCTGCTTACCCATTGGCCTTTTTAAAATATCGCATTCGATGTAAGCCGCTTCTTCAGCTAAACGGCCTGCAGAAACAACCTCTCCTTTATATTTATGCAGTGCATTTAAAAGACCCACGCAGAATGTACTCGATGAACCCAAACCTGTTGACGCTGGAGCGTCTGCAATGGTACTAATATAAAGCTGGTCATGAATTTCAAGATATCTAAGGCACTCCCGGATTATTGGATTATTTATATCATTAACATCATTCACCAATTCAGTTTCAGAATAATTCAGTCGAAATTTTTCCTGAAACAGCGATGTCTGTTTTTTTACCGAAACATAGATATAACTGTCAATACTGGCACTCAGTACAGCACCATATCTGTTATATTTATAGTAAGAACGAAGGTCTGTCCCACCACCGGCAAAACTTATTCTAAGTGGTGTCTTTGAAATAATCATGCAAAAGTCTTTAAATACGTTGATTTAATATATTTTTTAATACCTTCTTGAAGTTCGATATTGCATAACATATTCAATGTGCTCTCTGTTTTATTCATATCCGCCCAAAAGTTAACTTTTTCATCTTTTTGACCATTTTTCACAACCTGCTTTGAAATAGTTCCCGTACCCAGTAGATGCTTTTCCACCATATGGCAAACATCATAAATACTGGTGGAATACCCACTACCAAGATTGTATACTCCGGATGGTAAGTCTGCATCCACTGCTTTGGCAAATACCTTAGCAACATCTCCTACATAAATGAAGTCGTTTTTATTATGAGGCGTGTTAATCTGGGGGATTTCTTTGGCAGCGATTGATTTGATCAGCGTCGGGATCAGCGACTCTTCCCGCTGACCGGGGCCATAGACATAAAACAACCGGAACCAGTTAATCGCCACATCTTTCTTGGCGCACATTAAGGATAAATACAGGTTTAGGGAATGCTTGGCCCAGGTGAAATATGAATTAATATTTACCGGGTCTGATTCTTTGCATACGCCCTGTTTTTTACCATACTCAAAACAACTGCCACTGATGATAACTTGTTTACAATTCGTATTTTCAAATATCCAATTAAAAAATTGTATCGAAGAAAAAAGATTGTTTTGACACATTTTGGCAGAGAAATCAGGAATCCCCTCCCAGGAAAGGTGTATGACCGTATCCGTTTCAAATTGATTTATTTCTGACTTAAGCTGTTCAATGTTGTTAATGTCACCGGTAATGATACTGATATTCTTACCAGTTGACTCCAAATTGCGCGATATTGCTAAAACACGATGAGTTGTGCACTCAAGTTTTTTCAATATGTGCTTTCCGATAAAGCCACTTCCGCCAGTTAAAAGTATGTTCATAAATAATTATTCAGTAGTGAAATCGGGCCAGCTTGCATCTTTTGTTGAAATGTGAGCTGGCTTTTCTTCTGGCCACTCAAATTTAAAAAAAGGATCGTTGTAGCAAATACCCCGTTCCGCTTCCGGGATGTACGGATACGAACAATAGTAGTGAACCAAGGTATCGTCTTCCATAGTTAAAAATGCATTGGCACATCCAGGAGGTACATGAAAACTGGTTCGCATTTCAGGCGAAAGTTTTAAAGAAATCCATTTTAAGTACGTATCAGAATTTTTTCGAAGATCAACGATAATATCATAAATGCGTCCTTTTAAAATTGTCATGGTTTTTCCTTCACTATAGGGCGAAATCTGATAGTGAAATCCTCGTAATGTATATTTATATTTATTTTCAGAAATATTGGCCTGCGCAATGCTTGTTATTATTCCATGAGCCTCAAATTCTTTTTTACAAAAGTTTCTCCTGAAAACACCACGTTCATCTTTAAACGGTTCAGCATGAATTAAAAACGCCCCTTTTATTTCAAGTTCTTCAAATTTCATTTTAGATCAATCTTAATGGTTCTCTGGGGAAGGGTATCAAAAACTTACCTGTATATCCGTTCACTCTGCATAGTTTTACGATTTCATCCCTGAAGTTCCACGCTAGTATAAACATGAGTTGAGGTTTCATAGCAAATCCCTGTTTAAAATTCACTATAGGTATCGATAATCCGGGGAAAAAAGCCCCTGCTTTAAAGAATTATTATCTATAATTGCTTCTATTTGTTCATTATTTATACCGCAATAATTTAGATATGAATGACTTCGCGCTGATGACTCTTCGCAAAACGAAATACTTAGTGGAAATTTCTCTTCATTTTCTTTTTGATTTTTTTTCAGTGCATTAGCATGCGGCTGTTCACCTAAGTGCAGTATATTTAACAATTCACTTGATTCTGAAATCCGACATTTTGTAATTGTGGTGAAATGTCTGTTTACAACCATTTCAGATCTCGATTTAGCTTATTTTGTTTTCTTAATATCTCAAGCTGTTTCATTCGATTACATTTTGGACCCCGAAAATCATCTTCTGTAAAATTAACTTTTATAAAATATTTGACTAATTCTTTGCCCCCTTTTTCAAGATCCCATTCTGGTTGAAAATAATCTTTTAGTTCTGATAAAATACGTCTGAAACTTACTCGGTAAGTACGGGGATCTGTATGCTCATTTAGAAAAACCAGGTCACTTCCTGGCACCGATCTCTGGGCGGCTTCGGCCAGATCCCGCACGGTAAAATTGCCATTTGGTATGCCCACGTTGAAGGCCTTACCACCCACCAATTCCGCCGGCGCTACTAACCCGGCAATAAATGCCTGACACACATCCCGCACATGTACCACCGGCCGCCAGGGCGTGCCATCACTCAAAATTTCAATTTTCCCAGTAGTGTAGGCACAGGCTACCAAATTATTAAATACTATATCACACCGCAATCTTGGACTGGCCCCAAACACAGTGGATGGACGAAAGCAGACAACGACAAAGGCATCAGAATGCATTTTTTTGAGTTCCAATTCTGCTTCCCATTTTGTTCTTGCGTAGGCAGTTACAGGATTTTTTTCACTATTAACCTCATCCAACTCATTCCTGGTATCTGATACACCATACATACTTTGAGAGGATGCATAGACAAACCGTTTCACTCCAACACTTTTAGCCAATTCAGCAAGTTTAATAGTACTCCTAAGATTGATTTCTTCTGTTAATTGTGGAGCAAGTTCCCCCAATGGATCGTTGGATAAAGCCGCTAGGTGAATAACGGCATCCATGCCTTCAACATCTTGTTGATTTACTGCACGAATATCTTTTGTTATTTGAGGATTTGATTGATTAATAGGTTCAAGCTCCCACCCTTTATAATAATCTATATCCAATCCAATCAGATCGTAGTTCTTGTCCAATAACATTTGAGTTAAAATAATTCCGACATATCCCCGGTTTCCGGTAACTAATACTTTCATTTTTTTAGAAAACCCCTATCAATTGTTAATTAATAATGGGTATAGTCCTCAATATAATTTTAAATGTTTTTTTCAGCAACGATATACATTTGCTTTGCAAAGAGTTTAAACGGCAATTTTAAATAAATCTGTATTAAAAGTTTCAAAAAAGGGATTCTGGAAATATTTGTCCCCCCATATTTTGATTGCATTGATGCCGGCAACAACCTTGGCATGAGTTTTCTAATACGGAAACCGTTCACAACCAAAAAATCTGATAATCCGACGTGAGTGAATATTGATTTATGAGTATAATCAAAAAAATATTCTCTATAACCATAATAAAAATTTGGCTGAAGTATAATTAATCTTCCCCCTGGTCTTAAAATGCGCTTAACACCATCAACAGTTGCCTGAAATTCTAAAGGAGTTAAATGCTCAAAGAGATTGCTGGCGAAAATGGTATCAATTGAATTTTCGTGAAAAACTTTCAAATCTGTGCATGACAGATTATAAAACTTCACATCTTTCTCACAATATTTTTTGGTTTCTTTATTTAAATCAACTGCATATCTGGTTTTCCCCTTTATGTTATTGATAAAATCACAGTACCCTGCCCCTAATTCCAAAATAATCGCATTTTCAGGAATATCCTTTTGAATATATTTAGCCAACACCGACCAAACCTTACTACGATCTTTGATAGAGACGTGTAGTTTGTCGAAATACTGATCAAGCTCAATCTTATGGTCAAAATGAGTCAATATATTTATCAAGTGAATGATTTTATTTGCAGGTAAATTGAATCAGAAACTCTCCTAAACCCTTGCAGACAATAACTAATTTCTGGCGTTCTTTTCATGATAATTATGATGCAGGATATTCAATATCACCAATAATATAATCCACAATTGCCAAGAGCCATATATGATGAGTCATCTCCACAATATTGTAGGCTTTGCTATCTACCCAAAAATTAATATCTCCTAGCTTTTGAAGCGGGTTATCACTTTTAAAACCAGAAAAAGTGATGACAGACATATTTAGTTCTTTGGCGCGTTTGGCGGCATTAACCACATTAGGAGAACTGCCGCTACTACTAATCAATATAAGCAAATCACCCTTATCACCGTAAAATTCAACGGCTTTTTCAAATATCCGCTCATAGCCAAAATCGTTTGCAAAACAAGTAAGTAAATCCGCTTCATTAAAGTTGACAGCTCTTATTCCAGCTGCTTTAGTAAAGTCAACTGAAACATGACTGGCCATGGCCGCACTACCGCCATTGCCGGTAATAATCAATTTATTCCCTTTTGAGGATACAGCCTGAATCTTTTCTGCTGCATCGATCAAATCGTCATGATTAACAGATTCCATTCCTGATTGCATGAACTTGAAATAATCTTTGAAAAATGTTTTGTTCATTTACACTCCAAAATATTTTTGCGGCAAAGGCATAAATTTATTATTCAATGTCGCATTTTCAAAATCTTTCAATGTTTGCATGTTTGTGATATAATAATATTGGTTATCTGTGATATAGGCGCCAAGCTGTTTCCTTTCAATGAATTGTGGTAAAATATCCACTTCAAAGGAAACATTACCAGCTAGACTTGGATCAAGTGATTCTTTGGAAACAATAAAATAGCCTATATCTACGCCATTCATTTCATCTGTTTCCCTTTTTTTATCGTATTTAACTACCATGCCATCGCTTCCTACCTCAACATTATTTTCATAACCGTATTCGCTTGTTCCGTTTTTATTAGAAAATACGGTTGTTGAAACTCTTGTATTAGTTTGTTTATAATTAAACCGCATAGCTTTCAGTTCTATTGGCCAGTAATTGTCACCATATATGAGTAAAAAATGATCTTCCAGTTGATCATAGGCATTTAACACTCTTCTGCCAGTTTGGTCTTCTTTGGTTCCATGCGAAAATTTAATAGTTATATTTTTCATATCTTTATATCTGTTAGTAATCACTTCAGATTTATAGCCTAGCAGAATTAAAAAATTTTTTATTCCTACCTGAACGACTGAATATATCAGATAATCCAGGAAAGGAATCCCATTTATATTTGCCATAGGCTTAGGAATGCTATCAGTAAGTGGACGCAGGCGTTTGCCTCCCCCACCAGCAAGTATTACTGCTTGTTGTATTTTAACTGATTTCATTTTACCTCAAAAATAGAAAATTAAATCAGATTAGATTTTAACATTTTCCAGGAGAGCTTTGAAAACCCGGTTTCTAAAATTCCATTGATTGCTTCGATGAATTGGTCCATTTGTCTATATGACACAACCAAGGGGGGCATAATTTGGAGCGTATCCTTTGATGCAAAAAACGAAAGTATATCATACTCTCTATAAAGCTCACTTAAAACACTGGCAATGAATAATGATTCAACAGTATCAGTTATTCCAAATTTACCTTTTGGTAATAATCTTTTTAATAATTGTTCCTCATAATTAAATTTGATACCCAATAAAAGTCCCCGACCCTTTATTTCTTTGATACTTTTTGGGTGCCTTTCCTTTAATTCTTCCAATTTACTTATTAAATATTTTCCTTTTTGGGCTGCGTCATTAATAAGATTTTCTTCTACCAGTACATTGAGAGTCTCTATGGCAACAGCACAGGATTCCCCCAAACCACCAAATGTAGTTGAATGTATATTACAGTCTTCTCGTCTTCCATAAGCCTTTTTAAACAGCTTATCGGATGTAACAAATGCTGAAATTGCTCTTTTTCCACCACCCAATGCTTTAGAAAGTGTAACTACATCTGGTACAATATTTTCATATTGAAACGCACAGAATTGCCCTGATCGACCTATTCCTGTTTTAATTTCATCAAATATTACAAGTGCTCCATACTTGTGACAAATTTCAACTACACGTTTTAAATATCCAGTAGGTGGAACAACCATACACTGTCCCTGGATAGGTTCCAAAATCATTGCAACAACCAAATCATTGTATTTACTAAGTACTTGCTCTAATGCATCAGTATTACCATATGGAATTTCAATGATATTTTCATGGGGTATTCCCGTTATGAAGCTATCCCGATGACCACCATGTGTAGTAAGAGAAATAGCACCGTGAGATTTCCCGTGGTATGCCCCACTAGTTGTGATAAACTTTTTTTTATGTGTGCCTTGGACTTTCTCACATAATTTCATTGCTCCTTCAACAGCTTCCGCACCAGAAACAGCAAAGAAGGAAATTTGCAGTGGGTCAGGAAGTAACTGGTTTAAATTGTATGCTAATGCCGCTTGAAGACTATGAGGAGCAACTTTAATTGCATCAATGATTTTTTTCTCATGACACAGTTGCTCAGCTGCAATAATTCTTGGATGATTATGGCCAAGTCCCGTAATTCCCCCTGCAGAAGAAAAATCCAGAATTGAACGACCATCTTTTAAATATATTTCTACGCCACTAGCATAACTAATATCAATATCACTCAAACCAAGCCTCTGATATATTTTAAATAGACCAGGATTGATGAAGTTAGAGTAATACTTACCAAAATCCTTTGTACTAATTTTTAAAGATTCATTTAAAGATAGCAAAGACATAAAATTATTTAAGTGAAAAAAATAGTTTTAGTTTTTCAAATTAATAAATAATCTTCGAAATATATTAGATTGAAAAAGCATATTTGGATCATACTGTTTTTTAATTGTTAAAAATTCATCTATTCTATCATTATACATTAGTTTAAAATGTTCTGGGGTCACCAAATTATCTTTTGCAAGATATATGATTCCATTATTATCAGTGACAATTTCATGTATTTTAAAAAACATTTCCTTTTGCATCTCGGCTTTATGTGGTAAAACAGGAAAGTCAAATCCCACTGAAAATCCATTCAATGAATAAGAAAGTAGAAAATTATCCTTTTTATGCAGTTTTATACCAGAAAGATATGGAGGCATTTTATACCAATGGGAAATAGTCAATATTTCTTCAATCACTTTATTTGCATTTTCGATAGGTATTAATGGTTCTAACTCATAAAAACCATGTTTAAAAACTTTTGGCCAATCAGGAATTCTGTCAATTAAAAAATTAAAACTAGGAAAAGATTCAACTATTCCTCTATTGCTACTGAATAAATAATCAGTATAGTATTTTAAGGTTGAAATGGTTCTCATAGTAACATTACTCATACATATTTTACCAAAACCTAATATCCAACTAGTTGGTATTATAGAAAATATCCGATTAGAAATCTTTAAATCTTCCAAATAGTCATTATTCGATTGTTTTTGATCAATAAAAGAGGCAGAGTGAATTGTTCCTCTGCCTAAATTTTTCCCGTCTGCAAAGCAATCAATTTGACTAATTACGTATTCAGAATTTTTTGTTGCTTCAAAAATATCTTCAATCATTATTTTTGTATTTTGAACGGTCCATTTCTTCACCAAAACATTAACTGAAGGGATTTTTTTTAATTGAAGTTTAATACTTGTGAAAAGACCTAACATTCCTAGACCGCCAATTGCAGCACAAAAAAGATCAGTGTTTTGATTCCTCGAACAAGTAACTATTTTATTTTTGGCAATTAATATGTCAAATTCAATCACCCAATCACCAAAGTTTCCAACTATATAGCTATTTTTACCATGCACATTGTTGGCAGTTGCACCTCCCACCGTTGGAAACCTTGTACCAGGAATAACGGGAAGAACCCAATTATCCTTTAAGCATATTCTAAGTATCTGCTGCAAAGTAACTCCAGGCTCAACAAGCATGATTCCAGTATTTAAATCCCATGATAATATCTTATTCATACTTGAAGTATTCACTACAATATTATTCTTGTTCTGAAATTCATCCCCATAGCTATTTCCAGATCCTAGGGGACAAATGTTCAACTTATTTCTAATTGCATAATCTAGAACTTGCATTGATTCATCCAAGCAACCAGGATACCATACATCACAAATTGATGCTGAAGCTCTAGACCATCCAGGAACTTTCCTTTTTTTTTTAATTTTCAATAATATCCCTCATACAATGTTGCACTTACTACTTGAATCCAGCAATTTTAATAAAGTGATTTTAATATATAATGAACGTCATTTTTAGTTAGTTCGACAATATTATTATCCATCCGCCCTTTCGTAAATGACTGATCTACTAGCCAATTAATATCGTCCTTCTTAATACACCAATCTTTTAATCTATAGCTCACAATATTAGCAGGTATTGATTTGATTTTTTTTATTAGATCTTGCAATCCAACTAAGTTAACAGCTATATAAATCTTTTCAAGCACATTAGAAATACTAGATGCATTTATTTCCAACAAACTAACTAAGGTGATTGATGATGCAACTCCATGCGGAACACCATAATGAATTGTTAAAGGATAGCTCATAGAGTGAGCTGCAGCAGTCTTAGTATTTGAAAAAGCTAAGCCTGCTAAATTTGCTGCTCTCAACAACCTACTTCGTAATCTTACATCAACTGGATTTAGTTTTAATGCTTCTATATTTTGAAGAATTAATGAAATTGCTTCTATTGCATAATCAGTAGACTTGCTATTTGCATTTTTATTCCAAATAGCTTCAAAACTATGGCTTAATGCATCCATTACTGTTATTATAGAAATTTTTAAAGGAAGAGAAAGGGTTAAATTGCTATCTAAAATGGCTACGCTAGGATATAAACTAGGGTTAGAGATAGAGTACTTCTTTTTTTCAACTATATTCCAGATTGTTCCCCACATGGTCACTTCGCTACCTGTGCCATGTGTAGTAGGAACAAATATACTTGGCACAATTTTATCATTAGGATCAGTAATATTAAATAATTCAGGTAAATTATGAATTCCGGTTCCCATTGATGCCATAATTACCTTTGCCATATCCATAACCGATCCGCCACCGATGGCAATCACACCATCAAACTCGGATTTTTCACTAAATGCAATAGCTACCTTACAATCCTCAAATGTTGGATTTGGTTTTACAGTACTAAATATTGAACTGGAATCGAAAAAATCTAATATATCATGGCGCTTCAGATTACCATTTGTTGTAATAATAAGTGGATTATGAATCTTAAGTTTTTCTTGAAAAATAACATACTGTTCTCTCCAATTATTAGTTTCGACAACTTTTACGGGGTTATAATACAATATATTATTAAAATGGGGAAAAAAGGATAGAGATAAATATTACGATCTCAAAAATTTCATAAATGCTAATTTATTCTCAATTGGAGTTAAGGTAGGCCTACCAAGATTTTTTCTAGATCCAGGTTTTACTTTTAATTCCATAAATAAAGGGCCATCAAGTAAAAAACAATCTTTGATTTCATTAATTAATCTATTGGTATTATTTAAAGATATTACGTTTTTATATCCATTTGATTTTACCAATTGTTGTATATCTATATTTTTTGCAGATGTTTCTTGACCACCTACTGATTCATGAACATAATTATTGATTAAAATATGGTAATAATTCTTAGGTTGTAATTTACCTACTGTTGAAAGACTGCCCATATGCATTATAAGAGAGCCGTCTCCATCAATACAAACCACTTTTTCCCGTGGTCTGGCTATCGCTATTCCAAGAGCAATTGAGGAACAATGTCCCATAGAACCTACTGTAAGAAAATCTAGATAATGAGGATGGTTATTTTTTTCTCTTATCTCAAATATTTCTCTGGATGTTTTACCTGTGGTAGAGATAATGATACTATTATCAGGTATATATTTTAATATTATTTTAAGAGAACTTTCTCTTGAGAGCAAACTGTCAACTGATTTAACAGATGTTGATCTATGTGGTTCAAATGCGCCTTTTTTAACTATAATAGCAAAGGGTCTGTTTTCTTTAATTGATCCTTTAATACTTGAAGTGATTTTTCTTTCCAGGTATTTTTCTTCTTTTGAAATAATTACATATGGAATATCCATCGTATTTAATAAATCTAATTGTATTTTACCTTGTTTTGCGTGCTGAGGTTCATCATTAATATCAGGCTCTCCTCTCCAACCTATTAGAATTAACATAGGTATCGAATAAACTTCAGGGTCGCATAATGATAGTAAAGGGTTAACTGCATTACCTAATCCAGAATTTTGCATGTAAACTAGTGGCAGTTTTCCTGTTGCTAAATGGTACCCCGCAGCTAATGCTATTGCATTACCTTCGTTTGCAGCAATTATATGTCTTTCCTTCGGAATGTTATCATCAATACAAAAACAAAAATGTTTTAATAATGAATCGGGTACACCTGTGAAAAATTCAACACTATGTTTTACCAAATGATCATAAAATTCGATGGGTTTTATAGCCATCAGTATTTCTCTGGAATTAATGTTATAATTTCTTTTATTGGCATACAGTATTGTTCCGCAGCCTCTTTACAACGACTATATTCAAGAATTGATTCTGCAGTTTTAACCATTGCCGGATAGGCCCCACGAATTAAGTGATTCCCGTAAATAACGATATTAACACCCAAATCCTTAAATTCATCTTCCGTAATATGTGAAAAAGTAGATGGTACGACAACCAGAGGAACTCTATTTTTGAAGGATTTATACTTTTCACAAAACTCAATTATCTCATTACCATCTTTTTCCTTACTGTGTATCATAATTCCGTCTGCACCAGCATTTATATATGCTTCTGCTCTATTTAATGCATCCACCATTCCCTTTTTTAAGATTAAACTTTCAATTCGGGCAATTATCATAAAGTCATCTGTAATTAACACACTATTACCCTCTCTAATTTTCTCGCAAAAATTCTCAATAGTGTCTTGTTCCTGAGTTACGCCAGTTCCAAATAACGAATTTCGCTTATCACCAATTTTGTCTTCTATAATTACAGCTGACACACCCAAACGCTCTAAAGTTCTAACTTTGAATCGAAAGTGCCCTATTCTACCACCCGTGTCTCCATCCACAATAATAGGCTTAGTTGTTACTTCCATAATTTCATCTATAGTCTGAAACCTGGATGAAAAATCCACAACCTCAGTATCTGGTTTGCCTTTCGATGTTGAGTCAGTAAGACTGCTTTCCCAGATTCCGTCAAATTCAATCTTTTTATCGTTTTTTACATAACTCGCATTCTCAACAATCAACCCGGTAAGTCCAGAATGAGCTTCCAGAATACGTACTAGTGGTTTTACAGCCAAGATTCTTTTTAAGAGTTTTCTACGTGCATCGGATGTAATACCATTTCTTCTGATTTCATCAATAATAGTTGTACTTGAAATACCTTTAGTATACTCCGGCTCTATTAGTTCTCCACCCCACTCATTTAAAATAGCGATAATCTTTTCTCTCATTTTACTTTGAATGCCAATTTTCCAATCATCACCGTGTACTACATAATCTGGTTTTATTTTGCGTAGAACAGGCTCATAATCATATGTATCTTGAGTAATAATGGATTTTACGCCTTTTATATTTTCAACAATTATTTTTCTTTTTTCAAACTCAATTAAAGGTAATTTTTTATAAATCATAATTGCTTCATCTGTTAATAAGCCTATGGTAACTTCACCTAATTTACGTGCAACATCAATTATTTTTAAATGGCCTGTATGTAAAATATCAACGGCCATAGGAACATAAACTTGCTTTTTATTATTCAAATTATTCTAATCAAACCAACATTTTGTCTCACTAAAAACTCTTTCTACATTCGCCATATATGACAGTTCTCTTTGGGTAGATAGATTTATACTCCCTGATACTCGAACTAGATATAGTTTCCCATCACCACTTGAACAACCAAAACCATGATTTATAAAGGGTTGTATATATATAGAATCATCTTTCTTTATAATTTGTTTATAAGTATTCCCTTCGTTTTCCCAACAAATAACTACTTCAGAATTACCATAGTTGTATATATAATTATGTAAAGAAGTGAGCATATTTCTTTCTGGTTGGTCAGTTAGTACCTCAATTGAAAACCCTTTTACTAATGGCATCTTTGATGTTCTTGCTAAAGCTTCTATTTTGTAAGCAACATTATTTTTATTAGGGTACATATACTTATTACCCTTTTTACTATGTTTTACAACTACCTCTTCATCAGATTTATAAATAGGTAGTAATAAATCATTCAGTTCAATATTTAAAAGAGCTGCAATTTTTCTTAAGTCTTCAGTTGGTATTTTTTCTTTTTTATTCATCAGTTCTTTTAAATCAATTTCAATGGATTTATGTTGAGCTACGTTAATCAAATGATCAATTGTCATATTTTCATTCATCATATGTTGTTTAATCAACTGTTTTATTGCAATATTATAATTACGATATTCAAGAACATAGTTTTTAGACTTTTCACCAAGTGCATATAATTCTTTTTGGGCTCTTCTGACATCCCCACCAAATGTAATCGCTAATATATATGCTTCTTGATTTAGATCGCGATTTGTGAATGAATGTGGCCAGTATGGAGTAATATAATTTGAATCTCCTGTATTCATTTCTCGACAGAATTTTTCTCCGTTCACTTCCCAATAAAAATTTACCGTACCAATAAAAAATGTGGTTTGATGCATAAAATGACCATTATTATAGGCTACATCAGGATTACAAGGATCATTGTTATCTACATTTCGTAATTCCTTAATCCATTCCGGTTTGTACGGCCCAATATTGGACATTGCTGTATCTCGATACTCATAATATGGAGTATACTTTTTTTGTTTATTTATTCTATTAAATACACGACTGGTCAAAAAAGATTCTTCAGCCCTCATAATTTTGACTCCATGTTCGCAATCATTTTTTAATAAATATAGATCAGAAACATCAATAGGGTAAACCATACCCATTTTTTCTATGACTTTATAACTATCATTTAGTTCACATTCACCATTAATGATTTGCAACATTAATTTTTCATCAATATCAATATCATTAGCCAAAGCATTTATAGTTCTTTTTAAATCATTAGCTTCACTAAGAATTCTTTTTCCTAAATTTTTTGTTAATTCTTTTTGGCTCAAATCACATCCTTCTTATAATTAAATCTTTTATTTTTGTTGATGATTGGCCATCGTAATAGGGTACTGTAATAACTTCACCATTAATACTTTTCATATAATTTTCTACTTCTTGAATATTTTTTTTATCGTGGCTAGTACTTTCTATTAAAATATTAGGTTTTATTCTTTTTAAGTTCTCTAAAGGAGAATATGTTCTTTGCGGAATTACAATATCAACATATTTTATAGATGATGCTATTTTAAACCTTTCTTCGAAAGTTATGATAGGCATTGGCTTTTTTTCCATCGCTGCTTCATCAGTAAGTATTCCAAAATATAAAATGCCATCTTTTCCTGCTATTTCTCTACACTTTTTCATCATTATTAAATGACCAAGATGAAGTATGTCTAGTACATAATAGGAATAAACATTTATCATACTACACTATTTAATATAATATTTTTTGTACCAATCGATAACAATTGGGATTCCGGTTTTAATATCTATTTTTGGACTCCATGATAACATTTTTGTCGTATACTTTATATCAGCAAAAGATTCTTTGACATCACCAGGTTGCATTGGAAGAAAATCAATTACTGCTTTTCTTTTTATATTTTTCTCAATTAACCTAATCATATCCATTAGGTTTTCACTTTTATGATTTCCTAAATTAAAAACTTCACACTTATAATTATTTTCAATTGCTGAACGAGTACCAGAAACAATATCATTTATATAAGTAAAATCCCGTTTCATATTACCATGATTAAATACTGATATTGGTTCACCAGCCAATATTTTTTTAATAAAAATCATCATAGCCATATCTGGCCGACCCCAAGAACCATAAACTGTAAAATACCTTAATCCTGTTGTATGTAGACCATACATATGAGAATAACTATTTGCAATTAATTCATTTGCGAGTTTCGTAGCTGCATAAAACGAAATCGGATTATCAACTCTATCATTTACGCTAAAAGGGTTTTTTTTATTACCACCATAAACTGATGAACTTGAAGCATAAATCAAACCTTCAACATTATTATGACAACATAGTTCAATGATATTTAAAAACCCCTTTAAGTTAGAATTTAAGTAAGCATAGGGGTTTTTTATGCTATAACGAACTCCTGCTTGAGCAGCCAGGTTAATAACTTTATTTGGTTGAAAACTGATAAAAGTTTTTTCCAACTCTTTTAAGTTACAAATATCAAATTTTTTAAAAATAAAATTTGAATTTTGTTGCAAAATACTTAACCGAGCATTTTTCAAATTAACATCATAATAATTATTTAAATTATCTATTCCTAATACATAATAACCAGAATCTAATAGAGACTTAGTTAAATGGAATCCAATAAATCCAGCTGCGCCGGTAACAATTAATCTGTTTTTTTGTTCATTCTTTTCAGATGCTTTTTCCAATAATTCCCCTAATCACTAAAGTCATGCTCTTATAACATTTTTATTATTTTTAAATTTTCCTCTTGTGTCAACAATCAATGAAGAATTATTAATTATTAATTCATAGTCAAAAATATCATGATCTGTTGCCAATAATACTAAATCAAAACTTTTCAGAGTATCTTTATTCAATTCAATAGAATTTAATTTAAAATTATAATTTCTTGTTTTTGGTATTGATTCAAAGTACGGATCATTATACTCTACTATAGCTTTTTTCCCCATCAGAATTTCAAGTATTTTCAAAGATGGGGATTCTCTTAAATCATCAATGTTCTTTTTATATGCTATACCAAGTATAAGAACTCTACTTTTTGCTAAAGGTTTTCCAACATCATTTAATGAGCTTATTATTTTTTCAACTACATAATGAGGCATAAATGTATTGATTTCACCTGCAAGTTCAATAAATCTAGTATTCATATCCACTTCTTTAGCTTTCCATGAGAGATAAAAAGGATCAATAGGAATACAATGTCCTCCTAAACCAGGTCCTGGATAAAAAGGGCTAAAACCAAATGGCTTAGTTGAGGCAGCTCTTATAACTTCATATATATCAATATTCATTTTATGTGTTATCATCTTCAGTTCATTTATTAAACCAATATTTACTGCTCTATGGATATTTTCCAAAATTTTAGTCATTTCTGCTACTCTTGTAGAACTTACGGGCACAGTTTCATTCACTATAGAATCATATAACGCCTTAATGACAAAAAGGCAATTATTAGTGATCCCGCTAACCACCTTGGGAATTGAACGTGTATCAAATTGTTTATTGCCTGGATCTTCTCGTTCTGGAGAGTATCCAACAAAAAAATCTTTCCCTATAGAAAATCCCAACGATTCAATTAATGGAATAATTTCTTCTTCAGTTGTCCCTGGATAGGTAGTGCTTTCTAATATTATTATTTGTCCATTAATAAGGTAGGGCTTTATTGAGTTTAAGGTACTTTTTATGTACCTTAAGTCTGGTTCATTATGTTGCCCAAGAGGCGTGGGAACACAAATAAGAATAACATCAACATTAACAATTTTTTTGAATGTAGTTGTACCAATAAATCCCGATTTAATAAGAGACTTTATTTTTTCTTCATTGATATGCTTTATATAGCTTTGTTTTTTATTAAGATTCGTAATTATTTTTTTATTTATATCGAAACCAATGGTTTTAAAACCCTCTTCTGAAAAACGAATAAGAAGAGGCAAGCCTACATATCCAAGTCCTATAACTCCTATTATAGCTGTACGGTTATTTATTTTATTTAATATTTTATTTTTCATAAAATCAAAAAAGAAAAAATGAATTGTAATAATTATTAATCAGCATAAAAATAAAAATATTATCTTCTAATTTTTTTAAAAACCGAACGAATAAAAAGCAACATAAAATAAAACATTATTAATGAATAAATTATATTTATAATTAATACTTTGGTTGAATATAGTCCAAAAAAGGTGGGATATACTGACTTGTGATTTATTAAAAATACAAAACCAACAATTAAAGTAGTTGAAAAGACACCTAAAATAGTTGGATCTTGATGAAAACTATTAATTACTTTAGAAATTAAACTTTTTATTCGACGAAATTTTTTACGATCGGACACATTGATATTTTCAAAATAACTACCAAGGAAAGCAAAAAACAGACCAATTGCTGCACCTAAAAATGCAGAAACAGTAATTGAGCTAAATAGTTTTTTCCCTACTGGTTTTGTAGAAATTTGAGGTTGATCTAAAATTTGAATAACTGAAGCAGATTGTACACCCTCTATCTTTGCTAATTCTAATTGTTGTTTAAGAGTCAAATAAACTGCTTTTTGTACATCTACTTCTCTTAACAATCGTTCTTGCTCCAAACTCAAAGCAGGCGATGAAATTTGGCGATTTCTCTCATTAAAATTCTTTAAATTTTGTTCTGAATTATCTAGTGCAGTATTAACAGAATTTATTCTTTCATTAATGAAACTAATTTTTTCTTTTACAGATTGATTTTTATAACTTCGATTCATGGATTCTAATTCTAATATTATTTGATCAGCTAGTTCCTTTGCCAAAATTGGTTCTGTTGCACTAACTGTTAATATACTAAAATTACTAGTAGGATTTTCTTCGAAAACTATCATTCCTCTCAGAGCATCAATAGCTTCAACCAAGATTTCTTCTTTCGGTTGATTAGAAGATTTATTCTCGCCTGTCAAAATAGCTAATAATGATAATTTCTTTCCGTATTTTGAGACATAAAATTCTTTATTAATAATTTTTTCCGCAAACGTACGACTACGTAAAAAATCCGGTAATAAGGAGGGATTAGATAAATCATTACCAGAAGTACTTTGAGGTATATTTACTCCAAATTGTGATGCTATGCCTTGTATTCCACTCATATTTCCACTTTTATTTTCAGGTATCAATATTGTTGCCCAACTAACATAGTATGCCGGGTCAAAAAATTGAATTTTAATAAATGTAAACAAAATCATAATTATTGGTATAATAATTATGATTTTTAGGTTCTTAACAACTATAAGTAATATATCTACAATAGAAATAGTTTCTTTATCAACAAGAGTAGGGTGAATTGGTTTATTATTTAATTTTAATTTTTCCTTCGACTCTTGGTCTTGAACATTATTATCATTATACTTAACCAAAACCGCAATTTTATAAGGGACACGGCCTCTGGCCTTCCAATTGCTTACTGCCTGGGGAGAAGAATTTAAATAACGAGCGATATCAGCAAGAGATTTTACTCCCTTGGAAATCATAATAGTTTCTAATTCTTGGAAAGTCATTTGAATAAAGTGATGATTAAATATTGAGGAGTAAAATAATCATCAATAACAATATTGATGGTTAGATTATAAATATTTTATTAGGCCCGAATAATTAATAAACCAAAATTTAAAAAGTCTATAGATTCAGTTCTACAGATCATCTTGATAAACTATAAAATAACATAATTAAATTTATTATTGTGGACTGATTTGTTGTGTTAAAACAAATATTGTGACCAATGACGAAAGCAGAGATAAAGTTGTATTTGCAAATTCCGTGGCATCAAAGGGACTCAAATCTGCTTTCTGGTAAACAACGATAGTGGAACCATCCATGATTTTGATTGAACGAAATTGGCGCCAAGGTATTGTAATGCCATTAGGATAAACTACAATTACATTATTCCGGTTACCATAATTGTTGATCCCACCTGCGGAATTCAGATAGTACCGTAGGGATTTTCCCTTCTGAAATTCTACTAACCCCGGATTATAGACTTCACCTGTCACAAAAACAGCACCGACTTTTTCCTTAATAATGATAGAGTCTCCTGGCATAAGAGTTACTGCGAGACCCTCCCATGCTAATTTAATCTTGGTATTTTGTCCTTCCATTTCTACATCTGTACGGCCAACCGTAGTTTGTTCTTGTAGTTGAGTGAGGACCTTGTCCTTTGGAGGATCTTCAAAATAGATTTTTTCGCGGTAGATGGATATACCATTTTCAAGTGCTTTTGAAGAAAGTCCACCGGCACGATTGATCAAAGATTTAAGCGTCTCATTATCATTTAATAATGGATAAAATCCAGGTATGTTAACTTCACCCAGAATTTGAACATTTTTTCGTTCAAAATAATTTAGGTTAGCAAAAATTACTACTCGATCAAGATTATGAAGTAGTATATCTGCTTCTTCTTTGGATTTTATTATTTTCTCCAGATCTATGTTGATTATTTTTTCATAGCGGGAGGCGGAGTTCCGGCGAATAATTTCCGCTTTTTTAATATAGATGGATTTGATAAAGGTGGAATCTTCCAGACCTCCACCTAGTTTCAAGAGATCTGTAACTCGCATTCCTTCATAAAAGTTATAAATACCAGGAATTTTGACCTGTCCAATAAGCTCAATAAATTCCTGTTCTTTAAAGAGTCTATGAATGGTAAGATGATCTCCGTTTTGTATTTCGAATAGTTTAGCATCATCAATCTCTAAGTAGAAATTTTCGTAAATGTTTTGTTCCGTGCGTTCATTTATGGGTTTAATACGCTTAACACCAATGGTAGAAGAGCCTTCTGGAGTAAGGCCACCAGCATACTGTATCAGATCATAAATTGTTTCACCCGAGACTCCCTCATAAATACCCGGCGTCACCACAGCTTTGTCAATGGTTACAATTTTATTTCTTACAGGAATGACTACAATATCTTGGTCACGAAGTTGAATTTTTTCTGGGAGTTCACCTCTTAAAAAATATGCGTAAAAATCCACTTCGGTGAAAATTTTGCCATCACGTTTAATTTGAATATTACGTAATGAACCAGTGGTATCAACGCCCCCGGCCTGAATAAGGCCAGTTATTACTGTGGAAAATGGATGGACAGGATATACGCCTGGATATTTAACTCGTCCTACAAAATTCACATTTATAGATCGTAATTTACCCAAGGTGACATCCATAAATGTGGTGGGATTAGGTACTTTCAATGTGGCGTAGATTCTACTAAATTGTTCTTTTAGGTAGTGACTGGCCTCCGACATCGTTTTACCAGTTAGATTCAGAAGTCCCACTTTTGTATCATAAATTTTGCCTTCACGGGAAATAGTGTATGATTGTCTAAGCTGTGTTTGACCCCACAATGAAATAATCAATTCATCACCTGGACCTATCAAGTAGTTAACCGGCGTCGGAAGGTTCTCCCAAAAAGCTACGGTATCTCTATTAGTGAAAAAATCGTATGCAAAATATTTTATTTTTTCATCATGGTCTTTAGTTGGGAGCATAAGGTAGGGTGTTACTGCAGCCCTACCTGGTAGACCAGTTTGTGGATCAATAATTTCGTTCTGATCCAAACCAATTTTTTGCCGGGATTGCAGCTCCTGCATTCTTTCATATTCAGATTTCATACGCTGTAAATCCTGTACCGACTGCCCTTCCAAAGGAATCAGTGTACTCACGACAATAACATACACAATATGTTTATATTGTTTATACATAATTATTATAAAATCATTGAGAGATTGCTAGAAAATAGTACTGATATAAGTAATTTCACAATATTTTAGATTTTTACTCTTTATATAGCTCCGCCCCGTCAGTCCCATTCCTCAAACTGCGCGGTAAACTTCAACTCTAATTCCCGTGAACAATTATGGTTAATTAGAATGTTCTATTTTTGTTACGCTTATAAATTTTTCGACAATAAACGTGTTATCAACAGTGACATACAATACATCTCACATATTTTATCGTGACTGATATCATTGTATGGACAAGTAT
>Ga0315338_1000571_pt1 | contig 77097 bp, 57 predicted proteins | sample ASW8metaG_FD_204518 | JGI IMG/M metagenome (GOLD analysis project Ga0315338, IMG submission 204518) | Ammonia-oxidizing marine archaeal communities from Monterey Bay, California, United States - ASW #8 | ecosystem: Environmental > Aquatic > Marine > Coastal | place: USA: California | collected...
GCCTCATCGCGGCTCTCGAAGCCGGGCAGCGCGTGGGAGGCGACGCGCGTAAGGGTCGCACGCAGTCGGCCGCGGTCATCGTCGCGGACCCGCGCGACGGGCACTCGCGCCGGGCCGACCAGGTCTCGACGCACGTCAACGTCTGCGAGCACGAGACGCCGGTCGCGGAGCTACGACGCGTCTACGACACCATCGGCCAGACGCTCGGGTTTCGCGAGCTGTCTCAGTTCGGGGGGCGCGACGTCCTCCAGCTCGAGATCGTGCTCCACGCTCTCGGGTACTACCGTTCCGGGGAAGAGCTCGAGGCGGACCGTCGCACGAGTATCTACACGGAAGAGCTCGTCGCGGCGGTCGATGCGTTTCGAGAGGCGGTGGGTTTGACGACCCCATCCTCCGGCTCGCCCGCGGGGCTCGTGGACGCCGCGACGGTCGCGTTGATGTGGGAGCGCCTCGAGGCGTCCGGCCGGGCCGTTTCCGTGCGCGAGCAGCTGAGAGAAATTACCGCCATCACGCGCTGACTACTTCTTACGTGAGCGAGACTTGGGAACGAGTCGATAGCGGCTCATGGAGAGCTTCCCGCCTGCGCTGAACTCGACTCCCTCCTCCTCCAGCAGGAGGCGCTGAAGCCCGGGAGGATCGGTCATCTCGTGTGTCGAGATACCGCCGGAAGCGTTCACCACCCGGTGCCACGGGAGCCCCTGCGGACATTGCTGCATGGCCCAGCCGACCGCGCGCGCGGAGAGGGGACGATCGAGCATCGCCGCGATTTGCCCATAGCTCATCACGCGTCCGCGAGGTATCCGGCCCACGACTTCGTAAACCTGCTCAAACGCCACGAATCGGCCTCCGGAACGTGACGAAAGACATCGGCGCCAGAGCCATCACCGCGCCGACACTGCAGAGCACGGCGAAGCCGGCGAGGTCTTGCAACAAGCCCGACGACAGTCCCGCGACGGCGGCGCTCGTCCAGACGATGGAGTCCGCCAAGCCTTGCACGGGCATTCGGTCCTCCTGGGGAACGGACTCCGTCAGGAGAGCGCTTCCGGCTACGAAGCCGAGGTTCCAACCCCAGCCGAGCAGAAACAAGCCCGTCGCCAAGTGGGGCGTGCTCGAGCCGGCCGTCGCGGAGGTGACGGCTGCGGTGACGAGCAAGGTGCCGGCGACCACGATCGTGGGGCGTCGCCCGATGCGATCGCACAGCCAGCCCGACAGCGGCGAGAGAGCGTACATCCCGAAGGTGTGGGCAGCGATGACGATGCCGATCGACGAGAGTCCGCCACCGGCGCCTCGGATATGCACGGGTGTCATCGTCATGATGAGCAGCATGACGACTTGTCCGACCACGAGCGCTAAGAGGGCGGTCTGCGCGTTCGGCGTTCTCAATTGGTCGAAGGTGGCGCGCGCCCGCGGTCGACCGGAAGGGCGATGGCTGTCCTTTGGGAGCCCGAGCCATACGACGGTGCCGGCGGCGCCCATCGCGAGGGCGACGAGGAGGAATGGACCGACGGTGCTCGACCCTCCGAGGCTCACGCTGAAACGCCGCGAAGGCTCGAGGAGCGTCGGGCCTAGTACCGATCCGAACGTGCCGGCCCACACCACCCAGCTGATGGCACGCGCTTGCTGTTCGGGCGCGTAGAGATCCGAGGCCGCATAGCGGGACAGACGGCTCGCTCCGTAGCCGGCGCCGAGGCCGAAGATCGCTACTGCCAGTAGCGGAAACAGCTCGAGGCCGGCTCCGAGCGCTGCGACGCTCGCGGCCGCCGCCGCGGTGAAGTAGCCGACGAGAAGGCCCTTTTTTCTTCCGTGACGACTCATCACCGCCGAGAGCCACGTCGTGCCGAAGGCGGTCCCCACGATCGCGAGCGACGATGGAAAGCCGCTCCAGCGCGAGCTTCCGAGCAGATCTTCGGCGACGAGAGGTGTCACCGTGACCAGAGCGATGAAGCCGGTGGCGGAAAAGCCGACGCCGGCGAACAGCGCCGCCATCGAGCGGGTGCGCTTGGTTTGGAGGGTCAATGTGGGCGGGCATGTTAGCAGAAACACCCGGTGATAAACTTCGAGCATCATGACACTGGAATGGAACCGACGGCGATTCGTGGCTTGCTTCTCTTCACTCGGGCTCGGCTCGACTCTCATGCCCGGTGCCCTCGCGGCCGTGGCCCAGGACGCGACGACGGTGACGGTCGAGATGGTGGAGACCGCGCAGAAGATCGCGGGCCTCTCCTTTACTCGCGCGGAGCTCGAAGCCATGTTGGAGCGTTTGAACGGCGAGCGCGGCCCCCTCGAGAGCTTCACCGCCCTTCGAGCGGCCAAGCTGGGAAACGACACCGCGCCCGCGCTCGTGTTCAACCCCGTGCCGGCGGGGAAGACGATCCCCACGGGCGCTTCGTCGATGCGGTCGAGCGCCGTCGAGCCGTCGCTGCCGTCGAATGAAGACGAGCTCGCCTTTCTCCCGGTGACACACCTCGCGAAGCTCATCGAGAGGCGTGAGATCAAATCCACGGAGCTCACCAAGCTCTATCTCGACCGCCTGAAACGGTTCGACCCGACACTTCACTGCGTGGTCAATCTCACCGAGGACATCGCACTCGCGCAGGCGAAGCGGGCCGATGAAGAAATCGCGGCGGGAACCTATCGAGGGCCGCTGCACGGCATTCCCTGGGGTGCCAAGGACCTTCTCGCGGTCAAAGGCACCAAGACCACGTGGGGCGCATCACCCTACCGCGACCAGACCGTTGACGTGGACTCCACTGTCTATGAGCGTTTGACCGCCGCGGGCGCGGTGCTCGTCGCCAAGCTGTCGATGGGAGCTCTCGCTTCCGGCGATCGCTGGTTCGGTGGCAGGACCCGAAACCCGTGGAACACCGAGCAGGGATCGAGTGGCTCGTCCGCGGGACCGGGCTCAGCCACCGCCGCCGGGCTCGTCGGGTTCTCCATTGGGACCGAGACCCGTGGCTCGATCATTTCACCATCGACCCGAAACGGCGTCTCCGGCCTGCGTCCGACCTATGGGCAGGTGAGTCGCTACGGCGCGATGGCGCTGTCGTGGTCGATGGACAAGATCGGGCCCATGTGTCGCGCGGCCGAAGATTGTGCCCTCGTGTTCGATGCGATCCGAGGACCGGACGGCAAGGACAACACGTTGTTCGACGTCCCGTTCCAGTGGGACGCGGGTCGCGACGTGCGCGAGTTGAAAGTGGGATATCTGCGCTCCGACTACGACGATATCGATGACGACCCCGACAATCCCGACCGGGTCGCGCGCGCGCGTGCGACGCAGGTGAACAATCGTGAGGCGCTCGACGTCATTCGTTCGCTCGGCGTCGACCTCATTCCTTTCGACCTGCCCGACTTGCCTTCCGATGCGGTCGGCTTCGTGCTCACGACGGAGTCCGCCGCTGCGTTCGACGATCTGACGCTCGAGGGCGATCTCGATAGCATGAAGCAGCCGCCGGAGGAGAGTCGTTGGCCGGACGGCTTCCGCGCCTCGCGCTTCGTCCCGGCTGTCGAGTACATTCAAGCCAACCGACTGCGCACGCGCATCATGGAGCAGCTAGATGAAGCCCTGGGCGATATGGACCTCTTCATCGGTAGCGATCTCGGCCTTACGAACCTGACCGGCCATCCCGAGATAAGCGTCCCGGGCGGCTTCTTCGAGGGCACTCCGACGAGCCTTCGATTTACCGGCAAGCTGTTCGGAGAGTCCGAGATCCTGCTGCTCGCGCACGCCTTTCAATCGCAGACCGAACATCATTTGAAACATCCGACGCTCTAGCTCCGTCCAAGGGGATGTGGCTGTTGTCGGTAGCGATATATCCAAAATGGATATATCCTTTGTGGATATGTCGACACCTGCGTCTCTCACACCTGCCACGTTTCACATTCTGCTCGCCCTCTCGGAAGAACAGCGTCACGGGCTCGGCATCGCCGATGAGGTGGAGCGCGCCTCGGAGGGAGCCATCTCTCTCGGTCCGGGCACCCTGTATCGCTCGCTCAAGGAGATGACCCGAAAGGGTCTCATCATCGAGACGAAAGGGAAGGGCGGGCACGTCGATCCGAGAAGAAAGTTCTACCGCATGACACCGGCAGGCAGAAGGGCTCTCGCCAGTGAGGCCCGTTTGCTCGATCGGATCGTCCGTGTGGCTCGGGGGCGAAACGTCCTCCCCGAGGAGACTTCTTGACGAGTCCGCGTCTGTTTCGTCGGCTCCTCTTCCTGTATCCGGGGAGTTTTCGACGACACTTCGGAAGCGATATGTATGAGCTGTTCGAGGCTCGTCTCGCGCGGGCGCGTTCGCAGGGCGTTTGGGCGAGGATCGGATTTTGGATGTGGATCGCAGGCGATCTGGCTCGAACCGCGAGCGCACTGCGATGGGAACAGATCTCGCGGCGATCCGACGTCAAGCGGCGGAGGAAGATAGGAGAAAGCTCGATGGATAGGCTGGTCCAGGACTTGAGGCAAACGTTCAGGCGTCTCGTCGATGCTCCGGGTTTCACGGTCATGGCGCTTCTCATCACCGGTCTGGGTATCGGGGCGAACGTGGCGATGTTCAGCGTCGTGGAGTCGTTCCTGTTTCGGCCCCCACCGTGGGAGGACGTCGATGAGCTCGTATGGGTCTATCAGGACTCGGATGACGGTGAGCCGAACTCGAGCTCGTTCCCGGCCTACCGCGATATCGCTTCACAAGACGCCGTCTTCGTCGACGCCGCGGCGTTGATTCCGGGCCGGACGGCTCGCTACCTGACACCGGCTGGGGAGTCACAGAGTGTGGCCGTGTCCTACGCGACGGCGTCGCTCTTTCCCACGTTGGGACTCGAGGCCTCTCGCGGCCGTTGGTTCTCGAGCGACGCCGATGTTCCCGGCGGTGAGCCCGTGGGCGTCGTCAGCCATCACGCGTGGCAGAACCGGTTCTTCGGCGACCCTGCCATCGTGGGCCGAAGCGTTCGACTCAACCGTACCGCCGTCACCATCGTCGGCGTCGGGCCGGCCGGATATCGTGGTGAGATGTCCGGCGTCAACACGGACTTCTGGCTTTCGCTCGCAGCCGCCGGGCCGGTCGGTGGCGACTACTACTGGGACACGCTCGAGCAGCGAGGGGATCACTGGTTTCTCGTCGTCGGCCGGCTGCGAGAAGGCATGAGCATCGACAGCTCGCAAGCGGCGATGGATGCGCTCGCCGCGAGGCTGGCCGCGGACTATCCCGAGCACAATGACGGCCGAGACATTACCGTCTTTGCGGCGTCGTCGGTACGGCTGCACCCCGAATATGACGCGATGCTATTTCCTTCCGGCGCCGCACTGATGGGGATCGTCGGGCTCGTGCTCCTGATCGCCTGCGGCAATCTCGCCAATCTCTTGCTGGCGAAGGCATCGACTCGTGGGCGAGAGATAGCCGTGCGACTGGCCATGGGGGCGACCCGGGCTCGAGTCGTTCGACAGCTCCTCACCGAGAGCGTCGTGCTCGCGATAGGAGGCGGGCTGGTGGGATTGGGTGTGGCGTCCCTCATGGGCGCGGGGCTTACGGCGCTGAGCGCGTCCATGCCCTTGCCGATGCCGATGATCTTCGAAGTCCGCCTCGACGGGCGGATCCTGGCATTCGCAATGGCGCTCTCCGTCGCGACCGGCCTCGTCTTCGGCCTCGTGCCGTCGCTGCGGGCGTCGCGACCGACGCTGCTTCCGGGCTTGAAAGAAGACGGCGGTCTCGGCGGCGCGACGACTGCCCTTCGCTGGTTCAGCTTGAGAAACATGCTCGTCGCGATGCAGATTGCGGTGTCGTTCGTGCTCCTCATCGGCGCGGGCCTGCTCGTGCGGAGCTTGATCAACGCGGAGCAGGCGACTTTGGGGTTCGCGCCGGACGGGCTCGCGGTCGTGCAAGCGGATGTGGGCGAGGCGGGTTACGAGCCCGATGCCGGCCGAGCGCTCATCGAGCAGTGGCGTGAGCGTATTTCCGGAGTCGCCGGGGTGGAAGACGTCACCCTGACGACCCGGCTACCGGTGACGCCTCGTGGAGGCTCGAGCACGCTCGAGGTCGAGGGCTATGAGCCGCGGATGGGTACGGGCAAAGCCGAGGTGATCTTCGCCTACGTGGACGAGAACTACTTTCGAGCGTTGAAGGTCCCGCTCCTCCACGGGCGGAGCTTCACGGCAAGCGACCGTGTGGACAGTGAGCGGGTCGCGGTCGTGAACGAAGCGTTCTCCCGGCGCTACTGGGGCACTTCCGACGGCACCGGTCGGCGCTACCGACACGAGGGCGCTCCAGACTCCTGGGTCCGCGTCGTCGGCATCGTTTCGGACGTGAAAGTGCGCGCTCCACATGAAGCGGCGACACCGATGTTCTTTCGGCCGTTGCGACAGGGCATCCGCGCGACGAGGCTGTATCTCGTCGCCCGTACCGCGATCGAGCCGGGCGCGCTCGTCGGAGAAATGCGTGAGGATTTGCGTGAGCTGGACGCGGATGTTCCCGTCTATCAAGCGGGCACGATGGAAGGCCACGTCGACGAGGCGCTCGGATTACCGAGAACGGGCGCGACGGTGGTGGCGCTGTTCGGAGGCCTGGCCTTGTTTCTCGCGAGCTTGGGCCTCTACGCGGTCGTCGCATTCGCGGTGTCGCGACGCACGGCGGAGATGGGGCTGCGGATCGCTCTGGGCGCGAGTGGCTCGGACATCGTGCGAGCGACCCTCAGGGAAACGATGGTCGTCGTGCTCGCCGGCCTGGCGGTGGGGATCGCGACATCCTTGTTGGCCGCGCCCATCCTCGAGAGCGTGCTCTTTGACGTGGCCGCGAGTGATCCCGTGACCTTTCTCCTGACGGCCGCGCTCCTCGGTGCGGTGGCGCTTGCGGCGGCCTATGTCCCGGCGCGACGTGCGGCGCGGACGGATCCCGTGCAAGCGCTTCGATTCGGCTAGCTCGACTGAGATCTAAGGCGTTGCGCCGGCACGGGTCTACCGGTACCTTGATAGAAGGCCCATGGAAGGAAAGAGTCGACGGCGGAGACGGGGCTGTCGTCCCCTGGTGCTTTCGTTCGCGATCGGATGGGCACTGAGCCCTTGCGTCGTTCGGGCTCAGGCCGGAGATGGTAGCGGCGACCCGTCCCGACCCGCGCCCGTCCTCGACTTCGGCTACTACCGAGCCGACCGGGTCCCTTCGGGCCGCGAGTCTCACCTCGTACGGGTCAGAGAGTGGACCAATCTGGTGTATTTCGATTGGTATGCCGACGCGCGCGCGCACGACTATGAGGCGGGCGATGCCATGCGAGGCGCCCTTCGCAACATGGACGGCATGATGCGACGCGCGGTGGCGGCGGACATGGTCATGGTCATGGACGTGTCGTGGGGGCTCGGTTGGGGGCCGCTGCTGACTCGCGGTGAGATTTTGCAGACGGCGGCACCGTACTGGGATCACGTGAAATACGTGCTCCTGGGCGATGAGCTCCAGATCGAGGTCGACGAGGCGAACGCGTTGCTAGCCTCTTTCCGGACCGCGATGACTCGACTCGGACTGCCGGAGCGCCCCATCGGGGTGACGCTGACACCGAAATACGTTCTCGAGAACCCGCCCGTCCTCGGAGCCGATTGGGATTACATCGCGATCGAGGCATTCACACCCGATTGCCGCTGTGAAGACTGTGGCCAGAAAGGCGCTCGGCGGGAGATCGACGCGGTCGCAGAGCTCATCCGCGCCCAGGAAGCGATGATCCCGCCGGAGATCGATCTCATGATGATCATGCAAGGCTACGATCGTAACGGCTTTTTTGCGGATATCGACACCCTCGCCGCCCTCAATCGCGCGACCTATTTCGAGATGGTCAAGGGGAACCCACGATACCGGGCGATCGCGGTGTTCAACTGGGATCGGCCCGGAACCGAATGCGCGTCCCGCCCCCATCCGCAACATGGGCATGGGAGTCGAGGCTTTCCGAAGCTCCAGGAAGTCCATCGCGAGATCTGGCGCGATCTTACGACCAAACGCTAGGCGCCGGGCTTCAACACGAAGAGTACCCCGTCGGGGAATCTCTGAAGCACGGTGACGGTCTCACTCGCGATGAGCGTGTCGATGTCGTAGCGAGCTCCATAGCAATATCGCTCATCGGGTCCGCAGACATTTCGGTAGTCGTCAAAAAACCAGGCGACGTGCGTCGCGCCCGCGTCCTGCGCGGTACGGCGGAGCTCTTCGGCTGTGGGCGGCAGGCTCCGGCTCTCGATGCCCGCATAGAGCGGGAACGTGACGTTGCTGAGGAACACGGCGTTCGTCGAGTGCGCTTTGATTCCGCCGAGGAGCGGCGACGGCTGCCAGCGCGAGTAACCGCAGCACCACTGTGCAAGAGCCGTGCTTCGGATCTCGAGGGTCGTAAGGGGCGCCCACAAGAGCCAAGCGGCGACGACCACTGCGGAGGCGACGTTTCCCGGACCCCACGCTCGCCGAGGTCGTTTTGGGGGGACCGAAAGCAGCAAGCACACGATGAGCACGAGGACCACGTAGAGGGGCGCCATGAGTCGTTCGTCGACGTGGTCGATCGGGTCGAGCGCGACCGAAGTCGCGCTCACCAGCACCGACAGCGTGTACAGACCGACGAGCAGAACCGGAGGCCAGAGCACGGCGGGCGCGGGCTTGCGGCTCGAGGCGACTCGAAAGATCAGAAGTGCTACCGCCAGGACACCTAGCGCGGTCGTGGCGGCGTCTCGTGGGGGGGCGACCCAAGTTCCCAGCAAACGAGAGAGCTCGAGAATACGAGAAAACGCTGCCGAGGATGATTCTGCTCGAGGTCCAAACGCTGAGCCGGTTAGCGTGAGATTGCGGCCCAGCCAAATAGCGAGAGGCCCGAGACTCACGAAGGCATAGATGGCCCCGAGTCGGATCCGCTTCGATCGTGTGTCGGCACTTGCGAACAAGGCGATGGATAGGACGCCCGTTAGCGCCACGGTGACCCCCAAATATCTTTGCAGACAAGCGAGTGCCGTGATGCCCGCGAGCGGCAGGGCCGTCCGGTACGAGGCGTCGTCGAGGCAGCGTGGCAAGAGCCAGAGAAAAGCGACAACGAAGAGCGTAAACAAGGGCTCCGACCATGCGCGGGCAGCGACCGAAACGAGAGGCCATGCTCCTCCAATGGCGATCACGGCGGCGGTGCTCCAAAAAAGTGAAGCGACCGAACGCCGCACGATGCAACCGGCGAGAAAAACAGTCGCGGCCAGCGTTGCGGCGTTGAGCCAGCGTATTGCCTCGACGAGATCGATACCCGCCGCTGTCACGACGGGACGGATGGCTGCGAGAAGGACGGGGTACAACGGAGGCCACATGGCGTATGGCTGGCCGAAGTAGTCGACCATCGGTCCTCGCGAGAACAGGGTCGTCGCTGCCGTCAGGTAGCTCACGGAGTCCGGGGTCACTTGGACGCCTCCGGCAGGTGTGGACCTCGAGACGAGGTAAGCACTGGAAAGTGCGATGAGCGCGTGCAGAACGGGACGACGCATCGTGAGCCGGGGGGGCGGCTCGACCGTCATCCGGTGTGACCGCGATACCGGGACATGGCGATGCTGATGCTCCGAGGGAGAAACTCGAAAGCGAGAACCGGGTCGGTCGCAAGTATCTTCAACAAGTGATGGCGATCGACCCGGGAACGACCTAGCGCAGCGTGAAGCACCACGCGCACGCAGTCGTCCCGAAGGCTGCGGACGCGGCGCAGGAGGTCCCGCTTTTGCAACGTCGTCAGCTCGAATCGTGACGCCACGACTTTGCGAAAGCGGATCTCGTCATAGATCTTTTCGAGTATCCGAGGGTGCTCCCACCGTGTTCCGGAATAGACGTTGACGCCCTCTCCATAGCGACAGTCGCTCTTGGTCGAGAACACGATCCGGTTCGTTCGTTTCGCGAGCCCGAGCCAGAACATGTACTCTTCCCCGGTAATCGTGTACTCGGTTGGAAAGCGAAGGTCGGGAAACTTTCGCGCTCGGTAGACGGTGGTCGATACCGACAGCACGTTGCGATGGATGATCTGTCCGAACATATCGCCACGAAACTCGCGCAACCCGTCCGTTCCGGCGACGAGAGGGTGCTCTTCCACATCGATCGCGTCGTTTCGGTTGAACGCGGAAACCTTCTGATGCAGCTGATAGTGGTCGGCGAAGTAGAAATCGTAGCCGCGATCGAGCGCCGCGACCGCGTTCCCCAGGTGATTGCCCGTCCACTCGTCGTCCGAGTCGAGAAGCGCCACGTACTCGGTATCGGGAGAGAGCGCGTCGAGCGCTCGATTGCGCGCCGCGCCTTGTTTCGCATTGACGGCGTTGCGGAACACTCGGATCTTGGCCGGATGGGCGTCCATGAAATCACGGATCTCGGATTCGGCGGAGCAGGGCGATGCGTCATCGATGACGATGATCTCGAAATCTCCGTCGCACTCTTGCTCCAAGGCCGACGCGACCGCGCGTCGGAGGACGCCGCTCTGGACCTGGAAGAAAGGAATCACGACCGCGACCCGAGGGCTCGTGGTGGACATCACTTTCTAAGCTCCCATACCCACCGCCTGCTGTCCAATAGAGCGGAGGAGCGATGAGCTTGTCGCGCAGGGGGGTGTTCGTGCTCGTGGCGGCGTTTTCGGGCTTCACGATCAACGCGTGGGTAAGCCTCCGCGTGCGCAGTCCCGAGCCTGCGATTCACGACGAGTTCAGCTACCTGCTCGCGGCGGACACGTTTGCGCAAGGAAGGTTGACGAACCCAACGCATCCGCTATGGCGCCACTTCGAGAGCTTCCACATCATCCACGAGCCGAGCTATCAATCGAAGTACCCGCCGGGGCAGGCGATGGTCTTGGCGCTCGGACAGGGTGTCGGCGGCCATCCGAGGGTCGGGCTGTGGCTGTCGATGGCCGCGGCCGCGGCCGCCCTGTGTTGGATGCTGCAGGGGTGGATTCCTTCTCGTTGGGCGTTCGCCGGTGTTCTCGTGTGGTTGCTACACCCCAAATTCACGGCGTGGTGGGGGCAGACCTATTGGGGGGGCGCCGTCGCGATGACGGGCGGGGCGCTCGTTTTCGGCGCCGTGCCACGCCTGTGTCGGCCGCGGCCTCGGGCGGTGGATGCGGTCGCTCTCGCCTGTGGGATGGTCGTGCTCGCGTGGACGCGCCCGTTCGAAGGGATCGTCGCGGGCATCCCGGCGCTCGCGGTCGTGGCCAACGCCGTCCGCGCGGCGCCGGATCGCCGTGAGGCCGTCGCGAGGGTCGTAGCGCCCATCGCGCTGATAGGAGCGGTCGGGATCGCCTGGCTCGGCTACTACAACTATCGCGTGACCGGCGACGTATTCAAGCTGCCATACACCGTCTGGGCCGATACGTATCAATCCGCCGGCGCTGTGCTTCGGCACCAGGAGCTGATCCGCTATCGAGGCTCGGCCGAGCTCGGGATCGTCGACGAGCTCGTTAGGCTCGCCTCCCTCTACTGGATGTCCATCTTCTGGTTACCGTTGTTGGCGCTACCCGAGACACTGCGCTCGCGACGATTTCGGCTGGCGCTCCTCGTGGCCTGCATCGTCGTGGGTGTCTCGGTCGTCGTGTCCAAGGGCTGGCCCCACTACTCGGCACCGATCACGTGCTTGGTCATCGCGCTCGCCGCCCGTGGGCTCGCGGTCGTCTACCACACGCGCGTCGCGGGGGTCTCGCTTCGGCCGCTCGTCGTCGTTTTCTTTTGCGCGCAGCTCGTGATCATGACGAGGTACTTCGCTGAGCCCCCCGGGGCGCTGTGGTCTCCGAGCTGGCACCTCGACCGCGTCGGGGTCGAGCAGAGTCTACGTTCGAAGCCGGGAAAGCATCTCGTGGTCGTGCGCTACGCTCCCGATCACAACGTGCACCGCGAGTGGGTGTACAACCGCGCCGACATCGACGCCAGCCGCGTTGTTTGGGCGCGCGAGATGGATCCGGGAGCGGATCACCGACTGCTGGATTACTTCAAGGACCGCACGGCGTGGCTTGTCTTCGCGGACGAGGATCCGCCCCGTTTCGTTCGCTACGAAACCGCCGACGAGGCTCAAGGAATGCCGGCGAGAGCGGTTACCTCGCCAAGATAGCCGATCGCGCGGGTCCCCCCGAACACGACGCACGCGGCGAGGAGTGAGGCGGCGACGACCCCGAACAAACGGCTTCGCTCCGACAAAGCTGCGAGGCACCCGCCAGCGGTGATCGCGATCCACGGGCCCAGGAACAAGATCTCCTTCATGGCGTTGAAAACACCGCCGCCGACGACCCGGAGGCCGACGAGCACCACGAACGTGGCCGCGTACGCGGCGAGTGGCGTGAAGACGGCGCTTTTACGCTTCCACGCGACGAACAGGCCGCAAAGCCCTAGGGCCGGCAAGAGCGTTCCGTAGAAGATCGGGACCCGTCCCAAGGCCATGGACCACGACTCGACTCTGGTATTGGCCCGTCCGCCGCTCTCTATGAATGTGGGAAGAATGTCTACGGCGAACGTTCGCCAGAACGGCGCGTAGAAGACGAGTACCACAGCCGTCCCTGCGACGAGAGCCGCGAGGAGGCTCGCGGTCATGCGCCGGTCGCGGAGCTGGAACGCTGCGAGGCAGATCAGGAACGTTCCTACGATCACCGGACTGGTGACGTAGATCGAGAACGCGGCGACGGTCGCGGCCAAGGCGAGCCCAAATCCGAACAGGGTTCTGCGGACCGTCAGCATGCTGGTTGCGATGATGGCGACCGAGTTGAGAAAGTGACCCGCGATCGCGGGCCACATCGCGTAGAAGAGCCGGCTGTAGAAAGGGGGGAGAAACGCAGCCAGGACGGCGCTCACGACGGCCGCTCTCGCTCCAAAAGCAGCGCGAGCCACTGCCGCGACGAGAAGAACTTCAGCCGCGGCCACGGCGAGAGACACGTGCTTCATCCCGTCGTCGAGGGCTTCCTCGGGAGCGAGGGTGAACGGAAGATAGAACAACGGTGAGTACGGAAAGGCGTAGTCGGTTCCCGAAATATTCAGTGGGTAGCCGACCCTCGACCGCTCCTGGGCCGCGACGCCGCGCTCGTACCATCCGCCTTCGGCGTTGACGAAGCCCAAGACGTAGCGTCGGTGGCTTCTCACGTCACCGTAGAAATAGCTGGGATGGAACAGGCCGGACGCTTTTGCGAGGTAGCCGATGAGAAAGGCGAGCACGATAAAGCGGCCCATGGCACCCCAGTGGCGGACGAACCATACAGCGACGAGAGACAGGCCGACGGCGGGATAGGTGACCCGCCCGGCGACGTGGACCAACGCGAACGGATCGACGGAAGCCCACGCCAATATCGCCATGGCGAGCGTCAAGCTCGTGCCGAAGGCTGCCGTGAGACCGTAGCCTGCGAGCCCTAGTACGACGAACACGGCGACCACTAGCACGCGCGACTCGATCTGTCGGAACGGAACCCGCAGCCGGGACCCGTGGATCCGGATCCAGTCGATCGCTAGGATGTGAGGTGCGCCCTGATCGTTGTCATTGTGAAACTCGAGCCGTATCGGATCTGAATCGAGCTCCACGGTCCCGCTCACCGTCGTGAACTCTTGGAACGGGTCGATACCTTGGTCTCGGCTCCAGCCGTCGAGCGTCCGTGACGCCGGCACCGGCGTGAACGAGATGGCCGTCTCATCGTTGACGACGATGCGTGAGCGCATCGGTGCGCGCCAGAGACGCGCGTGGCGAACCGATAACGTCGCCTCGCCGGTACCGACGAGAGGAAGCTCGAGGAGCGCCGTTCTGCCCGCGAATCGAGCGGAGACGGGATGGTATTCCCAGCTCTCCGTGAAACCGCGGCCATAAGATCCCGTCGATGGGCCAACGTCGAACGTGAGCGTCGGTCGCGCGAAAGAGGCGGCGAAAAAGCCGACCTCCAGCGTCACGAGCAGGCACGCCGCGAGCAGGACGGGGACCACTCGTCGCCGCGCGACCGATCGCTGCATGGAGGGAACGATACCAGCTATCCCTATCGGCGCACACGATGCGGCTCACGTGGCCGCGGCGGACTCCGACGGCAAGGGTTGACCCGTTTGTTCCCCTGGGTTACGGTCCCCTCGCTCCATGGGAAGAAGCGAGTCGAGCGCTGACGCGCATCAGAAGACGCGATGGCAAGCTATCCTCGTCATCGCCTTCGTGGCGGAGCTTGGAAATCTCTTCGCGATCACGGTCACCCAGGGAATCGTCGAGCTCCCGCCGCTCGCGCTACGTCCGACGGCGAGCTTCACCCTTCACGCCCTCATCGCGTTCGCGCTCTTGCTCGCGCACGAGCTCGTAACGCGCAGCACGTCGCGGGACAAGAGCTTCCGTCTGGCGCGGGTCGCCATCGTCTTGTTGTGTCTCGTCGGTACACGCCTCTATTTCGAGCACGGTGTACGACTGAGCGCCGACAGCCCGCACTATTTTGCCCAAGCCCACACCGTGCTCTTCGACGGGGACCTCGACTTCGACAACGACTATCGCGGCATTCGGCCGCGCATCCAGATCGCCGAGCGCTACCCGGTCGGGCTCGCGCTCCTCGGCCTCCCGTTTCTCGTCGCCGCCCATGTGCTCGTGCTCGTGACTCGTTGGCTCGGCTCCGACTTCACTGCTGACGGATTCGGCTACCCGTACGAGACCGCGTTCGAGCTGTCGAGCATCCTCTTCGCGAGCCTCGCGCTCGTGTACCTCCTTCGGGTCATGACGCGCTTGTTCCCGGTGGGGCTCTCCGCCCTCGCGCTCGCGAGTGCGGTGTCGTCGTCCTTTCTAGCCTGGTACATGGTGATCGAGCCGGGAATGCCGCACGCGATGGCGTTCGCGTGGTCGACATTCTTTCTGGGCTATTGGCTCGAGCATCGACCGGTCTCGCGGGACCGCGACTGGATCGTTCTTGGGGCTCTGGCGGGCGTGGCGGCGATGGTGCGCTGGCAAAACGGAGTGTTCGTACTGTTACCGATCGTCGATGCGCTCCTGGACGGCAAACGATCCATCCGTCCTCTCGCGATCGTGGGCAGCGTCTCCGGGCTCGTGTTCTTCCCACAATTCCTGTTCTGGTATCTGACGACCGGGAGCCCTTTTACGATGCCGACGAGCGGGCACGAAGTCTCCTGGTCTCAGCTACGGCTCTCTGAAGTGCTGTACTCGACGAATCGCGGCTTGTTCCCGTGGAACCCGGTCCTCTATCTGGGCGCCGCCGGTCTGCTGATCTGGATCTGGCATCGACGCCGTCTCGCGATGCTCTTCCTGCTCGGCTTTCTGATGCAGGTCTATGTGAACGGCTCCGTCGGTATTTGGTGGGCGGGGTGGTCGTTCGGCGGTCGTCGTTTCGATGGCTGCTTTCTCTTCTTCGTCATTGGCCTCGCGGTCGTCTTCGACTTCGTCAAGCGGCGACCCGTCGTCCCGCTAGTGGCGGCAGTGTCACTGCTCGCCGTGTGGAATTTCGCCCTCGTGAAACAGGCCCGGCTCGGCCTCGTGCCGCCCGACCGGCTCGTCTCGTTTCGGGAAGTGTCGCGCGAGGGCGTCTCGGAGCTCTATGAGATCTGGGGCTACCCCTTCGCGGCCCCGATGAACTGGCTCTTCGCGTCCCGCTACGACACGTCTCCGGAGAAATTCGATCGCCTCTACGGGCATGTCGGTTTCGGTAACTTCCGCTCGAGCTTCGATGTCGAGATCGAGCCCTATCTCACGACCGGCTGGGGCGCCGCCGAGCCGGGGTTCCGATGGTCCGTCGGCCGCGAGTCCACCTTGTTGATTCCGTTGCGAGAGCCGCGAGCCTATGAGCTCCGTGTCGACGTGAGGCCGTTCGCGGGCGCGACCCCGAATCGCATCGGTGTCATCGTGAACGGAAGCCCGCAGGCGACGCGGCAGGTTAGTGAGCTCGAGACAGTGCGTTTCGTCCTATCGGAGGAAATGTGGCGGCGTGGGATCAACACGGTGTCGTTCTACTACGGCCGGACGGCGTCGCCGAGCTCGATCGGTCTCGGCGAGGATACGAGAGAGCTTGGATTCGCCTTCCGCCGCGTCGAGCTCGTCGCGATCGCTTCCGACGACTAGCTTTCGACGGGGTCTCCGGTTGCGATCGGCCGTTCGGGGTCGGCGCACCATTCGGACCACGAGCCCGGATAGAGTCTCGCGCCTTTCAGCCCGGCGGTCTCCATCGCCAGCAGGTTGTGGCAGGCGGTGACACCCGAGCCGCAATAACAGACGACGTCTACCGCGGGGCGTCCGGACAACGACCGCTCGAAATGATCCGCCAGAGTGGACGCGTCATGAAACCCGCCCCCCGTGCGTAGATTGTCCGTGAAGGGATGGTTGAGCGCGCCGGGTATGTGGCCGCCGACGGGATCGAGCGGCTCGTTATCGCCGCGGAATCGCTCGGGCGCGCGAGCGTCGAGCACGACGCACGTGTCACGCTTCGCTTCCAGGAAAGGGGCGTCGACGCGCATCGTCGCTTGCTCTCGGGCCGAGAAAACTCTCGCGGGGCGGGTCTCGTTCCCGCTCCGGGTGCGTTCTCCGAGGCCCTCTCCGGCGTCGAGGACGGCGACGGCCTCGTGGCCCAAATAGCGTAGAAGCCACCACACCCGCGCCGCGAAAGCGCCGCCCGCCGTGTCGTAAGCGACGACCTGCACGGTGTCGTCGATGCCCCATGAAGAGAAGCGTCTCGCGAGATCGGCGACCTTTGGAAGCGGGTGCCGACCGTTCGATCCCGTCTTCGCTCCGGAGAGGTCTCGATCTAGGTGGGCGTAGACGGCGCCCTCGATGTGAGCGTCGAGGTAGTCACGCTCGCCTCGCTCAGGCTCGGCAAGATAGAAACGGGCGTCGATGATGGTCCAGTCTTCGTCCTCTAGGTGACGCTCGAGCGTTTTGAGATCGATGAGCGTTCGGTAGACCACGTTCAGCTCCTCTCGGCGGCCAGGTCGAGAAGGAAGGCGAATACGAGCGCTGTCTCTCGATGTCGTCGGTAGCGTCCGGATGCGCCTCCGTGACCGGCGTCCATGTTCGTCTTCAATAGAAGACGCCTGTCGTCCGTCTTCATGGCCCGCAGCTTTGCGACCCATTTCGCCGGCTCCCAATATTGAACTTGAGAGTCGTTCAATCCGGTCGTGACGAGCAAATGGGGGTAGCCCTTCGCTTCGATATTGTCGTAAGGCGAGTAGGAAAGGATGTAGTCGTAGAACGCATCATCCGCGGGGTTCCCCCATTCATCGAACTCTCCCGTCGTCAGCGGAATCGACGTGTCGAGCATCGTCGTTACCACGTCGACGAACGGGACCTCGGCGACCACGCCTTTGAACAGGTCGGGACGTTGGTTGATGACGGCGCCGACGAGCAAGCCGCCGGCACTTCCGCCCCAGGCGTAGAGCTCATCCGGATGCGCGGCGCCCGACGCGACGAGGTGCTCTCCGCAGGCAATGAAATCGGTGAACGTGTTCTTCTTGTCGAGGAGCTTGCCGTGGTCGTACCACGGACGCCCGAGATCTTCCCCGCCGCGGATGTGCGCGATCGCATAAGTGAAGCCGCGGTCGAGCAAGCTGAGCCTCGCCGACGAGAACGTGGCCTCCATGCTGATGCCGTAAGACCCGTATCCATAGAGAAGCAGAGGAGAGTCTCCCTGCCGCCTTCGGTCCTGTCGGTACACGAGCGAGATCGGCACCGCCGTGCCGTCGGGAGCCGTCGCTTCCAGCCTTTCCGACCGATACTGCTTGGGGTCGAACTCTCCGAGCACCTCGTCTTGCTTGAGCAGTGTCCGAGCCTTCGTTTCCATGTCGAAATCGTAGATGGCCCGAGGCGATGTCAGCGATGTGTAGCCGAAGCGCACGAGCTTTCCGCCGTGCTCGACGTTTTGTGTGAGGAATGCGTAATAGGCGGCTTCGTCGAAGTCGATCTCGTAGTCGTCCGAGCCGTCTCTTCGTTGGACACGTATTCTGCGCAAGCCTCGGTGTCGCTCGACGAGCACGAGAAAGTCGTCGAAGAGCACGAAGTCTTCCAGCAGCACGTCGGCCCGATGGGCGATGACGTCGGTCCAATGGGAGCGACCCGGATGGTCGACCGGTGCGCGCACGAGCTTGAAGTTCACCGCGCCGTCGTTCGTCAGGATGAAGAAGTGGTCGCCGTGGTGCCGCACGACGTATTCGTGCTTGCGGGTGCGGGGCTCGAGTATGACGAAGTCGTCGTATGGGTCGTCGGCGGATACGAAGCGGTACTCGCTCGAAAGTGTTTGCTGAGACGCGATCATGATGAAGCGCTCGGACTTCGTTTCGAAGACGTCGACGTCGAAGGTTTCGTCCTTCTCTTCGAAGACGAGGACGTCTTGAGACGGCGGGGTGCCCAGCCGGTGTCGGTAGATCTGGTGCGCGCGTAGGGTTTCCGCGTGCTGACGCGAATAGAACACCGTCTCGTTATCGTTCGCCCACGCGAGCGAGCCGGTGACGTTTTCGAGCGTCTCTCCGATGGGCTCTCCGGTCGTGAGATCTTTGAAGTGGATGTCGTAAATCCGGCGTCCGCGCGTGTCCACCGCGAAGGCGAGGCGACTATGGTCGGGGCTCACGCCGGCTAACCGGAGCGAGAAATAGTCGTGGCCTTTGGCGAGGGCGTTGCCGTCCACGAGAACGGTTTCGTGAGCATCGAGTGAACCCTGTTTTCGACAATGGACCGCATACTCGCCGCCTTCTTGAAAACGGCTGTAATAGTAGTAATCGCCTTTGCGATAGGGAACCGACCGTTCGTCCGGGACGAGACGACCCTTGATCTCCTCGAAGACCCGCTCCTGAAGCCCCTCGACCGGGGCCATTTCCTGCTGGGTATAAGCGTTCTCCTGCTCCAGATAGGAGATGACCTCGGGATCGTCGCGCTGGCTTAGCCAGAAATAGGGATCTTCACGAACGTGCCCGTGCGTTTCGAGCCGGCGGACGACTCGTTTCGCCGATGGTGGTCGCAATCGACGTTCCTATTGTTCGGTGGGACCGCCCGGCGCGAGTACGAGCCGTCGTTCGGTCACCGAGTCCACCTTGTCTCGTGAATAGAATAGCGGAAAGTACTGTCCGCTCGTGAACAGCGGGAACATGTCTCGATAGTGTGGACTCTCGGGGTCGCCGGACTGCCCGGGCACGCTCGTTCCGATCGAGTTGTCCCAGTTGGCGGCGTCGAGGATCACGCGGAACGAGGCCCCGGACCGCTGGTTGTCTCCTCCGCTCGTGTTGTTGAGCGTCGAGCCGTAGCCACCTCTCGGCGCGGGGCCGACGTCCAGCTTCTCGCGGATGTCGGCGCTCACTGCCGGGCTCAGCGCGTGCCGGATGAGCACGTGTTTGAACTTCTCTTGTCCATAGTGCCACTGGGCCATGTCGGTCCCCAGGCGCTCGTTCAAGGACTGGACCGCGTCGGAGATGCTCTTCTTCAGTAGAGCGTCGCGGCCTCCGAGAGGATCTTCACCAAAGCGTCCATCCGGCGCCACGAGCCAGTCGATGACGCGTTTCTTGTTCATCCGGGTGAGGTACTCCCGAGCCGCCTCGGGAACGAATAGCTCGTGCACGTTTGCGACGAGCGCGCGCTCGAAGCTGACATAGACGGCGGCCGCGATGGAATCCTTGCCGACGACGAAGTCCCAGTCTTCGAGCAGGCGCTTCGCTTCTTTCTCTTGTGCGCTGTCGAACGTGAGGTGCGATAGAAGCGGCACGATGGTACGCGCCGGGATCGAGAGCTCGTCATGCTGGAAGTTCATCATGTCGACGATCGTGAAACGGCGTCCCGACGCCATGAGCTCGTCCGCCCGCAATCCGCGCATCTCGTCGCCCCACGTGTAGTGGAGTGCGGTCGGATAGGGATAGTCGTCCGGAACCATGTAATTGTTGGCGGTGGCCCAGAACCCCTTGTCTGGATTCTTCACGGACGGGAGCGCGTTTATCGGTAAGAACCCCTCCCATTCGTAGCGGCCGTCGCCCGGCACGGGGACGAGCCCGCTCCAGTTGGGTCGCACCGGGGAAATCCCGACTGCCTGATAGCCGATGTTCTTCTTGCGGTCGCCCCAGATCATGTTCTCGGCGGGGATCCGGCTATAGGAACATGCTTCGACGAACTCCTCCCACGTGTGGGCCTGGTTCATCCGTAGGCTCGCGAGGTAGGGTGCGTTACCGATCTCCATCCACGCCGCGCGCAGCGCATAGGCTTTATGGTTCTCGCGATCCTCGAACAAGACGGGCCCGTGTCGCGTGTATTTGAGCTCGACCGGGTGCGGGGATTCCCCCTTGACGGCGATCGAGTCTTCCATCACTCGCATATCCTCCCACCCGCCGAGGTAGCGATACTGATTGGGGTTGCTCGGGTTCGTGTCGTAGACGTAGAGGTCTTCATTGTCCTGGCCGAAAACGGTCAAGCCCCAGCCGCCATATTCGTTATGGCCGATCGAGATCCCCGGGAGGACCGGCTCCCCGCCGCCGATGACGTTCCAGCCGGGCGCATGGAGGTGGACGAAATATCGAAGGGACGGCACCGAAATCGATCGATGCGGATCGTTGACGATGTACGGGTAGCCGGATTGCGTCAAGCGTCCGCTGACGACCCAATTGTTCGAGCCGATGTCATCGGTACCGTCGCCGGTCGAGATGAAAGCGCTTGCGGAATCCGCGAGCCTCTCGAACGAGGACGTATCGTTTCGATGGGCCGCGACGATATCGGCGGGCTCGAACACGAGCGGGCGACGAAACGCCTCGTAGTAGTGCATGATGTCGGCGCTCAGGAGCGAGCCGTCGATAGCCTCATCGAGCGCGAGCACCGGATCGCCGGGACGCAGCCAATCGAGCTCCTTCACTTTGTCGGCGCCAATCGCCGCGACCGCGCGACCGTAGCGGATCTCCGTCGTTGCGTTGGACAGGAGTCCTTGATGGCGAGAGATGACGACCGCCGGTGTCCAGTCTCCGGGCTCGATGCCGAGAAGGCCGAACTCCATGGGCAGCAAGGAGGGGTCTCGTCTCGTCTCGCCGATGTAAGCGTTGATGCCGTCGACGAACGCCTGGATGATGAGAGCGCCTCGCGGGTGGTAGTGGTTCAACTCCTGGGTGATGTCCTTGCGAAAGAGATGCAGCCTCGTCCCGATGTCCCTGTCGAGCTCGCGTCGCCCCAGGATCTCCGCGACCGTGCCGGTTGACTGGCGTCGCCAGATCTCGAACTGGAACAGGCGGTTCTTCGCGGCGCTGTACCCTTGGGCGAAGAACAAGTCGTGCTCGTTCTCCGCGTAGATGTGATCGATGCCCCATCGATCGGTAACGACCTCGACGGGCTCGTGGAGGCCGGTCACGGCCAGGTTCTCCTGGGCTGCTGCCATGCCCGGCAGCAACAGGAGAGCGAAAACGACGTGGCGTTTCATGCGTTGCCCTCTTTTTCTGGAAGGTCCGTGGATGATGGATTCACTGCGGCTCGTGATCGGTTGTGGAGGCTGCCTCGAGCTTTCGGTCGAGAAAGTCAGCGGCGTGCTCGAACGCAGCCTTCCAGTTTTCGTGCAAAAGAAATCCGTGCACCTCGTCAGGGAAGACGAGCTGCTCGAGTGCGACGCCTTGCTTGCCGAGCGCCTCGGCGAGATCCACCGACTCGCTGAAGGGGACGTTGCGATCGTCGTCCCCGTGAATGAGCAATACCGGTGATTTCCAGCCCTCGATCGAGGACATGGGCGATGACTCGTAGGCGAGTCGAGCGAAGTCGAGTTGCTCCTCAGCGTTATAGGAAGGCACGAAGTTTCGAATGACGACGTTCCAATCGTGCACGCCGTGGATGTCGACACCGGCGGCGAAGAGGTCGGAGGCACGCGAGAGGCCCATCGCGGTGAGATAGCCGCCGTAGGAGCCGCCCCAAAGCGCGATGCGGTCCGGATCGATATCGTCGCGTCCGCGAAGATACAGCCCCGCTCCGAGGACGTCTTTGAACTCGCTCGCGCCGGTGGCCCCGTAGTCGAGAGCCTCGCGGAACTCCATGCCGTAGCCGGTGCCGCTACGGTAGTTTACCGAGAGCACGATGTAGCCACGGCTCGCTAAATATTGATTCAGTGCGTAGGCGTGATGGTAGTAGCCCATGTAGTGCCAACCGAGCAGCATCTGCCGTCTCGACCCACCGTGGAAGAAGATCGCAGCAGGGTGCTTTTCACCGTCGCGATGGCTCGATGGAATGAATAGCTGCGCGGGGATCGCCATTCCGTCGGTCGCGGTCACGGTGACGGCCGTCGGCGTAACGAGGGCGTCCGGAAAATCGTCGGGAACCGACTCCGGCGCGAGGGCTCGGGGGGCTTCCTCGGATACGAGGATACGCGCGTGTGCGGGCTCGACCGCGCTCGAAGCCAAATAAGCGATAGCGCCTCCGTCACCGGTCATGACGGGCGACCACTCGAGCCCGTCGCCGCTCGTCACGGCCGATGGAGTACCGCCGTCGGTTGCGACGCGAAAAAGGTGGCGCCGGTGGAGGTCGTCTTGGTTCGAGGAGTAGAGGACCTCCTTTCGGTCCGGCGAGAGAAAAACGTGCTCGACTTCGAAGGCGCCCGGTGTCAGCAGCGTTGCGGCGCCGCCTCGCTGTGACACGGAGTAGAGATGCGTCCAGCCCTCTCGCTCCCATGGAAAGACGAGCCGCCCGCCGTCCGCCCATTGCAGCTGATTGGTCGCACTGACACCGTGAAAGGCGCTCCCTGCACCGCTCGCCGCTCGCCACACTTCACGCCCTTCACCGGTGCGAGGGTCCGCGACCCGGATCGACCACGGCAGTGCGTCGCGTCTCGGACCAAAGGGTAGTCGCTGCTTCTCGTTGGGCTCGCGGATGAAAGCGATTGCATCGCCGTCCGGCGACCAGACCGGCTCGCTATCGCGGGCGAGGCCGGGGTCGAGGTAGTCAACCCTCTCGCTGTCGTCGTCGTAGATCCCGACGAAGGAATGATCTCCTCGGCGACTGACGAAGGCGAGCTTCGATCCCTCGGGCGACCATCGAAGAGAGCTGGCGCTCCCTCGAATCTCGGCGAGCTGCCGTTCCGCGCCTTCATCGACGGCGGGAACGGTCCACATCTGCCCGTCTCTGATGAACGCGACCGTCCTTCCGTCCGGAGAGATGGCCGGCGCGCTTCCCTCGGCGAGTTTTTCCGGCTCCCCACCGGCGGCTTCGACGATCCAGATGGAGCGTCTCGCTCCTGATGGCTCGCTTCTGGGGTTCGGAATCTCACCCGCGCTGTTGGGCGCGCCGCCACGCACGAATACGATGTGATTCGCGCCCGGCCCGTATTGGAGCGAAGTGAGCTCCTGTCCGTCGTCTTCGGCGTAATGTGTGAGCTGGCTAGCGCGATAGCTCGGTCCGAGCGCCACCCAGATATTGCGTTTGCCTTCGTGGTTGTGGACCCATGCCAGCTTCGCGTGGTGGGGCGCCGCGACGAGCACCGAAGGGAACGGCGAGCTCAAGATCTGCTCGATCGTGAAATCTTGGCCGGCGGTCGGAATCGACGCGACGAAGGTGAGCGCGACGATGGTGGTGAGGCAATGGCGGCGGTTTTTGACCACAGGGGACCCCCGAATGGAGAAACGGGGAGCATGATATCCGCCGAAGGGCGCCGCTACAAGCCGCTTCCGCTCGATCAGGACATTGCGGTGGAACCTCCGAGGGGCTCCCGATCCCGGGCCATCTTCACCCGTAGAAACAACGCCGCGCTCAACGTGCCCACGAGTACCGTGAATCCAATCCAGACCGTGAGCTGGGGTAGGAGCCCGGCCGCTAGGCTGAACGGCGCCACGTCGTACACCGTTTCCCACTCGCCGGAGGTGGCTGCGAGCATCGCGATCGCGACGGGTACCCGGGCCGCGAGCGCGTATCCGAACAGCGCGCTGTTGAGACGGGGCCAAACCCTGCGAACGAGAACGACGGCGAGAACGGAAATCACCGCCATCGCGCCCGAGGTCGGGCGAAACAGCGCGAGTCCGGTGACGAATAGGACTGCCGGGAGCGCGGCCGTGGTCAGGATCGTGCCTGGCGCCGGTGGGGCGCTCTCGCGCGCGAGCTGCGCACCGAGATAGACCCCGAAGATGGGCACGAGCCATGCGATTTCGTAAGGCTCGATGGGAGACCATCGGAGTAGATCGCCCGTCAAGCGGAGGAGCGTGAAGGCCAGGGTCGCAAGGAACGGAACGAGCAGGAGGCGGGCCATCGACCGAGGCCTTGCTCGTTTCGGGATCACGAATCCTCCTTATCGCTGCCGAACATAGTGATTACGGTTTGGGGCGGGATTTGTTCCCTTCGGCGCTCCGAATGAGATCGCGCATGAGCTCGTTTCGTGGGGCTTCGACTCCAAGCTCTCGTGCGCGGGCCACGAGCGCGCCGTTGATGGCGTCGATCTCCGTGCGGCGTCCCCGCTCCAAGTCCTGGAACATACTAGACTTATTGTCTCGCGTCGCTCTCGCGACGGACCAGACTTTCGTGAGAATCTCCTCCGCGTCGACTGCGGCACCGGCCGCTTCGGCCACCGAGACAGACTCGTAGACGATTTGCCGGATCGTGTTCTCGAGGTCTTCGTCGCCCAGTAGCTCCCCCGTTCTTCTTGCCAGGAGCGCCGTGAGTGGATTGACCGCCGCGTTGAGGATGACCTTGCGCCAAACGCGGTCCCCGATCGCTTCGACCGCTTCTGCCGGGAGGTCGGAATCTCGAAAGGCCTGGGCGACGGCGGAGGCATCGTCGCCCGTCGTGCCCTGGAAGGGGCCCAGCTCGATCTCGCCCGTGCCCGCGTGAAAAATCGCGCCGGGGCCCTCGAAGATGGCACCTTGGTTGATGACCGCACCGAGAACGCGCGGGGCATGCCGGGCAAGTATCTCTTCATTCCCGAGCCCGTTCTGAAGGGACACGAAGATCGACGCCTGAGCGTGGGCGCCAAGCTGGGCCGCCGCGGACTCCGTGTCGTACGCCTTTACCGTGAAGAGAACGACGTCTGCGGGTGTTTCGTCCGGAATCGTGACCGCATGAACGTCACGCGTGTGGCACACGGTCTTCCCGGTGATTCTCAAGCCGTCTCTCTGGATGGCGGTAATGTGCTCCCCTCGTCCCACGAGCGTCACGGCGTGACGTTCGGAGAGCTTGGCCGCCACCAAGCTCCCGAGAGCGCCGGCACCCATGACCATGAATCTCATCGTTCTCACCGATCGCTGAGTGTGATAGAAGCATCCCTTTCGATGCAAACACAAAAGTGGGCTGACGGAGAGCGATGACATGAGAAGCGATGCGATTAAGAGCGGAGCGTCGAGAGCACCGGCGCGCGCGATGTTCAAAGCGATGGGGCTTACCGACGCCGACCTCGACCGCCCCTTGATCGGCATCGCCAATACGTGGACCGAGATCACTCCGTGCAATTTTCATCTGCGCGACCTCGCCGAGCAGGTAAAACAGGGCGTGCGCCAGGCGGGAGGCACACCACTCGAGTTCAATACCATCACCGTTTCGGACGGTATCGCGATGGGCTCCGAGGGTATGCGTGCTTCGCTCGTGTCCCGTGAGCTCGTCGCCGATTCGATTGAGCTCGTCGTGAGCGGACATCTTCTCGATGGCGTCGTCGCTCTGTCCGGCTGCGACAAGACCATCCCCGGAACCGTGATGGCACTCGCACGTCTCGACTTGCCTTCGTTGATGCTCTACGGCGGCTCGATCCTTCCGGGACGCTTTCAAGGCCGCGACGTCACGATTCAGGATGTGTTCGAGGCTGTCGGTGCGTGCGCCGCGGGGATCATGAGCGAGCAGGATTTACGTGCGCTCGAAGACGTGGCTTGTCCCGGGGCCGGTGCCTGCGGCGGCCAGTTCACCGCCAACACCATGTCGACGGCGATGACGGCGCTCGGAATCTCCCCGTTGGGAGCGAACGATATCCCCGCGCTCGATCCCAGAAAGAAAGAGGTCGCGCGCCACGCCGGCGAGCTCGTGATGGAGCTCGTCGCGACCGGCCGGAGCGCGCGTCAGATCATCACCGCGCCCGCGCTCCACAATGCCGTCGCGTCGGTGGCCGCGACCGCCGGCTCCACGAATGCCGTTCTCCACCTTCTCGCGATCGCGCGCGAAGCAGGCGTCGAGCTCACCATCGATGACTTCGATCGCATCTCTGCGGCGACGCCGGTCCTCACGGACTTGAAGCCCGGTGGCCGCTTCACCGCTCCGGATCTCGATCGTGCGGGCGGACTCCGATTGCTCATCCGGAGGCTTCTCGACGCGGGCTTGATGACGGACGCGCCGACGGTCTCGGGAAAGTCTCTTCGCGAGGAGTCCGCATCCGCCGCCGAGACCGAAGGGCAAGAGGTCGTCAAGGATCTGGCCCACGCCATCAAACCTCGCGGGGGCATCGCCATACTTCGTGGCAACCTTGCCCCCGATGGTTGTGTCGTCAAGCTCGCCGGACACGACCGCGTCAAACATGTGGGGCCCGCCCGCGTATTCGACTGCGAGGAGGACGCCTTCGATGCCGTTCAGAAGAAGAAGATCGTCGCGGGCGATGTCGTCGTCATCCGCTACGAGGGTCCCAAGGGCGGACCCGGCATGCGCGAGATGTTGGGTGTCACTGCCGCGTTGATTGGTCAGGGTCTCGGTGACGATGTCGCGCTCATCACCGACGGGCGGTTCAGCGGAGCGACCCACGGCTTCATGGTCGGGCACATCGCACCGGAGGCGGCGGAGGGTGGCCCCATTGCTCGGTTGCGCGACGGCGACATCGTCACCCTCGATGTCGAGGCCCGCCGGCTCGACGTGGATGGGGAAGCGGACGTTCTGAGCCGCGCCTGGGAGCCTGTGGCGGTGCCGGAGCGCTACCGGACCGGCGTGCTCGCGAAATACGCAAAGCTCGTCGCCTCGGCCTCCGAGGGAGCCATTACCGGCTAGGCGGGGAGCGGTCGGCCGTCGGTTTCACGCGCTCCCGCTTCCGAGAGCCGCATCCCGTACGATTCGTCCGGCGAAGCGGTGACGTAAACGCTACAATCGGATCTCTGGGCCTATGCGACTCCTCGTGTCTCTAGCGACTTTCGCTTTGTTCGCTGTGCCCGCGTCGGTGAGCCCGCGCGCGGACGACGTCGAGCTCGTCGTCAGTGCGCCGCGGCAGCACATGCTCAACCCGGTCATGGCCGCGCGTGGCTTCGGCAAGACTGTCCGATTCGGAGCCCGTCTATCGGGCGATCCCGAGGATAACGAGGAGTACTACTGCCTCGACGAAATCTGGGACTGGGGTGACGGCACGGAGTCCGTGTCCGAGCCCGACTGCGATCCCTACGAGGCCGGCGTCGAGCTGCAGCGCGACTTCTCGGACACCCATACGTTCGGACAGGGGCGGTGGGTGGTCGTCTTCGCGCTCATGCACCTCGATGAGGTCGTCATCAAAGGTACGACAGAGATCCTCGTCCACTGATCGCGTGGCAGTGGCCCGGATTCAGGGCTCGGCTACAGGATGGATCGCTCCAGGCGAAAGCGATGCGCCGCTCAGTCGTTGCGTCTCACCCGACGGCCACACGATCTCCGCTCGGTCGATTATCGTTGCTGCTCCGAGACCGAAGATGACGTCGAGCTGGTTCTGGGAGCAGTAACCGATGGCGCTTTTCACCACGCGCATCTCCGTTCGGCCCGCTGAGGTGACGAGTATGCGAGCACCGATTGCGTCCGGGTTGGACGTCGTCCCGCGCAGGCGAAAGCCAATCCAGCGGTTTCGATTGCCGCCGTCGTTTCGGAAGAGTCGGGCGGCGCCGCCGCTCGTCGAGATGGCGAGATCGAGGTCGCCGTCTCCGTCGATATCTCCGTAGGCCGCGCCACGAGCGACAACGGGTCGTGCGAGTGCGTCGCCGACGAGCGTCGTCGTTTCCTCGAAACGTCCGTCGCCGACGTTTCGAAACAAATGGGGTGATTGCTCGTAGGACACGCGTTGTTGCACGCTTCCTATCTCGTTCTCGACGTGGCCGTTCGCGAGGAAGATGTCGAGGCGTCCGTCGAGATCGTAGTCGAAGAAGAACGCGCCAAAGGTAAGCGTTAGGAGGCTGTTCCGTCCTAGCTCCGACACCGGTGCTTGATCGATAAAAAAGCCTCGCCCCTCATTGTGGTAGAGGGAGACCATCTCGTTAGCGAAATTCCCTATCACGAGGCTCTGACGTCCACTTCCGTCGTAATCGGATGCGTCGATACCCATAGCGCCCCTGGCGGCGCCGTTCTCCCCGAAAGCGATACCGGCCAACACGCCCATGTCCTCGAACGAGCCGTTGTCGTTCCTGAAGAGGTTGTTCGGCTGGGTGTCGTTGGCGACGGCCAAGTCGAGCCAGCCGTCGAGGTCGTAGTCGAAGGCGGCTACACCGAGTCCTTTGCCTCCGGGGTTGTCGAGACCGACTTCAGCCGTCACATCCGTGAACTTCGTTCCGTCGTTCCGATAAAGAACGGGACTCGCTCCGTTATAGGACTCCGGCGTGCAGTAACTCTTGTTCTTTCCGTCGAGCGCGCAGAACAAATCATCTTCGATGGACCACTGGATGTAGTTCAGAACGAATAGGTCGAGGTCGCCGTCATTGTCGAAGTCGAGCCAGGTGGCGCTCGATCCGAAGCCGTCATGTGCGACACCGACGCTCTCTCCGATCTCGGTGAACGTGCCCTGGCCATCGTTCCGAAACAGCGCGTTCGGTCCGAGTGCGGTGATGTAGACGTCGCGGTCCCCATCGTTATCGTAATCCGCGATGGCGACCCCTAAGCCGTACATGCTCTCGTCGAGACCCGAGCCTGGCGTCACGTCGTCGAAGGTTCCATCTCCGCGATTTCGATAGAGCACTGCGGTCGTGTCCCGCGCTCCCTCGGCGTCCGGCCAAGTGGCTCCGTTGATGAATAAGAGATCTTGATCTCCGTCATCGTCGAAGTCGAAGAAGGCCGCTCCCGCGCCCATCGTCTCCGGAAGATATTTCTCTCCGGACGCTCCGTTCGTGTGGGCGAAGTCGATCCCGGCTTCTTCGGTGATGTCCTCGAAACGCACCTGCCCGGTCGCAACGGCGGCAATGAGACTGAGAGCTACGAAGAGGAGATATCTCAACGGGGCGCGCTCCGGTGTTCGTGAATGGCGAGCCGCTCGTTATTGTCTGCCGGGTTCTGGCGTCGATACTCGCCGGTGATGAACTGAGCCGACTCGTCGGCCTTGAACCGGGTGTAAAGCTCACGGTGCAAGGAAGCGCGCTCGGTGTCCCCATGGCCCTGGTAGGAGAGCATGAGGTTGTAGTGCGCTTCCAGGTCTTCGGGGTCCACGGCGAGCGTCTTTTCGAACTCCTCGATGGCGCGCTCGAACTCTCGCTTCAGGAAGTGGATCCGTCCAATCTGGTTCCTCACGACGCGATCGCGCGGATACTGCTCGGACGCGATGCGAAAATGCTCGAGTGCCTCGTCGTAGAGGCCTTGAGTCTTGAGGGTGAGGCCGTAAAAGTAGTGACTCTTGGCCAAGTCGGGCTCGAGTGTGAACGCTCGCTCGAGCACTTGCTGGGCGCCTTCCGGATCGCCCTCGGCGATGCGCACGCGCGCGACGTTGACCCAGCCGTCGGCGTAGTCCGGCGCAAGCTCCGTGACGGTCAGAAACGATTTCTCCGATGCCTTGAGGTCGCCTTGAGCGAGCATGCCGATCCCGTAATCGTTCCAGCGAAGCGCATCGGCGTCATTATAGACGGCCGTCTCGGTCGCCTCGGACGCGACCGGAAGCGTTACTGTGCTCGTCGCCATCGTGACGATGGGAACATCGGGGATTGCTTTGGTCGGGCCCGAGACCGAGGTGAGGTCGCCGTCGAAAGTCCACGTCGCCGTGTCGTAGTCCGGCGTCGCCTCGCCCGACGGATCGCGAACCCCGGCATAAGCGAACTGCGTGTTCCACCAAGAGAACTTCCGGTAGTTGAGCTTTGCTTCGAGGCGTATCGAATCGCCGACGTCCTCCGGGACATCGAGTCGGAAGCGAACCGTGTTGGCGGCTCCCGGCGCGATGAGCTGGACGTAGAGGGCGGAGCGTGCGGCCCAGGCGTTTCGTTTGTTGATGGGGTGACCCTTTGCGTCGAGGAGAAGCGAGCGGTAGTAGTGCGCGCCTTCGTCGACCGGTCCTTTGCCGTCGTCGTCGACGGAGCCGCTCCAGAACACCGTGCGTCCGTCCGCGTCGACGGCCTTGAGCTCGAGCCATACGTCGAAGGCGTCGACGGTGCCGCCGGGGAAGAAGTGACCGACGTTGCGGGTCCGAACGACGGCGTCGATACGTACCGACTCTCCCGGCACGAGCGTGGGGAGCGCTCGGTCCATGGGCGCGACCACGGTCTCATCCGGAGAAATCGATGCCATCCGGCTCGGGATCGCCATCTCCGCTTCTTCGCCCACGGCGAAAGTGCTTGCGAGCTGGCGCGCGCGAGACGCTCTCTCGGCACCTTCGGTCATCTCGGATGCGTCAGCGCGGACGAGCGCGAAGAGATCGACCGTTACTTGCCCCGCTTGCAGGAAATCCACGACGGCTTGGAGCTGCTCGTCGTCGTGATAGGCGGTGGGAAGTGCGGTGTTCGCGGCAGCGAAGCGATGGGAGCGCAACATCCCGGATGGTGCCGCCGGGTCCTCGCCGGGGACGAGCGGCATGTGGCATGCGGTGCACGTCATCGGGCTCTCGGGGTAGTAGAACGAGCGCGCGCCCTCGCCCGAAACGCCGCTTGCTTGCCAGTTGTCGTAGCTGTTGAACCCGCGAAGCCAACGATAGTGGTTGACGGGTTGGTCGAGGTGCACTTTGTGGCACGACGAGCAAAAGGCCGAGCTATCTCCGGTGTGGAGCGGCTTTAGAAAAGTCTTCTTGTGAGGCTCCGGATCGAGGTGCAAGACGAGGTCGTGGATCGCACGCATGACGGCGTTGTCACTCGTCGCGAGGTCGTGAAGCTCCGGGTACTCGATGACGAAGCCGGCATTTCCCATCGTGTCCTTGATGCGGACGATGGAATGGCACGACGTACACGAGAGGCCGGCATGGGCCTCCGGTGCGTCGATGATGTCCGCTATCGGCCTGTCCATCATGCCGGAGAACAGCAACGCGTGGTCGTGACAACCGGCGCACCACTTCGAAGGCGTCGTCCCTATCGTCTCCTGCATGTACTCGATGGATTTTCGGTACCACTGGTTGTTGAACGAGGCCTTGCGGTGCGCCGATGACTCCCACTCGTCGTAGATGTCCGTGTGGCAACGTCCGCACTCTTCGCTTCCCATGAAGAACTTTGCGGGGATCGTCCCGCCGCTCGCCGTCTCCACCGCGGACGGAAAGAACGGGCCGTCCTCGCCTCCCATCGCCTCCGCCGTCATCACGGTTGGGGCGAGGGCGTTGTTGAGTGCGGGCTCGGACGGGCGCGACTCGAGCACCGTCATGACCGGCAACGCGCAAGCGGCGACGAGCGCGACGACCGCGACCTTGTCTCTCGTGGCCCAAACGACGACGAAGGCTCCTGCCGCGGCGGTGACGATATGCGCGAGCAGCAGAGACTCCGTCCCCTCGCTTCGGCCGAGGATGGTCAGCGCCACGCCGCAAACCGCCGCGACCGCGAGAGTGCCTCCGGCCACGCGGTGCTCCTTGAACCGTTGCCACCAGAGCGCGGCCACGATCATAAGGGCGGCGCCCACGACGACATGCGCGAGCACGTTGGCTGCGTAGAACACCGACGGCGCGCTCGACGACAGCAGGTAGCCGCTTTGGACCACCAGCGCGAGGAAGCCACCATACAACCAGCGCGAGCTTCGGTGCATCGGACTAGCGTCTACCAGCTTCCGTCTTCGCTGAGGCGGCCTGCTAGCGGATCGGGCTCGGGGCCCCAGGAAGGTGTGGTGTTCTCTCCATCGAAGGTCAGCTGTCGTTGGCTCGAGCCGTCTCTGTGCATCGTGAAGATCTGGGCCGACCCCGTGCGTGTCGAGGTGAAGACGAGGTGTGCTCCGTTGGGCGACCACCGTGGACTTTCGTCCAACCCGTTACCCGACGTCAGGAACCGCACTTCGTTCTTCTCGAGATCGTGGACGACGATCTCGAAGTTGCCGCCGGCGACTCGACTCGCATAGGCGATCTCGCTCGTGAGCCGGAGCGGCGACCAGGCCGGCTCAGCGTTGTAGGATCCTTTCATCGAGACCCGGCGGACGTTCAGCCCTTCGGCGTCCATCACATAGATCTGCGGCGATCCTCCCCGGTTCGAAGTGAACGCGATCTCCCGTCCCGTCGGCGACCATGTCGGCGACACGTCGATGCTCGGGTGGTGCGTGAGCCGACGCAGGCGAGACCCGTCCCGGCGCATGACATAGATCTCGGCATTTCCGGGCTCATCGCGGCTCGCGGAAAAGGCGATGCTCTCGCCGTCGCGCGACCATTCGGCGGAGAAGATCATCCCCGGACCCTCGAAGAGAGGTTCACCGTTCAAGACCGCGAGCACCGGTGGCCGGCTCTTTGTCGGGTAAGAGATGAACGTCAGGATCTCGTCATCGGGGGAAAATCGAGGTTGAAAGTCGAGATGTCGGTTCCGCGTGAGCACGCGCTGGCGGTGTCCGTCATAGTCCATTTGAAACAAGCTACGACCCCCGTCGGTGAGCTTGCGCGAGAACGCGATCTTCGTTCTGGCTATCCCGCCTAATCGAAACTTGGCGAGGATGCTGTCGGCGATGTAGTGCGCGAGATCTCGCGACGCCTCTTTCGGGGACTCGTAATCCGTATCCCATGCCGGGAGCCGTCCCTGGATGTCATGGAAGGTGATATGAGCGAACAACGTCGTACCGTCCGAGGACAGCTCGCCGGTGAAGGCGACGTCGGCGCCAATCGACTCGAAGCCGTAGTAATCGAACGGGCTCGTCTCACCGGCGATAGCCACTCTCGACGGCTCGACGATCCGAAAAACCGCCGCGAACGAGATATCATCGAGCACGGTGCGCCAGACGAGCTCTGCCGCGTCGGGAGAGACGCCGTTTCCGGCTTTGAATTCGGGGAGCGCGAGCGTTACGGCGCTGTCTTGAGAGATGTCGACGAAAATGTCCGATGATTCCTGCCCCGAAGCGGGCGTTCCCGCGTTCCAGGAGACGAGCAACCCGGCGAGCGCCGCACGTTTGAGCATGACCACGCCTAGTTTATCCCGCGACGCGCTCGGACGCCTCGAAGCGCTCGCGGCCCTCGTTGAAGAGTCGCAGCGGATCGTGGTCCTCACCGGCGCCGGCTGTAGCACGCGATCCGGAATCCCGGACTACCGCGATCGCGACGGAGAGTGGAAACGTCCACCGCCGATGCGTTTCCATCGCTTCGTCGAGAGCCAGGCGTCGAGAAAACGATACTGGGCGCGGAGCATGGTCGGCTGGAACCTCGTGCGAGGCGCAGCCCCGAACGAGTCCCACCGCGCTCTCGCGGAGCTCGAAGCGAAAGGGCGCGTCGATGCGCTCATTACTCAGAACGTGGACGGATTGCATCAGAAGGCGGGGAGCCGGCGGGTCAACGACCTTCACGGCCGCATAGACCGGATCCGGTGTCTGACCTGTGACGCGACCAGCTTGCGGGATGCCTTCCAGGCCCGCCTCGGCACGTCGAATCCGGGCTTTCGACAGCTTACCGCCGCCTACGCGCCGGACGGAGATGCCGATCTCGACGTGGACTTCGCGAGCTTCCAGGTACCCGACTGTGAGATCTGCGGAGGCGTCTTGAAGCCGGACGTCGTGTTCTTCGGCGAATCGGTGCCGACGGAGCGGGTGCGTGATGCCATGCAGACGGTCGATGCGTCGGATCTTTTTGTGAGCGTCGGGACGTCGCTGATGGTGTGGTCCGGCTATCGATTCGTCAAACGCGCCGTCAAGAACGGCACTCGAGTGGTCTCGATCAATCTGGGGCGCACTCGGGCCACCGACGAGGAGCTCTTCTTACGGCTCGAGGACGAGTGCGGAGTCGTCCTGAGTCGTCTCGCGGAGCGTTCGTGAGTCAGTTCGATTCGGGAGGCGGATCGGGTGTCAAGATCGTAAAGCCTTCGAACGCGTACTCGCGCGCACCGTCGCTCGGTACGAAATCGAGACCGCCCGAAGCGATGGCGTCGAAGGCGTCCCTCATCGAGACGAGCGTGCTCGAAGCGATCCGGGGCTCATTGTGCGCCGGCAGCACCGTGTCGATTTCGTCGGCGAGCGTCGCGAGACGAGACGCGGTCTCGCGATACTCTCCGAAGTCGGAGCCGGGCAAGTGTGAGTACAACGTCGCGGGATAGAAAGTATCGCCGGTGAACACGAGCCGGTTCCCGCGGTCGATGAGGCACAGTGCGTCCGGTGCGTGGCCGGGCGTCAGCCAGACTTCGATCTTGCGGTCTCCGAGGTCGAGGACGTCGCCGTCCGCTAGCGGCCGAGCGATCGTGAACGGGCGCGATACGTATGCGTCGGGCTCGAACCCCGCGGGCGTCTCCTTCCAGATCCACCCGTCGCCGACGAACTCTGCGACTTGCTCGTGCGAGCGTCCGCGAGCGTTTCGCTTCGTATACGCGGTCTCGGTGCCGCGGACGTCTTCGAACTGATGATTTCCCCCGACATGGTCGTAGTGCGTGTGTGAGTTGATGACGATGGGCTCGAGCTCCGTGAGCTCGCTCACGACTTGGCGCATATCACCGATGCCGAGGCCGGTATCGAACAGGAGCGCGCGCTCCGCCCCCAAGATCAAATAGGAGATGACCTCCTCGAACTGTCCGGGCTCGTAGATCGCGAAGACACCCGGCTCGACTTCATAGACTTCGTACCAGCTCTGGCTCTGTTCTATCTCGTCGAACGCCGCCCACGCCGCGCGCGGCAGGGAGTCCCACCAGTTGTCCTTGCCTTCGCCGCGTCCCTCGATCTGGCCCGCGTCGTCGCTCGTCTCGACGGGGTGGTCCGCTCCGCCCAGACAGCCCGCGAACGCGCCCAGGAGAGCGGTGACGATGAGGAACCTCATACCTTACGAGGCGTGCGGCGTCTTGTGCATGAACTTCGAAGCGAGCATCCCGGTGATCATTCCGGATCCGACGGTCCAGATGCAGACCCACAGCAGAAGCTGCGTGATGACGCCGCCCACGAGTATTTTCAGCGGCGCCGACCATGCGGCCATCTCCGGTGGAAAAGCGTCGTAGTGCGTCCCCCAGTTCATCGAGATCGCGAGCGCCATGATGACGATGACCGGAATACGGGCGGCGAGACCATAGTAGAACAGGGTTTTGAGCAAGTTCTTCCAAAACGTGCCGGGCTCGCCTACGAGCCGCATCGCGAAGTAGACACCGAGGAGCGGCGGCAGCCACGTGATGCCGAGGAGCGCGGCGTTTCCGCCGGGCTCCTTGCTCGCAAGCCAGCCGGGCAAGTCTCCGAACTCCGAGGCCAGCCGGAGTAGCGTGATACCGAGCGTGACGATCGCCGGCACCTTGATGAGATTCCAGAGACCGGGTCGTCCAGTGTTCGCCATGCGCCCTCCTGAGCTCGAGTGTGGTGCGAGCAGTTCTACACTAGATGCCGGCCTCTTTCAATGCGCGCTTCGCCGTCCGGGTGATGAGTACCGTGACCGCGAGCGTCGCCGCGAGCCCGGCGATCTGGAGGGCCAGCTGAAGATTCTCGGCCCCACCGGATGCGCCCGAGGCGGCTTCGAGTCCGCTTCGCCCGAGGGTGCCGAAATAGACGTAGAGAAACGTTCCCGGAATCATCCCGATCCAGGACGCGAGCACGTAGTGGGCGAAAGGAACGCTGGTCAGCCCGTAGGCGTAGTTCTGTAAGTTGAAGGGAAATATCGGCGACAGTCTCGTGAGGAAGACGATCTTCCATCCCTGCTTGGCGACCGCCTTGTCGATCACGGTGAATGACGGTTTCTGCGACAACCATTTCTCGACCGGTCGTCGCGCGACGAACCGAGAGACGAGAAACGCGAGGGCGGCGCCGAGTGTCGCCCCGAGAGAGATCACGACGAACCCCTGCGCCAATCCAAAAGCTGCTCCGCCTGCGAGCGTGAGAAGAGAGCCCGGTAGCATCAATACTGTCGCGATCGCGTAGACGAGAGCGAAGACGACCATCCCGAGCACGCCGAGACCGGCCACCCACGCGTTGAAGCTCTCGAGCCAGTCCGCGAGCGGCAGCTGGCGAGACAATAAAAAGAACGCGATGAGGAGAACCGCCCCGAGGCCGAGCTTGAGGGCCTTCGGTGCCGCCATCAGGACCGCCTCGTTTTGTACAGCCACTTGAACAGGCCCGATGCGGTGGGTGTGAGTCGTGTTTTCTGGAAGGCGTCAGCGACGCGCTGCACCGAAGAGGAGAGCGTCGGATAGGCGTGGATGGTGCTCGAGAGCTTTCCGAGCCCGATGCCGTGCTTGGCCGCGACGAGCACTTCGTGCATGACTTCGCCGCCGTGGACGCCTACCACCGTCGCGCCGAGAATCTCGTCGCGCCCCTTCTTGACGAGAACTTTGATGAAACCCGTCGTCTCGCTATCGGTGATGGCGCGATCGAGGTCGTCCCAGTCGTAGCGGTAGACGTCGAAGGGGACGCCTCGCTCGGTTGCGACCTCCTCGGTGAGCCCGCAATGCGCGACCTCCGGGTCGGTGTAGGTGACCCAGGGCACCCACGTGTAGTCCGCTTTCGCCTTGAACCAGGGGATGAGGATGTTCCGGACGACGATGCGAGCCTGGTAGTCCGCGGAATGCGTGAATTGGTAGGGCCCGGCGACGTCGCCGCAAGCAAAGATGTGGGGCTGGGACGTCGTCAACGTCGCGTCGACCGTGACCCCTCTTCGACCGAAGGCGACGCCCGCCTCTTCTAGGCCGATGTTCTCGACGTTTGGTCTGCGCCCGGTCGCGACGAGGAGCGCTTCTGCCTCGAGCTCGTGCTCACCGGACGCGTTCTCGACGGTCGCGACGGTCACGTCGCCTTTGCGTGCGAAGCGGGTCGCCTTGGTCCCGGTATGCACTTCGATCCCTTCTTCGGCGAAGCGCGCGCGGATAAGCGCGCTGGCGTCTTCGTCGTCCCGCGGCAACAGTCGCGGGAGGAGCTCGACGAGCTTGACGTCGACGCCCAACCGTCGCATGACCTGGGCGAACTCGCATCCGATGGGGCCGCCGCCGAGAATGATCATCGAGCGCGGCGCTTCGTGGAGCTCGTCGAAGATGGTCTCGTTCGTGTGGTACGGCACCGTGTCGAGGCCTTCGATCGGGAGCACCAACGCTTTCGTTCCGGTCGCGATGACGAAGTTCTTTGCGGTCAGCTTCGTGCCGTCGTCGAGCTCGACCTCGTGCGGCGAAACGAACTTCGCCCGCGACTGAAAGACGTCGACGCCCAAACCCTCGAAGCGCTCGACCGAATCATGGGGCTCGATCTGGGCGCGGCGCTCTCGCATGCGCGCGAAGACGTCTTCGAAGCGAAATGAAGGCTGCATCGGCGAGAGGCCCATCTTCTCTCCGTGACGGATGCGCTCGATCAGCTTCGCCGACGAGATGAGCGCTTTGGAGGGAACGCAGCCGTAGTTCAAGCAGTCGCCTCCCATTTTCTTGGCTTCGATGAGCGCCGCCCGCCCGCCGAGCCCGACGGTGCCGGCAGAGGTCACGAGCCCGGCCGTGCCGCCTCCGATGACGACGACGTTGTACTTGCCTTTTCCTTTGTCTGGGTCAGCCATAAGCTTCTCGAGTGTCTGTTATCGACGGGGACGTCACTGTGAGCTGGCTCATACTTTTAGCTCTTGCGCCCGCGTCTGCGCAAGGGGAGCGTTGTACCGAGGGGGGCCCCGGTCGTTGCAACCGACGGGCAAGATCGGAAAGCATGGGCGTGTGATCTTGGGTATCGACGAAGCCGGCCGGGGCCCCGTGCTCGGTCCGATGGTCGTTTGCGGCGTCGTGCTGCGGCCGCAGGCGGGCTCGGCATTGACGCGGCGAGGTGTCGCGGACTCGAAGGGCTTCGGCGCCGGCTCCGAAGCCCGAGACAAACGTCTCGAGCTTTCCCGTCACATCCGTAGATTGGCGGACGACGTTCAAGTCGAGGTGTTCCACCACGACGAAGTCGACCGTTATTGCGATCAGGGCTTGCTGAATGAGCTCGAGCGCGTCGCGGCCGTGCGGATCATCGACCGTTCCGTCTCGGTACACCGGATCGTCGCTGATGGAGAGAAAGTCTTCGGCGGCCTCTCCGCCCGCTATCCTCACCTCAGCGCCCGGAATTTCGGCGAGAGTCATCACGTCAGCGTCGCGGCCGCATCCATCATCGCCAAGGTCACGCGGGACGAGCTGTTCGCCGAGATAGCGTCGCGCTACGACCGCGAGTTTGGGCCCATCAAGGGAGGCGGCTACGTCAACGGGGCGACGGCGGACTTTCTCAAGCGTTACCACGCTCGGTACCGGCGCCTGCCGGCTGAAACACGGCGAAGCTGGGGTTGGAAGGTACTGACCGAGCTAGAGCCGAGACCTCTACCGCTGTTCGATTGACTCCCTTGGATGTTGAGGGGGCACGACCTATACTGGTTCCGGGGAGCTCGTCGATAACTTCATCACTGGAAGGGATCGAGGGCCGAGTCTGGGGTGGCCTCTCGACACAACATTCATTTGAAAAAAACGACCCTTCGTCGCGCCATCGGTTTCACCGTCGTGCTCGCCACGAGCACGGCGCACTCCGCTCAAAAGCCCATTGTCGAACGCGAGCGGCTCGAAGAACACGTTTCTTTTCTCTCCTCGGATGAGCTCGCCGGCCGCGGCAACGGAAGCGAGGGGCTCGAGCTCGCAGCGCGCTATGTAGCCTCCCAGTTCGAGGGGGTGGGCCTCGTCCCCGCCGGCGACGTCGGGAGCTACTTCCAGCACTTCCGCGTGATGACCGGCAAGGAAGTCGGCCGACATACGGAGGTCTCGTTCCGCTATTCGGAGAGCTCCATGTCGCTCGACAACCACGCGGATTTCGAGCTCATGACGTTCAGCTCGGCGGGCGAGATCTCCGCGCCGCTCGTGTTTGCGGGCTACGGCGTGACGGCGCCCGAGTTCGACTACGACGACTATGGCGGCCTCGATGTGGACGGCAAAGTCGTCGTCGTGCTCCGATACGTTCCCGGGCACGCGCTCGACCGCGGCCCGTTCGACCCGAATGGCTGGCACGCCACCTTCGTCCGCAAAGCCGAGAACGCCATTAGCCACGGCGCGGAAGGCGTGATCATCGTCAACGGTCCACTGCACCACAAACAAGATCGTCTGATCCCCTTCGGCGCCGAAGTCGGCGCGGAGCGGATGCCCGTGCCGGCGATGCACCTCAGACGTACCTATGCCGACCGATTATTTCGCGCGTCCGGTGTGGACCTCGAGCAGATCCAGCGCGAGATCGATGAGGAGCTGAGCCCACGCTCGTTCGAGCTTCGTCAGATATCGGTAGACCTCGCCGTGGACGTTCGGAGCACGATCGTGGAGGTGTCGAACGTTCTTGGCTACTTGCCGCCGACGACGCCGGGGTCGTCGGAACATCTCATCGTCGGAGCGCACTACGATCACTTAGGCCTAGGCCAAAAGGGAAGCCGGGACCGCGGCGCGAGTGGCCAGGTCCATAACGGCGCCGATGACAACGCCTCAGGGGTCGCGGGCGTGCTCGAGCTCGCGAGGATGTTCGCCGACGTCGAGTATCGGCCACGCGGCATCCTCTTCGCCGCTTTCGCAGGAGAAGAGCTCGGCCTGCGCGGCTCTTATCACTACACGGACGCGGGGACGAGACGCCTCGAGGATGTCGTGGCGATGATCAATCTCGACATGATTGGCCGGCTACGCCACGACCGCTTGTTCATCGGCGGCGTCGATCTCGCGCCGGGCCTCGAGGACACGCTATCTCGCTTCGCGGAGGCCCAAAACCTCACATTGTCCGGTCGCTTCGCTGCGGAGTCTGCGAGCGACCATGCCTCGTTCATCAGGGCGGGCGTACCGGCGCTGTTCTTCTTTACCGGGCTCCACGGCGACTATCACAAGCCGACCGATGACGTGCAGTTCATCAATTTCGAGGGTATGGAGAGCGTGCTCGCGATGAGCTTCGACATGTCGAACTTCCTCCTCCGGACTCGAGAGCGACCGGTTCTAGCGGGGAGGGGAAGTGAGCTCGTGACCCGCCGTGCCGCCCAGCGCGCGTATTTCGGAGTGGGTGTCGACAACACGTTCGATGGCGACGGCGTACGGTTCTCCTACATCGCCGATGACAGCCCAGCGGCTCGAGCGGGGCTGCGTGCGGGCGATGTCCTCCTCGAGCTCGACGGCCGTTCGGTTCGCTCCGGAGGTCGCGCGGGGGCTCTCATCCAGCAACGGCGTCCGGGAGAGCTCGTGAGCGCCAAGATCCGTCGAGATGAAGAGATCCTCGAGTTCAAGATTCGCCTGACACGTTGGCCCTGAGTCGCGCTCGCTTTGTGGTACCGTCGCGCGCAGCGATGTGGCGTTCGGTGGTGGTTCTCTTCGTTCTCTTCCCCGCGTTTTCATGCGCCCCGTCCCCCGTCGAGGACACGCCCGGGCCGGCGACCGCGGTCCGTTTCGGGGAATGCCGCGCGAGCAGCGAAGTCATGGCCGACGATGTCTCGTTGGCCTCTCTCCATCTTCCCATGAGAGACGGTGTCCGCATCGCTCTCGACGTCGTCTTGCCGTCGCCTCTTCCGGAAGGGCAAACACTTCCCGCCGTCTTGACGATGACCCGCTACTGGCGCGCGTTCGAGGGGGGAGAGCCGAGCGCGATCCAACGCTACTTCGCCACGAGGGGCTACGCCGTCATTACAGGTGACTCACGCGGAACGGGGGCGTCGTTCGGAGCCTGGCCGTATCACCGGGCGCCCGACGAGACGGCCGATTTCGTGGAGATCATCGATTGGATTACGAGTCAGCCGTGGTCGAGCGGTGCCGTGGGCGGCTTCGGAACGTCCTACACCGCTAACACGGCGGACTGGATGGCCCAGAAAGGCCATGAGGCCGTCAAAGCCATCATCCCGCGCTTTCCGGACTTCGACCCCTACGCGGACCTCTACTTTCCGGGCGGCATCTTTCACATTGCCTTCGGTAAGGGCTGGGGAGAGTCCGTGAAGCAAATGGATTTGAACGTCCCGTGGGGTGAACCGCCGCGCGGGATCCGGCCGGTCGACGGCCCGGACGGTGGGAGCCTGCTCGAGCAGGCGGTCGACGCGCGTCGAAACGTTCCCGGCGTATTCGAGGGGTTGCGGCAGGTGAGCTTTCGCGACGACGTGCCGGATAGCTGGGGTGCGTCCATGCTCGACTGGAGCATCCACACTCATTTGCAAGACCTCGAGCGCGCGGGGACGCCGATGTTCACCTGGGGCGGATGGTTCGATGCCGGGACGGCGCAGGGCGTCATCCGGCGTTTCACGTCACTGTCGAATCCTCAGAAAGCGGTCATCGGTCCGTGGAGTCACGGGGGCGGCTACCACGCGAGCCCTTATCTTCCCGCGGACGCGGATACGACGCCTTCGTCCCCCGACCAGAACCGCGAGTCCTTGTGCTACTTCGACCACTACCTCAAAAACGTCGACACCGAAGCTCCCGAGCGCCGGCTCGACTATTACACGATCGGGGAAGAGTCGTGGAAGACGACGGACACGTGGCCGCCGCCCGGCTTTACGCCTAGTCGTTGGTATTTCGCGACGGACCACGGTCTCGCCAGCGAGCCTCCGGTGGCGACGGACGGCTCGGATAGATACACGGTCGATTTCGATGCCACCACGGGCACGACCAATCGTTGGTACACCCAACGCGACGGCGCCGATGTCGTCTACTTGGATCGAAGCTCCGCCGACGAGAAACTGCTCACGTATACGAGTGAGCCGCTCCCGGACGACCTCGAAGTGACGGGTACGCCGGTCGTGCGACTCTCCGTCAGTTCGACCACGGCGGACAGTGCGTTTTTCGTCTATCTCGAAGACGTCGATCCGGACGGCCGGGTGCTCTACGTCACGGAGGGGCAGCTTCGCGCCCTACATCGTCGGGTGGCCGGCGACCCCGCGCCCTACACGTTGTTCGGACCCCATCACTCCTATCTCGAGGAAGATGCGGCGCCGATGGTACCGGGCGAGGTCACTGAGGTCGCGATCGGGCTTCACCCGACATCCGTGCTCTTTCGCAAAGGACACCGCATCCGCGTCGCGATTGCGGGCGCGGATAGCGACACGTTCGCACGCGTTCCCGAGTCGGGGACGCCCACATGGACGATCGCGCGTCACCAAGCGGCTGCTTCCCACGTCGAGCTACCCATCCGGAAGCGCTAGAAGCACCCGGGCGGCGTCTCAGTTTTGCGATGACCGAGCGCCGGGCGTCAGGTGTTCCTGCCACCAGGACAGCCCGTGGTAGTAGCGATGCACCATGTCCCAGGGCGCCCAGCCTCCGTGGTAGGAGTCCGGATAGCGGATCATCTTCGCCGGAACGCGCTGCTTCTTGAACGCCATGTACATTTGCTCTGCCTGCTCGATGGGCACCCGGAAATCGCTCTCGCCGTGAATGAATAGTGTCGGAGTCCGCATGTTCGACACATAGTTGATGGGCGAGAGCCGCCGTAGGAGCGCACCGCTCTCCTCCTGCCAGGGGGGGCCGTAGAATTCGCTTTCTTTCGTGCGCGGGATGTCGGCGGTGGCGTAGTCGCTTATCCAATTGGAAATGCCGGCCCCTACGATGGCGGCGCGGAAGCGCGTCGTTTGCCCGAGGATCCAGTTGGTGAGAAACCCTCCGTAGGAGTATCCGGTGACTCCAGTGCGCGTCGCATCCACGGCGTAGTTCTCGATAACGTAGTCGGCGCCCGCGAGAACGTCCTCGGTATCTTTCAAGCCCCATCCGCCCCAAGTCGCGTAGAGAAAGTCCTCTCCATAGCCGGTCGAGCCTCGTGGGTTCGTATAGACGACGCCGTAGCCCGCGGCCGCCCACAGCTGAAACTCGAACATGAAACGGCTGCCATAGGCACCGTGCGGGCCCCCGTGGATCGCGAGGATGAGGGGGGGCGGCTCCGCCGTCCCCGCCGCCGGGGGCAGGTACCAGCCTTCGATCTCGGTGCCGTCCGCACTCGGATATCGAATGCGTGTCGGCCGCGCTATCGTTCGCGTTTCGAGCCAATGGTCGTTGAGTGCAGAGAGCTTGGCCTCGGTGCCGGTGTCCAGACGTGTGGTGAACACCTCCCCGGGGTGTGAGGGGGCTTCCGCGACGAAGGCGGCTCGCGTGAAGTCGTCCGAGAAGGCGAACCCGGAGAGTCGCCGCTCTCCGCTGGTAACCGCCGAGACATCGCCGCCTCCGGTCGAGACACGAAACAAGTGCGCGTCCCCGGAGACGGCGGCGGTGAAGTAGAGTGCGTCACCATCGGGGGTAAAACGGGGCCGCCCCGGTCTCAGCCCCCACTGCTCGGTGAGGTTCACCCTCCGCGAGGTAGTAAGGTCCATCGTGTACACGTCGACGGGAGCGCCTCGATGCTGCTGCGCTTCGATGACGAGACTGAGGCCCTTCACGCGTCGAAATGCAATGGCATCGCCGTCGGGTGAAAAGGTCGGGCTCGTGTGGTTGTAGCCGTCATCGGTGAGTCGCTCGGTGCTGCCGTCGAGTGAGACGAGCCACAAATCTGCGCGCGGATAGACGTACTCGTCGCGCTGGTGCGCATCGGCGGTTACGATGAGACGCTCGCCGTCCGGACTGAAGGAGAAGTCGAGGATGTCGACGCCGAGCGTCGTGACTTGCTTCGCCTCGCCGCCGTCGATGGCGACGATGTAGAGCTCTTTCGCGGGCGTTTCGTTGGGGTCGGTCGGGTCCGGAAGGTAGCCGCGGCGGTCGAACCGATATTGCATCCAGTCGTAGACGCGGCCGTCGAAGCGCGCGTCGAGCTTGCTCTCGGTCGATGATTTTTCGGGGGGCGGGCTCGCCGGAGGTGTCTCTCTCGTAAAGGCCATCCATCTCCCGTCCCGGGAGAACCGGGGCATCGCGTCGACGCCGTCGATTCGAAACGCCTCGCCGCCGGCGTCCAGCCGAAGAAACCACACCGAGCCGTCGGCGCGCGGGGAGCGGAACACGAGAAGTCTCCCGTCGCGGCTGAAACGAGGTGCGCTCGAATCGAACGCAGGGTTGGTGATACGCCTCGGTGCGTCGCTACCGTCCGTATGGGCGAGCCAGACTTCCCGACGACGTGCGTTCTCTTCCTCATCCACGAACGTTCTCGTGAACGCGACCCGCGTGCCGTCAGGCGACAGCGCGGGCTCGCTTGCGGACTCCATCCGGTAGTAGTCGTCGAGAGTAATGCCCGGTCGCGACTGCGCCTCGGAGCGTGTGCTCGGACATAGCGCGGTGAGAGCAGCGGCTAGTACCACCCGGTTCAAGTTCATGCGCAACTCCTGTCGTCTTCTATCGGGAGAGCTCGTGGACACGCTTGCCGTCGATGTACACCGCGATGGGAAGCGCACGGTAGTCGAACGGGTGTCCTTCGAGAACGAGGAAATCAGCGTCTTTGCCGACCTCGAGGCTTCCGATCTGGCTGTCCATCCCCGACATTTCGGCCGCGTTCAGCGTGACCATCTTCAAAGCTTCGAGCTCGGGAACGCCGTTGCGAAAGGCCCACGCCGCGTTCAATGCGGGCTCCCCACCGAGACGGCCGGTCGGCATCCCACGGCGTGACCCGCTCGGACCGTAGAAAGCTACGTTCACCCCGGCGTCTCGAAGGATGGCCGGAGCGCGTACCTCGTAGCCGTCGCCTCCTCCACGGATCGCTTCGAGTCGCGACTCGGTATCGCCCAAGATCACTCCCACGCCCCGACGGGCGAGCTCATCGGCCATGAGGTGCGCTTGAACGGCGCCGCTCACGATGAGCCGAAGCTCGAGCTCGTCGGCGATGCGGATCGCCTTTTCGATCTCCGCCACCGAGAGGGCATGAAAAATGGCCGGCACCTCGCGCCGGAGCACCGGGCCCAAAGCCTCGAGCTCCGGGTCGAACGGATCCCGCGGGCCGTCGTGATAGCGGTGCGCCCGGTCGAGTTGCTCCCGGATCTCTCCGCGGTCGGAAGCGATCGAGAACACCGACGCGCTCGGCTCCTTGCGGACCATGACGTCGAGATCCATCCCTACGTTCTTCACGACGACGCCGTTTCCGCCCGCGAGGTTCCCGTGGCCTGGCGTCACCTGCTGGGTCGTGATGCCGACTTCACGGATGACGTCGAAGGACGGAAACCAAGGGTCGACGGCGAACCTCGCGTTCATCGCCGGAGTGAGGGTGTCCGTATCCTCGTCGTTCTGGAGCTGCCACTTGAGATCCCCGATCCAGTCGTTCGGGTAGGCGCGCGCGGAGACGAATCCCGGGAGGACGACGCGGCCACCGAGCGCGACTCTGGGAATGTCGGCAGCCACGTCGACATCGACGCCGATGCTGATGATCTTTCCCTGGTCGACCACGATCGTTCCGTCCCTGATGGGCTCTCCCGTCAGGGTAAAAAGGTGCGCACCGGTAAGAGCGAATGACGGCCCCGGTGGAAGAGCTGGACGATCCGGAGAGAACGGCCCGACGGGAGTCGTCGGCGGGGTTGCGGGAGCGCTGCGTTCATACTCCACGATACCGTCGACGACGACCCGCTCGACGCGATCCCCGGCGAGATCGAACGGGTGCCCGTCGAGAAGCACGAGATCGGCGTCTTTTCCGACATCGATGCTCCCGATCTGCGCATCCAGTAGCATCGCTTTCGCGCCATTCAGCGTGAGCGCCGCCAAAGCGTCCTCTTCGCTCGAGCCGTGGCGGACGAGGAACGCGCCGTATTCGCGAAAGTCGCCGAGCTGCTCGCGCCCCTGATCCGACTGGACGCTCGTGACGACGCCGGCGTCCATGAGCTCTTTCACGACGTTGTGGGTTCTCTCGTCCCCGTAGTAGCGAACGATCATCACTGGACCGACGACCGCCATGACGCCTTCTTCGGCGAGAAGGTCCGCGATGGGAAACGCTTCTTCGACATGGGCCAGCGCGAGTCTATCGATGAATCCGTAGCGGCGCGCGAGGTGTAGCACCATCTGGATCTCGCTCGGGTAGTGGCTATGAGCGTGAACGGCGACGTCTCCGCGCAGCACGGCGGCGAAGGCCTCTAGCCTCGGATCTCCCGTGCCGTCATTCTCCAAGTAGAGGCGCGCGCGTCGGTAGTAATCGTCTGCGATCGCGAACCAACCCATCACAGTCGCCGGCGCTTCGCCGGGCCGGATCTTCGACAGCGGGCGGACCGCCATCTTGAGGTCGACGAAGTCCTTGAGCACGCGTGACGTTCCGGAGCGAGCGCGAAGCTTCAAAGCGACGCCCTGGCCGCTCGAAACGATGCCGCTGCCGGGACGAGTAATGATCGACGTGAGCCCACCCGCGAGTGCGACTCTCAGCATCGGATCGTCGAGGTCCACGTGGTCGACCGCGCGCCACTCCGCGCTCACCGGCCCCGGTGGCCGCGAAGATCGATCGAGAGCGACGTGTGTGTGCGCGTCGATGAACCCCGGTACGACGGAATGGGCTTCGAGCACCAGGCTGCCCGCGGGCGCGGTCAAGTCGGTGCCTACCGCCTGGATGGTGTCACCGCGGATGAGGATCTCGCCGGGGCTCAAGACGCCTCCGGAAACCGTGTAAACGTGCCGCGCGCGCACGAGCGTCGTCTCCTGCGCGAACGTGTTCCCTACGACGACGAAGGATAGGCAAAGTATCGCTCGGAGCATTTCGAGCATCTTATAATGCCTCTCTCTTCGAGACAGGAGGGACGAGATGAAGCTATTACTCCCGGTCGCCATCGCCGGGCTCTTGTCGGTGACGTGCCGACCCGCCGGGCCACGCCCCGTTAACTTCGTGATCGTGTTCGCCGACGACCTGGGATTCGGAGACCTCGGTGTCTTCGGACACCCGACCATTCGTACGCCGAACCTCGACCGCATGGCGCACGAGGGTCAGAAGTGGACGCAATTCTATGTCGGTGCCTCCGTGTGCTCCCCCAGCCGAGCGGCGCTTCTCACCGGCCGCCTTCCCGTCCGCAGTGGAATGTACGGTACCGAAGCGCGGACCCGAGTGCTGTTTCCCGACTCGCCTTCGGGCATGCCGTCATCCGAGGTGACGCTCGCGGAGGTCTTGAAGGAGAGAGGCTACCGGACGGCTGTCGTCGGAAAGTGGCATCTCGGCCATCATCCAAAGGACCTGCCCGAGGAGCAGGGATTCGAATATTGGTTCGGGATTCCGTACTCGAACGACATGGAGCCGACGTTCGCGGCGCGCGATGGGTTCTCGACCGCAGAGTTCTATTCTCCCCGGCCCGAATACTGGAACGTGCCATTGATGCGCAACGGGGAGATCGTCGAGAGGCCGGCCCAGCAAACCACGATCACGAAGCGCTATACCGAGGAGGCGCTCGCGTTCATCGAGGCCAACCGTGACGCACCGTTTTTCTTGTACATGCCTCACTCGATGCCGCACATACCGTTGTTCCGCTCCGAGGCGTTTGCGGGAAGGAGCGCGGCGGGGATGTACGGCGATGTGATCGAAGAGATCGACTGGAGCGTGGGGGAGATACTCGCGAAGCTCAGGGAGCTCGACCTCGCGGAGAACACGCTCGTGGTCTTCACGAGCGACAATGGCCCGTGGCTCGTCTTCGATACGCACGGCGGCTCCGCCGGCTTACTGCGAGACGGGAAAGGCACGACGTTCGAGGGCGGTGTGCGGGTACCCACACTATTCTGGCAGCCGGGTAGCGTCGTGCCGGGGTCGGTGACTGCGCTCGGCGCGACCATGGATGTCTTCAGCACCGCGATCTCGCTCGCCGGTGCGTCGCTTCCGCCGGGCCGCATCATCGACGGTGTCGATTTGACCCCGGTCCTTCATGGGATCGGTGAGAGCCCGCGAGACGTGATGCCCTTGTATCGCTTCGATGAGCTCTACGCCCTTCGTAAAGGCGCATTCAAAGCTCACTTCATCACTGAGGGCGAGTACGGGACCGGCCCGCCGCGCACGGTCCATGACCCCCCGCTTCTGTTTCAGTTGGAGGAGGATCCCGGCGAGCGATTCGACGTGGCAGGCTCTCACCCGGACGTCCTGCGCGACATGCTCAGCGTGGCGGATCGGCATCGCGCTTCGGTCGAGGTCGCTCCGTCGATATTCGACCTCCGCCCGCCCCCCTGACACGCCTCGGACTTCGAGCTGAGCGTGGACCCGTTCTATCGCGGGCGCCGTCTTCTATAATGCCGGCGTTCTCCGGAGGATGAAATGAAACGAGGATTTGTGGTCGTATCCGTCTTGCTCAGCGCGACGCTCAGCGCTCTTGCTCAGGAACCGGACGATAAGTTGACGAGCGCGACGTTCAGCGGGCTCGCGTTCCGCTCCATCGGTCCGGCATTGACTTCGGGGCGCATCTCGGACATCGCCGTCGATCCCGAGCGCCGGAAGCTCTACTACGCCGCGACGGCGTCCGGGGGCTTGTGGAAGACGGTCAATGCGGGTACGACGTGGGCGCCGATCTTCGACGGCGAGTCCGTGTACTCGATTGGATGCGTCACGATCGATCCGAACAATCCTCTCGTCATTTGGGTCGGCTCGGGCGAGAACAACTCGCAACGAAGCGTGGCTTATGGTGACGGCGTATACAAATCGGTCGATGGCGGGAAAACGTGGACGAATCAAGGTTTGCCGTCCTCCGAGCACATCGCCAAGATCCTCGTGGACCCGCGCGATTCGGACACCGTATTCGTCGCGTCACAGGGCCCGTTATGGAGCGCGGGTGGTGAGCGCGGCCTCTACAAGACCACCGACGGAGGTGAGAGCTGGACGCTCGTGCTCGAGATAAGCCAGCACACCGGCGTCACGGACGTCCTGATGGATCCGCGTGACCCGGACGTCCTGATCGCAGCGTCGTACCAGAGGCGGCGGCACGTGTGGACGTTGATCGACGGCGGTCCCGAGTCGGCGATCTACAAGAGCGTCAACGGCGGTGAGAGCTGGAAGAAGATGACGCGCGGCTTACCGTCCGGCGATGTCGGCCGGATTGGACTCGCCCAATCGCCGAGCGCGCCCGATATCGTCTACGCCATCGTGGAAGCGGCCGGCGATTCCGGTGGCTTTTTTCGTTCGACGGACGGCGGGTCGAACTGGGACAAGCGTGACGCTTACGTCAGCGACAGCCCCCAGTATTACCAGGAGATCGTCGTCGACCCGCACCGTCCGGAGCGCGTTTACTCCTTGGACACGTGGTTGATGGTGACGGAGGACGGCGGTGCGAGCTGGTCGCGTCTCGGCGAGAGCTTCAAACACGTCGACAACCACGCCCTGTGGATTGACCCGGACGATACGGACTACCTTCTCGTCGGCTGCGACGGCGGCGTCTATGAGAGCTTCGACCGTGGAAAGACGTGGCACTTCAAGGCCAACCTCCCGCTAACGCAGTTCTATCGCGTGAGCGTGGACAACGCGTTCCCGTTCTACAACGTGTTCGGAGGCACTCAGGACAACTTCAGCCTCGGCGGACCCTCTCGTACGACATCAGCGCACGGCATCATGAACTCGGACTGGTTCGTCACCCGCGGCGGCGACGGGTTCGAGACGGTGGTCGATCCGGAAGACCCGAATATCCTCTACGCGCAGTCGCAGCATGGAGGGCTCGTACGCTTCGATCGCAAGAGCGGAGAGGCGGTTTTCATCCGGCCGCAACCGGGGGAGGGGGAGGAGGGGCTCAAGTGGAACTGGGACTCGCCCATACTCATCAGCCCTCACTCGAATACGAGGCTCTACTTCGCGGCGAACCGGCTCTATCGGAGCGATGATCGCGGAAACACCTGGACGGCCGTCAGCCCGGACCTCACGGATGGTATCGATCGCAACGACCTCGAGGTCATGGGGAAGGTTTGGGGCGTCGATGCCGTAGCGAAGAATACGTCGACATCGATGTACGGCAGTATCGTTTCGTTGAGCGAGTCGCCGCTCATGGAAGGTTTGCTGTTCGTGGGCACCGATGACGGCCTCATTCAAGTGACGGCGGATGGCGGCGCTACCTGGAGCCGCACGGAGCTTCCGTCCGAAGTTCCGGAGATGACGTTCGTGAGCCGGCTCGAGGCGTCGGTGCATGACGCCGACCGGGTCTATACGGCCTTCGACAACCACAAGATGGGGGACTTCGCTCCCTACGTCTTCAGAAGCGGCGATCGCGGCGGCAGCTGGGAATCGATTGCGGGGGATCTACCGCAGAACGGACCCGTCTACGCCATTGCCGAGGATCACGAGAACCCGGATCTACTCTTCGCCGGTACCGAGTTCGGCGTGTTCTTCACCGTCGATGGCGGGCAACGTTGGATTCAGCTGAAGTCCGGGCTTCCGACGATCGCCGTCCGGGATCTGGCGATCCAGCGACGTGAGAACGACCTCGTCCTCGGCACGTTTGGCCGCGGCTTCTACGTCCTCGACGACTATCGATCGTTGCGTGACGTGAGTCCGGCCATACTCGCGAGCGAAGCACATCTGTTTCCCGTCAAACGATCGTGGATGTTCATGGAGTCCTTTCCGTTGGGCCTCCGGAGCAAGTCGTTTCAGGGGGATTCTTTTTATACCGCCGACAATCCACCGGTCGGAGCGGTGTTCACTTACTACCTTAGAGACTCAGTCGAGACTCGAAAGGAAAAGCGCGACGCGGAAGAGAAAAGGGTCGAAGGAGAAGGGGGGCGACTCCGCTACCCAAGCTGGGACGAGCTCCGCGCGGAAGAGCGGGAGGAGCCGCCGGCTGTGTGGCTCACGGTGACCGATGCGTCCGGCGAGGTCGTGCGGCGGATCGAAGCTCCGAAGTCCAACGGTTTCCATCGGGTCACGTGGGATTTCCGGTTTCCCGACGCGCTTCCGGCGCGGCTACGGGAGCGACCGCTAGACAATCCGTTCCAGAGCGCTCCGATGGGGCCCATGGTCGTGCCGGGTAACTATGAGGTCGCTCTGACCCGGATCGTCGACGGTGTGGTCACTTCGATGGGCGAGCCTCAGCGCTTCGAGACGGTCGCGCTCGGAACGGCGAGTCTTCCCGCAGCCGACAAGAACGAGCTTCTGTCGTTTCAGCGGGAGACTGCGGGCCTGCAACGCGCCGTGCTGGGGGCAGTGCGTGCGGCGGACTACGCCAAGGACGCGCTCGCGCATTTCAGGAAGGCCGTCATTCAAGCTCCGGAGGCGGAGCTCGTGCTCCTAGGCGAGACCCGGGCGCTCGAGGATCGTCTCTACGAGATCCAGCGTGCGCTCTCCGGGGACACCACCGTTCGTCGTCGGGGAGAACCGGTACCGCCCTCTATCGCGCAGCGCGTGCAAGGCATCGTGTCGAGTCAGTGGACATCGACGTCGGCACCGACCCAGACGAACCGCGACAATTTGCGGATCGCCGGGGACGCCTTCGCGCCCGTGCTCGACGAGCTGCGCAAGCTGATGGACGAGGACATGCGTGCCCTGGCGGAGAAGCTCGATGCGGCAGGCGCTCCCTGGACGCCCGGACGCCTTCCGAGCTGGAGACGTTGACGCCTCGGCGGTCTCGTGTCGCTCAGGAATGCGTGCGGAACAGGCCTTTTTGCTCGAGGGTGCGGCGAAGTAGCTTGACGTGGCTCCACATGGCGGGCTTGAGCTTCTGGTTGTAGAGAAGCGCCGCCGGGTGGTAGAGGACCATGAACTGGACGCCCGGATAGTCGGGAAGAGCAAAGAATTTGCCCGCCTCGTCGGACATTTGAAACGCCGACTTCGACTTGTCCATGTGCTTGAGGGCGGTCGCACCTAGCAGCAGGATGATCCGCGGCTGGACCAGCTCGATCTGGCGCTTCAGATACGAGATGCACTCCGAGGCCTCTTCGCTTCGCGGGTTTCGGTTGTCCGGTGGGCGACATTTGACGACGTTCGCGATGAGCATGTCGCGGTCGGTATCGATGCCGACGGCGCTCATGATCTTGTCGAAGAGCTTGCCTGCGCGGCCGATGAACGCCTGACCCTCACGGTCTTCGGTCTCACCCGGGCCTTCGCCGATCGTCATGATCGAGGCTGCCGGGTTTCCCCGGTCGACGACGATCTGTGTCCGACCGGTGTGGAGACCGCATTTATCGCAGCCACTGCCGGCCAACTTGTCCCGGAACTCGTTGTAGCTGGGAGAGCCGAGGATGGTGTTCGCCCCCGCGTCGAACAAATCGAACTGCATGCGCGCGGGAGTTTAGCACACGAAAATGTGGCCGCCTTTGCGGTCGATCGATGGGATTTCCCCACGAAGCCCGGATGCGGCCATAATTCAACTGTTGCCAATAAAGCACTTACGCTGACGCTTTGCGGTTTCGCGCCCTGGCACGGTCGTTGCTTTTCATTTCCCTGGCAAAACCAACCCTCATCATGCTCGAAAACGACACGCTGCGCGATCCCGAGCCCGCTCCTCCCGAAGTGGACGCCGATAGCGCTCGGATCCAGGAGGCGCTTCTTCCGCTTCTGGGCAGCCGTTACGAGCTCATCTCACGTCTCGGTGCGGGCGCGTTCGGAGAGGTCTATCGAGCGCGTGACACGATGCTCGACCGCGACGTCGCCATCAAGCGTGTGCGACTCGATACGTTCGCCGATGACGAACAGCGTGAGGAGGTCCGCGAGCGCACGATCCGCGAGGCGAAGACGTCGGCGAAGCTCAAACATCCGAACATCGTGACGATCCATGACATTGCGTCGACGCCGGACACCAACTTCATCATCATGGAGTTCGTCGACGGTCCCACACTCGAACATGTGTTGAGAGAGAGGGTCCGCCTGGTCCATAGCGAGATCCTGGACATCCTCGGCGCGACGGCCAAGGCGATCGACTATGCGCACGAGAACGGAATCGTGCACCGGGACATCAAACCCGCGAACGTCATGCTAGAGGGAACGAGCGATGTAAAGGTCATGGATTTCGGGATCGCCAAGATCGAAGCCGCGACAGGGCTCACCGTCGCCGGCTGCATCCTGGGCTCACCGCACTACATGTCGCCGGAGCAAGCTCGCGGGGACGGCAGCGTCGACAGACGCTCCGATCTCTTCTCGCTCGGATGCGTTCTCTACGAATGCGTCACCGGGGAGAAGCCGTTCAAAGGCAAGACGGTGATGGCAACGCTCATGTCCATCATCGGCCAAGACCCTGATGGCGTCGACTGCGAAGCGCTTGGTTTTCACCGAAAGATGGAGGGTATTCTTCAGCGCGCCTTGGCGAAAGAGCCGGCGATGCGCTTCGGCTCCGCGGTTGAGTTGATGGACGCGATCCGGGACCTTCCAGAGCCCGAGGCTCCCACCAGTCGCCCGGTCGTCGTGGCCGACGCATCGGTTCCCCAACGGGTCGTGACCCGGCGTGAGCCCGGCTCGACCTCCGCTTTCGACATCACCCTCCAAGGCGGCCTCGAGGACGTTACCGTGGCTGAGGCGATCCGCGAAGTCTATGCCGCCCGCCACACGGGCATCCTGCATCTGAGTCGCGAAAAGATTGAGAAGAGGATCTACTTCCGCAAGGGGAACATCGTATTCGCGAATTCGGACGTGCACACCGATCGGCTGGGAGAGTTTCTCGTGGGAGTGGGGGAGCTCGAACGTCAAGGTCTCGAGCGGGCGGCGCTCGCCGCGCGGGATACGGGTCAGAGGCTCGGCGGCGTTCTCGTCGAGATGGACTTGCTGGCGGCGGATAAGCTCGATGACGCGGTGCGGCGCCAAGTCGGCGCCATCATCCATTCGGTCATCGAGTGGGAGAAGGGCGCCTATGGCTTCGAGATGCTCGATCGTCCGGTAGAGGAGGACATCGAGCTCGACTTGTCCACGGCGGAGCTCATTCTTTCCGGAATCCGGGGTATGCGGTCGGTGGATAGCGCCCTGCGCGCGATCGGTGACGGCGACCGCGTGCCCGTCACCGCAAGGAATCCCTTATTGCTCTACCAGAAGATGGCACTCACGACGGCGGAGGCCTATGTGTGGTCCCGTATCGACGGCATGGCGACCGTGGGAGAGATCAGTGCGGTCTCGCCGCTGGGCGATGACGACACGATGCGCTGTGTCTATGCTCTCGTCGCGACGGGTGTCGTCGCGCTGGAGTCGAAACGGGCTCGGTCGCAGCTCGGTACTACGGCGGTTCCCGATGTCGAGATACCGAAGCCCGATTTTACCGACGACGCGAGCAACACGCTCTCGTGTCGTGACGATGGCGCCGAGCTCCTCGAGGAGATCGCCGAGAAACACGACTCGCTCCGACGAGCGAGCTTCTACGACCTGCTCGAAGTCGATCGCGGGGCATCGAGTGAGTTCATCGCCAGCGCCTATTTCATGCTCGCGCGACGCTACCACCCGGACCGCCATCACCTCGACGCTCTGAAGACGGCGCATGGCCTGCTAGAGGAGCTCTTCTCCCATTTGAATCACGCGTATCAAGTGCTCGTGGATCCCAAGGCGAGACGCAAATATGACGAAGAGCTCGATTCCAAGCGCGACGAAGGAACGAGGCAAGAGGTCGAGGCGGGGGCGCCTGCGATCCCCGCGGAGGTAACCGCGAGGCGTCAGTACCAGCAAGGACGCAAGCACTTCGATCAAATGGACTATTTCGCGGCGGTGCAGTGTCTCGAAGAATCCGTGCGCTTGGAGCCCGAAAACGCGCAGTACCACAAGCTCCTGGCGGCTGCTCTGGGGAAGAATCCGAAGTGGCGAAAAGACGCCGTACTTCACCTGCTCGTTGCTCTTAGAGACGATGAGCGTGATCTGCCCGCGCTCCTGGCACTTGCCCAGATCTACGAATCGTCCAGTCTCCCCTCCGAGGCGGAGAAAATCTACGAGCGCGTACTCGGCTTGGACCCGCGCAACGTGATTGCGATAGGCAAGCTCTTGCCCGCCGACGGAGTCGACGCGGGACACCCCGAATCCAAGACGCTCGCCGACGCGTCCTGACGGACGTTTACGGGATCGACGCGAGGAGCTCGCGGGTATGTTCGTGCTGTGGGTGACTGAAGAGCTCGATCCGTGACTGCAGCTCGACGAGCTTCCCGCGATGCATGACCGCGACGCGGTCGCTCACGTGCTCGACGACCCGCAGGTCATGAGCGATGAACAAATAGGTCAAACCGAGCTTGTCCTGAAGCCCCAGGAGTAGATTGAGGATCTGCGCTTGCACCGACACGTCGAGAGCGGTGACGGGCTCGTCGGCGACGAGGAAATCCGGTTCCAGGGCGATAGCGCGCGCGATCCCGACGCGCTGGCGTTCTCCGCCGGAGAGCTCGTGCGGGTATCGGTTCTCGAGCTCTTTTTTGAGTCCGACGAGGCTCAGGAGCTCCCGGGTCCGATCGTCTCGCTCGGCTCGGTTGCCGAGCTTGTGGATCGTGAGTGGCTCCCGCACGATCGTGCGCACCGTCATCGTCGGGTTCAGCGAGCTGAAAGGGTCCTGAAAGATGATCTGCATCCGGCGCCGCATCTTCCTCAAGGAGGACCCGTCGAGGGCAAGTAGGTCGACGCCGTCGAACTCGATCGAGCCGGCCGTCGGGTCGATGAGGCGGAGCAGCATGCGGCCGAGGGTGCTCTTTCCGGAGCCCGATTCGCCGACGAGTGCGAGCGTTTCCCCTGGCCGGACGTGTAGGCTCACGTCGTCAACGGCGCGGACGTCGTCGGACGTCCGCTCGATGAGCCCTCGTCGTCGTCGGAAGACCTTGGAGAGGTGCTCCGCTGCGACGAGCGGCTTTCGCTCGTCGCTCATGTCTTCGTCGTCATGTCATCGAGTACCGCATCGTTGTGATAGCAGGCGTTACGTTTGTCCGTGCTGCCTGTGGCGAGCTGAAGCGTCGGCACTTCTCTCTCGCACGGCTCGAATCCGTCGGGGCACCGAGGCGCGAAGGCGCAGCCGGGAGGGAGCGCCGCCAAATGGGGCACGCTTCCTGACATCGCGTAGAGCTGAGATTTTCCCGAGGCGTTCCCGCGGGCCTTGGGGAGAGACTGCCAAAGGCCTTTCGTGTATGGATGTTCCGGAGCCTCGAGAATCGCTTGCGTCGGGCCTTCCTCGACGACGCGACCCGCATACATGACCGCGACCCTATCCGTGTTGGCTTTCACGAGGCTCAAATCGTGCGTGATGAGAAGTAGTGATAGATGTCGTTCCTGCTTGAGCTTTCCGAGCAAGTCGAGGATATGCGCCTGCAGCGTCGCGTCGAGCGCTGTCGTCGGCTCATCCGCGATGACGAGCTCGGGGTCGCAAGAAATAGCCATGGCGATGAGGACACGTTGCTTCATCCCTCCGCTCAGCTGATGCGGGTAATCGTCGATACGTTTGGTCGCGTCCGGAATCTGAACTTCCTGGAGCAGCTCGATCGCCCGGTCGCGGGCGTCGTTGCGCGACATGCCGAGATGCGTCCGCAACGGCTCCGCGAGCTGGCTGCCGATGGTGCGTACCGGATTGAGCGCGGAGCCGGCTTCCTGGAACACGAGGGCGATGTCGTTGCCTCGCAGCTTGCGGAGTGCCTCCGCTCCGAGCTCGCGCAGGTTCGTGCCTTTCCATAGGATCCGGCCGCTATCGATCCGCGCCGCCCGTGGGAGCAGCTGCATGATCGAAAAAGCGAGCATGGACTTGCCGGAGCCCGACTCGCCCACGACCGCGAGCGTCTCTCCGGCGGGGAGCGACAAAGAGACGTCGTCCACCGGACGAATGCGACCGGTATCGGTCGATAGCTCCGTCGTGAGACGCTCGATGTCGAGCAGCGAGCCGGTCATTATCCCGCCCGGTGCTCTCCGAAAACATTTCGAAGTCGATCCGCGATCTCCCCGAGTGTCGCATAGGCTTCGACGGCTTCGAGAATGGGCGGCATGAGGTTTGTGTCCAGAGCGGCGGCCCGCTCCACCGCGTCCAGAGCCGCGAGCGCTCGGGCGCCGTCGCGTCGCTCTCGCAACGCTTTCACGCGGGCGACTTGGTCGGCCTCGACGGAGGCGTCGACCGAGAACACCTCGACGGGGACGCGTTCGTCCTTCGCGAAGGCATTGACCCCGACGAGCGCGATGTCGCCGGACTCGGTCCCTTTCTGGAACCGGTAGGAAGCTTCGCGTATCTCCTGTTGCGGCCACGACGCCTCGATGGCCTCGAGCGCGCCACCCCGTCGGTCGAGCTCGTGCAAAATCGTTTCGGCCTCTTCCTGGATAGCGTCCGTCATCGCCTCCACGGCGAAAGAGCCGCCGAGCGGATCGACGGTGCCGCCGACGCCGCTCTCGAGAGCGATGACTTGCTGGGTGCGAAGGGCGAGCTCGGCCGTCTCTTCCGTCGGAAGCCCGAGCGCTTCGTCGAGCGCGTTGCAGTGGAGTGATTGGGTGCCCCCGAGCACCGCGGCAAGTGCCTGCAGCGTGGTGCGAACGACGTTGACGTCGGGCTGCTGCGCCGTGAGCGATGAGCCCGCCGTCTGAGTATGAAAGCGGAGCATTTGCGCGCGCGGGTTCGAGGAGCCGTAGCGCTCACGCAAGAGCGCTCCCCACATCCGTCGTGCGGCACGGAACTTGGCGATCTCTTCGAGGAAGTTGCGGTGCGCGTTGAAGAAGAAAGACAGTCGCTGGCCGAAATCGTCGACGTCGAGTCCCGCTTTCGTTGAGGCGTCGACATAAGCGAGTCCGTTACCTAGCGTGAACGCGAGCTCTTGCGCGGCCGTCGCTCCGGCTTCGCGGATGTGGTAACCGCTGATACTGATGGGGTTGAAGCGGGGAAGCGCGTCGCGGCAATAGGCGATGACGTTCGTCGTCAGACGCATCGAGGCCGCGGGCGGATAGATATAGGTGCCGCGCGCGATGTACTCCTTGAGGATGTCGTTTTGGACCGTACCCGAGAGCTTGTCGATCGATACTCCCTGGCGTCGTCCGACGGCCACATAGAGAGCGAGAAGAATGCTCGCGGTCGCGTTGATGGTCATCGACGTCGAGACGGCGTCGAGCGGAATGTCCTTGAACAGCGCCTCCATATCGTCGAGTGAATCGATGGCAACGCCGACGCGGCCGACCTCGCCGTTGGACATGGCGTGATCCGAGTCGTAGCCGATCTGGGTCGGTAGGTCGAAGGCGACCGAGAGCCCGTTTTGGCCACTATCGAGAAGGTAGCGGTAGCGCTCGTTGGATTCCGCAGCGCTCGCATAGCCGGCATATTGGCGCATCGTCCACAGACGGCCCCGGTAGCCCGATGCATGATTGCCTCGGGTAAAGGGTGGCGCGCCAGCCCTGCCGAGTCGGTCCTCGGCCGACCCGTCGTCGAGGTCGCTCGCGTCGTACTCGCTCTTCAGGTGCTTTCCGGAGCTCGTTGCGAAGAAGGTATCGCGCTGTTCCGGCATGAACCGAGATGCTAGCACACTGTATCTAGCGTGCCGTCCGCCGTTGACGCAGGACTTCGAACAGTACGATGCCGATCGCCGTGGACACGTTGAGCGAGCGGACACTCCCGTTTTGCATGGGGATCGCGCACAGCCGGTCCCGGTTCGCCTCGCGTATCTCGTCGGGTAATCCTGCGGTTTCTTTGCCGAAGACGAGGACGCTTCGATCGGCGAAATCGACGTCCCAGATCGTGCGCTCCGCTTCCGCCGAGAGATAGTAGGGCTCGCCGAGGCTCGGGATCTCGGCTTCGAAGCGGCTCCACGCGGGCCACACCTTGACCGACACCTGCTCCCAATAGTCGAGGCCGGCGCGCCGGACCTGTTTGGCGTCCATCGAGAATCCGAGCGGCTCCACGAGATGCAGTTGTGCTCCCGCCGCGAGGCAGCTCCGGCCGGCGTTTCCCGTGTTCCATGGGATTTCCGGCTCGAGGAGAACGACGTGAGTGGTGCGATTCAACGAAGACGACCGACGGAAGCTACTCGCAATCGTAGCGGCAGTGGACGACTTTTCCGCCCCAGACCTCGGAGCGCCCCAGATCGAGCGGACAAAGCTCGTTCAGCTCTTCCTCGAAGAAGAGCGGGCAGCGGTCGGCGGTGAGCATTTCGTCGAGCTCGGCCTCCGGAGATCGATATTGACGCACTCGGCTTTGCAGCTCGACGTCGTGGCGATCCGCCCATGCGCGAAACTCGTTCAGCAGTAGCTGCACTTTCCGGCGCGCTTCGGACGTCGTGATCTCGAGTGCCTGGCGGTCTTCGAGGATGGTGCGCGCTTCGTCGCGCAGCTCCGAGAGCTCGTCCTCGCGGTCGAGGCTCGTCGACCAGACCAGGGCGAGCACGAGGAGGCTTGAGAGCTTCACATTTTGAGCTTAGTTCAAAACACGAGCTTGACGCTACTTCGCGTGGACGGCTAGTGTGCCCACGTGTCCGAGCTATGTGACCTAGCGGCGGTCGAGCTTCAAGCGAAGCTGAAAGCGCGCGAGCTGACAGCGACCGAGGTCCTCGATTCCTTTCTCGCGCGTATCGACCGCGTCAACCCATTCGTCAATGCGATCTGTACGCTCGACGCGGAGGGGGCCCGCGCCCGAGCGAAGGTCCTCGATGCGAGCTCGAAGCCGGTCGGGCCCTTGCACGGTTTACCGATTGCCGTGAAGGACCTCGAAGCGACCGCAGGCCTTCGCACGACATTCGGGTCGCCGATCTATAGCGACCATGTTCCCGCTTCCGATGCGTTGTTCGTGGCGAGGCTGAAGAGTGCGGGTGCGGTCCTCCTCGGAAAAACGAATACACCCGAGTTCGGGGCGGGCTCGCAGACGTTCAATCCGGTCTTTGGTCGGACCCGGAACCCGTATGATCTGGACAAGACTTGTGGCGGGAGTAGCGGCGGCGCCGCCGTCGCGGTCGCTTGCGGGATGCTGCCTTTTGCGGACGGAAGTGATCTCGGAGGTTCGCTTCGGAACCCTCCGGCCTTTTGTAATGTCGTCGGCTTGAGGCCGTCCCCCGGAAGGATCCCGCGATGGCCGAGCCTCGACCCGTGGGATACGCTGAACGTATTGGGGCCGATCGCGAGGAGCTCTTCCGACGCGGCCTTGCTCCTCTCCGCCCTCGCCGGACCCGACCCGCGAGCGCCTATCGCAATCGAAGAGGAGGGGGCAACGTTTCTCGCACCGCTCGACAGGGATTTCCGCTCGGTGCGGCTCGCCTATAGCCCGGATCTGGGTTCGTTTCCGGTCGCGGCCGACGTCGCAGCGGTCGTCGAGACCGCCGTGGACGAGCTGAGTGAGATGGGCTGTGAGATCGAGCAGGCGCACCCTGATTTCCGCGATGCGGCCGAAGCGTTTCAGACGCTCCGAGCCCATGGCTTCGCGCTGGCTCACGCGCACGAGCTCGCGGCACATCGCGGATCGATGAAGGACACCGTCGTGTGGAACATCGAGAAGGGGTTGTCGCTATCGGCCAGCGAGCTTGCGGACGCGAAACGTCTCCGAGGCGAGCTGTTCGAGCGTGTGCGCGTCTTCCTCGACAGATATGAGTACTTGATCTTGCCCACGACTCAGGTCGCACCTTTCGATATCGAGCAGGAGTGGGTGCGGGAAATCGACGGCCGTCCGATGGACTCCTATATCGACTGGATGAAGAGCTGCTTCTACATTTCCGTCACTGCGCACCCGGCGATGTCGGTGCCGGCAGGCTTCACCGATCAGGGTTTGCCGGTCGGGCTCCAAATCGTCGGGCGCTATCGAAACGAGCGCTCGATCCTCGAGCTCGGACATGCGCTCGAGCAGATCGTCCCCGCCGGTGAGCGGAGACCTCCGTTACTCGGCGGCGGAGATCCGGGCGGATAGCGCCTGCAGGGCCGACTTCGACGCCTCGAGGCCCGTGCGGTTCGCCGTGAGGCGCTCCTTCTCCGAACGGACGAACCTCGTATATGGAGCTATCGCTTCGCGAATGCGAGCGAGGCTTAGTTTCAACTCGCTCTCGAACTGACGTTCGAGTGACCCCATGAGCTTCTCTCTGAGCTCACCGACTTTTCGATTGAGCTCGGCTTTGGCTTTGCGTCTCTTGGCGGGAAGGACGAGGAGTCCAACGACCGAGAGCGCGCCTGCGGCAAGGATGCCGGTGACGTCGACCGCCGTCGTCGTCGCGAGTGCGGAGACGAGGGCGCCTAGGCCGAGCGCCGAGACCTCCAGCACCGCCGTGCTCGCCACCGCGTTTTGGACGGATTGCGCGAGTCGGGCGGACTCGATTTTGCGGTCGTAGCCGTCGATCGCGCGCTTCGCCGCGTCCCCAACCGTACCGAGGAGCTTTTCGCGGTCTTGCACGAAGGTCGCGGGGAGCTTGCCGATCAGCTCATGCTCATGCGCACGACCGCGCTCGTCCAGGTGAGCCATCAAGGCTTCCCATTGCTCCCGCTCGCTCGTCACCATCCAGTCGATGACCTCGTCGGTTCTCTTCTCGACCACTTGCGGTAGATCGCCGACCACGTTGTTCTCGAACTCCAGTTGAATACGAGCTTTGTTCACGAGATCCACGATGCGGCCGAGCCTTAGCGTCTCCTCGAAGAAGCGGGCGCCGCGACTCTCGAAATCGAGCAGGGCGTTGTCGATGTTCGACAAGCGGAATCGGAAGTCCCGGTGCTGGTCGCGCTCGTAGAGCTCGAGGTGGTTGTCGAGCTTCCCGAGCATTTCGAGATCCTCTCTGAGAAGCTCGAGCTCCGCGGCCGCAATCCCGCTATATTTGTCGGCGAGCGACTCCCCGACACCCAGTGGGTTCTCGAGCTTCAGCCGGACGCGCTGTCGGTCGTCGAGCGTCGCCACGAGAAAGCGTTCGAGCTCGACGAACCCGCTTCGTTCGAGTGCGTCTACATCGTCCGCGCTCTTGGCAGCCACGGCCTCTTTCGTGGAAACGGAGAAGACGCGGGCTTGGGTGCCGAGGAGCTCCGCCGCCCCACTTTCGACGAAGCGTCTTACTTCATCCACGTCCCCATCGCTCGCGAGGAGGTCCACCTTGTTGATGACGATGACCACTTTCTTGCCCCAACTGCGAATGCCTTCCAGAAACGAGCGCTCGCTCTCGGTAAAGGGGCGATCCGCCGACGTGACGAACAAGATCAAGTCCGAACGAGGTAGGAACTGTTTCGTTACCGCTTCGTGCTCTCGGTGGATCGCATTCGTTCCCGGCGTGTCGACGATATGCACTCTCCGGAGGACGTCGATAGGTGCGAATACGGTCTCGTACGCGTCGCTCGACGGGATGCGAGCGAGCGCGTCGCCGTGCTGCAACAGAGTCACACGCGACGTCGTCGGCGTCACGCCCTCTTCGAGCAAGCGCTCGCCTATGATCGCGTTTACGAACGCGCTCTTTCCCGAGTTGAACTCGCCGGCGACGACGAGCAAGAAGAGCTCGTCGAGCTGCCGGATCGACGCCTCGAAGGACTCCGCGTCCTCGTCTTCGAGGTTGCACCGTTCGAGCACGACCCGCAGCTCCGCCAAGGATCGACGCTCGTCGACGAGGATCCGTTCTTCCTCTTCGGTAAGAACCCGCGAAAGCGTCACGACACACCACCGCGTCGCGACGAGACGGCGCGCTCGACGAAGGACTCGCAAAACGCGAGGCTATTGACGTCTTCGCCGTCACGGTGCCGTCCTTGGGCATGGGTGTCGAACGCCGAGGCGATGCCGTCGAACACCTCTTCGAGCGCGACCCCGGCATCGTACCAGGTCTTCGTGCGCGCGAAATCGGTCGGCGAGAGCATTCCGCGACGTCCTTTGCGCCGAAAGAACTCGGCCTCGATCGACTCGCAGTAGGACTCGAAGTCGAGATCGATCACAAGAACGCCCCAACGCCTTCGTACTCGATCGACGCTGCGGCCTCGCGCGCGGCGATCTTGGCGGCCTGGGATACGGCTTCGCCCGCGCGAAGCGATACCAGGAACGCCGCGGCGAAGACGTCGCCGGCTCCGGTTGGGTCGAGCTCATCGGCGAAAACGGCGGGGAAGTCGTAGATGTCGGCGCCGGCGTGGACGCGACAGCCTTCGACACCTTTGGTGATCACGAAGGCCTTGCCCGAAAAGCCATCAGCGAGCTCGTCCGGCACGTTGGTGTCGTCTTCGCTCATGCAGACCACGTCGACCCCGGCGAGGCCGGCTTCCGACTCGGCCCACTGACACTTCGTGACGTTGCCCTCGTCGTCCCAGCTACGAAAGAGCCCCTGCGGTGCCAAGCCGCACAGCCCTTCCGGAGAGAGCGCGGGATATGGCGGCGCGATCTCATGGACGACGGGGCAATAGAGCACTGCGGCATCATCGCTCATGCGGATCCCCTCCAAGTGGCGGTGTCGGATGGTGGCGGCTACGGCCTTGATTCTCTGAAACCGGAGGTCGTCGTGATAAGCGTTTACCATTTCCGTCGTTCGCTCCGCTTCGATGACCCGGCTGGGAATGCCGGCGAGGACGTCGAGGAACGGATAGTCCTGGGCGAAGGACGTCACGATGCCTGCGCGGACACCGAGCTTTCGAGCTGCGAGCGCCGCGTAGAGCGCGGCACCGCCCGGTCGGATATCGCCGTCCACGTGGTCGACGGTGACGTGGCCGACGACGACGAGCTCGATACCACCTTGCGTCGTCACGTGTGGCCTCTTAGGATGGCGCGGAATGATCTGGACGTCTCTGATCGCGCAGGGCAAACGCCAAATGTGGATGTCTCTGTTCGTCGCCACCTTGGTAGCGGCTATTTACTTCCATTTCGCTCGATTCTACCAAGGTAGCGGCACCTTCCTCATCTTTGCGCCGGGTTGGGTCGCGATCGCCCTGTTTTGGGTCCGCGCCGCGGGAAGGTTGTTGTCCCATCTCAGGCGGCATCCCTTCTCGAGGCTCGATCTGGGCTTGGCGAACGATCAGGTGGCGCCGGGGCGAGCGTTTACGATCGAGATCCAGGGAGTCGCGCGTCGCGCGGTTCGGGTCTCCCGTCTGAGCGCCGAGCTACGCTGTCAAAGACGCCGATCCGCGGACCGAGACCGTCGGGGCGAGCTCTTGGTAAGCGAGACTCAAGTGGTGGACGAAAACATCGATTGGGAGCCGCAGACGAGCCGAACGTTTCGAGCTTCGCTTCCCGTGGAAGCGGATGCGCCGTTCTCGTTCCGATCCATGGAGGGTCGTATCTCGTGGTCGATACACGTCGCGATGACGGTCGATGACTGGGGTGAAATGAAGGATGAGCTCGAGGTCACCGTCGCGCCCGGTTAGCGAACCACAGGCTCTCGAGGCTCATGCGCGCAGCACTCATCTTCAATCCCAAAGCGGGACGCGGCAAGTCGAAGCAGCTGCAGCTACCTCATGTCGTCTCCCGTCTCGAGGAGGGCGGCATGGTCGTGACGCCGATGCCGACGGAGCGGATAGGCCATGCATATGATCTCTCACGGTCGGCGGCGTCCGACGGCTATGACCTCGTCATCGCATGGGGCGGGGACGGCACGCTCAACGAGGTGGCGTTCGGCTTGGCGGGTGGCGATACTCGGCTGGGAGTGCTGCCGGGCGGGACGGTCAACGTCTTCGCGCGTGAGACGGGTATCCCGCTGAAACTCGACGGCGCGATCGACGTGCTCGTTCACGGGACGCCGCAGCGCATCCCGCTCGGTCTCGCGAACGATCGTCCGTTTCTACTGATGGCCGGCTTGGGACTCGACGGCGAAGTCGTATACCGGCTGAAAGCCGGATTCAAGAGTGCCTTGGGCGCGCTCGCGTTCTGGCTGGATGGCTTTCGCCTTCTCGCGAGCTACCGGATGGCTCCGCTTCGCATCCGCGTCGGTGACGAGGAGATGGAAGGCACGGGCGTCATTGCGGGAAAGATCCGTCGCTACGGTCCGCGCTATGTCATTACTCCGGATGCGAAGCTCGATGAGGCCAGGCTGGACGTCGTCGTTTTCACGGGGAAGAACCGGCGTGACTACCTCCGCTACCTCATTGGGGTTCTCCTCGGTTTTCATTTGAAGTTCGGGGACGTCCGTCACTTCAAGACGTCCGCGGTCGATATCGACGTGCCGTCGGGGGATCCGGTGCGCTACCAGCTCGACGGCGAGCCGTCCGGCTACGCGCCGTTGAAGCTGCGCGTGATGGATCGCGCGCTCGTTGTCATCCTTCCAAACCGATCCGACTAGGTCGTTGCTCGCAGGCCTCCGCTCGTGTTGGAATGGATAGCGAGGTGACGCCATGAAACTGCTCTCACACATCCCGCTTGCCTTTGTGCTCGCTAGCGCAGCCACGTCCTTCTCCGAAGATCGTGTCGTGACCGGGCGCTCCGTCGTCGCGACAGAGCTCGGTATCGTCGCAGCCAGTCAACCATTGGCGGCTCGCGCCGGGGTTCAAGTTCTGGAGCGCGGCGGGAACGCGATCGACGCAGCGATCGCGGCCAACGCGACGATCGGCCTGATGGAGCCGACGGGAAACGGTATCGGAGGCGACTTGTTCGCCATCGTTTATCTCGCGGAGACGAACCAGGTCGTGGGGCTCAACTCGAGCGGCTGGGCGCCGGCAGGACTCACGGTCGAGCACCTGGCGACGCAAGGCATCGAGGCCATGCCGCGTCGCGGTATCCACGCGGTCACCGTACCGGGGGTCGTCGCGGGCTGGGACGCTCTCGCGCGCAAGCACGGCTCTCTGCCGCTCTCCGAGGTCTTGGCGCCCGCCATTCACTATGCTGAGAACGGGTTTCCGGTGTCTGAGGTCATCTCCAGGGGGTGGGGTCGCTCGGAAGAGATGCTCGCGAGCCATCCGAACTCGAAGAAGACCTACCTCCCGAAAGGCCGTCCGCCCAAGGCCGGCGAGATTTTCAAGAATCCGGATTTGGGCGCGTCGCTGCGCCTGGTCGCGGAGCACGGCCGTGACGGCTACTACAAGGGCAAGACGGCCGACGCCATCCTCGCGATCTCGAACGAGAACGACGGAACGATGGTCGCGACGGACCTTACCGAGTTCGAGCCGGAATGGGTGACTCCGATCGAGACGAGTTATCGAGGCTGGTCGGTCTACGAGATCGGGCCGAACACGCAAGGCATCGCCGCTCTCATGATGCTGAATTTGATGGAGCGCTACCCGCTCGGTGAATACGGGCGCCACAGTGCCGACGCGCTACACGTCATGGTGGAGGCCAAGAAGCTTGCCTATGCCGACATGCTCCATTACGTGGGCGACTCTCGCTTTTCTCGTATCCCCGTGCCCGAGATGCTCGACAAAGGTCACGCTGCGGAGCGCGCGAAGCGGATCGACGCCGACACGGCGCGATGCGAAGTCTCTCCTTCGGAGTTTCGCTCCGTCACGGATGCCCCCGGCGGTGACACCATTTATCTGTCCGTGATCGATCGACACGGCAACATCGTCTCACTCATTCAAAGCAACTACAGCGGCTTCGGCTCCGGTCTGGTGCCGCCGGATGCCGGCTTCATGTTGCACAACCGAGGCGCGCTCTTCACGATGGAGCCCGACTCTCCGAACACGCTCGAGCCGAGAAAACGGCCGCTCCACACCATCATTCCGGCGTTCATGTCGAAAGGTGAGGAGCGGATCGGGTTCGGCATCATGGGCGGCTGGAATCAATCGCAAGCGCATGCTCAGTTCGTTTCGAACATCGTAGATTACGGGATGAACATTCAAGAGGCACTCGAATCGGGCCGGTTCACGAAAGGCAGCTTCGATGGGTGCGACGTCAACATGGAAGAGTTGATCCCGGAGCAAGCGCGCGCGGAGCTCGAAGCGCGTGGGCATGAGATCAAAGTCATCCCGCCGAGGACGGGGACGTTCGGCTACGGTCAGGCGGTCATGTCGAACGGCGACGGCGTGCACTTCGGAGCCTCGGAGCCTCGTCACGACGGGGCGGCCATTCCGGAAGCGCCTCAGGTGTTCAAGAAATAGCTATCCGGCGACGGACGTTTCTTCGGCAAGCGCTCGCGGTAGGTGCCGGCTCGCTCGGCGCCATGGGCGCGCAAGAAACGCTCGATACCGTGATTCTGGGCGGTACCGTTGTCGATGGCTCGGGCTCTCCGGGCCGTCGGGCCGATATCGGTATCCGTGGCGAGAGAATTGTTGCTATCGGGGACCTGAGCGGCGAGTCGTCCGAGCGCAAGATCGACGCGGACGGGCTCACCGTTGCACCGGGCTTCATCGATGTACACACCCATAGTGAGGATGAGCTCGTCGAGAATCCCTTGGCGGAGAGCAAGATCCGACAAGGGGTCACGACCGAGATCCTGGGAATGGATGGCGGCTCCTATCGTCCCGACGAGTTCGGCGACAAGCTCGATGAGCTCGCGCGCAGAGGAATTGCTCTGAACGCCGGCTCTTTCGTCGGGCAGGGGACACTTCGGGGTGAGGTCCTCGGGATGTCCGACCGTCGCGCGACCGCGTCCGAGATCGAGAGGATGCGCTCGCTCGCTCGGCAGGCGTTCGCCGCAGGTGCGCTCGGGATCTCGAGTGGTCTGGAATATACGCCGGGAGGCTTTGCGTCCGCCGAAGAGATCGCGGGGCTCTGCCAAGCCATGCCTGGGACGGATGGGCTCTATGCGACGCACATGCGCAATGAAGATGACGGCGTCCTCGAAGCGGTCGAAGAAGCGATAGCGATAGCGGAGCGGGGCGGCGTCGGTCTTCACATCTCTCATTTGAAGTGCCAAGGCGAGCGGAACTGGGCAAAAGTCGGCGAGATATTCGACGCGATGGCGTCCGCGGAGTCGAGGGGCGTCTCGGTCACGATGGACCGCTACCCCTACATCGCCTATAGCACCGGCCTATCGAACCTCATGCCACTATGGTCTCGAGAAGGCGGCACGGCGAGGTTCATCGAGCGCCTTCGAGATGAAGCACAGTGGGCTCGCATCCGTGTGTCGGTCGAGGACAAGATAGCGCTTCTCGGCTCATGGGACGCGGTCATGGTGTCGTCGGTGCGCCTCGAGAAGAACAAGGTCTTTCAAGGGAAGACGATTAGGGAAATTGCGGCGGCGGAGGGGCGAGACCCGTTCGAGCTCACGCGCAAGCTCATCATCGAGGAAGACAACCGGGTCGGGATCGTGGGGTTTGGCATGAGTGAGGAGAATACGGCCCGTATCCTCGCGCACCCGAGCTGCATGCCCGCCTCCGATGGATCGTCGCTCGCCACCTATGGAGCGCTCCGCGCCGGAAGCCCGCATCCGCGCTCCTATGGAACCTTCGCGCGTGTGCTCGGAAAGTACGTCCGCGAGTTGAAAATCATGTCGCTCGAGGAGTCCGTCCGCAAGATGACGAGCCTTCCGGCCGCGCGTTTCGGCCTGTCGGAGCGGGGCCGACTCACCCCCGGCTCGTTCGCGGACGTCGTTTTGTTCGATGCCGCGTCGGTCAAGGACGAAGCCACGTTTCGAGAGCCGCATCAATACGCTTCGGGCTTCGAGATGGTCTTGGTCAACGGCGTTGTCGTCCTCGAGCGCGGCGAGCGTAGCTATGACTTGCCGGGCAAAGTCCTCCGAGGCTTCTGAATAGAAAGGTGTGCATGTTGGATCCCGAGACCCTGGTCCGTCCCGCGCTCAGGAACATTCCGAGCTACAAGACGGGCGTGAGCCCGCGCCTGCTCGAAGCGCTCGCTTCGGGCAAGACCGTCGCGCGCCTCGCAAGCAACGAGAATCTCGTCGGCCCTTCTCCTCGGGTCTCAGAGGCGTTGCGAGTCGCGGGTGACGTGCACCACTACCCCGACTCTCGCAACACGGCGCTGCGACGAGCGCTTGGCGACCAGCTCGATATCGTGCCCGAGCGCATCCTCGTGTCGACGGGCTCCGAGAACGTCTTCGAATCGCTCCTGCGCGCCGTATTGATGCCGGGCGACCGGGTCGTCGCGCTCCAGCCGACCTTTCTGTTGGCGCCGATCATGGCGCGCGCCGGGGCCTCCGAGCTCGCGATGCTCCCCTATGGCGACGACCTCGAGTTCTCTGCGGACGCGCTCGCGGAAGAAGTCTCGAAGGGTGCGAAGGTTCTCTACATCTCGAACCCGAACAATCCGACGGGAAACGTATTTTCGCCGTCGGAGCTGCGGCGGATTCTCGACGCGACCCCGGAGACGACCCTCGTCGTCATGGACGAAGCCTATTACGAGTACGCGCAGGCCTATCCGGATTTCGAGAGCAGCCTCTCATTGCTCGAAGGTGGGGATCACGCGTGGGTCGTTCTGCGGACCTTCTCGAAGGCGTATGGGCTCGCCGGGCTTCGAGTCGGCTACGGCCTTTTCTACCATCCTGATCTGCCCGCGCTCGTCAGCCGCGGGAGCACGATCTTCGACGTGTCGACGATCGCGCAAGCGGCTGCGTTGGCTGCGCTCGACGATCAGGCTTACATGAGAGAGTCGGTGGGTAGGACGGTCGAGGACAAGGGGCGTTTCCTCGAGGCGCTGGGCGCGCGCGGTCTTCGCGTATTTCCGTCGTTCGGGAACTTCGTCTCGCTCTGGTTCCCCACGCACGGAGAGGCTCTGGCCTTCGAGGCGGCTCTCGCGGAGCGCCTCGTATTCGTCAAAGCGCTTCCGGCGCGCGGTGAGGAAGGCCTCGTGCGCGTGACCGTGGGGCGTCCGGCCGATATGGTCATGTGCCTGCAGGCGATCGATGACGTGAGAGCGTAATCCGTCCCGTGAGGACGACGCGCCTCTTTTCGGAGGCGAAGCGGCGCTCGAGTCGTGCGTGCCGACCGGGGTTACGGGCCGAGCGCTAGCGCGTCGGGACGGGAAAACCTCGATCTCGCATGAGTGCCTCCATCTCGGCGTCGCGCCCGCGAAACGCCCGGTAGGCGTCGGCGGGATCGATCGCGTTTCTTACCGCGAAGAGATGGTCGACGAGTTTCCGCGCTAGCGCCTTGTCGTAATAGCCGCCGGGCGCTTGCTCGAAGGCCTCGGCCGCGTCCGCAGTCAAGACGTCCGCCCACATATAGCCGTAATATCCGGCCGAATAGCCTTCACCCGAGAAAATGTGACCGAAGTGCGGGCTGCGATGCCGCATCACGACCTCGTGCGGCATACCGAGCTTGTCGAGGGCTTGCTTCTCGAACTGGTCGGCGTCGAGCCCGTCGGGATCGGTCGTGTGGTACATCATGTCGACCAGGGCGGAGGCGAGATATTCCGTCGTCTGAAAGCCTTGATTGAACGTCGCGGCTTTCTTGATCTTTGCCACGAGCGACGCCGGAATAGGCTCTCCGGTCTCCACGTGGGAGAGGTAATTGTCGATGACTTGGTCGGTGAGCAGCCATCTCTCGAGGAGCTGGGACTGGAACTCCGTGTAGTCCCGGACCCCGTTATTGAGGCTTGGATATTCCACGTTCGAGGAGAAGTAGTGCAGCGCGTGTCCGAACTCGTGAAATAGCGTCGTCGCGTCGTCCCACGAAATGAGCACCGGCGCACCGGGAGCGCTTTTGATGAAGTTGGAGTTGTTGGCCGCGAGCACCGTCGTCTTGCCGTCGAAGGTCTCGTGGCTCCGATAGGCCGTTGCCCACGCGCCGGAGCGCTTGCCCGGGCGGGCGTACGGGTCGAGATACCAGAGTCCGATATGGTCGCCGCTTTCCCGGTCGGTGACTTCCCATACACGAACGTCCTCGTGAAATACGGGGACCGAGCCGCTCGTGACCGGCGCGAAGTCGAAGGCGAACAGCTCTCCCGCGACGAAGAACATCGCTTCTCGCAGCTTGTCGAGCTGTAGATACTGCTTGACCTCGTCCGAATCGAGAGCGTATGTGGCCTTTCGGACCTTCTCGGCGTAGTAGCGATAGTCCCAAGGCTCGATCGTGATTCCCGCATTTTCCGAGTCCGCGACCGCCTGCATAGCGGCAACTTCTTCCTTCACGCGAGCGATCGCCGCCGGCCAGACCGTCTGCATCAGCTCCATTGCTTGTTCGGGTGCCTTGGCCATGCGGTTCTCGAGCCGCCATTGCGCATAGTTGTCATAGTCGAGAAGCCCGATCCGTTCGTGGCGGAGCGCCAGGATCTCGGCAATCAGCTCGTTGTTGTCGTTTTTGTCTCCGTTGTCTCCGCGCGAGTAGTAGGTGCGCCAGACCTCTTCCCTCAGGTCTCGCTCGTCGGAATACGTCAAGAACGGGTCCATCGAGGACCGGGTGTTGGTAATCGCGTATCGTCCGTCGTGATCGCGGTCGGTGGCGGTGGCAGCCGCGGCTTGAACGAACGATTCCGGCAGGCCGCTCAGCTGGTCCGCGTCGATGTACAAGACGTAGCCCTCCTCGTCGGCTAAGACATTGTTCGCGAAACGCGTGTGGAGCTCGGCCAGTCGCTGGTTGATCGCCGCGTAGCGCTCCTTGGCATCACCTTCGAGCGTCGCGCCGTTTCGGGCGAAGCCGTCATAGGTGAGCTGTACGAGACGCTGCTGGTCCGCGCGTAGCGCGTCCATCTCTTCGCCCTCGAAGACGGCCTTCACCCGGGCGAACAACGCTTGGTTCTGCGTGATCTTCGAGTTGAACTCCGCGAGCTTCGGCGCCATCTCGCTCTGGATCGCACGAAACTCCGGCGTCGACAGGTTGCCTCCCCATAAGCCCCAATACGGAAACACTCGGTTGAGGTCGCGGCCGGTCCTCTCCATCGCCACGATGGTGTTCTCGAACGTCGGGGGCTCCGTGCTCGACGCGATCGCGTCGATCTCTTCGAGGTTAGCGGCCATCCCGGCTTCGAGTGCCGGCTTCAACGCCTCGAGGTCCATCTGGTCGAAGGCCGGTACCCCGTTGTAAGGACCGGTCCATTCGGCGAGCAAAACATTATCGGAAGCGTCGGTGTCGGTCATGGTGTCATCCGTTTCGTCGCACGCAGCGACCCACATCGCAGCGGCAAGGACAGCTAGCAATAGAGGTTTTCGAGGGTTCATGGGTTCTAGCTCCTAGGTCTTCGGGCTACTGCTGGTCGAGCCGTCTCAACAAATCTCGGGCGGGCTCGGCGAAGGGATCGTCGTCCCCGACTTGTTCGAGAAGGGCACGAGCATCCTCCGGACGATTTTGGCTGAGTCGGGTGACGGCCATGAAGAACTTGATTCCGGGCTGGTCCGGATTGAGGTCATAGCTGTTCTCGAAGTTGAGTGCCGCTTGCTCCGTTTGACCGCCGAGGACGTGGAACCGTCCGAGGTTGAGCTGTTGAGGAGCGTCATCCGCATGGAATGCTCCGCGCGCCGCGTGATCCGCTTTGGCCTCCTCGAACATGGAGCCAGCCTCGCCCTGAAGCTCTCGCACTCCGAGATTCAGCAGCGAGATCGCAGCGTTCATGCGTACGACCCGTCGTGGGTCGAGCATCGCTGTCGCGAGAACACCTCTGGCGGGTGGCGCCCGCTCGGGGCTTTGCTGCTCGCCGAGCTTCAAGGCGGCGATCGCACGGACCATGGGATGGTCATCCTCGAGCGCACCGGCGAGGGTCGGGAACACCCGAGGGTCGTCGATGCTCCCGAGATGGCCCAGAGCGTTGGCGCGCGCGAAGGGGCCTTGACCCGCATCCGCGATGAGCGCCAACAGCTTCTCGGTTGCGCCCGGTCCGCGCTCGCGGCCTGCCGCGAAAGCGTCCGCGCGCTTGCGTATCTTGGCGCGCACCTCGCTATCCGGATACCACCCATCCAGCGCCGCAGTCGCCCATTCTGGCGATTGATCGGTGTGGCAGAGGTTGCACGCGTTCGGGATGCCGTGGCTCGTGGTGTTCTCCGGAGAGGGAATGCTGATGCTGTGATCGCGCATCGTCGCCTTGAGCGACACCACGGATCGCGGCATGTGGCAGTCGACACAGGAGCTTCCCGCGCTTTCGGCGTCGTGAAACGTGTGGGCGGCGATGTCCCGACCGATGTCCTCGTGGCACCCCGTGCAGAGTGCGTGGTTCGTCGCTTCGAGCTGCAGGTTCTGCTCGATCTCGGGGACGTGCGTGTCGACGTGGCAGGAAGTGCAAGCGACGCCGCCTTGGACGAAGCACTCGCTCTGCCAGATGCCCAGCGAGTTGGTCGAAAAACGACGGGTCTTGCCGTCCGCGTACCAGGTCGGATCCTTGCTCTCGGTCTGGCTGTACTCGAGGAGCGGAAAGAAGTAGTCGAAGTAGTCTTCCCCGGCGGTGAATCCGAATTTCATCACGTCCCGAAACGAGTGGCACTGAGCGCAGACTTGCGAATTTCGGGTGTTGTCGAGGCGAGTGGGGACGATGATCCTCGAGTCCGCCGCGCCTGTGGCCGGGGCCCCTTCGGAGTAGAGGTCCACGTGGTCCTGGCCGGGGCCGTGGCAGCGTTCGCAATGGCCGCCGAAGTCGAGCCAGTCCGTTTGATACCGGCGCCTGTCGCTATCGTAGTTCTTGACCTCTTCGCTCACGTGGCAACCGAAACAGTTCTTGTTCCACACTTGGACCGGTACCGCTCCGGCCTCTTCCTTCTGGTCGGGAGCGGCGATCTCGAGGTTGTGGAACCACTCCTGACGCAAGACGTCCCAGCTCGGCGGCAGGACGACGATGCGGCCATCGGAGAGCGTCGTCAGGTAGTGCTGGATCCGTCGGTTCCCGAGCGTGTACTGGATCTCGTGTTTCTCGACGTCGGCCGACATGAACGATTCGGATATGTAGAACCGTCCGTCTCGTTCTTCGAGTCCGTAGGTCTGGCCGCGCAGCTCGATCCGGTTGCGGCTGAAGTCGCCGGCGACGCTGTCTCTCGTCGCCGGCTGTACCATCTTGCTATGGCGCGAGCTCTCCCATCGTGCGTGCAGCTCGGCATGGCAGGTCTGACACGTTGCCTTACCGACGACACCGGGAGTTTGTGGCTGCGGCGTGGCCCACAGCACGAGCGCCAGGACGAAGCTCATATCGCTGAAAGTATATCTCGCTACCGCCCGGGACCACTGTAAGATCCGTCCGTGAGTCGAGCTCTGCCCCCGCGCGAGGAGCGCATCGTCGAAGTGCTTCAGACGTTGACCGCGGTGACGGCGAAAGGGGACTACGAGAGCGCGCCGGTCTATAGCGGTCCGTTCTCTCACAAATCGTCGCCGTTCATGGAGCTCGTCAGCTGTCTCGTGAGTCAGCGCGTGCGCGATGAGCAGACGACCGCTGTGTGCGCGAAGATCTTCGCGGTCGCACGGACGCCGGACGATCTTGCTGCAGTGTCGATTCCGAAGCTCGAGCGCCTGCTCTACGGCGCGGGCTTCTACCGGCAGAAAGCGCGCACGTTGCGGGCTTTGTCCACGGCGGTGTTAGACCGGGGCGGGGACGTTCCGCAGACGCGCGAGGGCTTGACCGAGCTTCCGGGAATCGGGCCCAAATGCGCCAACCTCGTCCTGGCCCATTGCTTCGGGCAGCCGACGATCGCGGTCGATACCCACGTGCATCGCATTTCCAACCGGCTGGATTGGGTGCGGGCTCCTACCCCGGAGAAGACCGAAAAGCGACTAACGCCGGTCGTTCCCGTCAGCTGGCGGGGGCGGGTGAACCTGCTTCTCGTGGCACATGGGCAGCTCGTCTGCCGGCCGATCGGACCGAAATGCGAGGTCTGCGCCGTCGCGCATTTATGCCCTCGCCGCGGCGTGCGGCGTCGTCAAGGCTCGCTCGCGGCGACGAGCAAGACGAAGCCCTGATGACCCGCGGATTGCAGCTGCCGTCTCATCCGTTCCGCTCCGTCGCGCTCGCGGTGCTCCCCCACCCATACTCGAAAAAACATCGACCCGTCCTTTTCGAAGGGCGATACGTTCACGGGAGCGAAGCCTTCGGAGCGCACGAGATTCGCGAGGTCTCGAGCCGTCGATTCCTGACGGAACGAGCCCAGCTGGACGCGCCAACGCCGTGCGGCCAGTGGGCCCTTGAGCCCGATCACCTCGATACGCACCCGAGCGACGCCTTTCTCGGCGATTCCGAGCGCCTGGGCGGCGCCGAACGAAAGATCGATGATGCGCCCGGAAACGAACGGGCCCCGGTCGTTGATGATGACCTCGACTTGGCGTCGGGTGTCGAGGTCGACAACGCGTACGAAAGAGCCGAACGGTAGGCTCTTGTGGGCGGCGGTCATCTTCCCCGGGTCCATGAGCTCGCCGCTCGCGGTGGCCCGCCCCGCTTCCTCGACGCCGTACCACGACGCCATCCCCTCCTCGACGCGCGACGGAGGGAGATCGGGAGCGCGGGTGGGAGCCCGTGAGGAGCAGCCGAGCGCCGTGGCGACGGTGATGGCGCTCGCGATAACCCGCTTCCACATGCGAGAGTGATTGTAACGTGTTTACGAGAGCGCACGACTTCGAAGGGCCGGCCGGGAGGCTCGAGGGTATTTTGATGACGCCTAGAGCCGAGGTCGAAGCGACCGCAGTTTTGTGCCACGCCCACCCCCTCCACGGCGGCGTGATGCACTACAAGCTCCTGTACCGGATCGCGAAGCTCTTGCGCGACCGGAGCTTCGCCGTCCTCCGGTTCAATTTTCGGGGGGTCGGGCGTAGCGAGGGCGAGCACGACGAAGGGCGAGGTGAGCGAGACGACACGCGCGCGGCGCTCGACGTGCTCGACGAGACGTATCCGGGGCTGCCGACGCTTGCGGGCGGCTTCTCTTTCGGCTCGGTGATGGCACTTCGCGTCGGCGTCGAGGACCCCCGCGTCACCAGCATGTTGGCCATGGGTTTTCCGGCGGATGTCTTGAAGAGCACCCGTTTTCTCGGCGAGCTGTCCAAGCCGACGATGTTCGTCCACGGCGGTCGGGATCGCTACGGTAGCCAAGCCTCGATCGAGCGGGTCGTCGCTCCGCTCTCGACCGCGAGGCTCGTGATCGTTCCGGAATCCGACCATTTTTTTACGGACAGAATCGCTTCTGTCGAGGCCGCCGTGAGCGACTGGGTCGAGCTGCTATAATCTCGGGTCTCCCATGTCCAGGCACAATCGTCGACGTTTTTTGCGGAAAACGGGGCAAGCCTCGGCCGGGTTCTTGGCTGCGGGCTCACTCGGCGCATGGGCCCGTCCCCTCGCCGGGCAATCGAGCAACGTGACCGACATCCCCGGTAAGCCGGGCCTCATCGTCCTCAACGATCGGCCACTGAACGCGGAGACACCGTTGTCGCTCCTCGACGATGACGTCACGACCAACGAGGCGCACTTCATCCGAAACAACGGCCTCGTGCCGGAGCGGGCCGCGACGAGAGACCTTTCGGGGTGGACGCTGACGGTGGATGGCGACGTCCGCACTCCGCTGCGATTGACGATGCGGGAGCTCCAGTCACGATTTCCCGTCAAGACCGCGCAGCTCCTGATGGAGTGCGGCGGGAACGGACGGGCCGGATTCCGTCCCCCGGCTCGCGGCAATCAGTGGACCCTGGGTGCGGTCGGCTGCGCGGAGTACACCGGCGTGCGACTCCGAGACGTCCTCGACGCGGCGGGAATGACGTCGCGCGCGGTCTATATCGGTTATTACGGCGAAGACGGCCATCTGAATCCGGACGCGGACGAGCCGCCGATCTCCCGCGGCATTCCCGTTGCGAAAGCCCTAGACGACTGGACGCTGTTGGCGTGGGAGATGAACGGAGTGCCGCTCCCGGAGCAGCACGGGTTTCCGCTGCGACTCGTAGCGCCCGGTTATCCGGCCTCCGTCTGCGGCAAGTGGTTGACCCGGCTTTGGGTGCGACCCCACGTCCACGATGGACCGAAGATGGGCGGCTATTCCTACCGCGTTCCGCGCTTTCCGGCGGAGCCGGGTGCCGACGTCCCGGAATCCGAGATGGAGATTATCGAGGCGATGCCGGTCAAGTCCATCATCACGAGACCCCTGACCGGGCTCACCCATGCGCAGGACAACGCGCTGGCTCTCAAGGGCCATGCATGGTGCGGCGACGGCCGCGTCGACGCGATGCACGTCACGATTGATTTCGGAGCGACCTGGATCGAGGCCGGTCTGAACAACCCCGTCAACCCCTTCGCGTGGCAGCACTGGAACGCATCGGTGCGGTTTCCGAAGCCGGGGCACTACGAGGTCTTCGCGCGCGCAACGGATCATGCGGGCCGCCAGCAACCCATGGTGATTCCGGGGTGGAACCCGCGGGGCTACCTCAACAACGCCATGCAGCGCATTTCGGTGCGGGTGACGTGATGACGCTCGTGGCGTTCGTTGCGGCCGCGTCGATGTTGGGCCAAGTCGAGGCGTCGGGTTTGAGCCCCGGTGCCGGCCGCGAGGTCGTGTGGGCGGCGTGCACGCAATGTCACACGGCGGAGATCATTGTCTCGTCTCACATGAGCCGAAAGACTTGGGACACGACCATCACTTGGATGCAAGAAACGCAGGGGCTCGCGGACCTTGCCCCGGACGTAAGGCGCGTTATTCTCGACTACCTCGAGACCACGCAAGGGTTGAGCGCCGCTGCCGCTGACGATGCGCCCAGCCCTTGGGCGGCGCCCCTCTACCGGCCGAACCCTTTCTGGTAA
>Ga0315338_1000573_pt1 | contig 76989 bp, 68 predicted proteins | sample ASW8metaG_FD_204518 | JGI IMG/M metagenome (GOLD analysis project Ga0315338, IMG submission 204518) | Ammonia-oxidizing marine archaeal communities from Monterey Bay, California, United States - ASW #8 | ecosystem: Environmental > Aquatic > Marine > Coastal | place: USA: California | collected...
GAATCGGAATCCGACCACGCAAGCGATCGTGTGGTCGGTGGGCATGCTCCTGCTAAAGGCGGACGCCGAATACAGGCGTCTGCTCCCCCATCCTCAAGCGACCGCGGTCGAAGACGACGGAACCCGCGACGAAACCGATCAGTTCATCGCATTCCGCGTGCGCGTCCAGGTTCGCGGCGAACCGCGCACGCGACTCCTGAACCTCGCCGCGTCGAGCGAAGAGGAAGCGCGGCGGCTGGCGCTGCTCGATCTGGACGATTCCTGGTCCATCGTCGAGGTTCGCCAGGTTCCCGCGTCCAACTGACGTCGGGGTAACCCGTTCCCGAACATCCCGATCGAGTCATCCGGACGACGGCGATGCTCTGCCGCTCAGGGCTTCACGAGCCCGCCGAGATGGCGGCGAAACGGCTCGCGCTCGCAGAGCGACTCGATGTGGCGAACCGTCCGGGGAAAATCGACGGCCGTGTCTGCGCTGATCGGCTCGAGGCCCTTCTGGGAAAGGTACTCCCCTGCCCTCCGCTCTCTCATGAACTGAAGCGCGTCGCAGACGAAGCCGATGTCGGCGAGGCTGAGCTGGTCGCCCGCGAGATACTCGTCCCTCTCGAGGGCTCGTTCGACACCGGCGAAGAGGAATTCGTAGGCCCCCGCCATCCGCTCATGCGTCGCCGGGGTCATCTTCTTGAGCGCCAGAAGATAGACCTGTGCCTCACGTGCGAAGACGAGACATGCGTCGAGGAAGCTGTCGATCCGCGACGCGTCGTATCCGCCTCGACCGTATAGGCCGTGATCCGATTCACCGGCCCGCGCGACTGCGCGAAGGATGCTGTTCGACTCGAAGATCCCGATCGAGCCGTCGGGGCTGAAAGCCGCTGGCACGGTCCCCATCGGATGCGCCTCTAGAAATGCATCGGTCTTGTAGAGGGTCCCGGCGAATCCGCGCTTGCTCTTCCGAGCGAACGGACTCTCCTCCGTGCGTTCGTCCGCCGTGAGTTCGCGCGCGTCGAAGTCCCAGAGCCATTCGTTCATCTTCGCCGGCTCGGTGCCGACGACCTCGACTACGACGCCGCAGTACTCGGCGGCGATCTGCGCCTTCGCAACACGGGGATTCGGCAGATAGGACAGAACACGCAACACGGACTTTCGATCCGCCATCACCAGGTCTCGCCGAACGGTCGAATGACGGACTCAGAAGACCAGGCGCTCTTCGGCTGATGCGCGATTCGGAAAACCTCGTCAGCGATGTCCTCGGGTCGACAGAAGAAGTCGTCGGGCGCATCCGGGAGCATCTTCCGCGTCCATGCGAGGTCGATGACCGCATCGATCGCCACATAGGCAGCGTGAATTCCCTTCGGGCCTGCTTCGCGAGCGATGCTCTCGAGGAGAATTCGCTGAGCCGCCTTCGTCGGCGCGAAGCCCGCGAAGTTGGCGCGCCCTCGATAGGCCGAGGTGTTGCCCGTACAGACGATCGCGCCGAAGCCAGCCGAGACCATGTCCGGCGTCGCCAGCCTGGCGAGGTAGAGCAGAGCGATCGTGTTGATCTCGAAAGCCTGAACGACCTTTGCAGGATCCACTTCCATATAGGTTCCGCGCTCGGCGCCGACCGCATTGTGCACGATCACCGACGGAGCCCCATGGTCCTCTTTGATTCGAGCGTAGGTTCGGGAGAGCGCGTCGCCGTCCGCGACGTCACAGACATAGGCATGTGCGCCGGCGAGCTCGTCGGCCAGCGCCTCGAGTCGCTCTCCGTTCCGAGCCAGCATCGCAACCTGGTAGCCATCGGCTACGAATCGCCGCACCAGGGCGGATCCGGTCCCCGGCCCAACGCCCGTCACCAGACAAACCCGCTTCAATGGCTCGCCTCTTCGATGACGCGCGCGATGCTCGGTCGTTCGGCAAGACGACCCAGCAGCTCGGCGAGCGCCGGATGACCGTCGAGCAGGTCCACCTCGATGACCGCCTTCGTCATCCCAGTCGCCGCGCGGAAGCTCCAGAAGACGAACATGTCTGCGACGCTGAACTCCTTGCCGACGGCATGCGGATCGCACACGAGCAGACTGTCCACCGCGCGCATGCCCTTCTTCAGGTCGCGCCGCACTTCCTTCTTCGTCTCGTCGCTCACTGGCTTGTTGAAGAGCACCTGGGGAAGGAAGCGACGAGCGACCAGTTCGACATCGAGCTTCACGTGGCAGGCGAGTTCCATCGCCTTCGCCGCTTCGAACGGATCGCCGGGCAGGAGCGCAGGCTCGGGATGGAGCGCCTCCAGGTAATGGAAGATCGCGAGCGACTCCGAGAGATAGCGGCCGTCGTCGAACTCGAGCGACGGCATCTTCCCCATCGGAGATCGCACGAGGTACGCCTCGTCCTGCGAAGGCGGGGCCAGCACTTCCTCGAAGTCGAGCCCCTTCTCGATCAGGAGTGACTTCACCAGGCTGGTGTAGTTACTGAACCGTAGTCCGTGAAGCTTGATCACGTGTCGTTCCTCCTTCATCCGTGTCTTCATTTCGATCGTCGCCATCATTCGGCGCGTGAGGTGGGCGGATCCATCGCAGCCGGGCGGCATCGAGTGTCTCGCCGTCGTCGTCCACGACGCGCAGGCCGCGCACGATCTGACCGGTTTCGGAGTCTTCGACGAGCACGGGCTCGTTGCCCCGACCGAAAACCCATTTGTCCGACCAGAGGCGAAGCGCGGTGAGGACCAGCCAGAGGTCCTGTCCTTTTTGGGTCAGGTGGTATTCGAAGCGGCGCTCGGATCCTTCCCGGAGTCGCTTCTCGAGGATGTCGTCCTCGACCAGGCGCTCGAGTCGCGCGGTCAGGATGTTCTTCGCGATCCCCAGGTTGCGCTCGAAGTCGGCGAAGCGCCGGGTGCCCAAGAAGCAATCGCGCACGATCAGAAGCGTCCACCAATCGCCCACCTGCTCGAGGGCCTGGGCGATCCCGCACTCCATCTGATCGAAACGCTTGCGGCTCATGAGGTCAGGCTATGCAAATTGGTTTCATAAAGCAACCAGTTGCATAATGCGAGTCAAATAGTTTCCAGGGGTCCTGAGGGCGCGGGCATATAGAATATCTCGAGGCCGAGCAGCGAACGGCCACCGCCTTCGCACGCCAGCAGCAGACGCGAACTGTATAGAGGGAGGCAGCCATGCCGTCAGAAAGCGAAACACGAGCGACCCAGACAGACACGGGCTGGCAGGATCACGACGGTTTCATCGGCCCCTTCCGGCCGGGTAAAGGGCCGAGGACCAATCCGCGCGGCGACTTCCCGACCGGGCCCGAGGTCGGCGAAACCATGCCGAACGCACGGTGCATAACAGCGGACGCGACGCCCTTCGATCTGCACGCGGATCGCGCTGGTAAACCGGCGCTCTTCATCTTCTACCGCTCGGCGGTCTGGTGACCGCCCTGCCGTTCGCAGCTGGTCGAGCTGCAAAAAGGAATGAAGGACTTCGATGCGGCGGGCGTGGCCGTTTACGCATTGAGTTACGACGAAGCGGATGCGCTCAGGGATTTCCGCGATGCCCACGGCATCACGTATAGCCTGCTCTCCGATCCGGACTCGGAAATCATCCGATCGTTCGGCATTCTGAACGACCTGATCGATCCAGACGATCACCCGTGGTATGGCATCCCCTACCCCGGCACCTATGTGGTCGACGCGGATGGTGTGATCACCCACAAGTTCTTCGAACACAACCTGGCCGTGCGCCACGGACCGGAGCAGTTGCTTCGGGCCGTGCAAGGCCAACCCATGCTGGAAACAAGTCCCAGCCTGGAAGCCAGGCTCGACGAGTCCGCGGCCGAGACGGTTCAGGTGGGCGTCGCGCTCGACGGCGACGCTCTGGCGCCCACCGTCCAGCGAGATCTCGTCGCGCGGTTCCGCGTTCCCGCCGGCCGGCACGTCTACGCTGAGCCGGCACCGCAGGGGTCCGTAGCCGTCGACGTCGTGCTCGATGAGAACGATCGCCTCGTCCCCCGCCCGATCGTGCGACCAGCGAGCGAGCCTCATGCGCTCGCCGACTCGGGAGAATCGTTCCAGGTCCATCACGACGTGTTCGAGCTGCGACTGCCCCTGACCATCAACAACGCTAGCCGCAGCGAAAGCACCGAGATCACGGTATCGGGTGAGGTCCGTTGGCAAGCGTGTGATGACGAGGTCTGTGACATCCCGTCGAGCCGGCGCTTCGAAGTCGTTGTGCCGGTGGCAGATTCGCCCGCCGTCGCTCTGGGGAGCAAACGGGGCGCAGCCCTCGAACCGAATGCGCTGGCGCACTTTCGGAAGATGTCAGAGCGGCGGATGGCGTCCGACTGAGCGCTCTTCCCGCGCTACGGAAGCGACTCGTTCGGGTCTATAGTCCTCTTTCTACACGACCACACAAATCGAGAATCAGGGTGGTCGCCGATGTCGGCGCGGGAGCAAAGAATGACGACCAAGAATCCGTCACCGCAAGAGAGCGGATCGATCGAACACTATGACGCGATCGTCATCGGCGCGGGGGTCAGCGGCATGTATGCGCTGCACCGCCTGCGCGAGATGGGCCTCTCGGTTCGGGTGTACGACGGTGCCAGCGACGTCGGCGGAACCTGGTGGTACAACCGCTACCCGGGTGCTCGCGTCGATGGCCCGGGCAGCCCCTTCTATTGTTACACCTTCTCCGAAGAGCTCATGCAGGAGTGGGACTGGGCAGAGACCCAGTCCGAATGGTCCGCGGTGCTCGCGTACCTCGAGCATGTCGCCGACCGGTTCGACCTACGGCGGGACATCCAGTTCGAGACCTGGGTGGAAGACGCCCAGTACGACGAAGCGGCGCAGCGCTGGACGGTCGGGACCAGCCAGGGCCAGCGCGCCTCCGCCCCGTTCCTGATCTGCGCAGTCGGCGCCCTCTCCACGACGAACATGCCCGACATCGAGGGCATCAATGACTTCGCCGGCGAGTGCTACCACACCGGCAATTGGCCCCACGAGCCCGTCTCCTTCGAGGGCAAGCGCGTGGCCGTGATCGGAACGGGATCCTCGGGCATCCAGTCGATTCCCGAGATCGCCAAAGAGGCGGCGCATGTCACCGTGCTCCAGCGCACCCCGCAGTTCGCCTTTCCCGCCGGCAATCGCCTGATCAGCCAGGACGAGATGGCCGACGCACGAGCGAACTGGGACGCCCTCCAAGCAAAGATGCACGCGAACGTCGGAGGTTTCCCCGTCGATCCGAACCCCGCACGCTCCGCGATGGACGACACCCCCGAGCAGCGGCAAGCGCTGTACGAAGGGTTATGGCAGAAGGGGGGATTCGGGTTCTTCCTGAACATCTACGGCGACATCGCGACCAGCGAGGAATCCAACGCAACTCTGGCGGATTTCGTGCGCGGCAAGATTCGCGAGATCGTGCGCGACCCCGGCACCGCCGAAAAGCTGATGCCCGACCACTTCGTGATCACGAAGCGGCCGATCCTCGAGAATGGCTACTTCGAAGCCTACAACCGCGACAACGTCGCGCTCGTCGACCTGCGCGAAGACCCGATCGAGCGGTTCACACCGACCAGCGTCGTGACCCGCACGGGCGAGCACGCGATCGACATGCTCGTGCTGGCGACCGGCTTCGATGCCATCAGCGGCACGATGCTGCGCCTGAATCCGAAGGGACGCGGCGGCTTGAGTTTGAAGGAGCGTTGGCACGACCGCTTCCACAACTACCTCGGCCTCACCGTCGCCGGCTTTCCCAACCTGTTCATGATCCACGGCCCCGGATCGCCCGGCGTGTTCTACAACATGCCGCTCGGCGCCGAGCAACAGATGGACTGGATCGCGAACTTCATGAGTCATCTGCGAGATCAGGGCACGGGTGCCGCCGAGCCGACTACGGAAAGCGAAGATGCCTGGGGTAGCGAAGTCGACGGGATCGCGAACGCCACGCTCTTTCCCCGCACCAAGTCGTGGTGGACGGGGGCGAACATCCCCGGCAAGCCCCGCTACTTCTCAGCGTACCTGGGTGGCTCGATCTACTACATGCGCCTCGCCGACATGGCGGCGAAGGACTACCCGGGGTTCGTGTTCGAGGCAGCGAAGCGAGAGGATGACGCCGAGGCGTCGTGACGCCTCCGTATCAGTGCGAACCCCGCGGACGCCAGACGACGCCAGACGATACCGGCCATGCCGCGGACCTTTATTCCCGGACGCCCACGACGAGGGTCGTCATCTCATCGACGATCGAACGGTTGGTCACGACCTCATAGCCCCGGGAACGCAGCAGGTCGCTGATCTCATCCGCCGACCGGGAGCGGTGTCCCGGCACGAAGACCGCGTGCTGAAGCGACCAGGCCGCGGCATGTCTTCCCGATCCGACCATGAAATCGTGGACAGCGATCCAGTTCATGTCGCGCTCGGCAAGCGCATCGAGCAACGGCTCGTGGCTGTCGCCCGGGATCGACGAGAACAGATAACTGAGCACAGCACCCTCGTATGCAACGCCATTGGTGTCGGTGGGCCAGGTGGACGGATCGAGTGCATTGCCGGGCAGAAAGTGAACCCGATCGTCGACGGGCGGCGCCGACGTCACGACGGACTCGAAATCGACGACGTCGACGTCGATTTCGTGGCACTCGAGAATAGAGCGGGCAATCGCGCCCCATCCACCACCGAGATCGAGTACGCGACCGCCCGGGTCGGGCAGCGCGTGGGCGATGGCCTTGGCCGGGCCGAGCGAGCCTGCGAACTGCGACGTCTGATAGGCGTTGGCTTCCTCGGCATCGGCGAACCAGCCTTCGTACCCGGTGCGGCTATCCGGTTCGGCGAGCACTCGCGCAAGCATGTTCTCGCCCGTCAACCCGAGCGTGAGACGAGGCGTCATCTGTTGCAACACCTGCCCGCCGAGATAGTCCGCGTAGGCGTTCTCACCGACGAGCAGACGGGCCATCTCGGGCGGTTGCTGCCAGATGCCGTCGGCCCGTACGACCAGACCGGCTTCAGCGAGTACGTGCAACAGCGTCTCGATCAGGTCGACGTCGCTGGAGATCTCCTGGAGTTCGTCTGCGCGCGCGGGCAGATGGTCGAACAATCGCCGCTCACAGGCGGTGAGCAGTGCCCACGAGGAGATGTAGCCGTAACCGGTTGCGTTGATCGTTCGGGCTGCTGTCGCCAGCTCCATGTGCTCGACGATCGCCGCTATCGCGCCTCGCGTCAAACGAAGGCGAATGAGAATCTCGAGCCGCGATCCCCTTGGCGGCGCCCGCCATGACTCCGACGACCATGGCCCCATCGCGAAGAGATCGTGCTCCAGGCGTCGAACCCGCGCCCGAGGCGAGTCCGTCCGCGAAAGGAAAGAGGCCCGACCCGTCGACTCTTGTTCCGCGTTCGTGCCGAGCAGACGATTCCGACCCCTATCTCGAGCGAGGCGCCCGCCCTTCTTCGCGTAGCGCTCGCCCAAGTCCCAGACACACCAACAGCAAGATCACGCAGAACGGCAGGCCCGTGTTGATGGCGGCGGACTGCAAGGCGGCAAGCCCACCCGCGACGAGGAGAACCGCCGCAATCACCCCTTCACTGACGGCCCAGAAGACGCGCTGCCAGACCGGCGGATCGGGATCGCCACCGGAGGTCAGCATATCGACCACGAAGGATCCCGAGTCCGAGGACGTGATGAAGAAGATCGCTACGACGAGCGCCGCCAGCATGGACGTGATTCCGGCGATGGGAAGGCGATCGAGCAAGGCATAGATCCCGGTCGATAGGTCATCGGCGACGGCCGACGCGATGCCGGGGTTCTGCAGATCGAGCGTCAGCGCCGACCCTCCGAAAACCGTGAACCACACGAAACTCACCAACGTCGGAACGAGCAGCACGCCCAACACGAACTCACGAATCGTCCGCCCCCGCGAAATCCGGGCAATGAACATTCCCACGAAGGGCGACCAGGCGATCCACCACGCCCAGTAGAAGAGCGTCCAGGACTTCTGCCAGGCGACGTCCCCGAGCTGTTCGTAGCCGACACTGAGGGGACCCAACGCGACCAGGTAGTCGATGATGTTTGAAGGGAACGCCTCGACGAGAGCGAGGGTCGGACCCGCAGCAGCAACGAACAGCAAGAGCAGCGCGGCGAGCAGCACATTCAGCTCGGACAGCCGCCGAATCCCCTTGTCCAGGCCGAGAACGACTGACGTCGTCGCCCCTGCGGTGATCAGCGCAATGAGCATGACCTGAACTCCGGTGGACTCCGGAGCTCCGAAGAGTCGATGGAGTCCCGCGTTGACCTGCATCGCTCCCAGTCCAAGAGAAGTCGCGAGCCCGAAGAGCGTGCCGAAGACCGCGAACACATCCACGCTGTGCCCGATCCAACCGTGAATCCGATCGCCCAAGAGGGGCTGGAGCGTCGACCGGATCGCAAGCGGCAGACCTTTTCGATGGCCGAAATAGGCGATCGCAAGGCCCATGACCGCGTACACACCCCAGGCGTGCAGCCCCCAATGAAAGAACGTGATCGTCATCGCCTGCCGCGCGGCCAGTGCTGTCAGGCCCTCGCCCGACGGCGGACTGGCATAATGCATCACGGGCTCGGCGACACCGAAGAACATGATGCCAATGCCCATTCCCGCACTAAAGAGCATGGCGAACCAGGAGTGCAGAGCGAAGTCGGGCGCTTCCCCGTCCGGACCGAGACGGAGGCGTCCGCGTGCGCCGAGCGCGCACCAGACGGAGAAGACCAGGAAGAGAGCGGTCGAGGCGACGAAGAGCCATCCCCAGGTCCCGACGATCCAGTCCTGCAGACCGAGGAAGACGGCTTTCGCGCCGTCCGGGTCGACGACTCCGAATGCGAGGACCAACACGACGACAGCCGCGGAAGAAAGAAAGACCGCGGGCTCGATCCGAGACCAGTCGGCCTTCACAGGGTTCCTCCTCAGCCGCGCTTCTGGAAGTGGAAGATGCCCCAGGTCAGGTGGCCGCGATCCGCAGCGTTCACCCAATGCCCGAGTCCTTCGAGCATCTGGGTCACGTAGTCCTGACCACAGCGCTCGACCATTTCCTCGCGACGTGCATCGAGTTCCCTGCGGACCTGGTCGTAGTGATTCCGGAGCTGGTCGGTCATCTCGCTGAACCCGACCTCCTCGAAGCCCAACCCATCCAGGTTCTTTCTGTAGAACCCGGGCGACGCCAGGGAATCGAGGTGGATGCGATCCAGCACCGGCTGCAAGACGTCCGGCGGACAATTGTCGGTCTGCATCGGATCGGTGAACACGAAGTGTCCGCGCGGCGCGAGCACACGCGAGACCTCCGACAGCACTCTCTCGCGGGCGCCGCTATGCAGAATCGCGTCCTGTGACCAGACCGCGTCGTAGGCTTCGTCTGGCCCGGGAATCGATTCGAAGTTCGCGTGAACGACACGCACACGATCGGCGAGCCCCGCTTCACGCGTGAGCTCGCGATTCCGATCGTTCTGCACCTCACTCAGGTTCAGGCAGTCCACCTGACACCCAAAGCGCGTGGCCAGCGCACGCCCTGCCCCGCCGTAGCCCGCCCCCAGATCGAGGACCCGAGACTTCGGCGTCAACATCTCGACGCGCCCCGCCATCGACTCCACGGTTCGCGCGCTCGCCTGCGCGACAGCCTCATCGGGCCGTTCGTAGATTCCGATATGGATGTCCTCTCCGCCCCAGATCGCGGCGTAGAACGAATCGGCTTCCGAACTGTCGTAGTAGGCTTCGGTCGTCGAGGTGACCGAGGCGGTGCCGGCGTCGTCAGGCATCGGGATGTTCCATGTGCTTCTCCGCGACGTGCACGAAGAAATCCGGATCGGCCTCTTGATACGTCTCCTGGAAGTCGCCGTACGTCTTGACCGAGGCAAAGCCGGCCTCTCGGATCAGTCGACGCGTGTAGTTCTTGCGAAGCGGAAACATGTTGAGCTTGAAATGGGATCCATCGGGAAACGTGTATTGGAAGCGCGCGAGCCCCTCGTCCACATGCTCCGGCTCGGCGACGACGTCGTCACCGCAGTAGTAGTACTGATGCTTCGTCGAGAATCCGTGATCGAGAATCGAGTCGTAGTTCCGCTGATCGAGAATCAAGATGCCGTCGTGCTTGAGCGCGGCGTAGAACTCGGCGAGGGCACGCCGGCGGTCCTGTTCGTCGAAGAGATGCGTGAACGAGTTGCCCAGACAGATGATGGCGTCGAACTTCCCGTGAACCTCGCGGTTCAGCCAACGCCAGTCCGCGTGGATCGCCTTCAGGATGAGATGCCGACTCGTCGCGTTGTCGAAGGCCTTTGCAAGCATCGCGGCGTTGCCATCGACGCTCGTCACTTCGAAACCCGCGTCCGCGAGCTGAATCGAGTGGAAACCGGTTCCCGTCGCCACGTCGAGCACCTTCATCTTGCTGCGTGCCTTCAGCTGGTCGATGAAGAACTGGCCTTCGCTCTCGGCGCGAGAGTCCCAGTCGATCAGTTCGTCCCACTTCTCGACGAAACTCTGGACATACTCGGCCTGGTAGTGATTCGTCTCTCGGACCTCAGTCGGGTCGGCCCCGAACTCCTGTCTGGCGGCCCGAAGTGATTTTTCGGCCTGCTCGCGCAAGACGACGGACGGATTCGATGACATCTGGCGCTGGCCCCTCGTTCCTGCGCTCCGAACTCCCGAAACGGGGACGGAAACGCTGAATTCCCGGGCGCACTCTAGAGGCGGATTACATTCAATGCAATGTACTTATGTGTCGATCTCGATCGAGTTTGGAGATCAAAAGGCGAAATTTAGACCATGCGAGGCTGAAACTAGCTTCTGCTCGATGGGTTGATCGATTCTACACAATGGATCGAGCGAGCAGGCAATGGCGACTAGCCCAGGTCGGGATCCCCATCCTCCGGTCGAAGGTCCACCCGAGAGGCCTCTTCGGCGGGCTGAGAGACGGGGCCCACTTCGAGGATCGGAGCCGCGTCGATGCCCTCGGCGTCCATCATCGACGCGATTCGCTCGAGCGCGGCGAGCATCCAGTGGCGCTCCCAACCCTCGAGCCGCGCGAGTTCTGTGCGAAAGCGATCCTGCAACAGAGACGGGGCCTCATCGAGAACGCGCAGCCCCTCTTCGGTCACCTTGATGACGACGCTGCGACGATCGCCCGCGGAGCGCTTGCGAACCACGAGTCCGCGACGCTCCAGCCGATTCAAGATCCCGGAAACGGTCGGCTGACTGAGATGAACGGCCCGCGCCAGACTGCTGATCGACACCTCTCCGAGCTTTTCGGCTCCGCGAAGCGTCGCCAGCTGCGGCCCCGTCAACTTGTGTTGATCCTGGAGGCGTCGCGACTGCAAATCGATCGCGCGAATGATGCGGCGAATCGACGCCACGATCTGGTCTTCGATTTCGTTGGACGCAGGCATTTTGTGGCCTCCCCAGAAGGGCGTTGGTCTTCCGACTCCGCGACATGCGATCTGCCCGCAATGAATCGCTCATCTCTCCCTCATCGCGCAATCCCCTGATTCCGGGCGGACGCGCCGATGCCGAGCCGGGCACCTCGTCCGACGGTCTCGGACGACATCTCGGAGCCCGCGGCAGAACCGAAGAAAGCGAAGAATAATCGGTCATTTGGAGATCCAGCCAGAGGTCCGTGGGGCGGATCTCATCCACCTCGGCACCCGAGAATCGCCCCATGATCGAGCGGGCGCTCGTCATCCTGAGGCTTCCGTGTCGACATCTCGAGACGCTCGAACCCGACGCTCCGCATCTCCGCGACGATTGTCTCGGGGAATAGCGCATGGGCGGTGACGACCGCGTGGTCGAAGGGCAGCCCATGCGTGTCGGACGAGTCGGAGGCGAAGAACGACACGAGCACGGGCGCTTCTGGCTCGAGGACGCGAAACCATTCAGCGAAAACATCGATGAGTCGCGCAGGGTCCGTATGGATCAGGGAGTAGCGGGAAACGATTCCTGCGAGTGAGGAATCCGTGATGTCCAGGCATGCGAGGTCTCCGACCTGGAACTTCGAGCCGGGAAATGTTCGCCGAGCAATATCGATCATCGCTGGCGAAATGTCGTAGCCAACCGCCGCAACACCCAGGCCGGCGAGGTGACCAACGACGTTTCCAGGCCCGCAGCCAACGTCCGCGACCACCCCGTCGCCGTCGCCGTCGGATACGAGTGTGGCGAACGCTTCGAGCCGCTCGCGATCGAGGGGGACTCGGTCGAGATGGTCGAGGAAGAGCTTCGCGTACTCCTCCGCTCTGGCGTCGTAGGCATCTCGAACGACTTCGGTCATGCGTCCTCTATTGGCAACTCCGGCCCACCGCGGTGCGGCGCGAGGCCATCATGTGCCCGACTACATGCGCCCGACTACTTCCGCATGCTCTCGTACAGGTCGATCATCGGCTGCTGGTTCACAGAGATCAGGCCTTCGCCCGGCCGATCGAGATCGAATGCCAACACCATCACCAATGCGAAGGTGATCGCCAGGGCCAACTTGGCGGCGAGGATACGTTGGTCCCCGCCGATCCCGAATTGGAAGCCCACGGCGAACATCGCGACGCCCGACGCCATGATCAACGCGAGCCACATCGCCGCCGGAATTCGATAGTAGGCGCCCAGCACGACACGTTTCGTATGCAGGGTGAACACGTCGTTCAATGACCGGGTGAAGAGAACGTAGGCTTTGGTCTCACCCTGAACAGCAGCCAGAGCCTCTACGTGTGACCACATCAACTCCTGAGATGCTTTGGCGCGCTGCTGCACCACATGAAGAGTCTCGGGTTGTCCGTAGGCATACACGATGCCCGCGCGCGCCTGGGCATAATCGCGAAGCAGGCTGCGCACGGTGGTGCGCTGGGGCTCCGGGATGAGATTGGCACGAAGATAAGCTGTCTCGATGGCCGTCACGTCGTCGAGCAGAGCGGCCTTTCGCGCATCGAATCGGCCATTGGCCGAGCCAAAGGTAAAGGCGATGACGAAGGCCATCATGGCGAGCACAGCGCCCACCACGGTCGAGATCGATGTCATCTGCTCCTGTTGAACCTTCTTACGGTTCCTTCTGCCGAGCAGGAAGCCGATCTCGATCGCCAGCATGGCCATCGCGACCATCGCGGAGAACACCAACCAAAGAGGAGCGGACTTGAGGTCGCCGAAGAGGCTCCGGTCGACCGATTGTTTCTCATGGGTCGAAGGGAGAATGACCTTGATCGCCTCGAAGGAACTGTTCGCGATCTCTCCCATCGCCGTTTCCAGCAGTCTCGTATCGACGGCTTCGTCGACATCGACCACTCCTTCACCGGAATCGCGGGCCCACGCTGCAGATCGTTCTAGGGTGGCGATGTGGTTCGCCTCCAGCCTCAGGCTGATCTCCTCCAGCGAGGTGGCCTCAAAATTCGAATCCAGTCTCGCTGCGACGAGTGAGGCGGACGTGTAGTCGAGACGGGTGTCGTCGATGTACCACTGCATCACACGGTCCGGGTCTCGGGAGAAGAAATCCCAAGACCGCACGAGCGCCACGAGCAGCTGGACCACGGCCTCGGGATGACGCGCGATGAACTCCTCGGAAACCGAGATCACGCCGAGATAGCGTCCAGACGTGATGTTGCGTGCGAGCCCCTCCAACTCGAAATGGGAGACGAGGGGGTCCCAGGCCACCGCCGCATCGAATCCCTCCCAGGACCCGTTCCCGCCAGCCTGGACCCGCCTGCGGATCTCGAGGATGTCGAGGTTCTCGTTCTGGACGTCCTCGTCGGAATCGAGACCGGCTGCCTGCTGTTCCAGAAAGGCATCTCTATGGGCAACCGATCCGAAGGGGCTCGCGACAGTCAGGCCGCGAAGATCCTCGACTCGATCAATCTTCGAATTGGGCGGCACGATGAACCCGAGTCCGTCTTCGAAGAGTCGCGCGACGATCTTCCACTTCCCGCCCCGCGCGATCAAATTGAGCGCCGGCTGATCTCCCGAGAAGAAGACGTCGAGTTCGCCCGCGAAAGCAGCCTCCACCTGCGGCCCGCCATAGCTGTACGGTATCAGGATCGGCTTCAGCCCATGCCCCTCGAGCACGTTCGTCCGCTTCAGGACCTGCAGGACCTGGCCTTGTGTCGCCGCGGGAATCTGCCAGCCGATCCGAATCGGCACTGCGGACTCTGCATCGCCGTCCGCCCGTGCATCGAATGCGAGCAGAGTCACCGACGCGAACAGTCCCGCGCACAGAATCCCCAGTCCCTTTCTGAACTTCAAGCTGCTCTCCGATGCTCGGCCAGGCGTGGTGCCACGACGTGGCGCCACGGTGAACCGCAGACGTTGTCCGCGTCCACGCTGACTGGGTGCGGCGCGATGGTTGCAGATCTCGTCGGCGAAATCCTCGGGGTCGAGCAATCCCACTCCGTTCGTTCGAGGCAGGAGCGACGTTTCGAGCGATTTCCGCCGCAGCGAGACGCGCTTCTTCGTACGCGAAGATGAGTACCCAGGGAAGAAGAATGCGGCGCCGGGGATCGAACCCGGTCCCGAATCCGTCTCAGGAATCGATTTCGATCGAATCGCTTCCCACCGGCAGGCGGAACATCATGCCGTCTTCGCCGAGCATCACGTCGACGTCACCCGCTTCGACGTCGCGCATGAAGAGCCACTCGCGCAGAGGCCCCGGGACCGGAGGCACGAGATGCGTGAAGACGAGCGTATCGACACCCGCTGCGTTGGCCGACTCCGCCGCTTCGCTCGGGCTGGTGTGGTAGTCGAGAATGTCGCTCGAGAGGCGCTGCAAACGCGGCTCGCCCGCCTCGCCGAGCGCATCGCTCACCTGAGCGATCAGGCGTTTGACGAGCACTTCGTGGATCAGGAGATCCGCGCCTTTCGCGATGCTCTCGAGATTGCTCGACTTGTCCGTGTCGCCACTGATCACGACCGAACGCCCCTTGTAGTCGAAGCGGTAGCCGACAGCGGGTTCGACCGGCTTGTGATCGACGGCGAAGGCCGTGACGACCAATCCTCCCTCGTCGAGGACCTTCGTTCCCGGGCCGGTTTCATAGGGCACCGTGTGGGGAACCCACTCGGTGGCCGTCCGCGGAAGGTTCTCGATGTCGTGGTGGGCGATCCGGTACTCGTCGTCCTGGCGATAGGCCTCCTTGAAGCCGCCCACGACGCGATCGACGCCCGGCGGCCCGTAGACGATGAACGGCCCGGTCCGACCCGCGATCCAACTCTGCGTCGCCCACTCGCCCAACTCTCCGATGTGATCGGAGTGGAAATGGGTGAGAAAGACGCCGCCGAGTGCGCGCGTGGGCATCCCGGCGAGTTGCGCGACTTCCTGGGATCCCGGGCCGACATCGATCACGTAGACCTTGCCACCCGCGATCACCATGGTGCAGGCCGCCGCACTGTCGGCATCGGCAAGGGGTGAGCCCGTCCCGCAGAGGAAGACGTGAAGCGCATCGTCTTCGAGCAGCTCGACTCGCGTCGAATTGGCCTGACGATCGACCGCACCGTCGACGATGCGACCCATCATGGCTTCGCAGCCAAGCATCGCGGAAAGCGACAACAACAGGACGCCGCCCGAAAGACGCACGCCTACCCCTCTCCGTTTCGTTTCCATCTTCATTCTCCGTAGTCTCCGCGGTCTTTGTGGAAGGGACGTTATCTAGTTGGACCAGTAGATGTATTCGTCGGACGCTTCATCAGGAATCGTCAGATCCTTGTCGATGTTGATGGCAGTCGAGACTTGTGCCGACCAGGCAGGCGGCGCTTGCTCGGTGTTGTGCGCCGCCAGAGCCACTCGCAGTTCCGCGAGTTTCTCCGGACGCTCGCCCGAGAGATCATGACGCTCGGTCGGATCGGCGTTCATGTCGAAGAGCCAGCTGCGCCCGGGCGGGTCGCTCACGTTCAGCTTCCAGCCATCCACGAGCGCCGTCTGCGAAGCACCGCTTCTCCAGAAAAGCGCCTCGTGCGGGACGCCCTGGGCCTCGCCCGTCACGAAGGGGAGCAGATCGACGCCGTCCATCTCGCGATCGTCGGGCAGCGGTGCGCCCGCGGCCGCTGCCGCCGTAGCGTACATGTCGAAGTGGTGGACAGGCGCCGTCACTTCCGCGCCGGCCGCAATCTGCGCCGGCCACTTCGCGAAGAACGGCACGTGGATGCCGCCTTCGAAGAGTGTGATCTTCCAGCCACGGAAGGGCTCGTTGACCTCGGGCAGCCCGATGTAGTGGGCCCCGCCATTGTCCGACGTAAAGAGCACGAGCGTGTTCTCGTCGAGCCCATTCTCCTCGAGCGCGTCGAGCACGCGGCCGACGCCCCGATCGAGACTGCGAATCATCGCGGCATACACCCGCTCGCGATGATTCTCGATATGCGAAAGCGCCTCGTAGTCTTCCCGCGACGCCTGCAACGGCGTGTGCGGCGCCCAATGCGCCAGATAGAGGAAGAAGGGACGATCCTTGTTGGCCTCGATGACCCTGACGGCTTCATCCGTATAGTAGTCGGTCAGGTAGCGCGGCGGCTCGAAACTCGGGCTTCCATTGAACGAAGCCGCATAGCTCATCGCCGCCCACAAGAAACGATCGATGGGATCGAAGTCCTGCTTCGAGTTGACCACATCGGGATGGTCTTCGGGGAGATACAGGCCGCTCGCCATCAGCAGGCTCTCCGCGAAGCCCTGCTCGTGGGGGGCCATGCCGTTCGTCCGGCCGAGATGCCACTTGCCGATGTGCGCGGTGTGGTAGCCGCGGTCGGCGAGCAGCTCCGCAATCGTGATCTCGGAGGAAGGCATGCCCATGTCTTCATAGCGTGCCGCCTCGACATCTGTGTAGAGGATGGGCTCCCGCATCCGCTGGCTGGGCCCACGGAGGCGCGGAATGATCTGCATCATGCCCGGAGGCGTCGGCGTAAATTCGAAACCGAAGCGCGTGCCGTACCGCCCGCTCATCAACGCCGCGCGCGAAGGGGCGCAGGTTCCGTTCGCTGCGTAGCCGTTCGTAAAATTCACGCCCTCGGCAGCGATCGAGTCGATATGGGTCGTCGGCACGCTTCCGCCCGCCACACCGCCGCCACCGAACGTGAGATCGTTCCATCCAAGATCGTCGGCCAGGATCAACACGATGTTGGGGGGACGATCTGCCGGCGCCCTCCCCTGCGGATCGGCTCCCGTCGACCAATCGACGTCCTGATTCGGCCCGACGGGATCGCGCCACTTGACCGCCAGACTGATCAGATCGAGTGCGATCTCCATCCGATTGACGTAGACCATCGAACCGACCAGAAACAAAGCGAGGAGAACCCCAATTGCCCTTCGCGCGCCCCTGCTCATCTCGATCTCCCTGCCCCCGCGACCAGGCCATGCCGATCGGTCGCGATTCTCTCTGATTGTGATATTGTCACAATGAGTGACAATACAGGATCTCGAGATGCCGACAACCGATGGAAGACGCGCACGCTCCGATCGCACTCGAGCCACCGTGGCCGAGGCCATGCTCGACTGCTTCGAAGAGGGCCTCTTGCGCCCCGGAGCCAAGGAAGTGGCCGAGCGCGCGGGCGTTTCGACCCGTGCCGTCTTCCGCCACTTCGACAACATGGAGGCGCTCATCGAACAAGCGGCGGAACTCCAGATCGAACGCGTGATGAGTCAGCTCCCGCCCATCGTCGTCGAGGGCACCCTCGAGGAACGAATCGCGGCGCTCGTTGCCCGCACGTCGAGCGGATTCGAACTGACGGCGCCGGTTCGACGCGCGGCACTGCTCTCCGAACCCTTCTCCCAGACGATTCGCGAACGGCACGCGTGGATGCGCGCGGAGATCCGGCGGCACGTGCGCCGAGTCTTCGCGGGCGAACTCTCCGGGTTGTCTGAATCAGAGCGCCGCGACCGGATCGCCGGCCTACGGACTCTGCTCTCCTTCAGCTACTGGGACGAGCTGCGACAACACGAGCGACTCTCCGTCGCCGCGACGACGCGGATCCTCTCCGCGGCCATCCACGCACTCCTGCGTTCCTGAGAATCCTTCGCTCACTCCGATCCGAGGTCACCCATGTCCCAATCCGCCCCCTACATCTTCCATGGCGCCGACGTGTCGTACTTCTCCGGCAAGGTCCGGCCCGCATTTGCACACAAGAGTCTTTGGATGCGGGAGGTGATGCCCGACATCCTGGAGATCAAGCGCAGAACGGGTCTCAACTACTTCCCCGTCGTGGAAACGCCGGAAGGCGAGATGTGGCAAGACACGAGCGAGATCCTCGATCGCCTCGAAGCCGCACATCCCCAGCCGCCGCTCTACCCCGCGACGCCGGTCCAACGCGTGGTTGCCTATCTGATCGAACTCTATGGAGACGAGATGGGCGTGCTCCCCGCGATGCACTACCGATGGAGCTTCGACGAGAGCATCGCCAAGGTAGGGATCGACTTCTCGACACCCACGCGAAACGAGGCGGGCGGCGCTCGCTTCGCTGAACGCATGAAGGGGACGCTACCCATGCTCGGCGTGACCCCCGAGAGCATTCCGGCCATCGAAGCCCATACACGTGAGCTGCTCGATCGTTTGTCCGATCACTTCCGAGTGCATTCCTATCTGCTCGGTGAAGCCATGTCGCTCGCCGATTGTGGGCTGATGGGTCCCTTCTATGGCCACTTGTACCGCGATGCCGTCCCGGAGCGCCTGCTCTACGAGACGGCCTTCCACGTCTGTGCCTGGATCGAACGCACCAACCGTCCACCGCGAAGCCAGAGCGGCTGGCTCGGCGACGACGCGCTTCCCGAAACACTCGGGCCGGTGTTGCGAACGATGGCCGACGCCGTCCCGATGGTGGTCGCGTCGATCGAGTCGACCGAAGCCTGGGCAGCAAAGAACGCGAAGCCCGGCGAGCCCGTGCCCCGCGCCACCGGAGTCACGGAATCGAGCTACCGGGATACGACCCTCTCCTCCGCCGCCAGGCCCTACACCCTATGGATGGTTCAGCGCCCGCTCGACGCGTACCGAGCCCTCGACGAGGCCGGTCGCGCCAGTGTCGATCGTGCACTCGCCGGCACCGGCTGGGAAGCGATCCTGGCGCTCGACCCGAAACACCGCGTCGAGAAGCACGAATACCATGTCGTCTGGTCGAACGAGTAGGCCCCTCGAGCCCATGGACGGCGCCGGGCGGGAACTCACGATGCGCGTGAAGCAGGACGACGCGACAGAGCTGACCGCTTACGGCAGAGCGGCCTGCCAAACGAGGTTCGCTCAAAGTCCGTCGAGTCGTCGCGCATTCAGGGGCTGGACGTCGCGTGCGTTCCCGCCTTCGAGCACCAACAGTCGGACGACCTGCGCAGGCGACACGGTCGGGTGCTCGGTCAGGATGAGCCAGCGTACGCCCTCGGTGTAGGGCGGCGTCGTCAAGGATCCCAGGTACGTATAGAAGTGCGTCTCTTTGGGAAACAGACGCATCGCGTTCAGGTGTCGATCGAGGTCGATCCGACCGACATCGCGGGGCGCGTCTCGCAAGATCCGTTCGACGAAGGAACTCGGCGGACCGACGTCGAAGAGAATCCCGAGCACGAGCAGACCGCCTTCTTCGCTCCGATGCACGAGATGGAGCTCCACCGGGAACCGCTCGTGCACCACGAGATGTTCCGAGGGCGTATGGAAATGCATCTGCTCCAGCGCATAACTCGCTCCGTCGAACGCGATCGCGCTCCCCGGGTCGTACTCGACCTCGATCGTGTGTTCGCGATGAATCAAATGCTCCGCGGAGTCGACGTAGTGGATCTCGATGCGATGCCCGTCGTCGTCTCCGTCGGGCGGCTCGGCCGGCAGGTCGATCGGCGACTGCGTGTGCGGCTCGCGACCGCCACCCGCAGCGCCTGCCGTCTCGTCAGCACCGGCGATGACCTCGGGAGTAACGAGCGCAGGACCGACCAGCACGATCAGCGCAATCAGCACGCCGCGCCAACCGGATACCCGTTCGAGAAACGGTAGGAGTTCCAGCGACATGACCTTTTTGTAGCGGGCCGCGCCGCAGCGCGCGAGCACCTCGAAGTGCAGGCGCCTGCGAAGCCGACCCGGCGACTACCCAAGGCCCGCTACGACGCATCGATCCAGATCGGCGATGACCAGACCCGCTCTCGAATCGTCGCGGGGACGCGCGGATCGGGTTCCCACCCAAGACGCAGGGCATCGTAGGTCGACCAGCGACACGTCGGGTTCTGAAGAACGCGAACGTAATAGAAGGCACCCTCCGCGGGGTCGAAGTCGGGGTCCTGCCAAGCCGTCGACAGCTGCATTTCGCCGGTATCTCCCGTCGGCTTGCAGCTCGAGAGGTCGACGGATGCGCCATTGTCGGGGCAGCGCAATGTGGTCGGATCAACCTCGAGCCCATCCGCGCAGGCGATGTCGCGAACCTTCTCGTGGGTCGCGCCTTCTTCGTCGATCCAACCCTTGATGATCTGGACACGCTGAAGCGGGGCGCTCATCCAGTCGCCCTGCGCCGCAACGTAGAAGGTGGGGCTCGCGGCGTCGCTCGTGCTCGGACGCAATACGCCACCCATCGGAACTCCGCCTGCGGTCGCCACTGCGATCGGGTCACGCTCGGCGTCGATGCTCTCGTCGAAGTCCCAGCCCGCGAAGAAGCGCAGCGTGATGCGCGGCCCGGACGTCGCATACACCTCGCGGCGCTTCATTCCGGCGAAGATCGCGTCGCGCGTGTTCTCTTCGGCCCAGACTGCGGCCAACCCGCCGGAGGTGTGGTGCTTGAGCATGGATTCAATGGGCTTGTCGCCAGGGCTCGCATCGCGAAGATCTCGCAGACGCCGAACAGCGGGCGACCTGATCAGGCCGAGCTTGTCTACGAAATCCCATTCTTCGACGTCGCCCGGATTTCCGTTGTGGCTATCCGTCGAACCGATCATGCCGAAAGCGAGGGGGTTGAAGCCGAGCTCCCGATCGAGTTCGAGCCCGATCTTGAGCCCTTGCCTGGCAAAGCCGGTTTCGAATGCGCAGCCGGTCTCCTCACCCTGCTCACACGGCAGAAGCACCTGACTGAACGCACACTCCTCGTCGGTGGCGCCGACACCCAGCGCACACTCGGATGCGCCTTTGATCTGATACATCTCGGCCAGGGGTTCGCGACGCTTGCGCAGCCGCCATCCCTCGTCGTCGTAGCTTCCCCCGTCCCAGGTGTATCGACTGTAGAAGAGGCCCCATCCCTTGTTCATGTTGTGGGGGATCGTGAGAAAGTCGCAGTCGCCCGTGCACGTCGCCTCCAGGCCGCGCCAGAGGTCGATGGCATTGGCCACGTCCATGGATGAGATGGCGTGCTCGGGCAGGTCGGCGCCATTGAAGAGCACGTTGCGATGGTGTTTGCCCCTCTCCGGGAGAACGGGTGAGAACTCATAGGCGGCGAAGGTCGTCAGGACGCCGGGTTCGTTGTGTGTATCGGCCAGGGCGACGTAGCGTGCCCAGTCACTTCGGGCGTCTAGCTCGCAGCGCTCGACCCCGCCTTCGCCCCGGGAGCAGATCGGCAGGGCGCTGCGAGAGCTGGGCTGGCGTGTCTTCGGGCGATACACACCTGCCGGCACGCTGGGGTCAGGCTCGGCTTCCTGAGCGCGCATGTTTGCGAGTCCGCGGATCAGCTGGAAGGTGGCGACGTTCGGCGTTTCCATCACCGAGCAGTTCAGGGACTCGAACCACGTGAGGTCCGCGTCTCCGCATCGCGTTCGGCTCCCGAAGAACTCGGCATGGTCCGTGATGGCGACGAAGTCGAGGGGGCGCGAGAGCTGCATCTTCTCCCCACCATCGCTGCGAAGCGCCTCACCCTTCGCGAAGCGATAGGCATCCTCGATCGTGAGGGTCACTCCGAAGAGCTTCGCGTCGAAACTCTCGTGCGTATGCACATGGGTATCCCCCCAATAGACGTTCTTGAGGGGATTCATCTTTTGAATGACCAGCGGCTCGGGCGGCGGGGCATCGACCCTCGAATCGTCTTGGAGCGCGTAGTCGGCAGGCGCGGTCTCGCGCCCGAACGCGCGATCGGCATACCGGAAGTCGCGGCCGATCGTGAACCATCCGATAGCGGCGGCGAGGACGAGCAGGCCCAGGAATCCAAACAGAATCTTCTTCAGCATTCCTTACTCCCCGAGATCGCTACGAGGGTCGCTCAGATCGATCAATGTGACAGTGCCGACTCGGAGAATCCCCGGCGAGGTGGCGCCCTACCCTCCACACCGGCCGATTGGCACAGCTCGACCTTCTCGACGGTGATCGCCGCCAGTCAGCTTCCCACGTCCGCGCGCGCCGAGCCGGCAAGGCCCAGGACCTCGTAGACCGGACGCCCGAGGTCGTCCTCCGCATGGGTCGCGCCGTCGATGGGGCGCAGCGTGAAAGCCGCGGGATCCCGCATGCCGTCGCGCGTCGACTCCGTGATCAGCAACCGCTGGGGACGACCGTGGGAAAGCGCCTCGATGCGGGGGGCCGCGTCAATGGCGTGACCGATCACGCTACTCGTCAGATGCTCCTCGCCTCCGACCGTGCCAACCAGCAGTGGACCCGTCGTGATGGCGATGCCGACCTCGATCGGACGGCGCTGCGGGATCGAAGTCTCGGCCTCTCGATTGAACACGTCGACGATCTCGAAGATCTCGAGCGCGGCCTCGACCGCCCTCTCGGGCCGGGCCGGGAAGAGTGCGATGAGCGCATGACCAACACAGTGGCTCACGAATCCCTCGTGGCGATCGATCGCGGGCTCGCAGCGCCTGACGAGCGCGTTGAAAGTGCTGAAATCGGCTTCGATCCGGGCGGCGTCGGACTCGTCTGTTAGGCCGTGCACCGCACAGTACAGAACGCTCATCGGCGTTCTCGCGTGATCGCCGGCGGCGACCTCGCGAATCGAGTGCTTCCCGAGCAGCCGAAGCAGATCGAAGGGGACGAAGCGGACGACGGCGGCCTCTGTCTCCTCGAGCTCGAAGTTCGCATCGTGGAGATCTTTCGAGAGAGTCTCGATCCGCGCGAAAGACCGACTGAAACTCTGCATGAGATCGTTCGCTTCGATGAGGATCCAATTCACGACGAAATAGGGCGAGAGTTCGCTCCACAGTCCGAACTCGGTATCGAGCGTGCGGATCACGTCGTGGATCATGGCGACGAGGTACAGACTCGCACCGATCAGCGTCCCCCCGACGTTCGGGACGCGCCGAAGCCAGGCGCGCCCGTACTCGAGCACGACCAGCACCAGCACCGTCGCGGGAATGAAGATGTAGAAGACGACCGTCTCGACCACGTGCGAGAACGGCGCCAGGAGCGAGATCAAGATCAGTGCGATCGCGACGAGCTGAATGCCGCGCATCGTCCGGGGGGGCATCACGTTCGGGACCTTCGCGAGCACGTAGCCTGCGCCGGCAAAGAGCACGATCGAGGCCCCGACGTACTCGAGGCGGATCATCCACTCGAAGGAGGCCCACGGCAGCAGGAGCTGGCCGAGATCCGAGATGCTCGCCGGCACGGCCCGCAGACCGAGCGCGAGGGCACCGAGCCCGAAATAGCCCCGCGCGCGGTCGGTCGGCCGCAGGGCGAACTGGACGAGATAGGCGATACCCACCAGCGCGCCGACGCCGAAGAGCAGCGCCTCGCGGAGCACCGCCCGCCCCGTCGCCGATTGGATCGCGTCCGGCGGGCCGATCACCCAGATCCGACGTAATCCTCCGCCGCGGAACACGAAGTTCGCGACCTGGACCTGAACGACGTGCTCACCGCCCCCTTCGAATTCGTAGAGACGGTTTCGGCGCGGCTCGGCCGAGGTCGTCTCGGCCGTTGGTCCGACCCGGCCGGTGCCCTCCTGCTGCTTCCCGTCGATCCAGACACGGGAGGCGGTATGCGGCGCGCCCGCGCGAATCGCCATCGGTGCCGCCACGGCGGGTAACGTGATGCGCAGCCGGTACGTCGCCAGGCCCCGACCTCCGAAAGGACCGTCCGCCGTCCCCTCCGACCAGAGGCCGGGAACGGTCTCGATCTCCCAACCGCGGCCAGGACAATCCGTCGTCTCGGGTCCGAGCAGATGTCCCCAGCAGATCGACCAATCGCCGTCGAGGTGGACGATCCCCGATTCCTCGAAATCCCACTCGGAGAGGTCGATCCGGCCGCCCTCGACTCTCGGCTCCAGGAAGGGCGTGGAACAGCCCGCGACGAGAGCGAGAACGACGAGCACGAATCCTACGCCGGCGCGGCGTCGCGGCGGGCGCACGCTCGTGAGCAGCGCGGAACGTCTGTGCAGTGGGCTTTTCACGTCAGCGAAGTCTAGCTGGCCCCGAGCACATTTCTCGGTAGGCCAATTCGGAACTCGCGGGCGCGGGGGCCTCACAGGAAGATCCGAATAGCGTCGAAATCGGCTACCCATGCCTCCCAACCAACGTACCCAGAGCGAGCACACCCATGATCAAGCTATACGGCGCCAACGCCTCCCCCTTCGTCCGAAAGGTCATGGCCGTCCTGACCATCAAGCAGCTGCCCTACGAGCACACCCCCTCCATGCCCTTCTCGGGTGATGAGGAGCTCGCCCGGGTCAGCCCCCTCAGCAAGATTCCGGCGCTCGTCGACGGCGATCTCAACATCGCCGACTCGAAGGTCATCTGCCGCTACCTCGAAAGCGCCTATCCGGACGTGCCGGTCTACCCCACTGACCTGAAGCAGCGTGCTCGCGCCGACTGGCTCGAGGAATACGGCGGAACCGTACTCGCCGAGTCCGCTGCCGGAATCTTCTTCCATCGCTTCATGCGCCCCAACGTGCTCAAGCAGCCGGTCGACGAAGCCGCCGTGGACAAGATCATCAACAAGAACCTGCCTCCCATGCTGGACTACCTCGAGGACCAGGCACCGGCAGCGGGATTCATCTTCGGCGACCTCACCGTGGCCGACCTGGCCCTCGCCTCTCCCTTCGTGAACGCCGGCTATGCGCAGTACACGATCGACGCTGCGAAGTGGCCCAAGTTCTCCGGACTGGTGGAACGGGTCAAGGCGCACAGTGCCATGGCGCCACTGCTGAAAGTGGAAGCGGCTGCATTCGGAGGCTGATCGCCGCCGACGAGATCCCTCGTTCGTTCGGGAGCCCAGACGATGAGCGGCGAATCACTTCGCGAGCGCATTCAGAGCGCGATCAGTCTGTTTCGTGCGGTGGCTCCGACCGCTTCGAAAGCCGTTCTTCGAGGCCAGGTCTTCCGCCCGAGCTGTCGCCTCCTGCCCGCGGACCCGAATGTCGAGATGCAGGTCGACGTCGAGATACCGGTCGAAGCTGGCTTCTCCTTGACCGCATGCATCTTCCGACCGAAGGACGCACTGGCCGCGGGAACTCGATTGCCGGTCGTGATGTGCGCCCATCCCTATGACAACCGCATCATGCCCGCTCTGGGTCGGACGCCCTTCGGCGGCCCTCCCCAGCAATATCGCGTGATTCCGCAGGCTGGAAAGCCCGAGTTCTCGGAGCTCACCAGTTGGGAGGCGCCCGACCCGAACTACTGGACGCGCCACGGTTACGCGGTCGTCAACTTGAACCTGCCGGGTTGCGGGAGCAGCGGTGGACCGCCGGCTCTCCTCGATGTCGAGTTTCAGGCCAGGTGTTTCTACGAGGCCATCGAATGGATCGCAGCACAAGATTGGTGCACGGGCGCGATCGGCCTCAACGGCGTGAGCTTCCTCGCGATCTCTCAGTATCACGTCGCGGCCTGCCAACATTATGGCGGGCCGCCGCCCGCGCTGAAGGCGATCTCACCCTGGGAGGGCATCTCGAACATTTATCGCGAGCTTCTCTATTGTGGCGGAATTCTGGAGACCGGGTTTCCGGACTTCTGGTGGGAGACCGAGGTAAAACCCGTGATCGACGTCGATGCCTTTCGGGCCGCAGGCCAGCGGACGATTGGCGAGTCGTTGGCTGAGCATCCCTTCTACGACGAGTTCTGGCGAAGCAATGCCCCGAAGCTCGACGAGATCGACGTCCCCATGCTGGCCTGCGCGTCCTTCTCCGACCACGGATTGCACACAGACGGCACGCTCCAGGCATTCATGCGAGCGAAGACCGAGGACAAATGGCTCTATACGCATCGCACGGGAAAATGGGACGCCTACTACTCGCCGGACGTCATGGATCTGACGCGGCGATTCTTCGATTGCTTCGTCAAGGGAGAATCCGACAACGGATTTCGCGACACGCCGCGTGTGCGCCTCGAGGTCCGATCGGACCGCGAAACCGTGCATGCGATTCACGCCGAGAGCACCTGGCCGCCGGAAGGAACGACCGATCTCGAGCTCTTCATTCGACCGGGCACGGACGACTTCTCGACGGAAGCGCTCGAAGCCGAAACCTCCGCGAGCTACGGCGCGACCTCCAAAGGGCTGTCGTTCACGCACACCTTCTCCGAAGCGACCGAGCTGACGGGCTACATGAAGGCGCAGCTATGGATGGCGGTGAATGCGGGCCCGGCCTCGGAAGAATCGCCCGATGACCTGCTGGTGTTCCTGGCGTTGGACAAGCTCGACCGGAAAGGCCGTCGGGTTCCCTTCTATGGATGCGTCGGCAATCGCGACGATGCAGTGACACGAGGCTATCTCGCGGCTTCGCGACGCACCCTCGACCCAGAAGCGTCGACCGACATGCGTCCCGTCCCCGCGCATCAGGCGGATGACCCCGTCGTCCCGGGTGAATGCATGCGTCTCGAAATCCCTCTGCTGCCGACCAGCGTCTACATAGAGGCCGGAGAATCCGTCCGGCTGCACATCGCACCGCAGGAAATCCTGCGCATGCCTCCATTTCGCAAAGACGATTCGCCAAGCCGCGGGCGAATCACTCTTTATGGAGGCGGAACGCGTGACTCGTTTCTTCGGATGCCGGCGAAGAGGCGATAGCCGATGGAAGGAGGTCACGAATGAAGGCGATCGCCGAGGATCCGAAGGTCGACGCGATCGTCAGGCGGCGAACGCTTCGGCGCACGCCGGTCGCGCCATCAATCGCTCCGCGTAGGCCTTCAGGTTCGGCATTTCGTCCGCCACGACTCCCAATCGATTCGCCATGATGCAGGAGTGGCCGAGCATGCAATCGGCCGCCGAGAATTCGCCGATGAGATAGTCCTTGCCTTCGAGGGCTTCCTCGACCGGCGCGAGCGCCTTGGCGAGCAGCCGTTGGGCCTGCTCGAGCACCGTTTGGTCGCGTCGGTCCGGCGGCAACAGGATCGTATGCACGACGATCGTGTTGATGGGCGGCATGACCATGCCTTCGCAGTAGTGGAACCATTGAAGGTAGGCCGGGAACTCGGGGCTCTCGACGGCAGGCTTGAGTTTCCCGGGTGCGTGCCGCGCCAGGATGTACTCGACGATGGCGCCGGATTCGTAGATCTGAACATCGCCGTCTTCGAGCACAGGTACCCGGCCGAGCGGATGGCGCGCTCGATGTTCGTCCGACTTCAGGTCCTTCGGGTGGAAGTCCATTCGGTTCAGCTCGAAGGGCAGGTCCAACTCCTTCAGCAGCCAGTAGATCCGGCTGGCGCGGGAGTTGGGCGCGAAATGAAGTTTCAACATGGGTCAAGCTCCTTTGGCGCACTTCGTGGCGAAGAGCGCGGGCGTCTCGGGGTGGTTTCAGCGCCCCTTGTCAGGGGGAATGCATCCAGGTATTGTGAGTTGCATCAAGCAACTTGTAATTCGGGATGACGCAGAACGCAAGGGTCTGGATCGAGCTTCCAGGTTCCTGCCGACACTTCACGGGATCGGAGACGCCAGGATGTCCAGGAAGCGTTTCGATGGGATGAATTGCGGGGTCGCCCAGGCGCTCGATCAATTGGGCGATTGGTGGACGCTGCTCATCGTGCGCGATGCCCTGCTCGGCGCGACCCGCTTTCAGCATTTCGAATCGAATCTCGGCATTGCGAAGAACGTCCTCGCCGACCGACTCTCGAAACTCGTTCGCGACGGCGTGATGACCAAGGCGCGTCTCGACGAGCCGGGCCAGCGCTATGCATACGAACTCACGCGCAAGGGACGGGACCTCTGGATTCCCATTACAGCGCTGCGACTCTGGGGCGACAAATGGATCTTCGGCGAGGCGAGCGTGCCCGCGAAGTTCCGCGAGCGCAGCACGGGTCGCGAAGTCGCGCGCCTCGTCGCCGTCGACGCGGACGGCAACGCACTCGACGCGAGCGATCTGGAGGTCGCGCCCGGTCCGGGCTGGCCGAACCGAGAGCGATTTCCCGACGATGCGCCCTGGGTCAGCCCGCGATTGACGCCTGCGAACCGCCGCGCCCGGAGGGCCCAGCCCTAGGCCCGAGGCGATCGAACGATTCTCGCGGAGGCGCCGGGCCTCCGCGCCCCCCACCCCGTGCCGCGAGCGGTACTGGACCCAAACAAGGAGAACGAAGATGAAGACAGCGATCACCGAGATGTTCGGCATCGAGCACCCGATCATCCAGGGCGGCATGCACTACGTCGGCTTCGCGGAGATGGCCGCGGCCGTCTCCAACGCGGGCGGACTCGGCATCATTACCGGCCTCACCCAGCAATCCGCCGACGACCTTGCGAACGAGATCGCGCGCTGCAAGGACATGACCGACAAGCCCTTCGGTGTGAACCTGACTTTCCTGCCGGCGCTCACGCCGCCCGACTACCCGGCCTACGCGAAGGCGATCGTCGAAGGCGGCGTCAAGGTCGTCGAGACGGCCGGCCGCAATCCCGAGGCGGTGCTGCCGATCCTGAAGGACGCGGGCATCAAGATCATCCACAAGTGCACGTCCGTTCGACACGCACTCAAGGCCCAGAACATCGGCTGCGACGCTGCTTCCGTCGACGGCTTCGAATGCGGAGGCCATCCGGGCGAGGATGACATCCCGAACATGATCCTGTTGCCGCGCGCGGCCGACGAGCTCGAGATTCCGTTCGTGGCGTCGGGCGGCATGGCCGATGCGCGCTCGCTCGTCGCCTCGCTAGCCATGGGCGCACAGGGGATGAACATGGGTACACGCTTCATCGCGACGAAAGAGGCACCCGTTCACGAGAACGTGAAGAAGGCAATCGTCGCGGCCTCGGAACTCGACACCCGCCTGATCATGCGCGGACTGCGCAACACCGAGCGTGTCCTCACGAACGACGCGGTCGAGCGTTTGATCGAGAAGGAACGCGAACTCGGCGACAAACTCGAATTCAAGGACATCCTGCCCGAGGTGGCGGGCGTCTATCCGCGAATCATGAGCGAGGGCGACATGGATGCCGGCGCGTGGTCGTGCGGCATGGTCGCCGGACTGATCTACGACATCCCGACCTGTCAGGAACTGATCGACCGCATCATGTCTGAGGCGGAGCAGATCATCAACGAGCGGCTCGCCGGCTTCTTGAAGGACTGAATCCGGCCACGCTCGTCGCATGGCCGGTGGAGGGGGCTCCGCGGCCGGTAAGATCTGGGTTGCGCCATGCGCGGGGCTCGAGAAAAACGGAAGGAGGCGGTGATGCCGCAAGTCAGCGAGACGATTCCCGAAGCGCTGAAGCCGCGCGTCGATGCGGCACTCGCGTGGTTCAACGCGTCCGCTGAGGCGGCCGAAGACGAGTTCAAGGTGACGGGCATCCTCGATGCAGACGAGGCGCTAGGCGGGTCGGACGAGCTACGACTCATTCTGTGCGGCGGGGATCGTTGCGAGCAACGCTCGTTTCGGGTCAGCGGCACGGTCGATCCGTGGAAAGTCGAGTTCACCGATTCTGCCCTGGCAGCGCAGGGCGAGAAGCCGCAGGCGGAGCTCGACCCGCCGCCGGGGCCCCGCCTTCGTTGGCTCGATGAAAAACTCTCGCAGCACGCCTTCGTCGTCCTGCTCTTCTACCGAGGCTTCTGGTGACCTCCCTGTCGCTCCGAGTTGCGGAGCTACATGTACGAAGGCGTCGTCGAGAGGATCCGCGCCGCGGGTGGCGAGGTCTATGCCATCACCAGCGAGCCGCAGCATCTGGCCGATCAGGCCCACGAACACTGGGAGCTCGACTTCGAGAACGTCGGTGACCCCCATCAGGAGATCTCGAAAACCTGCAGCGAGCGCGGTTGGCTGACCCTCTATGCGAACAAGGGCGACCTCGAGTTCCTGCAACGCGGGGCGGACTGGGAGGTCGAGCATCCGAAGGGCTACTTCCAGCCGGGCGTGCTGGCCCTGACGAACGCAGGCCGCGTTCTCTACCGCTGGCGCTCGGTGCCGTCGGCCGAGAACCTGAACGGCACGCTCGCGCGACCCACGCCCCGGCACGCGTGGGGTGCCATCGAGAGATCGCTCGCGGCCGGTGACGCCGCCGCAGATGCCGCACACGACGACGACCCCGAGATCGACCAGGCGCCCCCGCCGCGAATTCTCTTCGTCGCTGCATTGATCGCGAATGGCTGGTTCGTAGGCGTGAAGGCGTTCGCGTACTCGCCCGGGGTGGGATCGGTTCCCTCGCGCTTCGCCAGAGCCGCTTCGCGCTGGCTGCTCTTCCTGGCGTTCTGGGCTGCCGCACTGGCCTTCTTGCCGACCGTGCTCGTCGGGCTGGCCTTTGCCGGCTGGGTCGCATGGATCACGCGGGACATCCGGCGCGTCCTCGGTGGCCTGGATGTGCAGGAGGAACTCGTCGCGGATCGGTGAGGCTTGGGGTCGCACGGCCCACATCCAGACTCGAACGGCTGAATCTTGGCAGACTGTGCGGACCAGTCAGCAAACTCTAGTTGCCATCAAAACTGCCGAATTTCAGGAAGTTGTTGACGAGCGTGAAGACTTCGTCTTTCTGCATGATGAACGCATGACTCGAGCCCACGACCCTGAAGTCCCGCATGCCATCTAGACGCGTGTCGCTAACTGATACGCGACCGTCGTCCGGATTTTCGAGTACGGCCGACGTGACCGGATCGATCGTTCGGTCGCCTGCGACAACCGCGAATTCGAAATCCGGCGTGCCGAGCCGAAGTGGCACGCTCTTCTCACCCTTGCCGAGCTGATTACCGACCGGCCCATTGAGCCACTCATACCCAGGCAGGTCCCGCAACGCATCAGCTGCATTGCTGCCCTGGTTTGGTGGCGCAAGCATGACGACCCGACCCATGAGATCGAGATCGTTGTCTGCAAAGTAGTATCGGACCAGGATTCCCCCGAGAGAATGCGTCACGAAATGCACCGCATTCAATTCACCTTTGCTTTCGCACTCCCTGATACCGGTGCCGACGGCCATCGGCGCCAGAAACTCGATCGGATGATCCCGCGACGCGTAGTCGACATTCGCGACATGGAAGCCGCGCTCTTCCAGCGCCCGCGCCATCGGCTCCATCGATCGCGACGATCTAGCGAGACCATGCAGCAAGACCACGCACTCTCCGTTGGGCAGCGTGGCGGCACGCCCGCCATCGCCGCACGCGCCAAGTACAAGCGCTGTAGCCGCGACAACTAGTCGAAGTATTCGGTTCATGAATTGAGTCTCGTCGCAACAAGGAAAAGGCCATGCGGAAGCTCCGCATGGCCTTTTCGACAGTTTGGTGCGTGCTTATTCGCCGCGCACCTGAATCGATTCGTCGTTCACCTCGTAGGTATTGAGTTCCAGATCCTCGCTAGGACCTCTCGCCGTGTTGGGAAGAATCTCGAAGCCCAGATCGAAATTCACGAGCGTCGCCCCCAGCTTCTGCAGGAGGCCGACGTCGCCTTCGGTCTTCGCAATACCCTGCTTGACCGAGTCAGCAAAACTGATCTGGCCAATCATGATGTTCTCGAGATCGGAACGATCGATCGTGATGCTCAGGTCAGGCTTCTCGTTCAGGAAGCCCTCGATGTTGGTGAATGTCGCATTCGACAGTTCGATCGCGAATTTCTCGCCGTTGTCCGGCGTAATCAAATTCATGCTGAAACTAAGACCCTCTGCCTTTTTGCTGTCCATGCGGACACCGATGAAGTTGAGGAACAGTTCCGTGGACATCGCCCCGATCATGTCCGGTCCAAGCGAATTCGCCGAGTTGCCTTGCGGAATGCCATTACGCAGTTCGTACGCGCCCGCCAGAAAGCTGTTCCGCAGACCCGGATTCTCCTGCTGGTAACCGATCTGCTCCCAAACGTCAGCCAGCAACTCACGGGCCTTCGTGTTGTCGTGTTCTGCGAAGACCAACTGGGTCAGGATTTCCTGAGCGTGGCGGTACTTGCCCTCTTTGAACAGCTTCTTGCCGCGTTTGATGATCTTTTTCGAACCGCCCATCATGTCGACATAGAGCGGCGCCGAATCTTCGGGTGAAAGCGGAATCAGTGTGGTCGGGTTGGCGTCCCAGAAACCCAGGTACCGCATCCAGACTCCGCGACTGTTGTGTTCCATCGATCCGTGGTAGCCACGCGTGAACCATTCCTGCTGCAGGGTCTTGGGCTGCTCGTAGACATTGTGAATCTGATTGATCGTGACGCCCTGGTTGGCCAGGTGCAGAACCTGGTTGTTCAGGTGAGCATATTGATCACGCTGACCGCGCAGCACTTCCTGAATACGCTCATTACCCCAGCGCGGCCAGCTGTGGGATGCAAACATGACGTCGGCTTCCTGTCCGAACAGAAACATCGCGCGGCTGATGTACTTCGACCAGGCCAGCGCGTCTCGTACCTGGGCGCCACGCAGCGTGTAGATGTTGTGGATCACATTGGACACGTTCTCCGCCATCCACAGCGCTTTCATGTCGGGTAGATAGGTGTTCATCTCCGACGGAGCCTCGGTGCGCGGCGTGTTCTGGAAGATCATCCGGATGCCGTCGACCTTGAATTCCTCGATGTCATCCTCGACAACGCGCGTCGCCGGCAGCAGACCCATTCTGCCTGCCGAGACGTTCTGGGCCAGACCCTGACCGGCATGGCCGTAAGGGCTGGCCGGCAGCAGGACGCCGTACTGGTAGAACAAGCGACGATTCATGGCGTTGCCTGCATAGACGTTTTCGGAAATCGTGTGCTGTTCGAAGTCACGCGGCACGATGATCTCGGTCTTGCCGGCCGCCAGACGCTCGCGATCGACAACGCCAAGTACACCGCCAAAGTGGTCGCCATGTGAATGCGAGATGATCACGGCCGTGACGGGCAGATTTTCGACCTTCTCGTTGAGCAGCCGCAGAGCGGCGCGTGCCGGTTCGAGCGACGTCAGCGGGTCGAAGACGATCCAGCCTTCCTTGCCCCGCACGAACGTCAGGTTGGCGAGGTCCATGCCGCGAATCTGGTAGATACCCGGAATGATCTCGAAGAGACCGGTCTTCTGATTCAGCTCCGACTGACGCTGTAGTGACGGGTGGATGCTGTCGAAGTCGCGTCCCTTAGTGAGCCACTCGTAGCGCTCGACGTCCCAGGCCGTGCCGCCTGCATCTGCCGGAACGACCATCTGGTCGAGCGGCGCGATGAAACCCTTGGTGGCTTCGTCGTAGTCGCGAGTGTCATCGAAAGGAAAGCTCTCGCGTGCTTTGCGGATGACCTTCAGAGTGTGCTCGGAGGGCGGCTTGCCTTTCGGATCGAAGTGCTTGTCGGGCGACTCGGCGCGCGGCAATGTGCTGCTGCCTGCACCTGCTGCGAACGCGCTGCTGGCAGTCAATGCTGTGCCGAACAGCATGAGAAATGCTAGAAACAACAGTACGATCCTGATGTGGCTCATGAGGTCTTCTCTCCTTGGACTAACGACTATTTCATCACGAATTTTGATCGTCGAGCGCGCTCGCATTCCGTGCTCCGATCTTCGTGAACCGTACAGACGGTACCAGACACTGTGAAAGATCGGTGTCGCGCGAACGGTGCATGCGACGAGTTCCAAGGCAATGCTAAGATACTGGCCGCACTCCAGAATATCGTGAGGCCAAGCGCCACAGCTCGTTCGCCAGGGGTATGGAACATCGATGGGCCTAAAGCGCCGGATCGCGATCGTGATGATATTGCTACTGGTCTTCGTGACCGGTATCGGGGCCTGGGCCTACCACACGATCTATCGAACGTCTGATTTTTCGCTCCGCCATGCGGAGGCCTTCCGATTCCGGCGGATGACCGTCGGCCGGGTCACCGATCCGGGCACGTATCGGTACTTCTATGCGACCAACCGCCAGCGCGAGCACGAGGACGGCCCCGTCGAGGCACGATTCGGGAGCGATCGGGGAGACTCGCTCGAACTCGGGTCCTTCGACGCCAAGATGGAGCCCAGCCTGGGACTCGGCATGCTCATCAATCCCAGCGAATGGTTCCGAGACGAAGAGATCGTGCTGCAGCGGACCGAAACGCTCGAGGAGTCAGACTTCGTCGATCAAGTCTCTCGACTCGTCGAGGAATCCCCGCATCGATCGCTGCTCGTTCTCGTACACGGCTACCGGGATGCATTCCCTTCCGCGCTCAGGAAGACCGCCTTCTTCGGTCACGTCCTCGACCTGAACACGCCCATCGTGGTCTTCGATTGGCCCGGAAATCAAGGAAGCTCACTCTCCGGTTATCGGCGCGCACGGGCGGTCGCAGAAGCCTCCGGAGCGGATCTAGCACGAACCCTGGACATGATTGTCGAGCGGGTAGCGCCTGAGAAGCTATGGCTGGTCGCGAATAGCATGGGCGGTCAGGTCGTCGTCGACGCGCTCGAGATACTCGATCAAGATCCTCGATTCTCTGATTCGGAGGCCGAAATTGCAGAAATCGTCCTGACTGCACCGGACGTCGACCACGAAGAGTTCGATCAGCAGTTCAAGAAAGAGGTCGACGACCTCGCCGAAAACCTCACGGTGTACGTGTCGTCGAATGATCGCGCGCTCGTGCTCAGCCGCCTCGTCAATCGCGGCAGCCGTCGCGGCGAGAGCACGCTCACGCCCGACCAACTCGAGGAAGCGATTCAAATTGCCAAGCTCACGGACCCGGACAGCGAATGGATCACGCTCGTAGACGTAACACCGGTGAATCGCACTCGAAACTTCCACAATTTCAGTCTCGAGACTCCAGAATTCTTCAATGACCTCTACCTCCGATTGACCAGCGAAACGCCGCCACGCACCCGACTCCTCTACCGAGCCCGCACCGCCGACGGCTCGGTCTACTACGTCCTGACACGTGGCCGCTGAGAGCAGGAAATAGATGGCAGGTCCCGGTCTAGCGAAGCGCGGACCCAATCGAGGAAGGCAGTTCGTCCGCGGTCTCTGCGCGGCCGTCCTCTGCACGCTCGTCTCCAGTCTGCAGGGCTGCGCCGGCCCGCCACTACAGCCGTGGCATACGGAGCGTCTGACGCTCGAGTTCACTGCCGGCCAGGCGGACGAGATTCAGACCTTCGAGGACTACCAGCGACTCGAAGATCGACTCTTCGAGCAGCTCGATGAAGAAGTCTACGCTCACGTCGAGACGGGACCGCAGTATGCGCTCTCGCGCTACAGCGCCGGAAGCTCCGCCGACCTTCGAATGCGGGATCCGGATTGGAACAGAAGCTTCGAGCTGCCCGTCGATGATGCGACTGGCGGTGTCCTGCTTCTGCACGGGATGACCGACTCTCCCTACACGCTTCGCGCGCTCGCCCACAGCTTGAATGGGCGCGGCTACTCCGTGGTCGGACTGCGTCTACCGGGGCACGGCACGGCGCCTTCCGGTCTCAAGTATGTCCAGTGGGAAGATATGACTGCGGCGGTCCGGCTCTCCGCGAAGCACCTGGGCGCGATCGTCCCCGGGAAGCCGATCCACATCGTCGGCTACTCGACGGGCGCACCGCTCGCAGTCCAGTACTCGCTCGATGCGCTCGAGGAACATGAGCGGGGACTGGACGACACCGATTCAACGCTCTCCGCGCCGGTACCCGCCAGCATGGTGCTGATCTCTCCCGCGATTGGAATCCACCGCGCAGCCGCACTCGCAGGCTTCAAGGCCGCGCTCGGTCGAGTGCCCGGATTCGGTGGACTGGCCTGGTTGCAGGTCATCCCCGAATTCGACCCCTACAAATACAACTCCTTCGCCACCAACGCGGGCGCCCAGGTCCACGACCTGACCGGCGTCGTACGTGACCGACTTAGAAGTCGTTCCGGGAGGCGGCCCGAGACTGTGCTTCCGCCCATACTCGTTCTGAAATCGACGGTCGACGCCACGGTTTCCAATGCCGCGGTCATCGATCGATTGTTCGACGTGCTGCAGCCGGATCGTCACGAGCTGGTTCTCTTCGACATCAATCGATCGTCGGCCAAGTCACATCTCATGATCTCCGACCCGGTCCCCTTCACGGACCGACTGATGGCGGCGAGCGATCTCCCGTTTTCGCTCACGATCGTGACGAACGAGAACGCGAATAGTCCTGCGGTCGTCGCCCTCTATAAGCCGCCACACTCGAGCGAAGTCACCCGCCGCGACGCGCTCGACCTCGAATGGCCACGCGACCTCATCTCATTGTCCCACCTGGCGCTCCCGATCCCTCTGGACGAGCCGCTCTACGGCCGCCGCCCTCCCAAGAACGAAGATGCGCTCTTTCTCGGAGAGATCGCCTTCCGCGGGGAAAGGGGACTGCTCGTGTTCCCGCCGGACTGGCTCCTGCGACTTCGATACAACCCGTTCTATTCGTATCTAGAAGCGCGTACGATCGATTGGATGGATCAAGCCAACTCGATCCATCGATCGGAAAAGCGATCGGACGATCGATAGGCCTCGCTCGCGCCATGCGCCGGCTACGCCGCCGCTTCACTCCAATCCGGATCGCAGAATCCTTCGCACCTCGCGCATCGTTGCGGGATGCGACTGGGTCGAATGTCCAGAGCGAACGATGAGTTCCGACGCTACGCCATCCAGGCGAGCGCTCTCGACGCTCACCACTCCGTCGTCGCCGGATTCGATGTCCTCTTGACCCTCCTGGACGGCGATCACCGAATGTGACGTCACCTGCGATGCGATCGGAAGTTCGACGAGCGTCGAGAGGAAGCGGTTGTCGCTGGCCATGTTGTCGAGGCTGCTCGGAAGATCGTCGAGACTGCGCAGTAGGATTCTGTCGTCGTCTTCGCCGACGAGGTCGGCGACAGAATCGACGACCTCCCCGGGCATGGCGACCAGGCCCGACGCGAAGCGACTGAACCAGCGGTCGGCAAGAAAGCTGCCTCGGTGGGGCGTGGCGATGAAGACGACCCGCTTCACGAAAGGCAGGCGCTCGAAAAAGAGCGAACGCTCCAACGTCTGCCGGGTCTCGGGTCGCAACGACAGCTCTTCGATCGGCGCGCTGCTGATCGTCGCCCAGAACGCATCGCCGCTCTCGACGACGCAGAGCTTCGTGAGCAGCCCTCCCTGGCTGTGCCCGACGACGATCATCTCTTTCAGATTCTCGTCGTCTCCCTCCGGATCGAGCTCGGCGACGAGATCGATGAGGGATTGTCTCAAGATGCCAGCGGAAAAGGGGACGGGGTTGCCCGTGTTGTACTGGAAGATCCAGAACTGATAGCGCGCGAGAATCTCGGGATCGGATTGCAGGTGGTTGACCATATCGGCCCACCTTGCTGGACTCGATGCTGTGCCATGCACGAACACAACTGGAATCCGATGTCGATCGTAGGGAGCCAACATCCGAAGCCCCCGATCCAGGTTCTCTCCGAAGTCGCCCGAGAAAAATCCGCTGCGTTCGAAGCCCCAGGGCCGCGCCTCCGTCAGGCCGAAGGCCAGGGCAGCCGTTGGCTCGTACTCGAGAGCGACGGATTGCTCGCCCACCGGGACGTGAGTGTCATCGTCGAGGGTGAAGAGTCGAAGTCGTCCCTCGACGACTTCCTCCACGAGGCGCGACATACCGCCATCGAACACAACGAGCGCAGTCGCAGCGACGCGCACGCCACTGCTGATATGGCCTTCTCCCGGGAGCCGCTGCTCCCGATCGGGCTTCTCTAGAGCGGCCGCCAAGGGCGCTCCCAGACCGGAACGGCGATAGCGATTGCGAAGTCCCACGACCTCGAGCTCGGCCACCGGGACGAACTCGATCATCCGATAGCCGCCCCACTCCCTCTCCGTATCGTCGGCCTCGAGGACGAGCTCGCCGAAAGAGAGGGGAACTGTTCGCGGAGTGAGATCGACGAAGCGGCCGTCATCCGTGATCAAGCCGCTCGTCAGGCCGCGATTGTAAAGATCGGCCGCGGTCCGAAAGCGCGGGTCGAGCGCAGACTCGACGTCTCCGCTCAGCAGAGTCGTCATGCACGCGAGTGAATAGAAAGCGGCTGATAGAAAGTGGGGGCGAGCTTCGACACGCCGAAGGTCCAGCCCTCTATCGAATTCGAGCTCCGCCAAAGCGAAGAGCAAGTCGGCCGATTCGGACCGACCGAGCGCCGCCTCACGCAGCGCTGCCAAAGCGGCATCGGGATTCTCTCGATGGAGCTCCAGGAGGTTCAGCCGATCCAGGACCTGAAGGGAAACGGCGCCGGGATTGCCAGTGGACAGGACATTGGCCGTCAGAGACTGATGGACGTCTCGGCCCGATACACGACGCACACCGACGGGCGGCGTAGAGCAAGCGAGATTCTGTGCCAAGCAAAGCAGGGCCAGAACAATCACGAAACGTCTCACGCCTGCGCCTCCTACAGCGCATGGAGGCTATCGTTTTCAAGGGATCGGTCCAAGCGCATCTCGGGGTAGGCCTACCCTGAGATGCGTTTCGAGCTGCGCTCCCCCTTCCATCGAGTGGAGCTCGGGCGCGGAAAGGATCGCTGTTGCGTTTCATCACCAGGCTCTTCCGATACCTCGCAACGGCTGTCCTCGGCTTCCTTGTGGGCGGCCTGTCCCTTTACATCCACTCGATTCGCAGCGGTCCGCCCCTCGAGGCCTGGCATAACGTCGAGCTCCAGGAAGAGTTCAGCCTCGACAGCGCCGACGAGATCGAGAGCTTCGAAGACTACCTCGCACTCGAAGATCGTCTCTTCGCCGAGCTCGACGCGAAGATCTACGCGAAGTCGGTGTCGAAGCCCGAGCTGGCTCTGGTCCGATACTCCGCGGGGAGTGATGCCGATCCGCGTGGCTTCGACGTTGATTGGAACCGAACCTTCGAGCTTCCGGTCGAAGCTCCCCGCGGCGGCGTCCTTCTGCTGCACGGAATGTCCGACTCACCCTATAGCTTGCGCGCGCTCGGCTCGAGTCTGCACGCGCGAGGTTATTGGGTGATCGGCCTGCGACTGCCCGGCCACGGCACCGTCCCCTCCGGACTCAAAACCGTGATCTGGGAAGACATGGCCACGGCCGTCTTCCTCGCGATGGATCGCCTCAGCACGGTCGCCGGCTCCGATTCGCTTCATGTCATCGGTTATTCGACGGGCGCTCCCCTCGCGCTTCACTACACACTCGAAAGCATGAAACGACCCGAGGTCCCCGAGCCGACGAGCCTCGTCTTGATCTCGCCTGCTGTCGGCATCAGCCCAGCAGCAGCCGGTGCCGGCTGGGTTCAGCTCCTCGCCTCGGTCCCCGGGCTTGGAAAGCTCGCATGGACGCAGATCCTGCCCGAGTTCGACCCTTTCAAGTACAACTCATTCGCACTGAACGCGGGCGAACAGGTCCATCGGCTCACACGCCGCGTTGCCCGCGAGATCGCGAGTCAGGCCGCCTCGGACGGGCTAGGCGATTTTCCGTCGACGCTCGTTTTCCTGTCCACGGTCGATGCCACCGTGACAGTGGAGGCCGTGATCGACAACCTCCTCGAGCCCCTCGGCACCGACGACCACGAGCTCGTTCTATTCGATATCAATCGCAATGGAGTCAAGTCGACGCTCCTGGTTCACGACCCGGGCCCTCTGACAATTTCCCTGATGAACGACACGACGCTGCCCTTCCACCTCACCATCGTTGGCAATGTGAGCGCCGAGAGTCGTCTCGTCGGCTATCGGCGAAAAGCGCCCTTCTCAGCATCGGTCACCGACACAGCGCTCGGAGTCGAGTGGCCGGTCGGAGTCATCTCGCTCTCGCACGTCGCGCTCACCTTTCCGACCGATGATCCCCTCTACGGTGTGCGCCCCGACGACTTCGACGAGGCGCTCCACCTTGGAGACATTTCCTTCCGCGGAGAAAGGGGGCTCTTGCAGATCCCCGACAGCTGGCTCCTGCGCATTCGCCACAATCCCTTCTACGAGTTTCTCGAACAACGCGCGCACGCTTGGATCGAGCGCGACGGCCGGGATACAAAGCATCTTCAAAGTGTGGCAGAGTGAGGCACCGCATGTCTTCCAATTCAGCGCAGCGACTATACGACCTCGGCATCGTCATTTTTCTTTTCCTCGCCATCAACGCTGCGAGCGTGGGCTGCCGCAGAAGCACGCCCCCACGCCTCTCTTTCGAAACGACCGAGGAAAGCCTGCGTGCTGGAAGGCAAGGCGAAGAGGCCGACGAAGCCCGTCTGGGCCTGCTCGGCGACGAGGCCCTCGATACCTACTTGAACTCAGTCGGCCAGCGCGTCTTCGAGGCGATTCGGACGCCGCGCGTCCGGTACGACTTCCGCGTCGTAGACGAAGCCCAGCCCAACGCGTTTGCTCTGCCGGATGGATCGGTGTTCGTCACGCGGGGGCTGCTCGTCCTGATGAACGACGAGGACGAGCTCGCCTGCCTGCTCGGTCATGAGATCGCGCACGTCGAGCAGCGTCACACGGCGCGCCATCAACCCTCGAGTAACCCGGTGAGCCCGCTTCTCGGCCCTTGGCGCCGCGCTGCCGAACGAGCGCCCTACACGCAGGTCATGGAAGAAGAGGCGGACTTTCTGGGCCAACAGTTCTGCGCCGCTGCGGGTCACGATCCGATGGGCATGTCGACGCTCTTGCGAAGCCTGCGCCAGGTCGAGCGAATCCAATTCGGTCTGTCGCGTCAGCCTTCATTCTTGGCCACTCATCCGGGACTCCAGAATCGCGCGACACTCAATGGGGCCCGCGCTCGAGAGATGACCTGGCGAAGGGACCCGCGGATCGGCGACCCACGAGCCGCACTGCTTCAGAGAACCGAAGGCATCAACGTCGGTCAGCGACCGCAATCAGGCGTCTTCGTCGATAACCGATTCCTCGACCCCGTTCTCGGCTACCAGATCACGTTCCCCAGAGGCTGGGTGCGATCCGCGAACAACCGCGTCGTCGGTGCGCGGTCGTCCGACACGGGCGCGGTCGTCTTCCTTGTCGCAGACCGATCCGCTGGCGATCCAAAGATGCGCGGTGAAGAGTGGCTCGCGCGACAAACCGGAGACGCGTTCCAAGTGGAGAGCACGCAGAGCCTCTTCGTGGGCCGAATGCCAGCCTGGCGCTTCGAGCTCACGACGGGTGGCCGAATCAACCGAACAACAGGCTCCGCGACCTTCGTCTCGCATGGGGAGCGAACCTTTAGACTGATCGCAGTCGCGCCGAGTCGTGCGGCACGGGCCGAGTTGCGCAGGGCGATGACGGCCATCCGGAGCTTCCGCCCCCTCGCCATCGAGAACCGGAGTCTCATTCGCGCCCGGCGCCTGCGCGTCGTGACAGCCGAGCCCGACGAATCCCTGGCCGATCTGGGCGCTCGAGCGGAAGATACATGGGTCCCGACGCGCCGGGCGGTCATGAACGGCCTGTTCAGCAACCACGTCTTCAGCGGCGGCGAACTCGCCAAGATCGCGCGCAGCGAACCCTACGAGTCGGTTGAAGAGCGATGACACGAATGCGTTCGCCGCACGCGCGACGGCCGGTCGTTTGATTCGATCTCGGCGCGATCGCTCAGGAACTCGGCGGAAAATCTCTCAGGACACGTTCGACGACATCGCGAATGAGTGACTCGCTCCGCGAAGGGCTCTGGGCAGGATCGATGCGGCGGCTGCCGGATGCCTCCCAGACGAGCTCCTTGTTCTCGCCCTCGAAGATCGCGACGACCAACGCGCCGACCGTGTAGGTGCGGACTCGAGTCTGCGTGGTCACCGTCGTCATACCTGGCGACGACCACGCCCCGCGACGACTGTGCCGATAGCCGCGCTGGGACCAACCCGTCGAAACTGTGCTGTAGGAACGCCGATCCTCCGTCACGACCTGGAAACCCAGCACGAGGTCGGCCTCCTCGGCCGACGCCACCATCTCGAACCCCTTGGCTGTGAGGTCGTCGATCAGCGCACGCCGAATCCGGCCATCGATCAGACCATTCATCGCCTGCGCGTTGTCATCCATGAAGGCGATCGTCTCGAACTGCGAGAACTCGACGGATTGGTCCCAGTCACTTCGTACCTGGACACTGCTGCAACCAGCGATCCAGAAAAGCGCGAAGAACGCTGCGATCAAGTATCTGCTGTTCATCTCGAGAGCCCTCGGGAGGCGGCAACCAGGGATTCGGTACGCCGAATCCCGAATAGTATCGCCATAGGGCTCGTCGTCCCAGCCGACTTCGTCGCCCTTGATCCGGTCCCGCGCTTCGCGCAATGCCCGATTTACAGCGGGTTCACGCGGAAGGCGCGGGCAGAGCAACTGCATCCGAAAGCACATCGCGCGCGTTCGTCGCGGACGGAAATTTGCGACTAGCTCCGTTTTCCGACCCAATGGCGCGGCGCGCCCGAGCGGCGGGCCTCAGCCGGGAGGTCGATCTCGAGATGATGACGCGCAGCCTCATATGCTTCTTGCGCCTTCACGAGTTCGGCTTGAAGCTCTTGTCGCCGCACACCACGTGGGTGATTTCGCCTTCGCATCCGCGAGACGGCCGCCTGGGCTTCATCGCGTTCGGCTTCGGCCTGTTGGAGGCGTGCGATCGCCGCGTCACCGCGTGCTCGCCAATATTCGAACCGCTCGATCTGCGGCGCGTCCGCTGCCGGAGGCTCGAGGGCTGCAGGACCGGGCTCTTCGGCCCACGCGACGAGCGGGCTGGACAGAGACAGAATGAGAACGCCCGCAATGAGCAGGGCCAGGGTCGATGAAATCTTGTTCATGTTCTTCCCCTCCTTCGACGCGCGCGGGCTCAAGTGGATTGGGCGGCGCAGACCCTCCAAAGGACCGCGCTCGCAGGCGACAGCCTCATTGGTCGAATCGGCTGGCAGCCCCGGCGGCTTGAGGATTCGAGCATCCCGATTCGAGATCGGATCGGTAGGCACGGATCCTCTCCTTTCCGCTGCTCAGGAGCGATCTGCGGTCCTGGCTTCGAGTGCTCATCGAAGTAGGCTCCTCCGCGACGATTCGGAGAAGCGTGACACTCAGGGCGAAGCGCTCGTGCCGGCGTTAACCTCCCGACGGCGAAACGCAGATCCAAGGACGCGACGCGTGCAGACTGAGCTCGAGAGGAATCGCCCCTTCGAATGTGCTGGTATGCCCGGCAGCCTCGTCGCGTTTCTCGCTGTCTCGATCGCAACCATGACCTTCTCGGTCCCGCTTTCGGCCGGCGCCGCCGACGAGTCGGAGCTGCTCGACAAGCCGCCGACGAAGTCGGTGGAAGAAGATCTGGATCACCTCGACCGGGCGTTCGAAGACGAACCGCCGAAGCCCCCATCCGCGATTCCGCCGCTGACGCGCGCGCTCTCGAGACTTCCACCGTTCTTTCGGGACAGTGAACTCGAAGTGGACTTTCGGAACTACTACTTCCGCCGCCGATTCAGCAACGACGGCAACGCCGAAGCCTGGGCGATCGGCGGAGCGGTTCGGTACCAGTCGGGCTGGCTCCTCGAACGTCTCAGGATCGGCGCGGCGCTGTTTACCTCTCAGAAGCTCTATGGTCCGATCGACCGAGACGGAACCGGGCTGCTACGGCCACGTCAGCGGAGCTACACGGTCCTCGGCGAGGCGTTCGTTCAGTTGCGTGCATTCGATCACGCATTGACGGGCTACCGCCAGCGTCTCAATCTGCCCTACTTGAATGGCAACGATGGCCGCATGACTCCCAACACTTTCGAAGGGGTCACCCTGTCGCACGGCGGCGAACGTCTGGCGTACACGGCCGGGCATCTGCTTCGCATGAAGCGCCGCAATGATGATCAATTTCGCTCGTTCTCCCGCGTTGCCGGAGTTCCCGGAGATTCCAGCAACGGGCTCTCGTTCGCCGGCGTTCGCATCAAACCCATCCAGAGCGTTTCACTGGGAGCGGCCAACTATTTCGTGAAGGACACGCTGAATACCGCGTACACGGGGCTCGAATGGTCGCGTGGAGACCCGGATGGCTGGGCGTTGCGCGCCGGAACACAGTTCACTCACCAGCGCAGCGTCGGAGACGACCGATTGACCGGCGACAGCTTCGAAACCTGGGTCTGGGACGCAAAGTTGGCAGCCAGCTTCGCGCAGGCCGTCGTCAGCCTGGCTGTCTCCGTGACCGATGACAACGAGCGTATCCGGAACCCCTTCGGCTCCTATCCCGGCTACCTCGCCATGATGCAGAGCAACTTCAACGCTGCAAACGAAAAAGCGTGGGGAATCAGTGCCTCCTGGTACTTCGCCTGGATCGGACTACCGGATCTCAGCATGGCGCTCCGCTATGGCGAGGGGTTCGACGGACGCGACGTCCAGACTGGCCTCAAGCTCGGCGATCATCGTGATTTCGACGGGACTCTCGACTACCGCTTCAGCAGCGGCCCTCTGCGGGGCCTCTGGCTCCGTGGCCGCTTCGCGTGGGGACGTATCGACAACGCGCGACGCGACCGCCTCCAAGGCCGGATCGTGCTCCGCTACGAGTTCCAGGCGCTGTAGCTCCGGATGTCCGAGAGATCGACTATTTTCCGGATCATGATTGTCCCATTCGACGTGAGAAGAACGCTCATCGCAGCTGTCATGATTAGTTGCCTCGCCGTCTCAGGATGTGCGGGGTTGCGCCAGGTCCTGGGATTCAAGGAGCAAGAGGCCGCAGCAGCAGCCAAGGTTCGAATCTCGGGCACGATCGAGACCGAGGGATCCGCCGACGGAACGCTCGTCCTCCTCGTCGAAACCCCTGCCTACACCGTTGAGGGGGAGCCCCTTCTCGATGACGACGGCCGCCCGGTACATCGTGGCGTGGATACCTACACGCGAGCCAGCGCGGGCACTTTTCTTTTCCATCTTTCGCCTGGTCGATACCGATTGGGCGCGTACGAGGACCGGAATCGAAATGGCATCCTGAATCCGGGCGAACGCACATCCGGATTCTATGCACGGGACATCATCGATCTCGAGCCGGGAGGGCGCGCGCAGATCACCGTTCGCCTGATCGACGATGAGGTGCATGAAGGCGAACCCGTCGATCTATTGGGATTGGTCGAGCGAGATGTCCGCGAACAAGGGCGCTTCGCACTCTGGAGTTTCTCTGCGATGGGAGCGATTGCGGGAGACCTCTCCGACCCGCGCTTCGGAGCGCAGCAAGGTCCATTTGGCCTGTGGCGACCGATCGACTTCCTGAACCAAGAACTCGCCGGGATCTATTTCCTGGAAGAATATGATCCAGATCGAATTCCCGTTCTCTTCGTTCACGGAATCTCGGGATATCCGGAAGCGTTCTCGACACTGATCGATGGACTCGACACCTCACGCTTCCAGCCCTGGTTCTATTTCTACCCTTCTGGAATCGGGCTCGCATACACTTCGCAACACCTCGCCACGCTGCTTCGCAAGCTACAGATCAAGCACGATTTCGACGACCTCGCGATCGTCGCTCATAGTCTCGGAGGACTCGTTTCCCGAGGCGCGATCCTGGCATACGTCGAAGATACGAAGCGCGACGACATCGGACTCTTCATCAGCCTCAACTCGCCGTTCGGCGGAGACGCGAGGGCCGTGCGAACGGAGCGCGCGCGGATCGCGATTCCGCAGACGTTCAGGGACATGAATCCGGGGAGCGACTACATGTCCTGGCTGTTCTACCAGGGCGAAGATCGGAAGGTCTTCAAGACTCTGCCGGACGACACCGAACACCATATGATCATCGGATTCAAAGGCACTGGGGAGCCTTACAACGATGGGTCCGTCACGATCGAGACTCAGGCCCACTTCGAACTTCAGGAGCACGCGACGACGGTGCGGGTCTGGAACCAAACGCACGTCGGCATCCTACACGAGCGACGGACGAGCGACCGAGTCAATCGCCTGCTTGATTCACGATTCTAGACTTGCCCGATTTTCAACAAACTCGTATCCCGCAGTCGACGTCACAGAGTTGTTCGAAGACATCAAGCGGGCGCTCAAATCCCTTTCTGGCTACAAGGGCGACCGGACCAGCGCGAGCCCCGAATTTCTCCAGATGGTCGTGGTGAAGGCAGATGAACACTCTACTCGCCATTCTGACTCCCATCGCGCTCCTGAACAGCTTGTCGTTCCTGCCAACTGGCGTCGCCGGTATCGCTGCAACGCTGGGCGCCCGTAAGCCTCTTCTCACAGCGAGCGCACTCATCGCAGGGAAGTTCGTGCCGAACTTCGCCTTCGGGCTATTAGTCGCGATCGGACTCGACGCCACATTCGATCGACTCGGGGACCTCACGCGAGACGTGTGGCAAGACCCGGATACGCTCATTGTGGGGCTGCAACTCATCATCGGTGCATCGATGGCCGCGTTTGCCTACCGCCTGTCCCGTCCCAGCCAACGGCAGCCGGAGGATCCGCCCTCGGCGTTCATGACCCCGGTCGGCGCGTTCTCCGTTTCAGTCGGCGTGACGCTCATGGGTCTGCCGAGCGCTCTGCCGTACTTTGCGGCAATCGATCAGGTCCTGCTGGCGGATCTCAGCGCGCCGGGGATCGTGAAAGCGCTTCTCTTCTTCAATGTAATCTGCCTGCTCCCGCTCATGCTGCTCGTCCTCTTCCGCGGGTTGCTCGGCGCGAGAAGCGATCCGTTGTTTGGCGCTGTGGCACGCTTCATCGCGCGATGGGGAAGACGGCTCATGTTCGCTGGGCTGCTCGGCCTGGGCGTGGTGTTGACCCTGGATGCCATCGGGTGGTTCCTGGGCGTCCCCTTACTTCCAATCCATCTTCGCTAACCGGATTGCACGGACCCGATCCGACGGCCGCTGCGACGCTCGCTTCCAGAGAATGTCATGATTCGAATGCCGATCGCGCTCATCGTAAGCGGACTGATGAATCCATTCCGTCTCGCAGTAGTGACGATGGCCCGTGGCGTGACCTACTTTCTCATCAGATGCAACGAGTGGATCGTACCTATTGCGTCGAACGATCTGGTGGCGGTATCGACGCACTGAAGCATCGGAGATGGTCAAAGATGAGAGTGATTCTACGAGGAAGCCTTGCGTCGGCCCTGATGATCTTTCTTGCGACTTCCGTGTTCGCCTACGAAGGAGACGGGATCATCGAAGCGAACGAAGACGAAACGGCGGAACTCGCACGTGCGGTGCAGAATCCGGTGGCGAATCTGATCAGCGTCCCCTTCCAGAACAACACCAGTTACAATTTCGGGCCACGCGACCGCACTCAGAACGTGCACAACATCCAACCGGTCATTCCGTTCTCGATCAACGAGGATTGGAACCTCATCACGCGCACGATTTTTCCAATCGTGTCCCAGCCATCTTTCTTCAGGGGGCAGGACCGAAAGAATGGAATCGGCGATACCACGATTTCGCTCTTCGGGTCGCCTACGAAGCCTGCCGCGGGTCGTCTGATCTGGGGCGCCGGTCCCGTCGCGCTGATTCCGACTGCGTCGGACGATCGATTGAGTCCGAACAAGTGGGGCGCGGGTGTGAGTGCCGTGGGCCTGACGATGGCTGGCCCGATCGTCGCCGGTGCCGTCGTCTCGAATGTCTGGAGCCTGGAAGGCGAGGACTTCAGCGTCTTCACGTTGCAGTATTTCGTAAACTACAACTTCCCGGGAGGCTGGTATCTCTCTTCCTCGCCGATCATTACCGCGAACTGGGATGGCCCGAATGACGCATGGACGGTTCCCGTCGGAGGCGGATTCGGAAAGGTGCACCGCTTCGGGAACTTGCCCCCGGTCAACCTCTCCTTTCAGGCCTTCTACAACGCCGAAAAACCCGAGTTCGGGGCGGACTGGTCGACTCGCTTCCAGGTTCAGCTCCTCTTCCCGAGATGAACGCGCACATCGACGTACGTTGCCTCCCCATACCCGCCTGTTCCGGTTCGAATTCGACAATTCTAAACTGCCAAAACCCAGCGGAATCGCGGGAATTTCCAAATGGGTCTGGCGGAGGGTGTCCGCCGCACTGGCCCTCACCTCGAATCCTGAGTCTACGTTGAGTCGCACCATTTTGATGATCCGGAATCATCGATGATTCCGGTTATATCGTGGTGGGGGCGGCGGGAATCGAAGCCTGCGCCGCCGCCGCCAGAAGCCTTTCTCTTCAGGTCCTTGCGCTGTCTGAGCCCGGAGTGCAGGTGGAGTGCGAGCGATCCGGTTATGCCCAGCCTCAGTCTCCCGGCTTCTCGTTCGTCCCGTACTCCTCGTTGATCTCGTCGTAGATCGGCTGGAGCACATCGAGAACATCGAGCCTTCCGCCCGCGATCTCCTTCGAGAACGGGATGCGACGGCTGGGGTCGGGTGGCATCGGTTTCTCGCTGGCCGGAGGGGGCCAGACCTCTTCGTTGACGACTGCCATTCGCACGCGGATCTCGTCCTTCGTCACGTTCCACACCATGAAGTCCTGCGCGAGGCTGAGAGGCCCATCATAAGTGGATCGAATGCGATCATTGATCGAGGCCGTGGTGTCGAAATCCTTGAAGAAGTGATAGGCCACCGCCATCCTCGGCTTGATCATGCTCATCACTTTCCCGAAGCCTTCGGGGGGTGTATGGACCTGCGTGCCCACCGCCAGCGCCGTTTGTGGCGTGAACTTGAACTTCTCGATTAGCGATGGCACGGCGACGAAGCACTCGTGGATCGCGAGATCGGCATTCTTCGCGTACTTCACGAACCACTTGTTGGGATATGTGTCGCTTCCGAAGACGAACTTGAGACCGTTCCACTCCAGGCTGAAGCTCACGGGGCCGTCCAGCGAGTGAATCGCGGGCCAATGTCGAATCGTGACCCCGTTCTCCTCGTAGACGACCTTGTTCTCGGCCATGTAGTCGAACTCCTCGACTTCCACGTGATATCCCCGTTCATCGACTAGCCCTTGCCGACCCGCGAGGTCCCAACTCACCATCTCTCGCATGCGTTCGACCGCGTACTTCGTGCCCAGCTCCGGCTTCTCGCCGCTCGGTCCCCATACGCGCAGTGGCTTCTGGCGTCCCATGAGCGCGCCGCCGACGAACAACGACGCCAGATCGCCGAAGTGGTCGGTATGCAGATGACCGAGAAAAACCTTGTCGAGGAAGTTATACGGGATTTCGAGTGCAGCGATTCGCTCTGCCGAACCCGTTCCAATGTCGAAGAGGAACTTGTCGCCGTTGCCTAGCTCCACCAGAAAGCAAGCCGCCGCTTGGCTTGGGCGAGCAGTGGGCATGCCAGTCCCGCACGCGATGACCCGCATCTCGTCCGGGAGCAGGTCCTCGCTATTGGGGAAGTAGGTGTCGCGCGGCCGAGCCTTCACGGGCGAGATGGTCGGATGGTCAGCCGCCTGCGCCGGGTTCGCCAGCGCGAACGGCCGTCCGGCCCGCTCGTCCGAACGTCCCATGAGATAAGCGCCTGCCATTGCGGCGATCACGACGACACTGGTGACTGCGACTGTCGATCTGCGATGTCTTCTCATCGGTACACCCTCCTCAGCGGTCCGCGAATGGGACCACACCCTCGGGCGGAACACAACCGGCAGAAAGACGACCTAAGCAGCTAAAAAAATGGAAACCTGGCGGAGGCGGCGAGAATCGAACGCGCATCCGCAGTGTGATCCAGGGAATGGGGATGCCGGTCTCACGCTCGCAGCTCGCGAATCGCTCGCAGTAGTTCGCGACGCGCTCGCTTCGTCTTCTTGGCTGCTGGATCCTGTTGCGCGCTTCGCGTCAACATCCGCAGGCGTTGGCGATCTGCGTGGGGATGGTCCTTGATCAGGGCCTCGACCGCGACATCGCCGTCTTCCACGAGACGACTGAGCCAGCGTTCCGTGACCTGCTCGTGGCGGACTCCATCGCGCTGATCCTTCTTCAACGACTCGAGACGTTCCTGGATCGCTTCGTGGTCTTCCGCGCGCAGGAGCTGACCGATCAAGCGATTCTGGCGACCGCGGGACTTGGGTTTCAGCCGCAGACTCAGCTCGACCTCTTCTCGAAGCCGCTCCGGAAGCTCGAGACGATCCAGATCACGGAGCGAGAGCCGCGTGAGCTGCAAGCCCAGCTTGTTGACGGCAGTGGCCGCGCGCGTCTGCTCGGTCCGCGACGGGCGCGAATCTGCGGACTTCGGCGACTGCTCGGCCGCGGCATCGTCTTCAGGAAATTCGTCGGGCGAGATCATCGAGGTGTACTGGCCTTGCGCGGGCGCCTGCGTCTCCGGCGCGCTGGGCGATCGCCTCCAGCCCCCTCACCCCGAGCGCGAGGAGTGTCCGAATCAGACCGAGAATTTGCAGGTCGCTTCGCCGCGCTCCGCTGGCCGGCCTGTCCCGACTTTCTTCCGACTCCGCTCTCGCGTGCGCGTCCGCCGCCTTCATCCCTGGAATCGGAACTGCGCTTCGCGCTTTCGGGTTTGGCCTGGGCGCTGGCCCCGCTGCGTGAACGACCACGGCGGCTCCGCCTTCGACTCTTCGGGGCGGCCGGCCGATCCGCATCGGCGGGCGTCGACTCGCGCCGCGGGGCGGACTCCGACGCATCCCCGACCCGCTCCCGAGCGCTCCCTCGTCGGCGGCGTCGGCGTGGCGCAGATGCATCGCTCTTCGCAGCGGAATCCGCCGCGGGGCCCGACGGCGGAACCCGCTCGTCTGCAGTCGTGCCGCGACGACGCCCCGGACGCGCGCCGCGCTTCCTTTCTTCGGGCTTCCTAGCGGAAGGCCGACGCTTCGACTCGCCAGTAAAGTCGACGACCCTGCGAACCGGATCGGGCGTCCGAACGGCGGCCGTAGGCGACCCATCCAGTTCGTCCGGATCGTCGTCGTCCCGCTCCCCCCGGCGCATCTGATTGTCTCGGCTGGCATCCTCGATGAGAGCCATGACCTCTTCGGTATCGGCCTTGGCTGTCGGCGCCTCATAGCGACCACTCAGTTCGGTGTCGGGTGAGAGACGATTCGCCTGGAACAACGACCAGATTTCTTCGCCGTAGGGCAGGATGGGCTCGTCCGGAGCGAAGCGCCGGAGAAAACGCTGGAGGTTCTCCACATCCCGAAGCAGGAGTTTTTGGCTGTTCGGGTTGTGCGTAGGGTCCACGGACTGCGGGAAGTCGATCACGACAGGACCCTGATCACTCATCAACACGTTGAAGTCCGAGAGGTCACCGTGGATGACGCCCGCACAGAGCATGCGAATCACCTCGCGAATGAGCGTCTGATAGATCTCGAGCGCCTCGCTCGGCGAGAAGGTCAAATCACCGAGGCGCGGAGCCGCGTCCCCTGCCCCGTCCTTGACGAGCTCCATCACGAGCACGCCCTCGACGAAGTTGATCGGCTCCGGCACCCGCACGCCCGCGTGTTGCAGGCGGTAGATCATCTCCACTTCCGTGCTGCGCCAGGCGTCCTCGTCCTTCTTTCGACCATGCTGCGAGCGCTTGCTCATGGCACGCTGGTCACGCGTGTTGCGCGTACGCCGACCCTCGGTGTAATCCGATCGATGCTTGAACGTGCGCTGGTCGGCTTCTTTGTAGACCTTCGCGACACATTCCTCGCCGCCCGCGAGGACGACGTAGACCTGCGCCTCCTTGCCACTCATCAGGGGACGCACGACCTCTTGAATGATCCCATAGTCGACCAGAGTCTCGAGACTCTCGGGCGCTTTCATGCTCGCTTCGATCTCCTCGAACCACGAGCATCGCCGGGCTTGCGGTGGGGCCAATGAGGGTTTCCAGAACCCTACGAACTAGCCAGTCTAGATTTCGATCTCGAGTACCGCGCGGATACCGGTCGGATCTCGCTCTGATCTCATGCCGATCTCACGCTGATCTAAAATGGTGGAGGCGGCGGGGATCGAACCCGCGTCCGAATTGCGTCCAACGAACGCGTCTACGTGTGTAGTCTCCGCTTGATTTCGGAAGTATCAGGCGCGGCGACATGCCAAACACTTCCTAGCTCGACGTGATCTCACTCCCGGATACGGCCGAGCAGCGCTCGGGAGCCAGTCCTCGTATTGCTACCGCGACCCATTAGAGGACGTCATGGACGGTAGTCGCTAGTTCCTAAGGGTTAGTTAGGCAGCGAGAGCGTAGTTATCATCGGCATTTAGAATTACCAATAATTTGCAGCTGTTTAACGAGGTGACTACAACCTCGACACGCAACGTTTGCCTTCTTCAACCCGTCGAAGCCAAATCGCCCCCACGAGACGAGCAAGTTACTCACGCTCGCTGGATCGGCAACCCGCCCCTTGGGGTGGAGCCGATTCGTCGGCTTCCGAGACACATTCGACGGGGGGCCCGCTCCGTCCTATCGAGAACCAGGCAGCCGGATGCCTGCCCTTTCAAGTTCGGCGATCGAGCCGTCGATGCCACGAAGAGGCGTCACGAGAATTGCCTTCTCGTGGGACTTCTAGGACGAAGGCGGAGACCGAACGATGGCGCGACCCAACCTGCTCAGAATCGACGACATCCTGCTTCGCGCAGGCGGCGTCGCTTGCCTGCTCTGGCTGCTGGGAGCCGCTGTCTCGCTCGCCCTCGTCGCCAACGAAGCCATCCAGGGCTCGAGCGCGATCGCATGGACGGCTCTCTCCACGTCCGCCCCGATCGCACTCCTCGTCGCGGGGTTCAAGGTCCGCCGTCGCGAGCGTCGCGCTTGGGCTCTGCATCGCCTCGTCGACGACCACGTCGAACTCTCCGCTTCAGACCTCCTCCGCGATTCCGACTTTACGAGGGCGACCCTCGACCGCGCGATCCGGGACCTCAACAACGCCGGCGCCGCCTACCTCGTGTGGGATCGCAAGTCCGACGTGATCCAGGACGGCCGACTGCGCAGTACGCGCGTCGACATCGAGGACTGTCCGTCGTGCGGCGCGAAGGTCTCGGTCACGCTTCGCGTCGGCGACGTCGCGGGGGCGCGATGTCCCTATTGTCACGACCCCTTCGGTGCCGAACGACACAACGAAGAGAAGGCCCAGCTGATCGACGAACTCGACACGGATCCCGCGATCACGAGCGCGCGCAATCGCAACGACTCGAGCTTCTCGATCCCGATCTTCGCGATCCTCACGCTCTTCTTCTGGCCACTCGGAATCGGCTACGCCCTCTGGAAGTGGCAGGCGGGCGAACTTCCCCTCTGATCCTGGCGCTCTCGATCGCCATGGCTCCGGGTTCGCCGTAGTCAAGCTGTAGTCGAGCGGCGTTCGAACCGGATCACCAAGCGCTTCGCCCTCCATTCGGTGTCGGCTCGAAGTCCACCCGATCCCAACTCCATGCTCATTTCGCCGTGTGCGCTGTGATACCGTCGAAAGCGCCGCGAATCTCTCGAGCGGCGCTCGGAGGGTTCGCACGTGAAACGCATCATCGCAGCGGTCGTCGTCGTCTTTTTCCTCGTCCTGATCGCCTGGTTCCGCTTCGTCAGTACCGGTGGACTCGGAGCGCACGAAGAACCGGGGAGCGTGACGCAGCAAGCGCGTCCGGCCGCGATCGTCACCGAACGCGTGAACGATATCGCCCGAGCCGCCGACGACATGCTCGTGTCGCGCCCGAAGCAGATTCTGTTCGGCGACCTCCATGTCCATACGACCTTCTCCTTCGACGCTTTCATGCTGAGTCTGCCGCTCCAGGCCGGCGAGGGATCGCACCCGCCGGCTGACGCTTGCGACTTCGCTCGCTTCTGTTCGGCGCTCGATTTCTGGTCGATCAACGACCATGCCGAGAACATCTCACCCCGACATTGGCGCGAGACCGTCGACTCGATCCGGGCCTGCAACGAAGTCTCGGGCGCCGGCGCGGAACCGGACACCGTCGCCTTTCTCGGTTGGGAATGGACGCAGGTCGGACTCACCCCGGAGAACCACTACGGTCACAAGAACATCGTGATCCGTGATCTGGAAGACGGAAAGATCCCGACGCGACCGATCGGATCCCCGACCACGCGCAAGCGGATCATGGGCGCCAATGCCTTCGGTGGCATCGGCGCAGGCGTCTTTCTACATGCCGCCGGCGACGACCGACTCCACGCCCTCGCCAACTATTTCGCAGAACACGAAGCGCTCGATACCTGCCCGATCGGTGTGCCCGTTCGCGACCTGCCCACCGACTGTCTCGAACTCGTGGACACGCCCGACCTGCTCTTCGACAAGCTCGACGACTGGGACGTCGCGTCGATCGTGATTCCGCACGGCACGACCTGGGGCTTCTATACGCCGCCGGGATCGGATTGGGCGAAGCAGCTCGAAGGGCCGATGCACGACGACGATCGGCAGACGCTGTTCGAGATCTATTCGGGCCACGGCAACTCCGACGAGTACAGCGACTATCGAGCCGTTCTCTTCGACGCGGATGGCAAGGCCGTCTGCCCCGAACCGACATCGAGCTACCTGCCGACCTGCTGGCGTGCCGGGGACATCGTCCGTGAGCGATGCCTGACCGACGGTGAATCGGAGGAAACCTGCGAAGCCCGCGCCGTCACGACGCGGCAGCACGCGGCCGACGCGGGACCCCAGGCCCATCTCGTGGTCGCGGGCGTCGACGCCGAGGAATGGCTCGACGCCGGACAGTGCCGCGACTGCGCACAGCCCGCGTTCAACTATCGGCCGATGGGTTCGGCGCAGTACGTGACTGCCCTCTCGAACTTCGACACACCGACGGGGGAAGCGCGCCGCTTCCGATTTGGCTTCATGGCCTCGAGCGACAACCACTTCGCAAGGCCGGGTACGGGATACAAGGAAGTCCATCGAATCGGCTTCACCGAATCACGCGCCGGTATCCGAAGCGACGAGGAGAACATGCTGACCGCCGTCACGCGGCCGAAGCCCGAAGCGCCCGCCTCCGAATCTCGTCCCTGGGATCCCGAGAAGCCGAGCGTTCGTGGCTTCGCTCTCATGGAGATGGAGCGACAGGCGTCGTTCTTTCTGACGGGCGGACTCGTCGCAACCCATTCAGAGGATCGCCAGCGCGAATCCATCTGGGACGCCTTCCAGCGTCGAGAGGTCTACGGCACGAGTGGGCCGCGCATCCTGCTCTGGTTCGACCTGTTGAATCCGCCCGGCACGAGCGGCAAGTCGATTCCGATGGGCGGCGAGACCACCATGGAAGAGAACCCGATCTTCCAGGTGCGCGCGGTCGGCTCCTTCGAACAGGAACCGGGATGTCCCGACTACGCCGCAACGGCGCTCGGCCCCGAACGCCTCGAACACCTCTGCAAGAACGAGTGTTACAACCCGTCGCCGGCCCGACGACCGATCACCCGCATCGAAGTTGTGCGCATCCGACCGCAGGCGACGCCGGGTGAAGAGATCGCGCCGCTCATCGAAGACCCCTGGCGAAGCTTCGAGTGCGACGGCGATCCGCAGGGATGCGCGGTCACCTTCGAAGATCCCGAGCATTCGAGGACCGCGCGCGACGCCGTCTACTACGTCCGCGCGATCGAAGCCCCGACGCCTGGCGTGAACGCCGACGGACTGCGCTGCGAACGCGATGCGTCCGGCAGCTGCACGAAGGTCGATCTCTGTGGATCGAGTCCGACCGACGACTGCCTTGCGGAGCAGGAGCCCAAGGCCTGGTCATCGCCGATCTTCCTCGATTGGCCGACAGGCTGAGATACGCAACTCGGCGGCAGATCGGCCGCAGTTCAGTGACAGATCCATGAGAACCCAGGTGCTATTCGCGTGCGACGCGAAAGAGCATCTCGCAGCACACCCTCGAGTGTTCGACTTGTGTCAGAATCGTCTTCTCCCGGCCGGGCTTCGTACCGACCCTGCCCATGAGAAGACTGAATCATGCAACGCACCGCCATCCGATTCTCGATCGCAATCTGCTCTGCCCTGTCGTTCGCCTGCAGTGACGGCGGCAGCGGTACGGATTCAAACGCCATCGCGACGAACTCGACGGCGACCACGAGCGCGGTTTCGCCCGTCTTCAAGATCGATCGGGACGGCCGGCCCGGAAGACGAAGTCGCGACCATGATCATCGCACGCGAGACCGCCGCGGCCGAGGCGATCGAAGCGATCGCGACCATCGACACCACCATCACGACGACCATCGACGACACGCGCAGGAAGTCGGCGTTCGCACGATCGACGGCACCGGGAACAACGAATCGAGTCCCGAATGGGGTGCGACCGGCGCGACTCTCGTGCGCGTCGCGCCGGCTCGCTACGGCGACGGCGTCTCCAGTCTCGCCGGAGCAGATCGCCCCTCGCCAAGGAGCGTAAGCAACGCCGTCTCCGACCAGCCCGCACTCATCGAGAACCCTCTCGGCACGAGCGACTATCTATGGCAATGGGGACAGTTCGTCGACCACGACATCGACCTCACCGACGGCGTCGACCCGCCGGAGCCAACACCGATCCCCGTCCCGACGGGCGACCCATTTTTCGACCCGACCGCGACGGGGACCGAGACGATCGCGTTCAATCGCTCGATCTACGACGCCACGACCGGGACCGACCCGAGCAATCCCCGTCAGCAGTCGAACGAGATCACGAGCTACATCGACGCTTCAAACGTCTACGGATCGGACCTCGAACGAGCGCACGCCTTGCGCACGCTGGATGGAACCGGCCGCCTCACGACGAGCGATGGCGACCTCCTGCCCTTCAACGTACTCGGACTGCCCAACGCGGGAGGCAACGGACCCGAGCTCTTCCTCGCCGGCGACGTCCGCGCCAACGAGCAGGCGGCACTCGCAGCGATGCACACGCTCTTCGTTCGCGAGCACAACCGACTCGTCGAACGGTACGCGGTCGAGCATCCCGCTTGGGACGGTGAAGAGCTCTACCAGAAGGCGCGCGAGATCGTGGCCGCGCAGATGCAGGTCATCACCTATCGAGAGTTCCTGCCTGCGCTCCTCGGACCGAATGCGCTGCCGGCCTACCGCGGCTACGTCCCCGGCGTCGACGCGACCATCGGCAATTCGTTCTCGACCGCGGCCTATCGATTCGGACACAGCGCACTCAGCGCCGTGCTCCTGCGTCTCGATCGACGCGGAGAAGAGATCGACGCCGGCCACCTGCCCCTACGTGACGCCTTCTTCTCACCCGTCGCATTGATCGACGAGGGCGGAATCGAACCCCTGCTTCGCGGCCTCGCCGCGCAGGCGCACCAGCGAATCGATCTCCAGGTCGTGGACGACATCCGCAACTTCCTGTTCGGACCGCCTGGCGCCGGCGGCTTCGATCTCGCATCGCTGAACATCCAGCGCGGCCGAGATCACGGACTCCCGAGCTTCAACGAGATGCGCGAAGCACTCGGTTTCGCACGTGCCCGCAGCTTCGCCGATATGACGCGCGACGCCGACACAGAGTCACGGCTGGGTGCAGTCTACAAAGACGCCGACGACGTCGATCTCTGGGTCGGCTGTCTGGCAGAATCAGCGCTTCCGGGGTCGCATCTCGGCGAGCTGGCGACGAAGGTCCTCGTGGACCAGTTCGTCGCGCTGCGCGACGGCGACCGCTTCTGGTACCGGCGAGCGCTGACGCGTAGCGAGATCGACGAAGTCGAGGCCACGCGCCTCTCGGACATCATCCGGCGCAACACCGAAATCGGATCGGAACTGCAGGCAGACGTCTTCTACGCCCCGTGACGCGCCCCATCGAAGCGACCCAGACCGTCCACTCCGGGTGTCCTGCGGATCGGGGCCGACCGACGCGAGTGCCTCGCGGAGCTGGCGCCGAGGGTGTGATCGTCCGCAATCTTCCTCGATTGGCCGAGACGGCAGGCACGCGCGAGTCAGTAGCCCGCGTGGACGTGGCCGACGTGCCTATCGCACCTCGGGGTGGCGCGGGGTCCATTCCTGCAACCAGCTCGGCTCGGCATAGATTTCCATCCGGTCGTTGACGGGGTAGATGACGGGGTACAGCCCAGCGCCTTCGAGTTCTCCGTCGGCGATCGCTTCCAAGGCCACCTGCAGATCCCGCACGTCCTTGATCGACTGCAGCGGCGCGCCGGGCGGCTCCATGCGATGGGCGCCGAAGATGCGCGCCGTGGCCGGCACGTTCTCCAATACGATCTCGACGCCCTGCTGATAGTCGCCCATCCCGCTGTTCGGCAGGAACGCGAAGAGCGGGCCCGGATAGACGAAATCACCCGAGAAGAGATCGTTCGACGCGAGGTCGAGCAGCGAGATCGAATCCTCGGTATGCCCGGGCGTGTAGAGCACACGCAGGTCGCGGCCGCCGAGGGAGACGAGACTCCCGGGCGCGAGCCACTCGTCGACGTCGAGCGTCGGCGCCTCGATGCCTTCGGCCACCCCAAGGTGTTCCTCGAACGTCAGCTGCAGCCGACCGTCGGTCGCGCGCTCGCGTAGATAGGGAAGATCGAGCACAGCGACGCGATCGAACGTGATGCGATTACCGACATGGTCGAAGTGGAAATGCGACGGGATGAACGTGATTGGGAGATCGGTGATGGACTCCGCGATCGCCCGAATGTCCCGATGCCCCGGCCCTGCGTCGAAGAGGATCGCCCGCTCGGTGCCTTCGATCAGATAGCTGTAGACCTGCTGGTAGTAGCGCGGCTCACCGATCGCGAAGGTGCGTTCATCCAGAGTCTGGACCGTGAAGTAGTCGTCGGCCCAGCGAACTCCGGGCCCTTCCTCCGTAGGCGCGCCGAGCTCCGGCGCGCCCGCGAGCGCGATCCCATGGACCAGAAGCGTATGCCGCTCGGCAAAGCCCACCAACATCACCGCGGCGACCACGAGCCCTGCAATCAGCCACTTCCAAGCCATGCCGCGCTCCCGACTCGATAGGACTTGCGACCGACCATCTACCGCTGCGCCGACCGAGGTCGGCGCGAAAGGAGGTACCGCGCGCAGTTCCGCAGGCGTCGCACCCCTTTCCGAACAAGCCGCAGGGCCCGAGGCGCCGAGGACTGTCTGCGCTGCAGGTCACCACCAAAGCGACCGAGACCGTCCGCGGTACAGGCCGATCCAGAAGCGACCGAGAGCGTCCGCCCCGGGTGTCCCGGACCCCCTCCCTTCCAGGAGGCTAAAAGTCGATGACCGACCGGATCACTTCTCCCGCCTGCATCGCGCGGAAGGCGTCGTTCACCTCGTCGAGCTTGATGCGTCGGGTGATCATGCTTTCGAGGTCGAGCTTGCCCGCTCGCCAGAGGCTCAGCAGTTCCGGCATGAACGTTCGCACGTTCGAGCTGCCGTAGAGTGAGCCGCGCAGGATCTTGTCGTTGTAGAAGAGTTCGAAGGCGCTGAAGGAGACGACCTCCTCGATGCGGCCGACGCCGACGATCACGGCGATGCCGCCGCGGCGTGCGTTGTCGTAGGTCGCGCGGATGGTGTTCGGATTGCCGATGCATTCGAGGGCGAAGTCGAAGCCCTCGCCGCCCGTGATGGCCGCCTTCGCCGCTTCGAGACCGTCAGGCGTCGTCACGTGTGTCGCACCGAAATGCTTCGCCTGTTCGAGCTTGCTCTCGACCGTGTCGACCGCGAGGATCGCCGAGGCGCCCGCGATGCGCGCGCCCTGGATCGCCGAGATGCCGACGCCGCCGCAACCAAAGACGATGACCGAGGAGCCGGGCGTCACGCCCGCGCTGTTGATCGAAGCGCCGACGCCCGTCGTCACGCCGCAGCCGATCAAGGCCGCTATGTCGAGCGGTACGTCGTCGGCGATCTTCACGACGCCGGACTCGCCGACGATCAGCTGTTCGGAGAAGGTGCCGAGGCCCGTCATGCCGAAGGCCGGGTTGCCCGCCATCTTGAAATGCGCCGCCGCGCCCTGGGTCGCTGCATCGTCGCAGAGGAAGGACTGGTTCCGGAGACAGGGGTTGCAATGCTGGCAGGCCGGGATGAAGGACAGGATCACGTGGTCGCCCGCGGCGACCGTCGAGACGGCGTCGCCGACTTCCTCGACGATGCCGGCGCCTTCATGTCCGAGCACGCAGGGCGTGGCCATCGGAATCGTGCCGTTCTGGGCGGAGACGTCCGAATGGCAGACGCCGCTCGAGACGATCTTGACGCGCACGTCCTTCGGGCCGACATCGCCCAGCTCGACGTCGTCGCGGATTTCGAGGTCCTTGTTGAGTTCGGTGAGAACGGCTGCCTTCATTGGGGAATTCCTTCTATGGAGATCTCATGGACTCGAGATCTCTTGGGTGTCTCGTGCCGTCGGGAACGAAGTCGCCGACGAGTCAGCTTGGAGTGCGATCCGTGTCGATCGAGGATCGAAACGATAGCGCCGGGAACGCCTCCCGGCTGCCGCTCCCGACCGCCGAAATCAGGCGAGCGCGGCCAGCTTCTCGCCCTCGAAGAACCGCCGGGGATTCTCGACGAGCAGCCGATCGATCTCCTCGTCACTGACGCCAGCGTCTTTCAGCCTCGGGATGATGCGCTTGTGGAAATGCGTCGGATCGAAGACGCCCTCGGGTAGCGACGCGTAGAGCTCGCGCGGAATCGGCTCGCCCTTCCAGCACCAGACCGAATCGTGTGACACGACGACACGATCGCCCGCGCCGGCCTTGATCAGCTTCGCCAGCGACGCGACGCGCTTCTCGTCTGGGTAGATGAGCTCGATCCCGAAGCGATCGAAGCCGAGATAGGAGCCGCCTCGGGCGAGCCCCATGTGGTAGTCGTGATCGTCGGTGCCACAGGAGTGGCCGATGATGATCCGATGGGCGGGGACGCCGTTCTCGGTCAGGATCTTCTGCTGCTGATCGCCGAGGGTGCCCTGGTCCGTATGGGTCGTGATCGGCGCGCCGGTCGCGACGGAGGCCTTCGCCGCGGCGAGCAGGACGTTGTTCTCGTGTTCCGTAATCTCGCCGACGCCGGTCGCGAGTTTGATGATGCCCGCCTTGACGCCGCTCTCGCCGATACCCACCGTGAGTTCACGTTCGAAGAGTTCGGCCATCTCGTCGACGACGGGTCCGAACTGCGAGCGCATGTGCCAGTACGGAAAACCGCCCTCGCTCTGTTTATAGAGGCCGGTCGCCACGATGATCTGGAAGCCCGTCTTCTGTCCGACCCTGGCGGCGAGTTCCACGTCACGCCCGAGATCGTTCGGACAGGGGTCGAGCATCGACTTGTATCCGAGATCTTGCAGCTGCTGGATCTTGTCGACGCAGATCGAGAACTCTTCCTCGGGACTCGGGCCGGGCTTGGTCGTATGACTCTCGGCGCCGGGATAACCGATCACGAGATGCTCGTGCATCAGGGTCTTGCCGAGGGCGTCGGACGTCGTCTCGCCGTGAACCGTATTGATCATCGTCATGGGGGATCTCCTCTCCGGAGATCATAACCCGTCGCGCGGGTTCGCCGCGGCGCGAAGAAGGGCCCCGCCCGAGCGGCGATCGACTACGCCGGCAGTTCGGACGATTCGGGGAGCAGGATCGAGACCCGCGTTCCGGGCCGATCCTCGGTCTCGATGCGCAGCTCGCCGCCATGTCGTTCGACGATGCGCAAGCAGACCGGGAGACCGAAGCCCTCGTCGAGTCCGGCGCTCTTCTCTCCGAAGAACGGGTCGAAGACCTCGTCGATCTCGGTCGCTTCGATGCCCACGCCGCGATCTTCGACGGCGAGTTCGACACCACGAGAGACGTTTCGAAGCGACACCATCACCTCGGGCGACTCGGTGAGCCCGCGTGAAGCATCGACCGCATTTCGCAGCAGCTGCACGACGACCTCTTCGATCTGGACGGGTTCACAGGGAACCGACCGGAGGTTCGCGTCGTGATCGACTTCGATGATCGTCGTGCGAGGCAGCTGCGGACGCGCGACCGCGATCGCCCGCGTCAAGAGCGCGACGAGGTCGACACCGTCCTGCGAGACCGGCGCTTCGAAACCGAGCTGCGTCGCCATGCGTGCGGCGCCGTCTCGGATCTTGCGGACGAGTTCGCGAGGCGCCGCAGCGTCGCCCTCCCCGCCTTCTCTCCTCGATGCTTCGGCGCCGGGCGCGTTCCCCGCCTGCTCGAACCAGCATTCGAGATCGCCCGCGGCGCTATGGATCTCGCGCATCGCACCCACGACGATCTCGTTCGACAGCGCCGTCGCCGGCCGCCCCTCGCCCGCACCCGCCGGCGAGCGATCCGCCCGATAACCCGGTTCGTCGCCCTCGAGCTTCGCGTCCGCCCGCGCCAGCGCATCGAGCTTCGAGGCCAGCGCATCGTCCACCTGATCGAAGAGCGCCAGATGTCCACGCCGTGATCCGGCGACGGCATCGAGTTGTCGGCTCAGGTCGAAACTCAGCCCCACCGCCGAGCCGAAGACGAGACTGCAAAGAGCGGGGAAGACGCTCGCCGAGACGGGCAGCCCGAGACTGACGGCGACCGCGACGACCGCGGCCGCGAACCCGAGTCCGAGCCCGCCTCCGATCTGGATGCCGATACGCGAGGTGCGTTCCCACGTGACCGCATAGCGACAGGCATCATCGCCCTTCGCCAGGCAGGTCGATTCACTCACGTTTGCCGGAAGCAATCCGTAGAGGCCGGGAATCGCTTCGAGCATCCCCACGCGCAGCGCGCAGAGCGAAGCCTGCTCACGTCGGTTCTGGGGATGCGCCGCCCGCTCGGCCACGACGTCGGCCGCTGGACGATCGATGAAATGGAGGTCCGCTGCGCAGCTCGAGATGCCCTCGACGATCCAGGACGACGACACGCTCGAACGAGGCAGGAGCGAGCCCGCTCGTCGATACGCCTTTTCCGGCGTGGCGAGTCCGAGTCCGTAGAGCGGAATGCCCGTGGCGTCGGGCTCGATGAGTCGGTGGCCGACAGCGCGTGCGAAGGACGCGTCGGTCTCGGCCGCGACGAACATGCGTGCGACGGCGTCGTCGGGCAGCCATTTCTTCTTCTCGACCAGATCAATGTCGGCCAGACCGAGCGCACGCGAAGCACGATCACGCGCTGCCATCTGCCCTCGCACGGCGAGGGACTCGAGCAGCGTTGTCGCGATCACTTTATTGCCGGGACCCTGCCCGGCTATCTGGCGTGCCTGGCGATGCGCCATGCTGTCCCCTCGACTCGACTCCGCCCCCTTGATATCGGCCGACGGGTGGGGAAATGGAGACACCCGTCACCGGGCGGACCGATTCCCCGGTCGATTCCAATGTCATGGGAACTGAGGAGCGGTCGGGGCGCGCGAGAGGACGGATCGGCTCGGCGCGCTAGCGATGATGCCGGCGCATGGCGCGCTGGGTCTCGCGATCCTGCTCGCGATTGCGGATCGAATGGCGCTTGTCATGGCGCTGTTTGCCGCGCGCGAGGGCGAGTTCGACCTTCGCCCGGCCGCGCAGGAAATAGATGCGCAGCGGAATCAGCGTCAGCCCCTTCTCGGAGATGCGACCGTCGAGGCGGTCGATCTCGCGACGATGCAGGAGGAGTTTTCGGCGGCGCTGGGGGTCGGTCGGGTTCGCGCGCATCGCGGGTTCGTAGGCTGATATGTGCAGCTTCTCGAGCCAGGCCTCACCGCGATGGATCGTCGCGAAGGAGTCGCCGAGATTCGCCCGGGCGTCGCGAAGACTCTTCACCTCGGGACCCATCAGCTGGATGCCGGCCTCGAAGGTGTCGACGATCTCGTAGTCAAAGCGCGCACGACGATTCGTCGCGACGACCAGCTTCCCTTCCGGATCGAGCCTCTCGGCTTTCTTCTTCGACGACTTCGCCATCGACAGAACGTAACACCCGCCCCGCGCGCGGCGTCCCCGAAATCAGGGAATCCAAGCGAATCGACCCCAACAGACGATCGTCTCGGGAGAACATCGCCTCGGGAGACGATCAGTCGCGGATGCGGTTCTCGTGATCGACGAAGACGCGCTTGGCGTCGAGCGCCCGGGCTTCGGAGTCCGGCATGTCCGCCCAGCTCGCGATGATGACGTGATCTCCCGGCTTCATGAGATGAGCGGCGGCCCCGTTGATACAAATCTGCCCCTCGCCGCGTTCGCCCTTGATCACGTAGGTCGTGAGGCGATTGCCGTTTGTGCAGTTCCAGATGTCGACCTGCTCGTAGGGCAGCATGTCGGCCGCATCCAGAAGAATCGGGTCGATCGTGACCGAACCTTCGTATTCGATGTTGGCCTCGGTCACCGTCGCACGATGGATCTTGGACTTCATCATTCTACGTATCATCGGGGGTTCTCCTTGCTGTCGGGCACAGCTGCCCACAGGACTCGGTTGTCGATCAGCCGAACCGGGGCTCCCTGGCCATCCGGATCGGGCGTGAATTGAAGAGCGATCGCGAGCAGCGTCGGCGCGACGATCGTGTCGGGGGCGGTCTCGAGGGTCGACGGATCACGCAGGTCGGCGTAGTCGAGCGTCGCCTGCCCGGCTTCGCCGAGCTTTTTCTGCACGGTCTCGAGGATCACGGCATGCGAGCGCTCACCCCGGTCGAGGAGCGCCTGCGCGAGGTCGAGACTCTGGACGATCTTCGTCGCCTGACTTCGCGCGACCGGCCCGAGATGCACGTTCCGACTCGAGAGCGCCAGCCCGTCCGACTCGCGAACCGTCGCTCCGCTCGCGACCTCGATCCCGAAGCCGAGGTCGGTGGTCATGCGCCGGATCACGGCGAGCTGCTGGAAGTCCTTCTCACCGAAGACCGCAACGTCGGGCCGCGCCGCCAGGAAGAGCTTCGTCACGATGGTCGTGACGCCACGAAAATGTCCAGGCCGATTGCCGCCACAGAGCGGCTCCGTCAATCCCTCGACATCGACCCAGGTCTTCGCCCCTTCCGGGTACATCTCCTCGGTCGCCGGGGTCCAGACGACGTCGACGCCGGCCGCGCGACAAGCGTCGAGGTCGGCCTCCATCACGCGGGGGTAACCGTCGAAGTCGCTCGGGTCATTGAACTGCGTCGGATTCACGAAGATCGAGACGACGACGAGATCGGCCTTCGCGCGCGCCTCGCGGACGAGCGAGAGATGCCCCTCGTGCAGGGCGCCCATCGTCGGGACGAGCGCGACCCGCCGTCCCGCCGCGCGTTCGCGGTCGGACCAGTCCCGAAGCGTGTCCCTGCTTTCTATCACTTGCATGCGATGACCTGAAGTCGATGATCTTGGCGGCGGCCTAACGGTAGACGTGGTCTTCGTCGGGAAACTTGCGGTTCTCGACTTCCTCGACGTAGAGACGAGCGGCCTTCGAGGCCTCGGCCCCGAGGTTGGCGTACTGCTTGACGAAGCTCGGCGTCCAGTCGTTCAGGCCGAGCAGGTCGTGCATCACGAGGACCTGTGCGTCGCAATGCGCGCCCGCCCCGATGCCGATCGTCGGGATGGAAAGACGCTGGGTGATCTCCTTGCCAAGATCCTCGGGGATGCCTTCGAGAACGACCGAGAAGGCGCCCGCCGCTTCGAGTGCGAGGGCATCTTCGACGACGCGAACTCGTCCTTCGTCGCCACGACCCTGTACTCGGTAGCCGCCCATCCGATTCACCGACTGAGGCGTCAATCCGACATGGCCCATCACCGGGATCTGCGCGGCGACGATGCGTCGCACCGACTCGGCGACGTCGACCCCGCCCTCGAGCTTCACGGCATGCGCCCCGCCGTCCTTCACGAGACGGATGGCCGATCGGACGGCGTCCTCGGGACCCACCTGATACGAACCGAAGGGCATATCCGCCACGACCATGGCTCGGCGGACGCCGCGCGCGACCAACCGCGTGTGGTAGACGACCTCGTCGAGGGTGACCGGCAGAGTCGTGTCGTTTCCCTGCACGACGTTGCCGAGCGAATCACCGACGAGCAGGACGTCGACGCCGGCCTCGTCGAAGATCCTCGCGAACGTGAAGTCGTACGCGGTCAGCATGCTGAAGGGCTCGTTCTTGCGTTTGCGAGAGGCGAGCGATCGGATCGTGATGCGGTGTTCGCGAGTGGCCGAAGCCGTGGTGACGGTTGACATGGGGGAATGCCTCCTGATGTCTCCTGCAACCCCGAGCGACGAAGGTCCGGCCTGCTGGCCTTTTCTACGCCGATCGCCCTCACGAACCTGGAAAACAAAAAACGCCTCTCGGAAATCATCCGGAGGCGGTAGGCGGGTCTGGATCGGGTCCCTGGGCCAGGCCCGAGTCCATCATCCAGTCGCATCGTCCCTGACTCGTCGGCCTGCCCTCGGCGCTCTTCACACCATCGACGTCACACGTCGCTTTTCGGGCTGGAGTTCCTCGGGTCCGGGTCGAAGCGTCGTGCCTACCTCACCCCCGTCTCGGTCCCGGCAAGCCAGGCTCCAAGCGATATTCGGGTGATTTGAGGAACGCTCTCTGATTTCCGGGCTGGGATTGCCCGGGCGGTTTCTGATGGAGCCCGCAACCTGCGGTACCCCTCGAACCGTTGATTTTAGGTTCAACGTTCCTGAGGGTCAAACCTGGTTCGCCGACTATGCTTCGATTTGCTCGAGAAATGCCCTGACCCCGGGGGCGACGAAATTCTCCTCGAGGAAGTCCGAGCGGTATCGCGCGAGCGCCCCAGCGAGAATTTCCGCCTGCTCCATCGGCGGATCATCGGGTGCCAGAACGACCCAGATGCGCTCCCCCACCCGACACGCGGCGCTGCTCGTCGGCGCGAAGTCGGTCGCGGCCGAAGACGCTGACAATACGCGCACTTCCAGGCGCGCCAGCCCCGCGAGCTCGAGGAGCGCCTCCAGCAGACGCTCTGCGTCCATCCCGCCCTCAGACATCGACCGCTTCGTCCCGCGCGCCGCCCTCGTCCGAGCGAACCGCTTCGAACGCCCGCGCCAGCGCCAGCCAGGCCTGGGGTTCGATCCGCTCCGGTCGCAGTTCCGACTCGATGCCAGCGGAGCGCAAGAGCGCTTCGAGTCGCTCGCGACGCTCGGGCTTTTCGAGGTCGGGCCAGGTCTTCTCGGCGATGCGCGCGAGTCCGTTCGTCACGCGCTTTCGACGCTGTGAGAAGGCGGATCGAGCGATCCGCTCGACGCGCTCGAGTTCGCCCGCGGCCAGCCGGTCGGGGGACGAGACGTCCAACCTTCGCGGCCACACTCGCACGAAACTCGACTCGACCTTCGGTCGCGGAAAGAAGCGCTCGGGAGAGACCCGGGCGATCGTGTCGACGTCCGCGACGAGTCGATGCAGCACGGAGAGCGAGCCGTAGTCACGCGTGCCCGTGTCAGCGACGAGCCGCGCCGCGACCTCGCTCTGCAGCATGACCGACCAATCCTCGAGCGACTCACGAAGATCGAGAAGACGACGCAGGAGCGGTGTCGCGACGGAATACGGCAGATTCGCGATGACGCGGACGGGCTGATCCGCCGCCTCGACCCAGGCTTCCCAGTCGACTGCGCGCGCGTCCGCGTGGACGAGCTCCACGTTCTCCGGCAGCAGGCTCTCCGCCTGCAGGACGCGTACGAGTCCCGAATCGATCTCGACCGTGCGAACTCGATCGGCGCGCGCTGCGAGTGCGCGCGTGAGGACGCCGAGGCCAGTGCCGACTTCGAGAACGAGATCGCCCGGCTCAGCGCCGGCGCGGCGCGCGAGATCCGCGGCCAGATCTTCATCGATCAGGAAGTTCTGTCCGAGGTCCTTCGAGAGCCGCAGTCCGTGTTCGTCCAGCAGAGCGCGCAGACGAGTCAGGTTCATGAAGTCGCCCGTTCAGCTTCTCGCCAGGGCGTCTCGCCGATCGGAACCCTCGAGAAGGCTTCGAGCGAGAGGTCATCGCGCACACCCCGTGCGAGCAGTCGCGATCCGGCGGCCGCGATCATGACCGCGTTGTCGGTGCATAGATTCATCGGCGGAAAGATCGCCTCGAAGCCCTCCCGATCACCCGCCGCCTTCATCTCGTCTCGCAGTCGAGCGTTGGCGGCGACCCCGCCGACGACCGCAATGCGAGTCGCGTTCTCCTGGCGCATCGCGCGTACGGCGCGCGCGACGAGGCTCTCGGCGACGGCCGCCTCGAACGAGGCCGCCAGATCGGCGCGTTCCGATTCGGAGAGCGCTTCGAGCCCCCCGCGTCTCGCGAGTTCCACCGAGACGGCGGTCTTCAGCCCGCTGTAGGAGAAATCTAGGCCGGCTCGGCGACTCATCGGTCGCGGAAGGTCGACCGCCTTCGGGTCGCCCTGCTCCGCCAGTTTCGAGATCGCGGGACCGCCCGGATACGGCAGCCCCAGCAGCTTCGCGACCTTGTCGAACGCCTCGCCCGCGGCGTCGTCGCGTGTCTCTCCGAGCAGGTCGGGCCGCGCTTCTTCGGTCACGCGATACAGCGCGGTATGCCCGCCCGACACGACCAGCCCGACATACGGGGGCGAGAGGTCACCGGCGACCTCCGCCGCGACGAGATGACCGACGAGATGATGCACCCCGACGAAGGGAAGGTTCTCGGCGTAGGCGAGAGCCTTGGCAAAGGAGAGACCGACGAGCAGCGATCCGACGAGTCCGGGGCCAGCCGTGACGGCGATTCCGTCGAGATCGGAGACCTCGAGGGCCGCCTCGTCGAGTGCCATTCGAACGACCTCGGAGACGACGCGGACGTGATCACGGGAGGCCAGTTCGGGAACGACGCCACCGTAGGGTGCGTGGACCTTGGCCTGTCCGTGCACGGCATTCGAGAGGATCTCGCGACCGTCCCTGAGGACGGCGGCCGCCATCTCGTCGCACGAACTCTCGATGCCCAATACGAGGGGCGACTGGGCGAATGCCACGCGTGAATCCCCCGCGCCCGACCGGATCAGGCGTTCCGTCGTTCGAGGGCCTCCTGCTCGGCCTTGCAGTCGATGCAGAGTTCCGCGACCGGACGCGCCTCGATGCGCTTCAGCGAGATCTGCTCGCCACAGCTCTCACACTCGCCGTAGACGCCGTCGTCGATCTTCGTGAGCGCCTGCTCGATCTTGCTGATCAAGCCACGCTCGCGCTCGCGGAGTCGCCCCTGGAAAGCCAGGTTCATCTCGGAGGACGCAGCATCGATCTCATCCGGAAAATCGTCAGGATCGAGATGGATGTCGCCCGAGAGCGTCTTCTGGGCATTACCCATGAGCTCGTCGCGCTGCGCCTCGAGGATCTTCTTGAACTTGTTCATGTCACGCTTCTTCAACGCATCGCTCCATCCGGGCCAAAGGGTTCCTGAGTTCCAGTTCCTGGGTGTTCGTTCCGTACTTCGTCGCCGCTCTTCGTCGCCGACTCGATCTAACCGGCCTGCTTGCCGGGGCCGAGTCGCTGGAGTTGCTGTTCCGCTTCGCTCGCGCGTTCCGAATTCGGGTAGTCCTTCTGGACGCGCTTGAAGACCGTTCGGGCCGCTTCGTGAAACTTGGGGCCGAGCTTGAGCAGCGATTCACCCTGCCGGTACAGCGCATCCGGCGCTTTCGGACTCTCGGGATAGACGCTGACCACGGCGTTGAACCGAACGACCGCTCGTTTGAACTCGTCGTTCTTGTAGGTGCAGTCCGCGAGCCAATACGCGGCGTCGTCGGCGTAGCTCGACGTCGGATAGGTCTGGAGGAAGGCCGTGAATCGATCGATGCAGGCGGCCAGATCACCTTTGCGTCGAGCATCGAGGGCCGCCTGGTACCCAGCGAGTTCCTCGTCGGGCTCCGGGGCGGAATCCCCACCGGCAACAACGGCCGCCGCGCCGCCGCTCGTCGCCCCACTGCCCCCCGAGGCACCTCCCGCACCGGCGCCGGATGCCTGTCCGACCGCCTCGCCAGCCGCCTGGGCCGCGCCCTGTGTCGCCAGCGCCGTTCGCGTCCGTCGGACCTCTTCGAGGGCGTCGGCCGATTCGCGCCGAGCGATCTCGAGTTCGCCCTTCAGCTCGCGGATCTCTTCGCGCATGACGTCGACTTCGGAGGAGAGCTGCGCGATCCGCGCGAAGGGGTCGGGCGCTTCTCGTCCGGGCTTGTGATTTTCGGCGACCTTCTCCTGGAGGCTCAGGAAGTCGCCTTGCGTCGCACAACCGCCGAGCATCGCGACCAAAAAGCAGCTCGCCACTAGCATCGAAGGCGTCCCGATCGGCGCCGGTCGCGCGAGGCAGAAACGTCCGAATTCGACCCCGTAGAGTCGCTTTCGACGCGATCCAACCCACCCCTGCTTCGACCCTTGAATCAATCTATGGACCTGCGATTGCATGGCTTCATCACCCCCCGAAGCGCGCTCGCGCCCGTTTCGGGGCGGCGCATTCTAGCAGGCCGTCAGCGCACCTGCGGACCCCAGGCGGGTTGAATATTCCGCCCCACCTTCTGGGTCAGGCGCTGAATGTTTTCGCCGTTCCAATCCATCACGTAGAGATCGAAACGTCCACGACGTTCCGAGCTGAAGACGATCTTGCGGCCGTCCGGAGACCAGCTGGGGGCCTCGTCGCTCCGCGAGTGCTGGACGATCGGAAAATTGATCTGACCCGAGGGATCGATCAGCCAGATGTCGAACTGGCCTCGAACACGCGTCTCGTAGGCGATCCAGCGCCCATCGGGAGACCAGGACGGCGTGGCGTTGTAGGCCCCGGTGTAGGTGAGCCTCCGGAGATTCCCACCATCGCGGTTCATCAGGTAGATCTGGGGCGCGCCGCTGCGGTCGGACACGAAGGCGATCTCTCGGCCGTCGGGCGACCACGAGGGTGAGATGTCGATCGCCGGATGATTGGTGAGCCGCCGCGCCTCGTTCCCCTTGCGTTTCACCCGGAAGATCTCCGATGCGCCATCGACGCTCGAGACCATCGCGAGTTCTTCGCCGGTCGGATCGAATCGGCCCCGGTACTTTGGAAGTCCCGGCATCAGTCGGCGCAGGATCGGCCCGGGCGTGATCTTCGGGTCGCGTGAGGTCAGGAAGAATCCCGGCTGGATTCCGTCGTATCCGACGTAGAGCAGAGCGCGCCCATCGGGAAACCAATCCGGGGCCATTTTGAGGAACCGACTGTTCGTGGCGGGTCGCTGTCCCCGGCCGTCGGCGGCCATCACGTAGAGCTGGCGTTCTCCGGTCCGGTCGGACATGAAGGCGATCTCGGTCGACGCGACGCCCCGCGTGCCACTGAGCGCCTCGACGGTCTCGTCGGCGATGATGCGCCCGAGCTGTGCGAGATCGTCGCGATCGCCCGTCACGCGTCCGGTCTTCAGGGGCTGACAGCGAGCGACGTCCCAGACCCGCAGATCGGCCCGCAGCCGGCCCTCGTCGCGACTCACCTCACCCTGTAGGACAGCGTCCGCACCGCTCTGCTTCCACGATTCACAGTCGAAGCCGGTCTCCACCTCCATGGCTGCGCTCTGGGGTTCGCCGAGGTAGGCGTCGTGTTCGAGGGGCAGGACGATGCTCGAGAAGACCAGACCGCGCTCGATCTCCTTTCGCAGGTCGTCGATCCGACCCTCCCCGACCGGCGCGCCGGCCTCGTGAAAGCGAAGCACCGCTGTCCGATACGCCTTCACGTTTCCCGGCGTGATCTCCAGCGTCGGCAGTGGGCCGCGCTCGTTCTCGAGACTCTGCGCGAGCGCGAGTTCCGCACTCGCTCCCGTGAGCGCGAGTCCGCATAGAAATATGAATCGACCCAACACATGCATTGATCGCTGCCCCTTGAAACTCAATTCGCCTCCGATCGAAACAAGATGACGCGCAATCCGGGCTTCGGCGGTGGAGGCAGGGGGGCAGCCGTCAATACCGCTTTGACCGCATTGTCGTCGAAATAGATATCGCCGGAGGTGCGCACGATCTCCACCGGACCGAGCAACTCGCCAGATAGGGTGAGCCGAACCTGGAGTTGGGTCACGAACCCGCGATTCCGAAGGTTTGGCGGGGTCACCCACTTGCGCTGGATCAATCGTTTGGTCGCGACGTTCCAGGCCGCGAGTTCCGGCGAGATCGCAGCGCCCGCCTGCGACACTTCTCCACCCGTCGGCGCCTGGGGCTCGCCGCTCGACTCGTCTTCCTCGCGCGCACCGGGAAGCGCTTCGAGGAACTCCTCGGTCTCGTCGAGGCCGAGTTCGGCCATCGCGTCGTCGTAGCTGAGCGCCTCTTCCTTCTTTGGTCGCCGCACCACCGGTTCGGGCGCGGGCTTCGGCGGCACCTTCGCTTCGACTTCGGGCTTGGCCTTTCGGATCCGCCCCGGGCTCTCTTCGGGCAGGACCTGGACCGGGGCCTTCGCGACCGGCGGCGCGGGGGGCGGAGGGGCCGGGGGCTCGGGGGCTTTCGTCGGCGCCGGGGGGGCAGGCTTCGGGGCGGGTCGAGCGCGCGACGGCCGAGCGCCGGAGACCGGTCCGGCGATCAGTTCGACCGCGATGACATCCGGCATCGGCACCACCACGCGCGAGGGAGAAATCGCGAACGCCGCGAAGATCGAACCGTGCAGGGCCACAGAGAGGATCATCGCGTTGCGCAGGCGACGCCGATGATCCGGCCCGTGCTCGTCGTCCCAACCGATGAGATCGGCGGTCAATGCTCTTCCTCGGTCACGATGCCGAGCCGAGTCGCGCCCGCACGTCGCGCAGCCGCCATCGCCTGCACCACGACGCCATAGGGAGCCGCCTCGTCCGCGCGCAGGAAGACCTCCTTCGAACCGCGCGCCTCGAAGACCGCCTCGAGCTTTTTCTGGAGTTCCTTGGCGGGAATCACCTTTCGCGCCAGGGAATACTCACCCTTCTTCGTCACCGTCAGCACCAGCGGCGCATTCGGCATCCGGATCGGCTGAGTCGTCGTCTCGGGCAGGTTCACGTCCATGCCCTGGAGCATCAGCGGCGCCGTCACCATGAAGATGATCAACAGCACGAGCACGACATCCACAAAAGGCGTGACGTTGATGTCGCCGTTGCCGCGGCGACCGTGTCGTCTCGAGAGCTGCGCGCCCATCTGGACCTAACGCTCTTGCGTGCTCGCGACGTGTTCGACGTCGGAGCCCGTGACGGTGTGGACCGATTGGGTTTGCACGAGTTGCGCGAGGTCTTCCTCGAACTGCTGCGTAAAGCGTTCGAGCATCGCGAGGATCCCGTCGATCCGGCCGCCAAAAAAGTTGTACGCCATCATGGCCGGAATCGCGGCGAGCAGACCGACGGCGGTCGCCACCAGCGCTTCAGCAATGCCCGGCCCGACGACAGCGAGTGAAGCCTGGCCCGCCTCGCCGATGCTCTGGAACGCGGCGATGATGCCGATCACCGTTCCGAAGAGACCGATGAAGGGCGCGGTGCTGCCCGTCGACGCCAGGAACGGCAGCCCCCTCTCGAGTCGACGCGCCTGCGCGCTCGCACCCCAGGCGATCGAACGTTCGAGCTGGGTGATCAGCTTTTCACGTGGGCCGTCCGTGGCGTTTCGCTCCCGTGCGCTCTGGAGCGCCCCACCGGTCGTCAAGAAGACGATGGCGAGCGGACTCCGGTCGAGATGTCGCGCGGCGTCGTAAACCTCACGAAATCCCTCGTTCTGATAGACCTCCAGAAAGGCCTCGCTATCTTGGTCTGCGGCGCGCAGCTCCCACCACTTCGTGACGATGATCGCCGTCGAAGCGATGGAAAATGCGAGCAGCAACAACAAGACGAGCTTGACGATGAGACCTGCCTGAAGAATCAGGCTGATCAGGTCGAAGCTCACGGCATTCCCCCCCTTGCCAATCGCTCGTCGTTCGAAAGTCCCGATCCGACCCGTCCGGGCGTCCGTACCCGATCGGCGCCAGGACCAGGACCTGGGATCGGATCATCGGAGCGCAGACGCGCGAGCCAAACAGGACACCGCCGAACGACATGCGGTGCGCGAAATCTAGGGGAGAAGGAGTTCCATGACCATGCGAGTTCAGATTGCGGGGGGTGACGTAGCGCACATCAAGGCCGATACGGTGATCATTCCGATCGTTCGGCGCGGCCAGAAGCCGGATCGGCTGCCCCAGGGACTGTCGGCGATCGACCGTCGAATGGGCGGTCGGCTCACCGATTCCCTGTCGGCGGGTGATTTTGGCGCGAACGCCGGCGATCGACTCGTGATCTACGGCCCACAGGACGGAGACCTCGTCCGCTGCATCCTGCTCGGTCTGGGCGAAGCCGACTCGGTCGACGCCGATTCGCTGCGAACGAGCGGAGGCCGAATCGGTCGGGAAGCGACCGGGGCCAACGTCGGCCGTGTCGCGCTGGTCGTCCCGCCGTCGACGGGACTCGCGCCCGAACGCGCCGCGCCGCGGCTCGCGGAGGGAATCCTCCTCGGCGCCTACAAGTTCGATCGCTATCGCACGGGCGGAAAGAAATCGAAGTCCCGCCCGATCCTGCGCATCGTCTTCGCCCGCAAGCCGAAGGCCCTGGCGTCGATTCGACGCGACGTGGCCGACGCGATCAATGTCGCCGAGAGCCAGATCCAGGCGCGCGATCTCTCGAACGAACCGCCGAACACGATTTATCCCGAGTCGCTCGCCCGCGAATGCCGACGCATGGCCCGTTCCGTCGGGCTGCGCTGCCGCGTCTTCACGGTCCCCGAGCTCGAGCGGCGGGGAATGGGCGCGATGATCGCTGTGGGTCAGGGCAGCATCCGGCCGCCACGCATGATCGTGCTCGAACACGGTGCGACCGCCGCGCGCAAGAAGAAGGGAACCCTGGCGATGATCGGCAAGGGCATCACCTTCGATTCCGGCGGCCTCTCGCTGAAGCCGACGGGCGGCATGCTCGACATGAAGCATGACATGTCCGGGGCAGCCGCGGTCTTCGGTGCCATGCGGGCGATCGCGCTGCTCGATCTCCCGATCCACGTCGTCGGCGTCATCGCCGCGGCGGAGAACATGCCGAGCGCGACCGCCTATCGCCCCAGCGACATCATCACGACGGGATCGGGCCAGACGGTCGAGATCGTCAACACCGATGCCGAGGGGCGTCTCGTCATGGCCGACGCGCTCGACCACGCGGCCAAGACCTATGCGCCGGACGCGATGATCGACGTGGCGACGCTCACGGGCGCCACGATGATCGCGTTCGGTCCCTGGGCGACCGCGGGACTCGGCAACGACGAAGCACTCACTGCGGAGATGAAGGCCGCGGGCGAGGAATCCGGTGAGATCGTCTGGCCGATGCCCCTGTTCCCCGAGCACGAGAAAGCCACCCGCAGCAAGGTCGCGGACTGGAAGAACTCGGGAGGGCGCGACGCGGGGATCTCGACCGCGGCCGCGTTCCTTCAAGGCTTCGTCGGTGACACGCCGTGGATCCATCTGGACATCGCGGGCTCCGGCATGACCGCATCGCAGACGCCGCTTCATTCCGGCGGCGGAACCGGCGTCGGCGTGAGGCTGCTCACCGAGTGGGTGCGCGCACGCTGCGAGTAGGCGCTCGTCCTTCGTCGCTGTCCGCGAGGCATCCACGCTCAGCGTTCAAGCGAGGAACGGCACGACACCGAACCCGAACGCAACCTTCCGTTGCACCCCTCGACGGCGCGGCTTTCGGGAACCATTCTCTGCCGCGCCACAACCAACGATTCGCCGCGAAGAACTCTAGCGACGAGCCCCTAGGAGAAGAAAATGTCTCGATTCTTTACGACGACGATGATGATCGCCGCGTTCGCCATCGGAAGTGTTATTCCGAGCTCCGCTCTTGCCGCCGGCGACGCCGCTGCGGGCAAGGCCAAGTTTCAGGCTCTCTGCGTTTCCTGCCACGGCGAGAGCGGCAAGGGTGACGGCCCGACGGGCGCCGCCCTCGCAGCTGCCGGTCAGCCGGCACCGCGCGACTTCACGATCGGCGAGTTCGTCCTCGACACCGACAAGGACGGAAAGACCGGAACCGACGCCGATCTCAAGGCCGTGATCACGAAGGGCGCTGCCGCCTACGGTGGTTCGGTGATGATGGCGCCGGTCCAGGGTCTGTCGGACGCCGACCTGGACAACCTGGTCGCCTTCATCCGCTCGCTCAAGCAGTAGCTCCGAGCGCGAATCGACGACCCAGAGGGCGGAGACCGGCATTCCGGTCCGAGGCCCCAGGCCGAATCCTTCGAAGCGCGTGACGTGACTCGATCTGACGAGTCCCGTCACGCGCTTTGCTATTGTGGCTCGCCGTAGGACCCATGGACTCAAGCCGCCACAAATCCAAAGGTCGCTCCGAAGAACATCCGATCATCGAAGTCCCGAACGAGGAAGAAGAGCCCTCCCGTTCGGAGATCGACGCCGAATCGGATGACGCCTTCGACGATCCCCTCGACGATTCCGACGACGACTCGAACGAGGCGCGCGACGAGGACCGCTCCCTTCCCGTCGTAGCCACGCCGAGCACGCCCGGCTCCGCCCAGGCCACCGCGCTCAGCGCCTACATGTCCCAGCTGCGCCACCACGCGCCGATCTCGCGCGAGGAGGAGCACGAACTCGCCGTCCGCTGGACGGAAGATGGCGACGTCGAGGCCGCGAAACTCCTCGTCGTCTCGAACCTCCGACTCGTGGTCAAGATCGCGATGGAATATCGCCGTGCCTGGACGAATACCCTCGACTTGATCCAGGAGGGCAACGTCGGCCTGATGGAAGCGGTCCAGCGCTACGACCCCTACCAGGGGGTGAAACTCTCCTCGTACGCCGTGTACTGGATCCGCGCCTACATTCTGAAATACATCCTCGACAACATGCGCAGCGTCCGGCTGGGCACGACCCGCGCCTCCCGAAAACTCTTCTTCCGCCTCAACAAGGAGAAGCGCGAACTCGAACGACAGGGATACGAAGCGGAACCGCGCTTGCTCGCCGAACGACTCGATGTCTCGGAAGACGACGTGATCGACATGGAAGCGCGCCTCTCGCGCCCCGACCTGTCCTTCGATGCACCGGTCCGCAGCGACGAAGCCGACGGCATGACCTTCGGCGATCGAATCGCGGCGCCGGGCATCAGCTCGGAGGCGGCGGTCGGCGCGAGCGAACTTCGCGAGGTCTTCCTCGGCAAGATCGAGGAGTTCGCTGAGTCCCTCGCGGAGCGAGACATGCAGATCTTGCAGGAACGCATCCTCGCAGAGGAGCCGCGGACGCTGGCGGAGCTCGGCGAGGAGTTCGGCGTGTCGCGCGAACGCGTGAGGCAGCTCGAGGCGAAACTCGTGAAGCGCCTGCGAAGCTACATGGAAGAGAACCTGGTCGACTTCGACTACTACGCGCCGGACCTCACATGAGCCGGGCCGCCGGGGTCGAGAATCGGGTGGGCATTCTTCCCACGAGACTCGTCCGGTCGGCGCTCCTCTTCGCATCCCTGGTCTTCATCGTGAGCGCCTGCGGCCTCGCTTCGAGCGGTCCGGCGCGCGTCGACGGCTGGGTCGAAATCCAGGGAAAGCG
>Ga0315338_1000574_pt1 | contig 76963 bp, 50 predicted proteins | sample ASW8metaG_FD_204518 | JGI IMG/M metagenome (GOLD analysis project Ga0315338, IMG submission 204518) | Ammonia-oxidizing marine archaeal communities from Monterey Bay, California, United States - ASW #8 | ecosystem: Environmental > Aquatic > Marine > Coastal | place: USA: California | collected...
AATGATACGTCCCCTCCATCCGAATGAGAAGCCAGGCATTAAGCGATGTCCAAAATTCGCCAAGACCCAATGAAGGTGTACGGGTGCACGGTATAATTCGTGGAGTAATTCTTTGTGAATATTTCTTATCATGGCTGAATGGCTAGCCTGATGAGGTTCAGGCCATCCGACCCTGCCTCACCATAACTAAAATCGGCCCCCCTAGAGCTGTTAGAGGAACTGTAAGCTTCCCCGTCAATGAGACATTTCGAAAGTAGAGTTTCGGGCCTTGAGCTTGGTTGTTGATGGTGGGGTGAGTTGCTTGCGAAAGACGGTTGGTGGAAGGTTCCCGAGAGCCTCGTGAGGGCGCTCCTCATTGTAGGAGATGATCCAGTTGTGGACGATGTCGCGCACTTGGCTCAAGGGGCCGAAGAGGTGGGCGTCGAGGACTTCGTATCGAAAGGAGCGATTGAATCGCTCGACGCAAGCGTTCTGGGTGGGGGCTTGCCGGGCTGGGTGTGGTGAAGGCTAACCCGGTCACTATCGCACCAGGCGGCGAGCTTGGAGGAGATGAGTTCCCACTGAGGGTCTGACTGCCGTTTGCCGACACCCGCCGCCGACCACGCCCCATCAAGGGCCCTCCGGTCTCAGGATTACGCCCAGCTGATCCGACACACTCCGGTCCGTCTTGTGGGTGGACGACTACGACACCTCATACCCGTCAGGTGCCATGACCATCATGTAGTCAAACACGGCATCAAGATGACGATTCCGTCAGATAGCCAGTTAATCAATTCTTTCCGGCCCATTTTTTCAATAGTTCTTTAAAACCACTCAGCTCCGCCTCCAGGATAAAACGGTTCGTGGTGTTGGAAAGTGTTGTGCGGGGTATGCCGTAATGGTCGGCTTGAAGTTTGCTGGGTACTTGATCCACGTTCAAAAAGCTTCGTGTAAAGCCTGACATTCGGCATAGGTTTTGTTCACGTCTGCTCACTTCGTCGGAGCCTCCGAAGGGGTAGGAGTAGTAGCTGCAGTTGAACATGTCTTCGCTAAGTTGCAGGCAGCGGGTAAAATCCTCCTTTACCGTTTGGTCATCCAATCGTGCCAGAATACCATGGCCGTAGCTATGCCCTCCTAGCAGATGGCCTGCATCTTGAAGGTTGGAAAGCTCAGTGGCCGATAATGGAAAAAAGCGTAGTTCATGAAGCTTGGGATCTATCTGTAGGGCTTCAAAGGGATAGGAAATCTCCATGGCGTCTGCTATGGGTTTGATACTGTTCTGATTCTGGATTATCTGTCGCCAGATTTGACTCCAAAAGGTTGGCCGCTGTTCATCCGCCGTTAAATCGAACTCCATCTTTGCCAGTCGATAGCGGCCAAAAGGGACGTAACTTACCCAAAACAGCAGGCGATCCGGCCACAATAGATTGCCGTTAGCAATTAGATCTGTGGTTAAAAAAAAGATGGCGTATCGGTTCCATTTTTCAAGTATCGGTGCTGCGATACGGGCCTGATTGCAATAACCATCATCAAAGGTTATTAGACAACCGCTGCCGTCAGGGTCCAACTGTCGCTCACTGTCGGGCCACCGTTTTGAGATGATTTCCAATTGGGCGTCAAAAGCGGAGGAGCTATGGGAGGTCCTAAGGTGCAAACTGTCGTCCAACAACTCGTCCGGGATGATATTATGGTAGGTTAGCACCCGCCGTTTGTGACGGTTTGTGAAATAACAGAGGGCTATTAGACCGCTGTAATATGCCACCCGATAAATATAATGGAGAAAACGCTGTTTCATTATGGATAACCGACTCGATATCTAATAATGAAAATATATACCTCCACTCAACATCCCGACACGGTAACGATTTAGGAATATATCCGTATCATTTTTTGGGGTCTGTCTCCTTGGTGTAGAGATAGTGGGTTGAAGTCCTCCCCCTACCGTTGCCACGGGCGGGGCATCACTTCAGAGAAACCGGCGAAGATGGGTGCAGACTTTTTTGTATGCCCCGCCAATCAAAACCAATTCTATGACTTATTTATATTTTGTTAGCTCCACATAAAGGCTTTCCGCAATTCTTTGAGGCGTAGTTATGTCGATTCTAAGTTCTGGATATTCGCTATTCCCAGCAGAACTCACTAACACTGAATTAAATCCAGCATCAAGTCCAATTCGTTCAATGGCCTTAAAGTCAAGAATATTGCGATTCGATCCCCCCCAATTCATAACACAGTATACAGCATCAATAGGGTGCGTTACCCATGGAAATGCCTTTTTGAAGAAGGCATGGTTTCCATCAATATAATTCCTTGCAAAATTAATCGCATCAGGAACCACAACGCGATAGACTCCACCAGGTCGCAAGATTCTATAAACATCCTGCAAATGGTCGAACCCTTCGTTTGGATGAATCATTGATATAAAATGTTCTGAAAAGCAGAAACTAACACTATTATCTGGTAACGGTATGCTCCTCCTCAAATCCATTACAATCTGCACATTTTTTGCAAAGAAACAGTCCACTCCAACCCAACCATCATACGCAGTATCGCCACAGCCAAACAATAGCTTAAGATCTTCATTAGATTGCACTAGCTTTTTTATTTTAAGCCTCTGACAAGATAAAATCCCGTAAACCCTTACATACAGCATACGAAATTCTGCTACACTTTCCCTTACCCAATACCGCGGAATACCAGTGAAATCACAAAACGTCTTAATTAAATATCTTACCATATAGCGCAGGAGGGTTCTTCTCTAATCCTTAAATGAATTCCATTAAGAAAACTTTAATATTGTTCCTCTATTAGTGAACAAATCAACTCTAACACCTATGGTAATAGTCTTTTGATTATGCCGCAGATCCATGTTCTCCATTGGAATAAAAAACACTTTCATTCTTAGATGATCACAACCGTTTGTTTAAAGACCCCTGCAATCATTCTCCCTAAGAAAGTATTGTAGTGCTCTCTGGGAGGTTGGGCCGCCTTTGTTCTTAATCAGGCGGCTTTGCATTGTGTTTGGTTGTGTGCAGTAATGGAGCGTCCTCCTGAAGAAATGGACAGGAAACAAGGGGACCTTTTCGCGGAGGTCCAACCCCCCCTCACCAGGCGCAGCGGAGGGCTGAGTTCGGTGGCGAAGAGATCGACGATGGTCCGAATAATTTTCAGAGTTGGAGGCACCAATGAGCGAAGGTCCTGACGAGGTTAAACGCTGGAGGCATGTCAACGTGAACAACTCTTGTCGTCGGTCAAGGCCCGCAAAACAGGCCGTCGTGCAAATACGCGGACGCCTGATCCAGTATAAGGGCGCGAAATCGCTCTAATCTTATTAGGTATCTCATGAGCTGGTCGGTCCCAGTTAATTAGAGAATCTTTGTCTGACATTCCTGCTGAATCTATAAATACAAATCCGTCTTTAGTCCAACTCCTTGATAACTCGGACCCCACTAGGAACATTTATTAATTGCTGGCTCAGTTTCTCAGCTACAGCCAAGTCACTTCTAGGACAATCGGAATACATCGGCAGAGTATGCAATGGTTCCCATGCCGGCCGTGTCATAATGCCTTGGCCGTTAGTAGCCTCAAGGATCTTCTCAAGCTCATTTTCTAAATAATCGTCAATAGCCAGGGTGCAGAGCCAGTAATTCGAGAGAGTCCCATTTGGCTCTCTTACGAGATCTACCCCAGGAAGTCCTGCTAGAGCCTCCGAATAACGCTCGGCCAGACAACGTTTCCGCTTCAGGAACTCGGACATCTGCTCTATCTGGGCAACAATCAGAGCTGCATTCAGATTCGGCATACGGTAATTAAAACCCGTGGCGTCGTGAAAAAAGCGCCAGCTATGTGGCACTTTGGCCGTTGTGGTGAGATGCTTCACGCGGTCTGCTAGATCACAATCATTGGTAAGGATTGCTCCTCCACCACCTGCCGTGGCAATTTTATTTCCATTGAAACTCACGGCCGAAACCTTTCCGAAGGTCCCCGTATGTTGTTTGCCAACAAAACTACCTAGCGACTCCGCTGCATCTTCGATTAACTCGAGTCCCCACTTCTCTGCCACCACTACTAGGTCGGCAATACGCATGGGGTGCCCAAAGGCATGCATCGGCACCACAGCACGAATCCGGCGACCGGTCTTCCGATTATAACAGTCATCGTCACGACGGTCCGCAATCTCCTCTAAATACGCATCGAGTTTGGCAGGATCAAGCCCGAGGGTGATTTCCTCGCTATCAACAAAATGTGGGACGGCTCCAATATAGCTCACTGCATTGGCTGTTGCGATAAAGGACAACGTCGGAATCAGAACTTCTTCATCACGCTCTACACCGACCATCAATAAGGCTACGTGCAGAGCTGCTGTCCCATTCACGGTGGCTACAACGCGTTTAACGCCACAATATGCTGCTAAGTCTTTTTCAAACCGATTGACAAAGCTCCCCACTGACGAAACCCAACCAGTCTCAATACATTCTAAGACGTATTCTTTTTCACGCCCACCAAACGTAGGCTCATGCAAAGGAACAAAATCACTAGGCACACCTCCGATCACAGATCGGATGGCATTACAAAGTTTCTGAGCTAACAACGACATTCCCTTTAGGATACATCGAATGAAAAAGGCGCAATCACATCTTTTGATCCAGACTTACCCCAAGATCTTGGTACTCCAGTTCTGGAACGACACTACGAATGATATCAACAAGCGCGGATTTCTCCCATTTCCCGCTCGTGCGCAGAGCACCGAGACTGGCGCAGGCCTCCTCTACTTCTCTTAAACCCGACTTCATTGGTTGTGTAATCACACGAATCGCCTCGTAACGAGAATTATCCACTTCTTCGCGATTACCCAGAAACTCTTCGAAGGGCTTCTCGCCGCTCGTATTCGATGCGGAAAAATAACAAGGCCAAAGACGTTCGCTGTCTTTCATCGCCGCTGCGCGCTCCAGAGCTTCTTCCTCAGAATCACACATCACCGCCTTGTAACCATGGAAACCTAGCACCCGTTCCGCGATCTCGGAAAAAAACATCAAATACTCCTCAGGTTCCATACGAGGCACGAAAACCTCCCTGTTATTTCCTGCAAAACAAGAGAGTAAGCAGAGCTCTCCGGCCTCGCGATGATTTATAAAGAAACGACGAATGTCTGAAGGCCCAGAGAGTGGTTGACGCTTCTCAATCCGACGTAAAAACCCGTGCAACAAACTGCCATCCGAAAAAGCCACGTTGGCAAAACGCGCGCTACTAAAGGACACGGCCTTAGCTTCACTAAGGAAAAGCCGTTCCATGAAGGCCTTTGAAGCGCCCATGAGACTACACGGATTTACCGCCTTATCCGAAGACACTGCGAACACCTTGCGAGTGCCAGACTTTAAACATTGGTCAATCAGCTGACGGTTAGCGAGAATATTGACATCAATTAAACGCATTAAAGTGAACGGATCCCGCTCGGACCGTACATGCTTAAGTGCCGCAAAATTAAGGACATAATCAAAACAAAATTGACTCCCTATAAATGCAGAAAACTCAGGAGATCCAAATCCAATCGCAACTGTCCCGAAATCATCGGGTAATGTCTCTCCAGAAGACCGCAGGTCACGCACCACCTCGACTAAGTTATTCTCGTTAGGGTCTGCCAACCAAAGCCCCGATGGTCTAAACCCCACCAAAACTCGGACGAAGGCCCCACCGATTGAACCAGCTGCACCGATCACCAGTATTCGACTGCCACCGATAACTTGCTCAAGATGCTTCCACTCGCGCTCGACATCTGCCTCAAAAAACGAACTATCCCTTCCAAGGACTTTCGACTCTAATGGAGAGCTATTCATTTAGATTTGGGATAAGATTGTTTTATCTTGGATAGACATACTACCGCCAATGATCCACTTTCTCTCCACGCTGCCGCCCTTGGTCGTTTCCCGGATCCACCCGGAAAAACCATGTTGAAGGAGTCTTGAATTGTGTCGGTAACGGATCACGGATCCGATCTTGGGCGAGGTGTCAGTCCGGCCCCTCCAAGTTTCCCAGGGCGGCTAGCATGGGAAGCAGGTCACGGGAGGTGGCGTGCCACGTCCGCAGACTGGAAAGTCGGTTCTGGAGATGTTGGGGAAGTTGAGCCTCATCGTCCCCGGGTACCGCTTCGAGAACCCGGCCCCCCGCTTCCAGGCCCGGCAACAGAGTCTGCTGGAGGAATCCGGCGGCCACCCGTCGCATGGAGAGCTCCGGTCGGTAGTAGGTGTTGCGGTCGTTGGGAATGTGAACGACTTCAACCGCCAGCATGCGCTCGAGCAGCTTCAACCCGGTGGAGGCACTGGCCTTCGACAGGCCGGAATTCTCGACGATCTGGGTGAAACTCAGCGCTTCCTCGGCCACGAAGAGGGTGTGATAGATGGCCGCCACCGAGCGCGGCAGGTTGAAGGTTTCCGCAACCCGGGAAAAATAGCACGCCATGGCGTCGAGGGCAGCTTGGTTGGCGGTAGTCATACTGTTTTTCCCTGCAAGCAAGGGATTTACGCCAATTGCAGGCTTAGTTCAATAATTTCCGAACCAAAAAAACTATTTCGGCTCTCTTGAATACCTCAAAAGGGCTAGGATGGTCTGTCCCTACTGACCCACCCCTTCCCCTCGTAGACGTTCTAGCGCCCCGTTCAGCTGGAAATCCGGGATCGCCCTCGCAACCAAGATCCAAGGCTCCATTTCCCGGGACGGAACCGAGTCAGGCCCTTAAACCCTCAAAAAGAGGGCCTCTTTTCCTGCCGAAGCACCGGGCGGGAACAGGCTGCCCGGGCCCCGGCCTCCTTCACTTCCCAAGGCAGTAGAGGGTGCTCTTACTGCGGAGAAAGACCCGGTTGTTGGCCAGGGCGAGGCTGCTGCGGTGGCTCCGCATGGACTGGTCGCCGAACTGCACTCGGTGCAGAAGATTGAATTTCCCGGGATCCGCCGCCACCACGAAGACCTCTCCGTTGTGGTCCTGGAAGTAGATCTTGCCATCCCCGCCGGTGGGCGAGGCTTCGATCTTGGCCCGGGTTCCGAGGGGGCCCATCCAGCGCACTTTCCCGCTCCGGGCTTCAACACAGCAGAGGCGCTTATCCTTGAATTCCCCGTTGAGAACGTAGAAATGACCGTCGTGGTAAAGCGGCGTGCACACGTCGGAGGAGACTTCCTTGTCCTGGCTCTTCCACAGGAGCTCCCCATTCTTCATATCGACGGCGTAGATCGGGCTCCTCTTGGGCGCGCAGGCCAGCGCCACCCCGCTCCCGGCCACCGGGGAGGGCACCAGGCGCCAGTGCCCGATTTTGTTGGGGTTCCATGTTTCCCAGCGCCAGATCTCCTTGCCGCTGGCCGGGTCGTGCCCACTCAGGGCGTCCCCCCCCGCGACCAGCAACTGCAATTTGCCCCCCTCATCCGCCGTCGGGCTGACCACCGGGCTGGTGAAGGCCTCGAGGGACTCCGCCACCGCCTTGGCGGGCCGCTCCGCCCGCCACTTCTGCTCACCGGTGGCAAAATCGAAGGCCACCAGGTAGGATGGAATGCTGTTTGCGTCCTGCTTCCCCCGGGGCAACCCGGCGTAAGAAAAAGGCACGTCCCGCTGCAGCACCTGCATGATGAGGTTTCCCTCGAAGAGGATGGGACTGGTGGAGAAGGTCCACTGGAAGGCAAAATACTTCTCCCCGGGAGGAATCATGTTTTTGCGCCAGATCTCCTTGCCGCTCATGTCGTAGACAATCAGTTCCCCGTTCCCGAAGAAGAAGGCCACGTGCTTCCCGTCGGTCACCGGGGACGGGGACGAGAAGTCGCTCCGGTCATCGATATGCACCCTCCCTTTCGCGACCACTCGGGACCAGAGGATCTTACCGGTGGAGGCCTGCAGGCAGATCGCATGGATCTCCTTTTTCTCGCGATCGACGGCATTGACAAAGACGTGGTCATTCCAGACCACCGGGGTGGCGGCCGACGCCCCCGGTAACTCAGCCTTCCAGTCCACGTTCTCGGAAGGCGAAAACCTGGCTGGCAGTTTCAGGTCCTGCCCCCCGGATCCGTTGAAGTGGGGACCACGCTGGTTGGGCCAGTTGGGGGCCGCAAATACCAGGAAGGGAAAGGAGAACAGCAGCAGGGCAAGGTGGAAGGTCTTCATCTGATTCTGGAGCAATGGTTAGTGGATTACGAACGGCTACTCAACACGATTTCCCCCTTGAGAAAAGCCCTTAGAGCCCATGGAACTCCATCGTGTCGGCCCTCCAGCCGTTCCCTCCGGCCTTGCCGTCCGGCGGACCGCTCCCTAGACCAGTTTCATGCAGAATCCACCGGGACGAAGCCTGCTTTCGTGCGCCTTGCTCTTCCTCGCCATCCCCTCCCTCACTCCCTCCATGCTAGCCTCCCCGGCCGGGGAGACGGTGGCTGCGCCGGAACCCTTCGTCCACCCGGGCCTCCTTCACAGCAAATCTGAGATTGAGTTCGTCCGCAGTAAGATCTCGGCCGGGGAGGATCCTTGGAAGACGGCCTGGGAGGCTCTCAAGTCCCATGGCCACGCCAGTTTGGAATGGAAATCCCGGGCGCATCCCAACGTGGAACGCGGTCCCTACAACCGGCCCAACGTGGGAGCCAACGAAATGATGAGAGACGCCCCAGCCTCCTATACCCATGCCCTGCACTGGACTCTCAGTGGGAAAAAGGAGCATGCCCGCAAGGCGATCGAGATCCTTGATGACTACGGATCGGTGCTGAAATCCGTGGGCCATCACGATGCCCGGCTTCTGGTGGGGATGACCGGGATCCAGTTCCTCAATGCCGCCGAGCTGATTCGCCATGGTGGGGCGGAATGGCCGGAGGACCGCCAGAGACGTTTCGAGGAGATGGTCCGCAAGGTTCTCTATCCCGTGATCAGAGACTTCTTCCCCACCGCCAATGGCAACTGGGACGCCTCCATGATCCAGACCATGATCGCGATGGGCGTCTTCCTCGACGACCGGGTCATCTTTCACCGGGGGGTGGACTACTTCAGGAGTGGCAAGGGCAACGGGGCGCTCACCAATTACTTTAACGAAATCGGGCAGTGTCAGGAAAGCGGACGCGATCAGCATCATACCCAGATGGGGATCGGTTACCTTGCCTACGCGGCTGAAATTGCATGGAAGCAGGGCGTTGATCTCTTCTCTCTCGCCGATCACCGCCTCGCCAAGGGCTACGAGTACACCGCGCGCTACAACCTGGGGCATGATGTTCCCTTCAGGCGTTACCGCAGTGTCGACGGTCGTTACGACCATGCGGAGATTTCCAAGCGGGGCCGGGGCTATCAGGGGCCGATCCATGAGATTGCCTGGCGCCACTACCATGGACGCCTGGGACGGGAGATGCCCTTCACCCGGCAGGTGGTGGAGAAACAGCGTCCCGAGAAACCCCGGGGTGAATTTGTGCCCTGGGCCTCCCTCATGTTCGCGGAGGTCCCGGGAGACGCCGTCGATCGGAAGAAGCAATCCCGGCAAAATAACTGATGGCGGTGAACTGGATCATCGCCTGCCTTCTCCGGGTCCTCTTATTATCACAATTATCCAACGAATTGTCCCCGCATAGGTCTGCATTGGTGATACACCTCCTCACGATCTGAACGCCCTGAAAGTCGTGCCACGCTCCCGCACCTGTCCGTCCCCCGACCCGGAAATACTGTCCCCCTCAATGCCCCCTGAATGCTCTCGTCGATGGACCCTCCGGCAACACGCCGGACGGGTGGTTATGGCCCTCACGATTCTCTTGTTTGTCGCCCTTGCTCCTTGCGCCCGGGCGGATCCGGACCTCTCGCTGCGGATCAAGTGGACCGGGGACCTGTTTTCCTTTCGGCTGGCCGGGGATGACGGATCAGGAGAGTGGGTCCTGCAGCACTCTCCGGATGGACGGGAGTGGGGGGATCTCCTGTTTCTGGGACGGGAGAATGAGTGGGGAGGAGTGCCGGGGGCGGACATCTCCCCGGCCGCGCTTCCCGTGCCTGAGGCCCCCTCGGCCTTGTTTCGGGCGGTCCAACTGCGCGGGGACGACCCGTTGTATCGCGACTACCTCGCCGGGCGCGCCCGGTGGAGGTCCGCCGGCCTGCACAGCTACCGCTACGAGCTGCGCTGGAGCACCATGATCCTCTGGCTTGGAACGATCAGCGTGATCAATGATGAGGTGGTCTCCTATGAGCGGATTGAGGCATTTCCCCCATTCTTCGAGGAGCCGCCGTTACTGAGAACGATCGATGGCCTCTTCGACAGAATCGCGCAGGCCCGGGCCAGCAATGCCGTGGTCATCCAGGTGACATGGCATCGTGAGTTCGGCTACCCCACTTCCGTTTACATCGACCAGAGCCGCATGATTGCGGACGAGGAGCAGTGGTGGACGATCGAATCCTTGGAGCCACTGCCTGAGCCCGTTCCTGCCGCCCTCCCCTTGGGCATGTTGAGGTAGGAGCGGTTCCTGGTTGATGGCCTTCCCCAAGGCGGCAGGTTTGGCCGCTTCTAGTCCAGGTATTCGGCCACCACCTTCCAGGAGCCCTCGAGGGGACGTAACTGGAACAGAAGAAAATCCCCTTTCCTCGGCTTCGCCGGCCCCACCTTGAAGAGGATGTCGCCGTCCTTGATCATGAAGTGCAGTTTCCCGTCGTGTGTCTCTTTTTCTTCATTCTTGGTTCTGGGTTAGCCCCAGAACCTAACCTCCACAATGGCCCATTTTAGGGGGACCAGCGCCGGGCAATCGGCTCTGGAGTTTAGCAGTGAAATCTCTATTCTCAGATTGATTCGCTTGCCATGAACATCCTGGGCATTTCCGCCTTCTACCACGATTCCGCCGCGGCTCTTGTCACCGACGGCAAGATTGTGGCGGCCGCTCAGGAGGAGCGCTTCACCCGCAAGAAGCACGACCCGGCTTTTCCCGCCAAGGCGATCGAATACTGCCTGGCGGAAGCGGAAATCAGCCCCGGCGATCTCGACTACGTGGCCTTCTACGAGAAACCCTACCTCAAGTTCGAGCGACTGTTGGAAACCTACCTCGCGTTTGCGCCAAGCGGATTTGCCAGTTTCCGGCAAGCCATTCCGATGTGGCTGCGCGAGAAGCTGCATCTCCGCCGTGTGCTCCGCAAGGGACTGGGCAGGGAATACAAGGGACCGCTGGTTTTCCCGGAGCACCACGAGACCCATGCCGCCAGTGCCTTTTTCCCGAGTCCCTTCGACGAGGCCGCGGTCCTGACGGTCGATGGCGTGGGGGAATGGGCCACTTCCACCATCGCGGTGGGCGAGGGCAACAAGGTCAGGATCCTCCAGGAGCAACGCTTCCCTCATTCCCTCGGTCTTCTCTACTCGGCCTTCACCTACTACTGCGGATTCCGCGTCAATAGCGGGGAGTACAAGCTCATGGGGCTCGCGCCCTATGGCCAACCGATCTACGCGGACAAGATCCGCGACCACTTGCTGGACATCAGGAAGGACGGCTCCTTCCGAATGGACCTGCAGTATTTCAACTACTGCCAGAGACTGACCATGACGAGCCAGAAGTTCCATCAACTCTTCGGACAACCGCCCCGGCGGGCGGAGACGGAACTGAACCAGTTCTACATGGACGTGGCGGCGAGCGTGCAACTGGTGACCGAGGAGTTGATGCTGGCGATGGCGGCGCACGCCCGGGAAGTCACCGGCAAGGACAAGCTGTGCCTGGCGGGCGGGGTGGCGCTGAACTGCGTGGCCAACGGACGTATCCTGCGGGAGGGTCTGTTTGAAGACATCTGGATCCAGCCCGCGGCGGGCGATGCCGGGGGCGCTCTGGGAGCGGCCCAACTCGTCTGGTATCATTATCTCGACAACGAGCGCATCGCCGGGGGCGAGGGCGACCAGGGGAACAGTTGGTTCGGGCCGGAGTTTAAAACGGAGGAGATCACGGAGTTCCTGGACGGGGAAGAGGCGGTCTATGAAATCTGTGCGAGCGAGGAGGAACTCTGTGAAAAAGTGGCCCAGCTCATCGCGGACGAAAAGGTCATCGGTTGGTTTCAGGACCGCATGGAGTTCGGTCCCCGGGCCCTGGGAGCGCGCAGTATCCTTGGCGACGCCCGCTCGGAGAAGATGCAGCGCACCATGAATCTCAAGATCAAGTTTCGCGAATCCTTCCGCCCCTTCGCGCCCGTCATTCTTCGCGAGAAAGTGGAGGAATACTTCGAGATGGAGGCGAACCAGGACAGCCCCTACATGCTGCTGGTGGCGCCCGTGCAGGAGGACAAACGTTTCGCCCTCAATGACGAGGAGGCCGATCTGACCGGATTGCAGAAGCTCAATCAGAAGCGTTCGGTGGTGCCGGCAATCACCCACGTCGACATGTCGGCCCGCGTGCAGACCGCGGACACGCGACACGGGATCTATCACAAACTCATCGAGGCCTTCCACGCCAAGGAAGATTCTCCCGTCCTGATCAACACCAGTTTCAACGTGCGGGGGGAGCCCATCGTGTGCACGCCCGAGAACGCCTACCGTTGTTTCATGGGCACCAACATGGACGTCCTCGTGCTGGGCCGCGTGATTCTGCGGAAGGAGAAACAGCCCAACGCCGGGGAGATTGACAACGCCAAGTATCTTGAGGAGTTCGCCCTCGACTAGGAACGCCATGACGATTGCCGATTTCAATATCAAACCGAGCGCCAAGATGCTGCGCGAGTTCGGCATCATTGCGCTCTTCGGTTTCGGCCTCGTGGGGGCTCTGCTCGGACTGAAGTGGGAGGCCTGGACTGCGAGCTACGTGCTTTGGGCGCTGGGTGCGGTCTCATTCGTGCTCGCCTTTGTGCAACCCAAGTTGCTCCTCCCCCTCTACGTGGTGCTCATGGTCGTGGCCTTTCCGATCGGCTTTGTGATCAGCAATGTGATTCTGTTGGCACTCTACTTTGGACTGTTCACGCCCTTTTCAATGGTGTTTCGTCTCATCGGCCGTGATTCCATGAAGAGGAAGTTTGAGCCGGAGGCGGAGAGCTACTGGATCAAGCGGACCGGTTCGACGCCGGCATCCCAGCGCTTCAAGCAGTACTGACCCTCCATTCGAGATGAGCGACAAAAGCAACGAGAACGAGTTTGAGCAGGCGAGCCGCGAGGTGAAGACCGGCTTTCTCGCAGAGATGGTGGGTTTCCTGAAGGACAACAAGCGCTGGTGGTTGACGCCGATCGTGGTGGTCCTGCTTCTCCTTGGAATCCTGCTGCTGCTGGCGAGCACGGGAGCGGCACCGTTTATCTACACCTTGTTCTAAGAGGACGGAAGTGAACTATTCCTGCCGGAGACTATAGTCGCTCACCACGGCCCGATAGCGGCGCGAGCCGAAAACGAGTCCGTTGTCGTGGCGCAGCAGCATGCCTTCCGGGGCGCTGCCCAGCGTTCCGAAGCGAGCGAGGAGGGCTTCTTCGATTGCTCGCTCAGCAGTCTTGGCCCGGGCGGATACGGACCTCTCGCTGCGGATCAAGTGGACCGGGGAACGAGGCCGGGGACCCCGGGTCAACGGGGAGGCTTGGGACTCTCGATCCGGATCCCGTTCGGCATGATGGGCACGAAGCTGGCACCTTCCCTCGATGCCACATGGACTGTCACCACCTCGCCGTTCTTGGGGACAGACGAATGTCCCTGAGGGCCTGGCATGGGGGGAATCCGGAGAGCCGGTCGCCAGGCCGTCACCACAATCTCATCGCCCTTTCTCACCCCCTTGCCCTTCGCTACCCCCGTGACCCGGAGCCTGATTGTGAAGACCCGGTCCAGCCGGAACAATCCGTTCAACCGGGTCCTTGATTTGACTTCAAGAACCTTCCCTCTGAGAATATGAGTCGCCTCCTTCCTGAGATTCTCCGGACTCAGAGGCGCCACGGCCGCCCAACTGGAAGCTCCCAATCCTGTCAGCATGAGAGCCGTGATCAGGAAAAGGCGATTGGGCATGATTCCCATGGGTGCAGGCTTCTCTGATTTACTCCTCATCCTCCGCCGCATCAGGTTCGTCCAGTCCCAGCAGTTCGGTCGCCTTGTCGTCCGGCAGGCTCTCCACCGACCGTAGTTTCCGCGCCATGACCCTCGTCCTCGTGCCGGTCTCCTCGATCGACCGGCTGGCGGTGTCGAGCTGGCGTTTCACCTTGTCGAGCACTCCCCCGAACTTGCCGAACTCCGTCTTCACCGCGGCCAGCACCTGCCAGGCCTCGCTGGCCTGCTTTTCGATGGCGAGGGTGCGGAACCCCATCCGCAGGCTGGTCAGCAGCGCGGTCAGGGTGGTGGGTCCGGCGATCAGGATCCGGTGATTCTGCTGGATCTCCTCCAGCATGCCGGGCTGCCGCAGGACTTCCGCATACATCCCCTCGGTGGCGAGGAACATGACCGCGAAGTCCGTGGTGGACGGTGGATTGATATACTTGGTCTGAATCTCCTTGGCCGAGTTACGCACGGTCCGCAGGAAGGCGTTCAGGGACTTCTCGACGGCTTCAGCATCCGCCTTGTCCGCGGCCGCCTGCAGGCGCTGGTAATCCTCGGTGGGAAACTTGGAGTCAATCGGAAGCCAGATAGAGCTCCCGGAATCGTCTTCCGGTCCCGGGAACTTGACTGCGAATTCCACCCGCTCGGTGGTGCCTTCCCTGGTCTGGACATTCGAAGCATACTGTTCCGGGGTCAGGGTCTGGTCCAGGATGTCCCCGAGCTGGTATTCCGCCCAGGTCCCCCGCGCCTTCACGTTGGTGAGCACCCGTTTCAGGTCCCCCACCCCGGAGGCCAGGTTCTGCATCTCCCCCAAACCCTTCTGGACGTTCTCCAACCGTTCACTGACCAATTTGAAGGACTCCCCCAGCCGCTTCTCCAGCGTGTCCTGGAGCTTCTCGTCCACCGTCTTGCGCATCTCCTCGAGCTTCTTCTCGTTGCCCTCCCGTAGCTCCTTGACCCGCTCATCGAGATTCTCACGCACCCGGTCAATGGCCCGCCGGTTGGATTCCGAAAGCTCCTCCAGTTTCTTGGCAAACCCTCCCAGTTGCGCGTTCTGGACCTTGCTGGTCTCCGCCAGGCTCTTGGTGAGCGAATCGCTGCCGTCCTTGAGACCGCGGCTCAATTCCTCCCGGAGTTGCTGAGCGGCCTCCTGCGACTCTCCCCTCCCCGCCCGCAGTTCCTCGCGCAGGACCCGTTCCGCTGAAGCCGAGGAGCCTCCCCTGGACCGCACCAGGATCACGATCAGCAGCACCACGGCCGCAACCGTGCCCAGCAGGACAGCTAGTTGAATCAAGTCAGACATCTTCCACGTCAGGTCCCCTTCGTATTCCCGAACAATTCGATATGTAGCCTAGGACAGAAGCGGTAACCAGTTCGTTTGCACAACTCGGCAACAAACTGGCCCCGGTTCTGGAGGGTCTCCGGGTCGGTTCCCTCCGGCATGAGGAGGACCTGCCCGGAACCGGGTGGGGGGGTAACCCCACCCAGCAGTTCGTTGATCTCCTCGATCTGCCCGGGATCACTGACCACGAACTTGAACTGGCAGTTATAGCCGGCTGACCAGGCATCGAGAACTTCTGGCTTGGTCCGGCATTCCTCGTGGCGCCTGGACCAGCCTTCCCCAAACTGCTCCCCCTCCGGGGTGGAATCCACCAGCTTGGGGCTGAGGGAGGCCAGGTCACAGACAATTCCCTCCGGCTCAATGGTTCCCGCCGTCTCGATGGTGAGGTGATACCCGGAAGCCTTGAGTTGCCTGGCCAGATCGTGGATCCCCTTCGCCATCATGGGTTCTCCTCCGGTCAGGACCACGTGGGTGGCCGGATGTTCCCGCACCCGGCTCATGATGTCTTGCACCGAGAGCGTCTCACCTTCCGGCTCCCAGGAGGCGTAGGGCGTGTCACACCAGCGGCATCGGAGATTGCAGCCCGAGGTCCGCACAAAGGTGGAGGGAACTCCCGCCAGGAGGCCCTCGCCCTGCACTGAATAAAAGATTTCCGCGATCAGCATCTCTCTAGTCCCCGGCCGGGCTGGCGGGGAGGTCCCCGGTCTCGAGGTATTCCGTCGGGTCGGGGAGCCCCGCGACCTGGAAAGCCTCCCGTCGCTCCACACAGGTGCCGCATGTCCCGCAATGGATCTCTCCGCCCTTGTAACAGGACCAGGTCTGCGCGAAGTCGACCCCCAGCTCACTCCCGCGCACCGCGATCTCTTCCTTCCGCAGCGAGATGAAGGGCCGGATCAGATCAATCTTCTCGTAGGTCCCCAGGGTGATGGCATCCCCCATCGCGGCCATGAACTCTTCCCGGCAGTCGGGGTAGATCGCGTGGTCCCCGGAATGGGCCGCGATGATGAGCCCCTCCGCCCCCCGGCTCTCGGCGAGACCGGCCGCAATCGCGAGCATGATCCCATTCCGGAACGGGACCACGGTGGCCTTCATGTTGGATTCCTCGTAGTGTCCCTCCGGGATCTCGCCCCCGGACTGGAGAAGGTTGGAACGAAACAGTTCGTTCATGAACCCGAGCTCAATGACCTCGTGCGCTACTCCCAGCTGTTCGGCGTGATGGCGGGCCAGCGGGATCTCCCGGTGGTTGTGCTTGGATCCGTAGTCGAAGCTCAGGGCCACCACGACCTCATGCTCCTCGTGGGCGGCATGGAGAGCGACCACGGAGTCCATTCCCCCGCTGACCAGGACTGCCACCTTCTGTCCGCCTTTCATGACTGAATCCTGGAAATGGTTTTTCCCGGTGTGACCCGGGGAACTTCTACTCGCCCTCGGGGTAGCTGGCCGAGGCGGTGAGACTGATCCCGCCCCGGGGCGAAAACTCGCCCACCACCGTCATGCGGGCCGGCCGGGCCGCCGCCACCAGGTCGTCGAGAATCCGGTTCACGATTTCCTCATTGAAGGCGGGCTGGTTCCGGAAGGAGGCGAGATAATATTTCAGGGCTTTGGTCTCGAGGCACGACTCCGCCGGAACGTAGCTGATATGCATGTGAGCGGTGTCCGGCTGGCCGGTGACCGGGCAGAGGGAACTGAACTCCGGACAGTCCAAGTCGATGGTGTAGGCCCGGTCGGGCGACTTGTTAGGGAAGGTCTCCAGTTTCGCTTCCTCCGGGGAGGCAGGCAGCCTGCTCTCGTGCCCGAGGAGACTGAAATCATCTGACGGTCCACTGCTCATGTCCGCGGCGACGCTAGGGCAATCCCGCACATGATCCAACCATGAATGCATGGGAGAACGTCTCTCGAACAGGGTCTTCTCCCGTCAGAATCACCCGAAAAAGCGTAAGGTTCCCCCGGACCTCGTGATCGGAATACTGACCGCCGCAGGCCACACCGGGAGCCCCCCGCATACGACCCCGTTGACAAGTCCTCTTCGGAATTTGGGTGCTTTCCACCGCAGTTGCCTCAAAGTGCTCCGGACGAAATGGCAGACCCGCTCTCCCCGGAAAAGCGTTCCTGGAACAGGAGCCGGATTCGGCCTGCAGATACGAATCCTTCCCTGGTCATCCCTTCCCTGACTCCCTGAAATATGAAACCGCTCCTGCCTCTTCTCTCCGTCCTGTGCCTGTGTGGGCTGGGCCTGGCCCAAGACACTGCTCCCACCCCCATTCGTGTCACCGAGGGCCCCATTCTCGGACGCCCCACCCCCGATTCCATGACTCTCTGGGTCCGCACCGAGCGCCAAGGCGAGGTCGAGCTCTTCTATGGGACGGATGTCGACAACCTCGACCATACCGTCACCTTCCACACCCGGGGTCCCGAGCACGATTACACCGGTCTTCTCACCATCGGCGAACTCACCCCCGACACTCGTTACCACTACCGGATCGCAGATCACCAGTTGAGCGGATCCTTCCGCACCATGCCCCGGGCAGAGGATTTCAAGAACCCCAAGGGCAACCCCGAGGGATTGTTCAACTTCCGCTTCGAGTTCGCCTGCGGCAACAATCCGAAAGGCGCCGGCGACAGCGTGGGTCCGACCCTGCCGATCTTCGACACCCTGAATGCCAGGGTGCGCGACCAGGTCCACTTCGCCATCCTCAACGGCGACTGGCTCTACGAGACTCGCCGTGACTACCCGCCTGGGGAATGGCTCCACCAGGTCGGCCTGGCCGGGACCGACGCTCCCCGCCTCGTCCGCCACGCCCCCACGGTCGTCGGGGTGTGGCAGAACTACAAGGACCTCCTGCACCGGGGTCGCAACCTGGCGGAGTGGCACCGTCACATGCCCACCTATTTCACCGCCGACGACCACGAACTGATCAACGACATCTACGGGACTGCCGAGACCGGCTACGTCAACCGCCGGGCCGTTTTCAGGGACATCGCCACCCAAGCCTGGTTCGATTACCTGGCCTGGGCCAATCCAGTGAAACACGATGTCCCGGCCTGGTTCAGCTCGGCGCAATTCAGGAAAGGCAGTGACGTCCTGGTGGACAGCGAGGCCGATTTCACCAAGCTGGACCTCGACGCCATGGCCAACCTGCACGTGCACTGGGGCACGCCCACCGCGGGAGTTCCCGATTCCAAGCTGGACGCCGAACCGGGCAACCCGAACTCGGCGGTCTACGACATCGTCAAGGTGCTGGGACCCAACAAACTGAAAGTGACGCCTGCAGCCAGGGCCAACGGAGTGGCCTCGTATTCCATCGGGCGACGATGCTACGGAAAATTCACCGTTTCCAATTGCGATTTCTTCCTTCTCGACACCCGTAGCCACCGCAACCTGCACAATGTGGACAAGCCGGACAACCCGAAGGCCACCATGCTCGGGAAGCAGCAACTGAAGTGGCTCATGGACGGTATCCGAAAGAGCAGGGCCGACTTCATCTTCGTGGTCTCCTCGGTCAACTTCATGGTGCCCCACGTCGGCAGCGGGGGGGGAGATGACAAGCAGGCCACCATCAAGAAGGACGACGCCTGGACCGTGTTTCTTAAGGAGCGCGAGGAACTCATCGAGTTCTGGGACGACCTCGACAAGGCGGTCTTCGTGCTGACCGGCGACCTCCACAACAGCTTTGCGATCAAGATCACGGACAACGTGTACGAATTCGCCAGTGGCCCGCACAACTCGATCAATCACGCTCCCATGAAGGACGAGGGCGGTCGCCCCGCCAACGGCAGGTTCAAGTACGGCCCGCGGGCCTGCGACATCCGCTGGTCAAGCTATGCCATGGAGGACATCCCACGGGCCAACCGCACCTTTCCCCATTACTGCGTGGTGCAGGTCAACAACGTCTTCAACAACCCGGTCGAGCGCGACGGCGAGCGCTGGTTCGCCTTTCCGCACCCTCAGGTCATCTTCCAGTTTCACGACGCCATCACCGGGGAGCTCCGTTACTCGGAGACCATCGTGCTGGGCCTGGACTAGGGAAAACGAACCGCCCGGCGGGGGAACCAGGTCAGGAGTCGGGTTGGGGAGAGCGCGACATGAGCAGTGGCCCCATTTTTCGTACCGTATGGGAATGAGCTGGCGGGCTTACGGTACGATCGCGATGCGATAGTAGCGCTCGGTGATCTGCGGCGTCGCGTTGGTGTCGAGGAATGAGGTCGTGAGCCCGGCCGAGGCCGGGACGGGTGCGCCGACATCCTGCCAGCTGTCAATCGTGAGATCGCTTGAGAACTGGCACTGATATGTCTTGCCCGGCACGCTCTTCCACGTCAACAGGACCTCGCCCGTAGTTGGAATGCGCGAAGCCGAAACCAGGGTGAAGGAGGATGAAGAATTCAGCGGGTCCGTTCCCGCAGCGACCTCGGTGCTGTCATCAACACCGTCCCCGTCGGAGTCTGCCTTCAGAGGATCGGTGCCGAGGACCTGTTCCTGTGCGTCGGTGAGACCGTCCCCGTCTGTGTCCGTGCCAGGCCCGGTCCCGGCATCACTGCTCCCGGGCGTTCCACCGATCTGCAAACTGGAGCGCCAGTTTGCGGGATCGTTGTAGTCTCCGTTCACGTCGATGACTTCAAGTGAACTGCCGTTCCCATCAGCCCCGAGGGGCCATGGCACCTCGTCATCATAGGTGAAGTCGTGGATGGGATTCCCGAAAATATCACGGAGGACAACGCGCTCACCACCATTGGAAAGGAGACCGCCCGGCCACTGCTCGAGGATCCTGGGGCCGATCCCGTATTCCGCCTGGAAGGCGACCTGATCGTTCACCACCAATCCAACTTCACCGGAATTCAGGATCAGCGGACCGAAAATTAATTCGTCGAACGGGCGAGTGCCTTCAAAACGGATTCCATCCAAGCTGAAAGCGTTGCCGCTGATGTTGATCAGCTCGATATATTCGAGCGATGCCCCACCCGGGGGATTGTACATCACTTCCGTAATGCGCAAAAAGTCGATCGCTCCCGAGAGGCGCTGCGGATCGACGAGGAGGACATAATCGAAATCGCTCCGTAACGACTGCGGAGTGTCTGTCGTGGTAAAGATGCCTCCCATGTTGACCGTCGGCGAAGCGGCCAGGGCGCGACTGTGCACGTTAATCCAGATTTCATCGACCCGATGTTCGAACTGCAGCATCGAACCCTCACGCCGAATACGGAGCTCGGCACTCCCCCTTTCCCATGGAATGGAAGCGAGCGAGACGACGGTGGTGCCCTGAATTCGCTTGGCGCTAATGCTGCTGCCGTTTTCCAATCCGAAGGTGTAGCGACTCGTGACGCCGGCCTCGACGGTTTCCACGATCAAGCCGGTGTGGAAATCTCCGAACTGGCGCGTGTCCAGCGACAAATCGGTCTGCAGTGACCAGTCGGTATCGTTCGGCATCACGCGCCACAAGTGAGGGAAGGTCGCCCCGCCGATGGCAAGCGGCTTGGCGGAATCCTCCAGAACCTGGAGCAGGAGATTGCCGGGATTGTCCTGCGTCGAATACCAGGTGCTCGGCGAGTAGTTGCTGCGCGGCTCGAGATTGCCCAGTTCCCAATGGCTCTCCAGGACGGGACTGGCAAAGGGACTGAAGTCTTGCGCGTTATAGACAGCCACTTCCCGCGTGACGCTGCTTTCCTCGTTCTGGTCATCTGTCACGGTCACGGTGAACTCGTAGAGGCCGGGACGGGAAAAGGTTGCGGTCGCCAGGCTTCCGGCGGAACCGAGATTGACGTCCGCCGTGGGCGAGACCGCCCAGGCAAAGTTCAAGGGTCCTCCTTCGGGATCGAAACTGCCACCGGCATCAAGTGCCAGCGTCTCTCCTACTCCAAGATTCAACGATTCCGGGGTAGTGTCGAAGTCGACAACGGGCGGTGCGTTTCCGCTCTTGTTAATCACGAACACTGACGATTCCACCACCTCGCCTTCGCGATCCAGTCCCTCGACTATCAGCGAATTCTGTCCGGACTCCAGGTAGATTCCCGAAAGTGCCCACTCGGTCGTGCTGACCCACTCAAACTCCGTATCAGGTTGGCCCACGATCCGCACCTCATACACCCTGGAGGGACTGGTTCCGTTGAGCGTGATCATATTCGCCGAAGTTCCACCACTGGTGTTGGCACCGTCGCGTGTCGGGCTCCCGAAGAGAAGCCAGTTGCTGCTTCCATCCCCCTGTCGTCCCAGGGATCGCCCGTCGAGCGGCATGGTCGTGTCGATGGCGTTGATCACGGATTCTCCGTCGGGAGCAGTCAGATAGACCACCGTTGTGGGGCCGACCGTCAACGAGGATTCGGTGAATCCGACCGATCCAAAACCCATCGGTGACACGAGAATGTTGTCGGTGATGCGGAACCTGGTCAGGTTCCCCGCGGAATCCGAAAGGTGGTGATTCTGGAGATTGATCGGCGAGGCGGTGGGATTGAAGAACTCGACGAATCCTGCCCCCGGACCGGCTGGCAGCACCTCGTTGATGACGAGTCCCCCTCCTCCCGGGACTGAAATGCTGAAGCGGGCCCCAAATACCACATCGGAGCTACCTTCGTTCGTCTGGTGCACTTCGGCGGCGAGAACGTTGGCGCCCAGGACAAGCGCCGAGCCATCCCCGCTGACCACACCAAGTTCTTCCGTGGCGTTGCCGACTGTTCGACTGGCATCCGTCTTCCATCCCGCTCCCGCCGAAACTCCGGCTCCGCCAATGGGAGTTCCATTGAGGTAGTAAGTCGCGCCATCATCGACGATCTGGTCGATCGTGATCGTCACTCCAACGAGGCTTCCGGTGTACTCGAATTCCTTTCGGAAATAGTAGGTGATGTGGTTCGCCGCATTGTCGCTGTTGAGGAGCGGCGTCCGGATGCCCGGTGCCGGGAGCCCGGAGTTTTCGAATCCGTAGAGGCCTCCGACATTTCCCGCGTCCCCCTGGCGCGTCCAGCCCGCGTGTGAGTAATTGTAATTGGGGTCTCTCCAACCTGTGCCCAGGTCGAGATTCTGGTCGTTGAAGTCCCAGGTGTCTCCGTAGTTGATAAAAGGAATACCTGCCGAGAGGTTCACTTCGGGATCGGGATGAGTCGCCTCCGTCGTCACGGCAAAGTTCGTGCTGTCGAGGGGCGTTCCGATGAAGCCCTCTACCTCTCCCACTCGGCTGTTGAACCAGTTTGCGTACTTGGAAGACACGGAATAGGAATTCGAGGCATTCTCCTCAGCCTGGAGCCAGGCCGCCGTGTGGGCAGAGTTGCGCGTGTGCTTCTCCAGCAATTCCGTGAGGTAGTAGTTCAACATCCTCCGGACATGTGGCTCATAGAAGTAGTTGCGAATGCCGGAGAGGTTCCCCATTATGTTCTCACCGGAGTTTTCAAACACGCGGTCGCCATCCCAGTGCACCAGCATCCAGAGCCCATCGGGCTTCCGGTAAAAATAGCCGTTCTTTCCCCGGCGAAGGGTCAGGGTATCCCAATCCCCGTCGTATCCGCGGACCGCTGCGTTCAGGGCCGCCAGATCCGTGTCGATCAGGCGTTCGATCTGCGGCCGATTGAAACTGTTGGTTCCCACTTTGTTCACGAACTCGACAAAGCTCGTGTAGTCGTATTCCGCTTCACGTGAGCGCATGAGCCATTCGCTATGATAGCGAGTCGCTTCATCACTTCCCTTGTAGGACCAGTCGGCATTCCGGCTCCCTCGCCCGAAATCGTCCTCGTACCACCACTCGTCATCGATCCGGAGCAGGGTTCCCCGATTCCCCTCGCTGAAGTTGCGGTTCAGGAAATCATTGGCGATCGGCTCCATGTTATCGCGGACCGAAGCGCTGCCTCCATTGATGATCACGCGCACAAACTCGGCTTCGGAAACGGGATGTCCCATCTGGTAGAGGAAATAACGGGCAATGCGATCATCGTGGTCGACCGAGGGATCAATCACGCTCTTCTGCCGGCCGCGAAAATGCCGGTCGCCCGGGAGTTTCCACTTCCCGTGATTCAGGCCATTTCCACTCGACCTGGTAAATGGACTGCCGCTCTTGCGGAGCTCGGCGTTGTAGTAGACGTCCGCCTCATTCGAAATGAAGGTGGCGTTGAAGTAGTGGTTCGACATGCGGGGAAAGTCGTACTGGAACTTGGACGAATGCCCGACGTTCGTGTTGATCGCATCGCGGTCATACGCGGAGATGACAAAGCGCTGTGTGCTCAGGTCGGAGGGGATCGTGCTGTTGTCCACCACCCACATGGCGGGGCGCTCGGGGCCGAGTTTGGGCAGCAGGGTGAATTCCCCGTTCGCTCCCCCGGCCCGGATGTAGAACTGAACGACCCGGTTGTCCGTCCGGTACTCGGTCAGGGTCGCGGTATAGATCCCGTCGCCGGCGATGTCGTCTCCCCCCGAGGTGCCGTTGTCAAACATCGCGGTCGAACGCCACCGCCCGTTGGCGTTGTTGTTGTCCTCGCGGTGCAACACGGTAACGGCGGGCACTCCGTTCGGCGACAGCACGTGCGCCGTGATCTTCACTGAATCGCTCGATCTGGGAACAGCGGGACTGTGCAACACGCTTGCCACGGTGGGGGCAGGCCCATTTGAAAGGATGTTCGAGTTTTGAGCACCCGGCGTGCCGAGATTGTCGGGGATGGGTATGAGCCATGTCTTGCCGATGCTGTGATCCCAGGTTTGCGTGATCAGGCGCGGCTTGCCCCAGATCCAGCGTGCGTCGAACTGAATCGTGTAGGACGCATTGTCATTGATACCGGTGCAGTCGATCTCGGCACGGTTCGCCTTGTTGTCGCCATGACCGTCGGAGATCAGATGCACTTGACCGTTTCGCACGTAGCTCGCCCAGTGGGTGCCCTGACAGAGCCATCCGCTGGCGCTCGAACCGTTGGTGGCGTGCGAAGTCACGTTCTGCAGTTCGTTGCCCCCGTTTCCATTCTGGCGCAGGCTGATGTTTTCCAGCAGAAGGTAGGAATCTCCCACCAGGTGCATGTGGAACTCCTTGTAGTCGGACGAGGAGCCCCTGCTGTTGTTCTGCCGGTAAGTGCCGGTGTGAGTGAAGGTCTGCATCGTGCTCTTCTGGCTCTCGTTGCTGTCCGCCCAGCTGGCTGCGGCGTCGTTGTCCATGTCGGGATGCTTCAACTCCATGCTGCTGCCATCACCGTCGGCGAGTTCCGGCCAGTCACCGCCGGGCAGATAGTCGACCTGATCCACCAGGTTCCCCCATGTGTCCTCCAATCTCACGAGCTCTCCGGAATCCCTCAGCTGATCGGTAAAGTCACCGATGATTGGAAGCGCGCCATAGGCAGACTCCATCCACGCCCGATCCGCTGCAACGACGAGATAGGCCCCGTCGTCCAGCATGGTGTTCGCGGGAAATGTGAAATCGATGCCATCGACGAAGCGCCATCCCGAGAGGTCCACCGGCGCGTTTCCGCGGTTGTAAAGTTCGACGAACTCGCCATTGCGGTGGTCGGAGGGAAGATCGTACATGATCTCATTGATCACGATGTCATCGTTGCGCGTGGGATTGTTGGGAGCATCCCGTGTCGATGTTTCCGAGGAGAACCAATCACTGGATCCCGCGGGAAATGTCTGCACCGAGTTCCTGCCGACCGGCCTGGTCACCCGGGCGGATGCCAGCACGTTTTCAGTGGCATCGATGAGGAACAGCGAAATCTCGTCCGAGCCCACAGGCACTACGAAGGGAGCGGTCCAACTATTGTAATCTCGAGCGGCTACCGATCCACCCAATGGCATCTTGTCGGAAAAATCCGGCAGCGTCGCCAGGAAGAGAGAGCCGACGTTGGTCGTGCTCTCACCGGAATTGTGAAGCTCGATCCAATCGAGATCGTCCAGCCCATCGGCGAATTGCACTTCGCTGAATGTCAGTGCCGTTGCGAGTCCGGAGGGTTCGCTATCTCTCTCACCGGGAGAGCCCCCGTTCCTGGTGCTCACCCGCCAGTTGCGCCAGTTGTCAACGAGGCGATCTTCATTTCCTACCACAAGGCTGTGCCCCGTTCCGTTCGCGGCGATGGGCCAGTGGCCGTCATTGCCGTAATTTACGGAACTTACGATGACTCCATTCTTGTCCTTGAGAGTGACACGCTCGCCGCCGTTGTTGAGGGCCCCCATCCAGGGACCAAAGATTTTCACGCTCCTTGGTATGCCCGGGTAGGCCGCGCGCAGGGTGCCCTCATCGACGGATGCGACGAGAATCCGCTGGAAGGCATGCAGAAACATGTGCTGCGAAGCGGCCGCGGAAAACCCGGGGAACTCGTAGTCCACTCCATTCGTGAATTTCCATTTCGCGAAGTCGAGCGGGGTCGCAGTGAGGTTCTGCACTTCAATGTATTCCGGCAGCGAACCCGTCGGGTTGTACATGATCTCGCTGAAGATGACCTGTTTGCCCTTCAGGGGCAGAATCGGAATCAGGACAAGCACCAGCGCGGCGGGGAATTTGAGAGGATTCATGGCAGGGGGATGTTCCGGTGTCTATCGAGCCGGGCACTCCCAATATCGTGGCGGTGAGATGCCCCATCTGCAAGGTCCGCTTTCGGATTCCGATTTCAGGAACGACGGGTCACCGAGCTCTCGCGGTAAGGCTTGAAGACGTATTTTGTTCGACTGCCGCAAGCGGCAGGAACATCCCCACCTCTCCTCCTGCGAAAAGGATACTAGCCCAATTGCGTTAGCCCACTACGATAGCTGCAATGAAATCGCTGACACTGATCACAACGATTTCGCTGGCAGCGCTCGGCTTCCAGACAGCCATGGCTGCGGAGAAGGTGGCTGCTGATGTGCTCTTTGCCCGCAAGGTGCTGCCGCTCTTTAAGGCCAAGTGCATTGTGTGTCACGGTGAGGACCCAAAGAAGAAGCTGAAGGGAGACTTCGATATGCGCACCCGCGCCGGTTTGCTCAAGGGCGGTGAAAGCGAGGAGCCCTCGATCGTCCCCGGCACCCCCCTGCAAAGCCCGTTGTATCTAGCTGTCACGCGCGAGCACGAGGATGACTGGGAGCCGATGCCACCCAAGGAGAATGACAAGTTTAGCGCGGAAGAGGTGGCGCACATCAAGGATTGGATTGCCGGGGGTGCACCCTGGCCGGATGCAAAGCGGATCGCTGCGCTGCTGAAGCAGAAGGATCCATGGGCCGGAGAGCGTGGGGTGCAGGTCCAGACCAGTGGTGGCTTGAGCGAGGAATGGACCAATCGCGAGTACGCTCCAGAGAACCTCTGGGCCTATCAGCCGGTTAAGCGGCCGAATCTACCGACGAAGACGGTCAACCCCATCGACGCCTTCATTGGCGAGCAACTGCCCAAGGGGTTAAAACCGGCGCCACTGGCGAACCGCTTGACGCTCATCCGCCGCGTGACTTTTGACCTCACCGGCCTGCCACCCACCCCGAAGGAGATTGATAACTTCATTAAGGATCAGAAACCCGGCGCCTACGGACGACTGCTTGAGCGCCTGTTGGCCTCAACCCATTACGGCGAGCAGATGGGGCGGCATTGGCTGGACGTGGTGCGCTATGCGGACAGCGGCGGTTTTGCCAATGACTTTGAACGGCCCAACGCCTGGCGCTATCGCGACTATGTCATTCGCGCCTTTAATTCTGACACGCCCTACGACCAGTTTGTCCGCGAGCAGATTGCGGGCGATGAATTGGATGCCAAAAATGTGGAGAACCTCATCGCGGTGGGGTTTCTGCGCATGGGGCCCTGGGAGCAGACGGGCATGGCGGTGGCTCGTGTGACGCGGCAGTTTTTCCTGGATGATGTGACCGCCTCGGTCGGGCAGGTGTTTCTTGGCCACGCCCTGCAGTGTGCCCGTTGTCATGATCACAAGTTTGATCCGCTGCCGACCCGCGACTATTATTCCATGCAGGCTGTGTTTGCGAACACCCAATTCGCCGAGGTGAATGCGGCCTTCCAGCCGAGTGAGAATACCGGTGGCTTCGGGACTCACAAAAAATATCACCAGCTTCGTAATGACGAAAACAAGCGCATGCTCGGTGGCCTGCCAAAGGAGCGGGTGAGCCCCAATGACTTTGGCCGCGAACGACTGGGGAGCAAGTGGAGCAAGCTCTTCAGCTGGGGGTATGACCGTTACCGGCCCATTGCCTTCACTGTTTATAATGGCAAGACGCGCTTTCAGAAAAACGTCGCTTCCCGGCAGCAAAGGCCACCCGTCAATCCGCGCACCAGAATGGTGCCCGAGAAGACGGCCATCCTGACAGGGGGCGACTTGTTTTCGCCTGCTGATCCAGTTGAGCCGGGCGCCTTAAGTGTTGTTGGCCTTAAGGCTGATATTCCCAGGGAAGTGAACGGGCGCCGCACCGCCCTGGCGAAGTGGATAACGCGTAAGGACAATCCGTTAACGGCCCGGGTGATGGTCAATCGTGTCTGGCAGTATCACTTTGGGCGCGGCCTGGCGGGAACCCCGAACAACTTCGGAGCCACCGGGAAGAAACCAACCCATCCGGAGTTGCTCGACTGGCTGGCTTCCGAATTCATGGCCCGGGGCTGGTCGGTGAAAGGACTGCACCGGCTCATCATGACATCCCAAACATATCGTCGAGCCAGCACGCATCCGGATGTCGACCAGTTGGCCAGGCTGGATTCTGAAGGCAACAGCTATGCCGTCTTCCGGCCGCGCCGCCTGGCTGCCGAGGAATTGCGCGATGCGATGCTGGCGGTGACAGGCGAATTGAATCGAAAACCCGGCGGCATTCCGGCTCGTCCGGATATGAACCTGGAAGCGGCGCTTCAGCCACGGATGATCATGGGCACCTTCGCCCCGAGCTATGTTCCCGATACAACACCGGAGCAGCGGAATCGTCGGTCGGTTTACGCTCTCAAGCTACGCGGCCAACGCGATCCCTTCATGACCACCTTCAATCAGCCCGGCCCGGACAAATCCTGTGAATTGCGCGACAGCTCCAATGTGACCCCGCAGGTGTTCACGCTCTTCAACAGCGAGGAATCCGCCGACCGTGCCCTGGCATTTACGGCGCGGGTTCTCAAGGAAACCAAGGATGATGGCCAAGCGGTGCGCCGGGCATTCCGACTTGCCTTCGGCCGCGTGCCGAACAAGGCCGAGGCCAGTGATGCCCTGCAACTTTGGAAGGAAACAACCAAGGAGCAGGCCAGGCGCAATCCCAAACCCCTTACTTATCCGACCGAGGTGATCCGTTCAGCAAACGAGGAAAATACCGGCCAGACATTTACCTTTGTGGAGAAGCTTTTTGAGTATGAGGATTACCAGCCAGACCTTCAACCGCATCAGGTCGATGCGCGAACCCGTGGTTTCGCTGACCTGTGCCTGGCTTTGCTCAATGCAAATGAATTTTTGTACGTCTACTAGGCAATTGAAAAGCATCCTCACAGTCTTGTTTTGTCTGAGCGTGTCCCTGACGGGGGCGGAAAAGAAGCCGAACATCGTCTTCATCTTTATCGATGACCAAGGATACTACGACCTGGGTTGTTATGGCGCTGGCAAAATCACTCACAGCGCCAGGAAGTAAACGAACCATGAAGCGCCGCGAATTCTTATATGGGATCAATGGAGGGCTGGGCGCTCTGGCTTTTCATTCCATGCTGCAGGCTGAACAGGCCAAGGGGCCTTCCGCACCCAGGGTGGCGCATTTTCCCAAGGCCAGGGCCAAGCATTGCATCTTCCTCTACATGGAAGGCGGTCCTTCTCATATCGATACCTTTGACCCGAAGGCCAAACTTGAGGAATTGCACCTCAAGGAGTTCAACCGCTCGGGCGAAGAGCAAAGTGCCATGAGTTCGGGCAAGCGGTACTACGTGAAGAGTCCCTTTGAGTTTCACAAAACCGGGCAGAGCGGGGCGGATATGAACAAGCTCTGGAAAAACCTGGCCGAGGTGGCCGATGACCTGTGTTTTTATCGTGGGCTGCAGGTGGAGTCGGTGAATCACCCCACCGCAAACTACCACGTGAACACGGGCAACCGTTTCGGTGGTGACCCGGCCATGGGTGCCTGGGTCAATTACGGTTTGGGAACTGAAAATGCTGACCTGCCCGGGTTTGTGGTGTTGCCTGAGCTGTCCCATCCACAGGGCGGTCCCTCAAATTGGGCAAACGGATTTTTGCCGACAAGTTATCAGGCCACGGCACTGCGTCCCAAAGGGTCGCCCCTGCTCGATATCCATCCACCAGCGGGGGTAACACGCACTCAACAACGCCGTAATCTCGATTTCCTGGCCAAGCTGAATGACCGGCACGCCAAGCGACATCCGCAACACGAAGAGTTGGCGGCCCGCATGCGCAATTACGAGCTCGCTTTCCGCATGCAAATGCAGGTGCCGGAAATTGTGAACATCGACAGGGAAACCGAGCAAACCAAGGCGATGTATGGTGTCGGCAAGGAGCCCACCGATAATTTTGCCCGCCGTTGCCTGCTCGCCCGCAAGCTGGTGGAGAAGGGCGTTCGGTTTGTGCAGCTCTATGCCAGCACCTGGGACAGTCACGATTACATTGCCAAGGCCCACGCCTCGCGGATTCACAACGTGGATCAACCCATCGCCGCCCTGATCAAGGACCTCAAGCAACGTGATTTGCTCGATGAAACCTTGGTCGTGTGGATGGGTGAGTTTGGCCGGACGCCCGACAATGGAATTCGCGGCGGCATCAAATACGGCCGTGACCATAATCCCCAGGCCATGAATGTCTGGCTGGCCGGCGGCGGCGTTAAGGCTGGCCACACGATTGGCGCCACGGATGAGATCGGGGCCAAGGCGGTTGAAGCGGTTCATCCCTTGCGCGATTTGCACGTCACCCTGCTGCGACTACTTGGCTTGGATGACAACAAGCTCACCTACTTTCACGCCGGTCGCCACAAGCAGCTCAGTCAATTCGGAGGCAAGGTCATCAAGGAATTGATCGGCTGAGTTTCGTTCCCTTCGGATCGCACCCCACCTTCCCCGGAAAAGCCCCCTCCCGGCAATTCACAGCCCATGACTACCGGATGACGGGCAGGGAAGGATTCAACCCTTCGATGGCGTGAAAGGGCGGATTCACATTCCGCGCACTCCCTCGGGATCATTTTCCCCAGAATCGCGCGTAAGCCACCCCGACCTCGGTCCCACCGTCCCCGGGTTTCAGATGACCATAGAGAAGGCCCAGCATCCTGCGATCCCAGTCGCTCAGCTTCGGCGCCTTCCCATGATCCTGACCCTTCTCATATAATACGCTCTCCGGAGTCACCGCGGTGTCCCCGAGCGGTCCGAGGGCCTGGGTCATCTCCTCGAGCAGCACGTGCTGAAGCAGATCTCCCTCGATCCTGTCCACCGCAACCAGGACGGTGGCCCGCTGGATGAATTTCTTCTCCGTATTCCAGATCACCCACACGTAACCGTCCTGGTTCCCGGGCGGATCAAAGGACCGATCCCTGCCGATCTCCCCAAAACGCGATTGCGGCACCATGAACACCTCAATCCGTCGCGCCCTCCTGGACTCCTCCACCGATCGCAGCCGCATCGAGGTTCCTTCCAAGGCCCCATTCAACTGACCCATCACCCGGTTCAGGACCTTGCGGTGCTCCCCGCTCCCCTCCACCAGCACCACTTCGGGGGATTCGGTCCAGCGCACGATCCTGCCATCCCCTCCCCCGAACTCCTTCTCCAGCAGGACCTCATTCAGATAACGCAGGATCTGTTTTTCTTCGCCCGGAAGAGAGCCGCTCAACAGAAACCCGGCGAGCACACCCAGGCCACAGCATTTCCAATTCCCGGACATGGGGAAACCATCTGAAAACATCGACCACCGCACAAGTCCCGAGGACGAGTGGTTTGCGGTGAACCCGCACCGTGCAGAACACCACAACGGCCAGCGGGCCATGGCGGCACCCCTCCCCGCCGAAGCACTCGGCAGGAACATCAAGATTGAATTTCGCTTCGTGTCAGACGATATCGGAAACTTTGCAGGGTGGTAGATTGACGATGTCGAAGTGACCGTGCCTTAGGCCTCACCCCACCTCGCTGGCCGGTTAATCCGTCTCCGCTCTCCTCCGATTGAGTTAGAGCAGTATCGGAGAGTGTTGCCACCGGCCATTCTCGACCTTGCATCTTCCTGAATTTCCCCCAGCTTCGGGGGTAGCGCGCACACAGCGCATTTTCCCTTATGCTGACCCTCCCACGGCACTTCTGGCGGCTTTGTTTCGCGGCCCGACTCCTTCCTTCCTTGCTCTTTGCTTCCGCGGGCATGGTGAGTGCAGCCATTACCACCTTCGACTACACGCAGATTGACAGCCTCACCGGCTCCGGAACCATAGCGGCTCCGGCAGAGAGCATCGTGGGCGGGGTGACAATCACCTGGACAGAGACACAGATGCCACAGGCTTCAGTGCGTGATGCGGCCGGATCGGGAAGCCTGGGAGGAGCGGTTGGCGGATTCAACACGCAAGTCGGCAACAACGGCGGCAATGGTGAGGACGTCGCAATCTACTGGAACGCCTCAGCGTTGACCACAAGTGGAGCAAGCACCGCGGAGCCTGTCAGTGTCGACATCCTGGGGAGCGGATCCGATGGCAACTCCTACAGCGTGGCGGTTCCGCTGGTCTTCTTCGGCGATAATGTCCTTCCGGACGAGAATTTCCCCGGCTGGGGCACCAACGATTACCGCTGGCGCCTTGAGTATGGAGACATCCTCGGAACCAACCCCGAAGGGGCCCCGCGTACCGCCATGTGGCTCTCGCCGACCTTCGCCCTGACGGAGGGCGGGCGGGCGCAGCGCTACACCCAGAACAGTGCTGCTCTCACGGGCATGCTCAGCAACACGGATACCACCTCAGGTGCCGAGAAGGATGCCTTCGACCAGAACGGCAACACCACGGCAACCGCGGCAATCGGCCAGCCGCTCGAGTTCGGATTCGGATGGCGGGACAACGGTTCCCTCACCGGTGGTCCGGTGCTGGTTGATAATTTCAACGTTCAGGGACTGCTCGAGTTTGACGAGGCGGATATCGCCCTCGTCAACCCGGGTGGCCTCGACGGTGACGAACTGCCTGATCCCTGGGAACTTACCTACTTCCCCAACCTCAACCAGACCGAGGACGACGACGCCGAACCCGACGGCCTCACCAACGGCCAGGAGTTCAACCTCGGCACCAACCCCACACTTGCCGACACCGACGGTGATGAACTCTCTGATGGTGACGAATTTAACCAGTACGGCACCGACCCGGCACTTGCCGACAGTGACGGCGACGGGCTTGACGACGGTGAGGAAATTAACGGAGACCCGGCCACCAACCCTCTCGCCGCCGACAGTGACGGCGACGGGCTTGATGACGGCCCGGAGGTGCTGACTTATGACACCGACCCAACCGATGCGGACAGTGATGGCGACGGCTACAACGATGGCATGGAGGTGGCGTCCGGTTCCAACCCCAATGACAGCGACAGCACCCCCCCCTTCCCGACACTTGATGCCCTGCTGATCAACGAGTTCATGGCCGATAACAGCAGCACCTTAATTGATTCCGATGGTGACAACCCGGACTGGATCGAGCTGTGGAACCCGGGTTCCTCCCCGGTCAGCCTTGCCGGCCACTACCTCACCGACAACCCGGCCACACCCGGCAAGTGGGCGCTGCCATCAATCACTCTCCAGCCAAACCAGTTCCTGCTCATCTTCGCCTCGGGCAAGGACCGCATCGGCCCGGGTGCCGAACTGCACACCGACTTTAAACTCGACAGGTCCACAGGTTCACACCTTGCCCTGACCCGCGAAAACGGTGACGGAACATTTCTTGCCCTCTCGGCATTCGCCCTCTACCCGAAGCAGATCGAGGACGTCTCCTACGGAACCTATGGCAATGACCCGCCGCTCTCCGTCGGCTTTTTCACCAATCCCACGCCGGGAGCGGCCAATGACCCCCGTGCTGTCGAAGGCTTTGTTGCCGATACCAGCTTCACTGTCGACCGCGGGCTCTACCGCAATCCCTTTACCACCACGATCACTACCCCGACCCCGGGTGCCACGCTGATCTACACCCTTGATGGCACCCCACCGTCAATTGCCAACGGCACCCGCGTAACCGCCCCCGATAATGCCACGCCGCCAAGTGCCGACATTGAGATCACCACCACCACCACGCTGCGGGCCATGGCCGTGAAGGCCGGGTTTCAGTCAACCAACATTGATACCCATACCTTCATCTTCCCCGCCGACGTCCTGCAGCAGTCCAATAACTCTGTCCCGGCCCATGCCAACTGGGGTCACAATGGGCCGGACTTTGCAATGGACCCGGAAATCGTCAACCACAGCAACCCTGAAGTTCGCCCCACAACGGGGGACTTCCTGCGCGTGCCGTCGATCTCGCTGGTGATGGACTGGAACGTGATGTTTGGCAACGGCGGCATCTACATCCGCGGCGAGGGCGTGGACCGTCCGACCTCCATCGAGTTCATCAACCCGGAGGGCGACACCAATGATCCCAATTCCAAGCGCGGGTTCCAGGTCGACGGCACGGTGCGCATCGTCGGCGGCTCAAGCACCAGCCGCTGGAAATCCGACAAGCTGTCCATGCGGTTGAAATTCTCGCCCGACCTGCGCTATGAGTTCTTCGGCAGGGAGCGCACCGACCGCTTCGACACCCTGGTCCTGGATCATCGCCTCAACAACGTCTGGCACTACAACAGAAACTCCTCCCAGCCCGACCGTGCCCAGTATACCCACGACCAGTTCCCCGCCGACCTGCACAACCTGATGGGCGGCCTCTCCCCGGAGGGCAGGTACTGCCTGCTGTATATCAACGGTATATTATGGGGCATCACGGAGTTGCACGAGCGCCCGGACGACAACTTCGCCGCGGAATACCTCGGCGGCGACAACGGCGACTACGATGCCATGAAACACCGCACCAGCACGGTGATAGCCGGCAGCAACACCAACTACAACGCCATGCTGGCACTCTCCCGCCAGGACATGACCGACCAGAACAGCTACGAGGCCGTGGCCGGGGTAGTGCACATCGAGAACTTCATCGCCTACATGATCGCCAACTACTACGTGGGCAATTCCGACTGGGCGCAACAGAACTGGTATGCCACCTACAACAGGGTCTCTGATGATGGGAAGTGGTATTATCACAGCTGGGATCCCGAGCACTGCATGGAAAACACCAATTATGATGCAACAGGCAAGGACAATTCAGGAGGACCGACCGAGGTGTTCCGCAACCTGATTGCCAACCCGGAGTTCCGCCTTCTCTTTGCCGACCGCGTCCACCAGCACTTCCACAACGACGGGGTGCTCACCCCGCAAAACGCCGCCGCCGCCTACATGCGGCGCGCCGATGCCGTTGATCCCCTGACCCGGATCGAGTCCGCACGCTGGGGCGACAACGCCCGCAGCAATCCCTATACCCGTCTGGACTGGCTGCGCACGCGTGACCAGATGCTCGGCACCGCCAGCGGCGGCAGCCATGGCAACTTTTTCCCGAACCGCACCGGCATCGTTTTCAACCAGTTCCGTTCAAGGAACTGGTATCCCTCCACCGACGCGCCGGACTTCTCGCAGCACGGCGGAAATGTGCCTGCCGACTTCAAGCTGACGATAGCCAGTCCCGATGGCGGCACCATCTACTACACCCTTGACGGAAGTGACCCACGAACTGCAGCGCAGGCGGCAACTGTCACCAGGCATGTGCTCATTGCTGAAGACGCACCCAAGCGGGCAATCATGCCCACTGATTCCTCGCTTGATGCAAGCTGGTTCAGCAAGGATTTTGATGACTCCTCATGGCCGAGCGGGACCCTTGGCGCCGGTTACGACAACGCCAGCACATATGATGCCCTGATCGATCAGGCATTTGATTTCTCGGGCCAGGTGAACAGCGCCACAATGGAGACGGTATTCATGCGCATCGAATTCGATGTTACTGATTCCGACCTCTATGGCGCGATGACACTGAAGGTGCGCTATGATGACGGCTTCGTGGCTTACCTCAATGGCACCGAGATCGCCCGCGGCAACGCCGGAGGAAGCCCCGGCACGCCACTGGCATTCGATGCCCGTTCCTCAGCAAGCCACAGTGATAATGATGCCGTGATATTCCTGCCCTTTCCGGTATCCCAGCACCTGGACCTGCTCCAGGACGGAAGCAACACCCTGGCAATCCACTGCCTTAATACCAGCGCCGGATCAAGCGACATGCTGATCAATGCCACCCTTGATGCCAGCGAAGGAATCGGGGGAGCCGCGGGCGAACTCTCGCCCAGCGCAGCCGCCTACTCCGCCCCCGTGTCTCTGCCCAACCCTGAAACAACCGTCAGTGCACGCGTGTTCTCAGGCACCCAATGGTCGCCATTGACCCGTACCACCTTCCTTGTCGACACCGAGCCCGCCGGAACAGGCAACCTTGTGATCTCCAAGATCCACTACCGCCCCTCGGCACCAAGTGAAGCAGAACTTGCCGCGGGGCATAACAACCGCAACGACTTCGAATACATCGAATTGATGAACATCGGGACCAAAGCCATCAATTTGCACGGGGTGCGCTTCACGGAGGGATTGGAGTTCGCTTTCAGCCGGGGAGCAGTGCGCTCCCTCGACCCGGGCGAACGCGTTTTGATGGTCGAAAACGAGTCCGCTTTCGAGTTTCGCTACGGTGTCGGATTACCCGTGGCTGGCGAGTTCGCCTTCGAGACCGAACTCGATAATGCCGGCGAGCAACTCGTGCTCCAGGCGGCGGACGGATCCGAGATCCGCAACTTCGCCTATGACAATCAGGCTCCCTGGCCGGAGACGGCGGACGGGGATGGCTTTGCCTTGGTCCTGATCGATCCTGATTCCAATCCCGACCACGGACTGGCTGCCAGTTGGCGGGCGAGTTCCTCCCTCGAAGGAAACCCGGGCGCCGGTGATGGGATTAGTTTTTCCTCGTGGCAGGCACAGAACTTCACTCCCGCCGAAGCGGCCAATCCCGCCCTTGGCGGAATGCTGGGAAATCCCGAGGGCGATCTGACCCTCAACCTGGAGGAGTTTCTTTATGGGGGTGATCCGAAAGAAAACGACTCGGCTGAGATTCTTCCCTTTGTCACGGCGGAGCAGATCGCAAATGAAACTTATGCCGTGGTAAACGTGCGGGTGGATACTGCCTCCGTGGGGGTGGCTTGGGAGATTACCTCCTCCGTCGATGGGACGATGTGGTCATCGATGAGCCTCGTCGAATTGCAGGCGGTGGATCTCGGAAATGGAATTCTGCTGAAGCGATTCAGAATGTCTGTTCCGTTGCCGGACCCGGGCGCCTCGAGGCGTTTGTTCCGTGTCGAACTGGACGGCTGACTTGTATCGCAGGAGTTGAAGGAACAGGAAACTATCCCGGGGGATTGCTTCCCAGAATACAGATCGATACACTAATTGAGAAAAATCCTGTCTTATTAATATGAACACTTCCATTTCCCGCCGCCGTTTCCTTGCCACTTCCACAACTGCCGCAGCAGGCATCTCCATGCCGCAATTGCTCCTGGCCCGGAAAGACACCAAATCTCTTGTCATCGGCGAGGGCGAACACCGCTTTGAGGTCCAGCATGACTGGGCGAAACTTCCCGACAAGTTCACCTGGCAAACCACCCACAACGTGGCCGTGGATGCCGATGGACTGCTTTACGTGATTCATGAGGGGCACGCCAACAAGAAAGACCACCCATCCATCTTTGTTTTCGATCAGAAAGGGAAGTTCATCAGGTCCTTTGGCAGCCGTTTCCAGGGTGGCGGCCACGGCATTGAAGTGCGCACCGAGGGCAAGGAGCAGTTTCTCTATGTCTGTTCCTACCAGCAGGTGAAATCCTTTGCCAAGCTGACACTGAAGGGTGAGACCGTGTGGGAGAAATACGCGCCAATGGAAAGTGGTGTCTACAGGAAAGACGAGGACAAGGTGCGCGTGAAGCGCTGGGGCCGGGACGCCTTCATGCCAACCAATTTCGCCTTCCTTGATGACGGCGGCTTCCTGCTCGCCGACGGCTACGGGTCATTCTACATCCACCGCTATGACAAGGATGCCAACTGGGTTTCCAAGTTCGGTGGACCGGGAGCCGGAGAGGGCAAGTTCAACACCCCGCACGGCATCTGGATTGACCGCCGGCCGGGACGCAAGGAGCAAATCGCGGTCTGCGACCGCGCCCACCACACCCTGCAGTATTTCACGATGGACGGTAAATACATCGAGACCCTCAAGGGTTACGGGCTGCCTGCAAATATCGACTCATGGAAGAACCTTCTGCTGGTACCCGAGCTACATGCGCGGGTAACCCTGCTCAACGAAAAGAATGAGGTTGCCGCCCGCCTCGGGGACGATATCGATGGCGTGGTGAAAAAGAAAAGTGTCAACCGTGGTAACGCCAAAACCTGGGTAAACGGAAAGTTCGTGCACCCACATGACGCCTGCTTTGACGCCGATGGCAATATCTTCGTCGCCGAGTGGGTCTCCACCGGCCGCATCACCCGCCTGCGCAGGTTAAGTTAGCACAGCCAGACCCCAGCATCTCCAATTCCCGGACATGGGGAACCCATCTGGAAACATCGACCACCGCACAAGTCCCGGGAACGAGTGGTTTGCGGTAGACCCGCACCGGGCAGAACACCACAACGGCCAGCGCGCCATGGCGGCACCCCTCCCCTCTCCGGTTCCCCAACCTCCACGGGCCCCGGCCTGGACAAGGTGAATCCCGGCAGCACCCGGACCTTATTCCGGCTCAGGTAGTTCACCTTTGAAATGCCTGATGACACCTTTCAGCTCCTCAGCGTGATCAGGATGTTTCACGTTTCCCCTGAAAGACGCACACAAAATACATTCCCTCGTCTCCTGCTTCCACCTTATGGAACACCCCATCTTCAATCAAGACCACCTCGCCGCCTTCAACGGGAAACTCATTTTCATCCAACCACATGGTACCGGAACCTTCCATGAACATATACACCTCTTCCTGGCCATCATGCTTATGACCACTGGTGCTTTTATTCGGGTTTAGTTTTGTCGAACTAACCACGAGATTCTCCAGGGAGGTGTTGTCTCTAACAAGATACCTGTCATCTTCCTTGACCACCTCACCCTCAATATTAGTGATGCTGACCTTTTCTGGATTTATCATCTCTCTCAATCTGGTTACCTGATTTACCGGAACCCGGAACGTCCAGGAGAATTGTCCGCCTCAAATCACATTCTCCTGTTTTTCCGACTGCGCCCAACCCATAACCTGTCCTGAGTCCGATATCCATAACAATACAGTTGTGACATCTGCGCATTCCCTCAAGAGAACTTGATCGCACCCACCTTCCCCGGAACAGCAACCTCCTGGCGAAATTTCTTTCCCCAGTATTCCGGAATGAGCACGGTCGGGAGTGCCGCGAATCACTCTCCACTCTGCCGGGGCGATGGCGGAGCCGACCCCGGCCTCAACACCCTGATCCTCTACCCCTGTTCGCAGGCAGCCCTGGCCGATTGGTTGTGACCGGGAGCATGACACCTCCAGCAGGAGAAATAAGCTGATCTTCCTGGCAGTGCGTTCGCACATTTCACCCCCGTTTCGCCGTTTGAAATTGCATTTTCCCCAGCACATCGCAGACTTCCTCACCCTGCGCCGCATGAGAATCCCCTCCTCGCTCCTCATTGCCACGTCTGCGTTCTCGTTCGTCGGAGCGGTCGCAGAAGATGTCCTTGAGAACGGTGATTTCGAGGCAGATGGTGGTTGGTCGGGTGGATTTACTACCTACAGCCTTGCGGACGACCTGTGGTACACCGGACCCGCTCCCATGGGCACCGGTCCGACCTACGGTTGGGGGCCATCGCCCAGTTCGCCCCTGACCCAGGATATTGATCTCACCACCCGCTTCGCAACCGCCGCCTTGGACTCCGGGGAGCTGGGGTTTGAATTCAGCGCCTGGCTGGCCGGCTATCACGTCGCCAGTGGCACGGATTACTCCCTGCTGACCTTGCAGTGGAAAGATGGGGAAAACGGTTCACTCGGGACGGTGAGCTTCGACCCCGCCGACACCTCGGCGGGAGGCAATCCAGCGTGGTGGACCGGGTCTGCCAACGAAGCGGGAACAGCGGATCCCGCGGTGAGTCACAGCCTCACCAATTGGTCCCACTTTTCCCGCTCGGCCCATGTCCCGGCGGGCAGCCGCAGCGTGCTCGTAACCTGGCGTGGCGCCTCCTCCGGAGATTCCAACGGCAACGATTCCTACCTCGATGGTGCCACCCTCGACATCGGCACCAGCGGCGGCCCCTCCACTCTCAACGGCGCTCTCGATCCCCTCGCACGATCAGTCTCCCTTTCCTGGACCGCAGCGGATCCGGACCTGGACGCGACTGGCCTGACCGTTCTGCGGAACGGGACCCCGATCGCCACTCTCCCACTCACCGCCACTTCCTACCTCGACCATCCGCCCCTGCCTCTCCAAACCGCAACCACGATCGACTACATGGTGCAGGCTTACGGCGGAACAGAAGGCGAAAGCGCCCCCGCCACCACCACTTCAGTCTTCTGGAATCCGGGCGATCTCCACACCGATCTGGTAGCCTACTACCGCTTCGAGGGAAACAGCAGGGATCTCTCCAGCTCCCCGAATACGCACGACGGGACGGAGTTCGGCGAACCCAGGTTTCTCGGCGGCGGGATCTATGGACACGCCGTCACCTTCCGGGACCAGGCCTCGCCCACCCAGCTCATCCAATTCGGCCCCCATCCCGATTTCGATTTCGGCTCCAGCACGGATTTCACGGTGTCGTTCTGGTTCAGGCGCCTGGGCGAGATGGAGGACAACGAAGCGCTCGGCGGCGGCCCGACCGATGCCGCTCTGCTCACCAACAAGAACTGGAGCCGCGAAAGCAATGCGGGATGGGGAATTTTCAGCACCAGCGACGGCGGGGTAAAATGGAACATTTCCGACGGATCCACCCACAGGAACTCCACCATCCGCAACGGGTTCGGCACCGGCGGGGTGGCGGATGGCCGCTGGCACCACCTTGTCATCTCTCACAACCGCAGCGGCTCCGCCAAATTCTACATCGATGGATCCTACACCGGCGCCTCCTCAATCTCGGGACTGGGATCGATCAATTCCGGACTGCCGCTCACCCTCGGGGCAGACGGACGCAAACAACACCCCTGGGGCGGCGACCTGGACGAACTGGCCCTCTGGCGCCGCGAACTCGATTCAGAAGAGGTCGCGGTGGTCTTTAAAAGTTCCAGGCTCGGGCTTTCGCTCACCGGAACCTCGATCGTGGACTCGGACAGGGACGGCCTCGATGACAATTGGGAGCTGGCATTCTTCGACAACCTGAGCCAGGGAGCCGACGATGACTTCGAATCGGACGGCCGCAGCAACCTGCTCGAGTACTCCACGGGAGGAAACCCCACCACGACGGGTGACCTGGCCGAAACCCGCTTCACAACCGAGAACATCGGCGGCGAGGATTACGCCGTCCTTCACTACACCCGCCCGCTCCTGAATGGTGCCATCGAATACGTCGCCCAGGCCGCCACCGACCTGACATCGTGGACCGGCGGCGAGGGAAAATTCTTTCCCCATGGCGCACCGACCGACTTGCCCAACGGCATGCGCGAACATCACCTCCGCTACCACCTTCCCATTTCGCGGGTGGGAGACCACAAGTTCTTCCGCATCCGGATGAGCGCCCGTTATCAGGCCGCCCATTCCCTGGAGATCGAGCCCACCGTGGAATTCCGCAGCGGGCAGGCCTTCATCCGCTGGATTACCGATACCCCAACCGTAACCGTGCTCGACTACGGGACAGACGGCCAGACCCACTCGCGTTACGAGCACTACGAACTCACCACCACGCACGAGGTGGTCATCGACGGGGTGGAGCCCGGAGACATCCTCGCCTACGCGGCAATCCACATCGTTGACGGAGCGGAGTCGCGTTCCAACACGTTCACCACGACGAGGGCGTGGGACTATAGCCCCCCCGCCATTCCAGCCCACAACCTTGGAGCAACCCCGGCCCCATGGCCCGGTCACGCCAGCTCCATCCTTGCCCTCCCCACCACACCGAGCCGCGGCTATTGTCTCGACTATGACTGCGGGAGCGGGGAACTGGCCTACGAATTGGCGGCCCAGAGCGAACTGGTAATCGCCGCAGTCGCAAAAACACAGGCAGACGCCGATGCCGCTCGAGCCTTCCTGCAGGCGCGCGGGGTCTATGGGTCCCGGGTCACGGTCTTTCTCGAAGAAGACTCCATCCCCTTTAATCCCAACACCTTCAACCTGATTGTCTCCGCCGACAATATCGGCGGCGGAGCATCCCTGACAACCCTCCGGCCTGTCCTCGAAAGTCACCTGGTTCCCGCCCGCGGCATTCTGGCTGGCAGGGTCGAGAACCCCGGCCAGGCTGCCGAATACACCACTCACAGCAAACCGGAGCCACCCGGTTACGGATCGTGGACGCACCAGTATGGAGACCCCGAAGGGTCCGCTGCGTCTGGCGACACCCTTTCGGGAGCAACCAAAATCAGCGATTTTGGCCTGCAATGGATCGGCCGGCCGGGGCCGGAAATCGTGATCGACCGCGCCGTGCGCACCCAGGCTCCCCTCGCCACCAACGGCCGCTTCTACTGCCAGGGAATGGGACGCATTCTCTGTCTCGACTCCCACAATGGATCCGTTCTCTGGACCCGCGACGTGAGCGATCTCAATCGCCTCAACCTGATCCGCGACTCGGGCAACATGTGCGCCGACGACGACGGGCTCTGGCTGGCGGTGCGCGGCGAGTGCTGGAAACTGGCCGGCGACCACGGTGAGCGCACCGTTTACAAGGTCGAACCGGGACCCAGTCCCGACTTTGATTACCACTGGGGATACGTCGGCCGGAGCGGTGACCAACTCCTCGGCTCCGCCACCAAATACGATGCGGCCTACAAGAGTTTCTGGGGACAGGAATACTGGTTCGATGCCCAGAGCGGCACGCAGACCCACATGGTGGTGGCCGACAATCTCTTCTCCCTGGACAAGGACACCGGCATCCTGCAATGGCTCTACCAGGAGGGCCTGATCCTGAATTCCACGATCACGGTCGCAGACGGGAAGATCTTCTTCCTGGAGTGCCGGGACGCCACCGTGGCCGCCGATGACACCCGCCGACTCCCGGTGAGCTCCTGGAAATCGAACGTCCACCTCGTTTGCCTCGATCAAGCCACCGGGCAGATCCTCTGGGATAAAACGCCCTCCTTCACCGGCGGTGAGCCCACCGTCTGGCTGCAGTATGGCAATCGGCGCCTGATCCTGACCGGCAGCAACCAGAGCAACGACACCGTCAACATTTACGCCCTCGATCCCGCCAACGGGGACCCCATCTGGGACAAGTCACACGGATGGCGCTCGAGCCACCACGGCGGGAACCACCAGCACCCGGTCATCATGGGTGACCAGTTCTACCTCGAACCGCACCGCTACAGCCTCACGACCGGACGGATCACTGGAAGCAATATCATGCCGACCCGTAACGGTTGCTCAACCTTTGTGGGGGCGAGAAGCTCACTCTTCTACCGCGGCGTCGCAAGCAGCGGCCAATACGCCGGCAGCATCGCGATGTGGGACCCGAGATCCAGAAGCACAACTGCTGTCAGCCGGGTGCGCCCCGCCTGCTGGATTTCGTGGACTCCCTCGCAGGGTATGATCCTCGTGCAGGAGAAAGGAGCCGGATGTTCCTGCGGCTCCTGGATGGAAACCTCCTTCGGTCTCGCCCCCCTCGCCCCGTGAACTCCATGACGATTGATCGACCAGCAATGATCCTCGCCATCGCGGCCTCTCTCGGAACCGCGCAGGCGGAGGATTGGCCGACCTGGCGCCACGACAATCATCGCTCGGGAACGAGCTCCGAGCAACTTGACGCCGCGAGCCTCACGCTCTCGTGGGTCTTCCGCGAATCCACTCCGCCCCAACCAGCCTGGCACGGAACCATGCAGCGTGACACCTGGGGAAACGTTGCCAAACCGAAGGAGGCGCGTGCTTACGACAAGGCCTTCAACCTGATCGCAGCGCAAGGCAAGGTCTTCGTCGCCTCTTCCTCCGGAAACGCCTGCGTGGCGCTCAACGCCGTGGACGGCAAGGAAACATGGCGTCATCACGTTCAGGGAGCGGTGCGCATCGCCCCGGCTTACGATCAGGACCGGGTCTACTTCGGCTCCGACGACGGCCAGGCCTACTGCGTGACTTCCGACACCGGAACCAGGGCCTGGAGCTTCCGGGGTTCCAGCGACAAGACCCTCATCCCCGCCGACCACAAGTTCATCTCGCGCTATCCCTGCCGGACCGGAGTCCTCGTGCAGGGCGGCAACGCCTATTGCGGATTCGGTCTGCTCCCCTGGCAGGACAATCACCTCGCCTCCCTCAATGCCCTCACCGGCGCGACCAACTACAACAAGACCGTCGCGGCCGCCCAGTGGTATTCCATGGAGGGTCCAATGCTCGCCTCCAGCGACCGCCTCTTTGTTCTGCAGGGCCGGGTTTCGCCGATCTCTTTCCAACTTTCCGACGGCGCTTCGCTCGGGCGCCTCCCCGGAGGGGGCGGAACCTTTGCGGTCCTGACCCCTGACAGCAAACTCATCCACGGACCCGGCCACGGCAACAACACCTGGGCCAAGAGCCGAACCTTCCACCTTCAGGAGAGCAACGCAGTTTCGCGGGCCAACATTGCGCGCCACTCGCGCGCTCACCGCGTCCTGGTGAACGGCTCGACCCGCTACTACGTAATTCGCGAGGCAATCCAGGCCACGGGCGGCCGTTCCTGGGTGCAAACCATGCGGGAACCGGAGACTCTTATCCTGGGCGGCACTATTCTCTACGTCGGGGGAAGAAATGAAATCCGCTGTTTCCAAGCCTCCAACGGATCCCTCCTGCGAACCCTGCCGGTCGAGGGCGTTGTGCACTGCCTCGCCCTGGCCGACGGCCGTCTCTTCGCCTCCACCCACAGCGGAAAAATCTACTCCTTTGAGTAGGCTTTGACAGAGCACGCGAAACTTCCATGCTCCCTGCGTCGTGGCGAAGAGTCGAAAAAAAACGACCCGCGGGCAGAAGCAGGCCGCCCAGCCGGTTTCACTGGACTCTCCCGAGCTCCAACGCGCGCGCGAACGCTGGAGCCGCAACCAGTTTGAGCCGGCCCTCAAACTCTTCCGGCAGGCAGTCCGGCGGCAGCCCGACAATACCCTCGCGCTGACCGATGCGGCGCGCGCCTTCGGGGCTCGCTTCGAAATCCCCACCGCCGAGAAACTCCTCGCCCGCCTCATGAAACTGGCGGGCAACAATCAGGACCTCCTCTTTCAGACCGGGCAAACCTACCGCATGATCCGGAGACCGGAGGAGGCCATCGCCTGTTTCGAGTCCGCCCTGCAGTCCGGCCGCCCACTGCCCGAGGCGCACCTCGAACTGTCCATTCTCTTCGAGCGCCGCCATCGTCTCGAGGAATCGCGGGAACACGCCGAGGCCTTTCTCAAGTCACAGCCCAACTCGCCCGAAGGCAAATTGGTCCAGGCCCGGGTCCTGCGGCGATCCGGCGACACCGCAGGAGCAACCACGGTCCTGGAGTCGATCGTGCACTCCACCAGGCCGCACCCCTTTATCCGCTCCGAGGCGGCCTCGCTGGTGGCGGCCATCCTCGACCAGGAGGGGCACTACGACGAGGCCTTCAAGATGATGGAGCTGTCGAAGTCGTTTCTCGCACCCCTGTCGGAGCCCTACCGGAAAAAAGCGGCGCAGGAGATCCAGTTCACCACCGCGCTGCGTGACGAATTCACCTCCGAGGTTCTCTCAAGATGGACCGCCCCGGAAGACGAGTCGAGGATCGCCCTTCTGACAGGGCCTCCCCGCAGCGGCACCACTCTCCTCGAGCGAGTCCTCGATGCTCATCCGGAGATTCTCTGCTCCGATGAACGGGAAGCCTTTCCCAGTTACATCCTGCCCACCGTGCTCTCCAAGTCTGCAAATCGTCCGCCCGTCTTCGACGTGGAGACTCTCGACAAGATCACGGACCGCGCGCTCGAGGCGCAACGCGACCGCTACCGCAACTACCTCTGCTGGGCCCTCGGCGAGGATCAGGACGAGCGCTGGCTCATCGACAAGAACCCATCCACCGTTCCCCTCCTCCCCGGCTTCCTGCGCACCGTCCCCTCGGGAAAAATCCTCTACGCGTCCCGTGACCCGCGCGACGTGGTCCTCTCCTGCTTTTTCCGTTATCTCCCCCTCAACTCGGTGAGCGCCCGCTTCCTCGAAATCCGCACCGCCGCCGAGCGAACGCGCTTCGAGATCGAAACCTGGCATCGCTACCGTGAAGTCCTCACCGATCAATGGGCGGAGGTCGCCTATGAAGACCTCGTTTCCGATTTCGCCGGCGCCCTTACTCCCATCCTGAATCTCCTGGGCCTCCCATGGCATGAGGATCTCACCCACTACCGGGATCAGAACGTGCACAAGGCGGTCAATTCTCCGACCTACGCCGAGGTCACCCAGCCCATTTACGGCGCAGCGGTGGGCCGGTGGAAGAACTACGAATCGCACCTGGCCCCCGCCCTCGAGGTCCTGGAGGGCCTGGGGACCTGAAAACAGAGCCTGTTTCCGCCCTCCCATCGCCATTGGCGGGATTTTTTCAGACAATATTGCATTTTCTGTTTACAGGCGGGTCAGGCCCTCTAAAAAAGGCCACGGATGGGTCTGATAGGGCTTTTCCCCAATACCCAAACCCACAGCCGAATCATGAAAGCTTCCACCCGCCTTTCTGCCACCCTTGGGATCCTCACCGGGTCTCTCATGTTCGCCGGTTCCCTTCCGGCTGCCAACACGATCGTCAATGGCAGCTTCGAGGAGTCCAACGGAGCTAACGGCACCAATGCCGGCTTCGGCTGGGTCAGCGCCAACGGCTTCGCCGACGTCTTTGATGTCTACAGCCATACCACGGCGGTCTGGTATGCTCCGGGATCCGCTCCGGCCGGTGCAGGGGAGTGGTATTTTCACACCGTCGGCTTGGGAGCCATTCCGAATGGTGGCATTGTAGAGCAATCGATCACCCTCAGTGACTTTTCGAGTAGCGGGAACATCGATGCCGGGAACGTCACTTTTGATTTTTCGGCCCAGATTGCCGGCTACCAAGTTGGCGGCGACACGGCCATCCTGGAACTCGTTTTCCTGGACGCCGCCTCCAGCCAGGTCGGGAGCACCGTGACCTTGGATGGAACAACCGGGGGAGCCGACGGCATCACCAACACCTTCGACCTCTTCTCTTCCGCCGGCACCGTCCCGGCCAATGCCGAAACCGCGAGAGTGCAAATTCTCCAGGCCACCGCAGGGTCCTCCAACGGCAACGATAACTACGTCGATCTCGTGGCCCTCGACATAACGACCGTTCCAGAGCCCTCCACCTTCGTGCTCGGAATCCTCGGTCTCCTCGGCTTCCTCCGCCGCCGTCGCTAGGAGCGGATTCGTTTGTGTGCCTGCCCCGGGAGAGTATGCCTCTCCCCGTGATTCCATTTACTCCCGAGTCCGGGGTAGTCCGCCTAACCTCCAATCGCGGCGTGGAATCGAGCAGGGGAAACCCTATTTATCTGTCATCTTGACAGCAAGGATGGGACTGACGAACCTTGAACGAGCCTCTCATTCGCATCGGAAGCCTGGCTTCAAACCAAGCGCGCAACCCATCGTATTCTCATGAAACTAAAAACACCACTCCCCTGGGGACGACCCTTCATGGGCCACACTGCTCTCGCCATCGTGGCCGGCAGCCTCGCCTTCGCGGGATCACTTCCCGCAACCGAGATCCTCGAGAACGGAAGTTTCGAAAACAACAACGGTTTCGATGGGCTCAATAGCGGCTTCAGCTGGACAAGCCCGAACTTTCCCAACGAAGTCTTTGATGTCTATAATTACACAACGCAGATCTGGTTCACTGGCCCCGCCCCCATGGGCGGGGGAGATTGGTACTTCCACACCGTCGGCCTCGGAAGCATTCCGGATGGCGCGATCGTGGAACAGACGCAGGACCTCATTTCCGCCGCCACCGGACTGACTTCCCGAAACATCGACGCGGGTGGTTCGCAATTCACCTTCAGCGCCCAGATCGCCGGATACCCACCACAAACGGATACCGGCCTCCTCGAACTGGAATTCTTCGATGCCTCCGATCTCTCCCTCGGAGTGGCCGCCACCCTGGATGGACTCACCGGAGGCGACGACGGGCTGATCGATACCTGGGATCTGTTTACCGAGAGCGCCTTCATCCCTTCCGGGGCGCGGAAGGCCACCGTTCGTATCCTGCAAACATCCGAGGGCTCGAACGGAAACGACAACTACGTCGATCTCGTCAGCCTCGACGTCACTGCCGGGCCAGGCAAGCTCCAGCTTGAGGTGAACCACCTGGCGGACAGCAACGAACTGGAATTCAAGTGGGACAGCGAACCCGGAACACTCTATAATTTGCGGAGCGAGCTGGATCCCTCCGCCGCGGAGCCCATCAACTGGCCCATCTTCGGGGGAAACGCCAGCATCGCGGCCACCCCGCCAGAAAACACCCTGACCATCCCCATGCCCGCTGACCCTACGCAGCTGTTTGTGGTTGGAAGTTTTCCGGCCCCGCCCGTGACCCTCTTAGCGGACGACCTTGAGTCGGGTGCCGAGGGCTGGACTACCGTTATTAACGATGCAACCGGAAACACCCGGTGGGAACTCGGATCACCCTCCGGTTCCACCGGACCCCTCACCGGCGCCGGTGACTCCGCCACTGCGTGGTCCACCAATCTCGGCGACTACGGTCCGGACTCCGACATTTCCCTGCGGTCCCCCGCCTTCGACCTGAGCGGTGTGGCCAGCGCGGAATTAACCTTCAAGGCCTTCCGCGATACCGACGGATTTGGCGACTCCGCGGTGGTGCGCTTCCTGCGTGCTGCCGACTTCCTGCAACTGGGCACGGAAACAGCCATCGACATGACTGCATTCGATATCGACTACACGAGCATCAGCATCCCGGTCGTTCCGGAGGCCCTGGGCGAGAATGTGATCATTGAGTGGACTTTCGTGAGCGACGGCAGCGTAGATGCCTTCAGTGGACTGAGCATTGACGATATCGAGGTGGTCGAATAGCCGGGAGGACTGGCCCCAGCCAGGAAGGAGCACGCTTCCGCTCCATGGCACAGAGCCCCGGGCGGGAGGGATGCCGCCTGGGAGATCAACGCAGTCCTGAGATGCGAACATTGATTCTCCACCAGCCCTGCCCAGTGCTGTCCGTTCGCAAATCAATCTCTACCTGGCTCCTTTCCACGAGCCACCACATTTCCCGAGGGCCCAGTTGAAGGGGTCCAGATCAAGTCATTTCCTCGCAGCGCAGCAGAAGTTTTCAACTTCCTGCTAGGCCAGAATCTCCCTGATCACCTTCCCATGCACGTCGGTCAGGCGCCGCTCGATCCCGTTGTGATAGAAACTGAGTCGCTCATGATTCAATCCCAGGATGTGCAGAATGGTGGCATAAAAGTCGTAGACCGTGGCAACACTCTGCACCGCCTTGTAGCTGAAATCATCGGTTGATCCGTAACTGAAGGGAGCCTTCACACCCGCACCCGCCATCCAGGTCGTGAATCCGCTCGGGTTATGATCACGTCCGCTCGCCCCTTTTTGAAACGTCGGCATGCGCCCGAACTCGGAACAGAAGACCACCAGCGTATTTTCCAGCAAGCCACGGGCTTTGAGATCTTTCAAGAGGGTCGCGGTCGGTTGATCGAGAACCGGACCGTGAATCGAGTACTGCTTCTCGATCACCTTGTGCCCGTCCCAGTTGCTCACCCCTTCGCCCCCGGTCTGGTAAGCACCATTGAAGAGTTGCACGAAGCGCACTCCCTTCTCGATCAAGCGGCGCGCCAGGATGCAGTTGCGCCCGTAAGCCGCCCGCAAGTCCGCAATCCTGTTGCCCGCCTCGTCCGCGCCGTAGGCCTTGAGGACGTGCGCGGGCTCCCTGCCCAGGTCAGTCACCTCGGGAATGCTCAGCTGCATGCGCGCGGCCAGCTCATAACTCGCGATGCGCGCCGCCAACTCACTGTCCCCCTTATAGTTCTCGAGGTGCCGCTTGTTCTGGCGGTCGAGAAAGGCTCGCGTGGCATCGTCGGTCGACTTGGTGATTTCCTTCGGGATGGCCAGGTTTCTCACCGGATTGGCCGCATTGAAGGCCGTGCCTTGAAAGGCCGCCGGAAGAAAACCGGGGCCCCAACAATTCACGCTCGACTGCGGGGTGCCCCGCACATCGGGAATGGCCACGTAGGCCGGCAAGTCCTCGGTCTCGCTCCCCAAGGCATAAGTGGTCCACGCCCCGGCACTGGGAAAGCCGTCCAGGGTGAAACCGGTGCACATGAAGTTCTCCCCCGGTCCGTGCGTGTTGGTCTTGCCCACCATGGAGTGGATAAAGCACATCTCGTCCGCCAGCTCCCCGAGCTGAGGAACCAACTCCGAGACCATCTTGCCACTCTGTCCTCGCGCTTTGAATTCCCACGGACTCCTGGTAAGATTCCCCTGCGCGCCCTGGAAGGTGATCAACTTGTCCGCTCCCGGCATGGGCTGCCCGTGCCGCTTGATGAGCTCGGGCTTGTAGTCGAAGGTGTCCACCTGACTGATCGCCCCCGAACAGAAGATCATGAGGACCTGTTTGGCCCGGGGAGCAAAGTGCGCCTTGCGCGGTGCGTGCGGATTGGAGGCATTGATGGGCGGCCGAATGGGTGTCTTTCCCGGTGCACTCTCACGCTCCGCGGCCAGTAATCCGTCCCGGCTCAACAAGGAAGCCAGAGCCACGCTTCCCAGTCCACTCGCGGAGTGTGAGAGGAAATTGCGGCGATCTAACAGTTGGCGTGGGTTGGTCATGGGAAAGGAGGGGCGGTCTCTCGCCGCCCGGCTGGCCAGGAGTGGGCGGCGGGACGCCGCCCCTCCCTGGATTCAAAAGACAAATAGAAACTCATTGGTATTCAACATCGCGCGACAGAACCCGATCATGCCGTGCTCCTGCACAAACTGCTTTGCATCCGCCAATTCTTCCTCCTTCGCTGCCCGTCCATAGAGAATGCGGTAGGCTTTTCGCAGCGCACTCTCCCCTTCCCCCAGGCGCTGCGCCATCTTCTCCGCCTGCTGCATCGTGAATCGGCTATTCAACAAGTTGAGGGCCTGCAATGGCGTGGTCGAACGACTGCGTTTCGGAATCACCTGATTTCCATCGGGACAATCGAAGGCACCAAAAACGGCATCCTGTTCCTGGCGGATCTTGAACATGTAAACCATGCGGCGCCACTCCGCGGGACCGGTCTCTTCCTTGGGGTGATAGTGCACCACATTTTCACGATCGACCTCGAAGAGATGAAAACTCGGCCCGCCCAATTTGCGATCCAGGGTCCCTGCCACGGAAAGGATGCTGTCGCGAATCGCTTCCGCTTCCAGACGCCGCGGCGGAAAGCGCCACAAGAAGCGACTCGCGGCATCGATACGACCGGCCCGCTCACTCGGTTGACTCTCCTGCTGGAAGGCTCGCGAGTTCAGCAGCAAGCGCAGGGCCTCTTTCACCGACCAGCCGTTCGCGACAAACTCCGCCGCCATCCAATCCAACAACTCGGGATGAGTGGGCACCGTTCCGTTTTTTCCAAAATCGCTCGGGGTATCCACCAGTCCCGTTCCAAAAACAAACTGCCACAAGCGGTTCACCGCCACCCTCGCGGTGAGTGGATTGTCCGGCCGCGTGATCCAGTTCACCAAAGCCACTCGCCGTTCCCGCTCCGGCGCGTTCATGGCGAGATTCAGGCTCCCGATAACCTCCAGGGCATCCGGTGGCACGGCTTCCCGTTTCGCCATGGGATCTCCCCGGTAGAGCCGATGGGTCGCCCCCGGCTGCGAGAAACTTGCCACCCAGGCCTTCGATCCCTGCTTCAGGGCCGCGATGCGTCCCCGCATCTCTCCTGTTTTCGCCAGAAGGGCTCGCGCGCGCCCGGCCTGCTCCGCAGGCAATTTCCCAATGAATGCGTCCGGGTCCGCCTTTCCGCCTGCGAAGGGCGCACGCTCACCCGAGTGGGCGACCACCTCCCAGCTCTTTCCATCAGTCGAGAGTTCAATCCGGTAGTCGATCGCCACCCGATCATTAAAACGCCCCTCGCGATCCCGCGCCCACTCGATGCGATTAACCTGGTGGGACTTCGTGAACTCGATCTGAACCCACCCTCTGCTGTCGCTCGCGATCCAACTCCGGCCGTTGCCAAACTTGCCGTCGTTAATGTGCTCCAACTTGTGAATCGGGTATCCCGCAAGCGATCCCGAGGCACTGGGTTTCCCCCCGAACGCAACATTTTCGCCCTCGGCATCGAATACCTGAAGCTCGTCGATACACGGCTGCGATGCACTGCTTCGATTGATCGTAAAGCGCACAAACTTCGCGCTGGCCGCTTCGAACGATTCGACATTTCCCCCCGCGCTGACCGGTGGCCGCTTCGCCGAGGGAGCCTCTTTCGTCTTCGAAGCCAGGGCCCTCAGCTCTCCGAGTTCCGACTCGGCTGCAGCCAGGGACTTGCGCAGCTTGGCCGACTTTTCCTTCGCCGAACCATCGGTGGGAACTTTGATTGCCCGCTCTCCAAATCCCACTCCCGCGAAAATCGCCTGCATCGAGTAGTAGTCCTTCTGCGTCACCGGATCGAACTTGTGGTTGTGGCAGCGGGCGCAGCCAATAGTCAACCCGAGGAAGGCGGTCCCCGTGGTGTTGATCATATCCGCCAGTTCGTCCTGGCGTTGCATCAGGGTCAGATTCACATCCGGACTCTTCACGATGTCGTAGGGACCGGCCACCAGGAACCCCGTTCCGATGTCTGCGCCAATCGCATCGCCCGCGATGTGCTCTTTCACAAACTGATCATACGGCTTGTCATCGTTGAACGACTCGATGACGTAGTCGCGAAATCTGAAGGCGCTTGGCCGCTCCCGATTTGTTTCGAATCCGTTGCTCTCCGCAAAACGGATGATGTCGAGCCAATGACGCGCCATGCGCTCGCCGTAGTGCGGACTCTCCAGAACGCGCCCGACCAACACTGACCATGCCTTCGGCGACTCATCCCGCACAAAATCTTCCACCTCCTCCGGAGTTGGAGGCAAGCCGAGCATCACCAGATAGAGCCGACGAATGAGGGTCCGCCGATCCGCCTGCGGCGAGAACTCCAGACCTTTTTTTTCGAGTGCTCTCCCCACGTAATCGTCTACTTTCCCGTGAGGGTGCGTCTTGGCGACAGGCTGGAACGACCAGTGATCGGTCGTCAACTTCACCACTTCACCCTCCGGCAGTTTCGCTCCCTGGTCGATCCACAACCCGATCTTCTCGATCTCATCCTTCGAAAGAGCGTCCTTCTCCTTTGGAGGCATGGCCTCCTCCGGATCGGTCCGGCTCACCAGCTTGTAGAGAAAACTCTCCTCCCGCTTGCCTGGCACGAACAGTGGCTCACCCGAATCGCCTCCCTTGCGAATGAAGGCCGGGCTGTCCAGGCGCAGTTTTCCTTTCTGCTTCTCTGCTCCGTGACACTTACTGCAGTTGACCTCAAGGATCGGACCGATGTCCTTTCCGAAATCCATGGGGCTCTCAGCCCAGAGCGGATGCAGGCCCAGCAGAGGAGCGACGCCTATCAGAAGTGACCTGCAATTCTTCATTGGATCTGCCTGAGTCTGTGCGCTGCGAGCGGAAACTCAAGGAAACGCTCGGTCAGGGAAAGGGAGGTCGTGCTCTCGCCTGCCTGATAAGGGCAACATTAGTAAACTGCCCGTCCACCCGAGAGATCGAAGGTGAATCCGGTGTTGAAACTCGCCTCCGGGGAGAGGATCCAGCAGGCTGTCGCGGCCACTTCGTCGAGAGTTCCGCAGCGCTTCATCGGGATCTTGTCGGTCATGTACTTCACCTGTGCTGGTTCCATGTTGTCCACCATGGCGGTGCGGATCACCGCCGGGGCCAGGCCATTCACCGTGATGCCTGTTTCCGCATATTCCTTGCCAACGGATTTCACCAGGCCGATCACACCCGCCTTGCTGGTCGAGTAACACGACATGCCGGCGTTACCCTCCTTGCCTGCGATTGAGGCGATGAGCAGCACCCGCCCGTAGTCTCGCGGCAGCATGTGCCGCACCGCCTCGCGGCAAGTCAGAAACGAACCGCGAACATTCACGGCCTGCACCTGGTCGAATCCTGACACAGGCACCTCATCGATTCTCATCCCATTCGGGCCGACGATTCCCGCGCAGTTCACCATCACATCCAGACGCTCTGCCGCAGCGTGAATTCTTTGGAATGCACCGGCAACCGAAGCCTCGTCAGCCACATCCAGCGGCTCGAATTCGCACCCGATCTTCTTCGCGGCAGCGGTCCCCTTTTCCTGATCGCGGTCCGCGATCCACACTCGCGCACCCTCATCCACCAGGCGGGCTGCGATGTGCAGGCCCAGCCCGTCGGCCCCACCCGTAATGATGGCAGTCTGATTCTTGAATCGCTCGTTGGTCATGTTGGTTTCCTAACGGATTTGAGGACTATTACAGGAATTTGTTGTCAGAGGGCATGAATCGCCGATGCCGTAGCCAATCATTACCCGCACACCCTTTGCGGCAAGCCTCTCGAAGCAATCTATTCGAAAGGCCGCGACCAGGTATTCGATGGGACTCTTGTATTTCGCGTCCGGAGCTCCCACAAACACGAGATGTCCCTCGACGCCCAACTCGCAAAGCTCTAGCGTTGCAGGCTCTAGCCCTCAAGCGTTCATTTTCCCGAGAGAAAGTCGCACACTTTGGCGATGGATTAGTTCGTGCCTGAGCGTTTAGACTCCTTTGAATTCTTCCTCAAGTGGGATGCTCCGAAACACCTTCCTCCCTCTCTCGCTAGCCCTTGGGCTTTGTTGGGGAGGACCTGCAGTTGCCGAGAAGGAGTGGTGGTCCCTGCAACCCTTGAAGCGGCCCTTGGTGCCGGATGCGAAGGGTCCGGACGCCGGGCGCGTGGAATCCCCGATCGATCTCTTCATCATCGAGACCCACCAACGGGAAGGCTTGCGACTTTCGCCGGCGGCCGATCGGCGCACGTTGGTCCGGAGACTTTACTACGATGTCATCGGGCTGCCTCCGTCGCCTGAGGAGATGGCATCGTTTTTGTTGGATCGCGATCCGCAGGCCTACGCGAAGCTCGTCGATGAACTTCTCGCCAAGCCTGGCTATGGAGAACGTTGGGCGCGGCACTGGCTCGATGTGGTACACTACGGAGAGAGCCACGGCTACGACAAGGACCAGCCGCGTCCGAATGCCTGGCCCTACCGGGATTATGTCATTCGTGCCTTCAATGAAGACAAGCCCTACATGCGCTTTGTGAAGGAGCAGCTCGCTGGCGACGTTCTCTGGCCGGCAACAGTTGATGGCATCGTCGCAACCGGATTCATTGCCGCTGGCCCGTGGGACTTGATCGGACACGCTGAAGTCCCCGAAGAGAAGATCGATGGCAAGGTGGCGAGACATCTCGATCGGGACGACATGGTGATGACGACCATGAATTCGTTTTGTTCGATCACGGTGCAGTGTGCGCAGTGTCACGATCACAAACTCGATCCGGTCACGATGAAGGACTACTACTCCCTGCAGTCTGTCTTCGCGGCGCTCGATCGAGCGAACAGGCCTTACGACGCGGGTCCGGAGATTGCTGAGAAACGAGCGGCTCTGCAGGGCGAGCAGAGCGAGTTGAAGAAAGGGATGACGGCCAATAAGCAGGCGATCGAGGCGTTGAAAACGCCGGAGGTCCTTGCGCTTGAGAAAGAGGTCACCGCTCTTGAAGAAAAGTTCAGCACGAGCAGGTCGGGGAAACGTTCCAATCGCTATGGCTATCACAGCCAAGTGGCGCCGACCCAGGACACGGTGAAGTGGGTGCAGATAGATTTGGGTAAGAGCATGCTCATTGATCAGGTCGTGATCGTCGCTGCAGATGAGTACGGCTTTTCGGATTTTGGATTTCCTCATCGCTTCCGGGTGGAAAGCTCGAACAAGGCCGACTTTTCGAGATCGCAGGCGCTGAGCGACCAGTCGAAGGGTGATTTTTCCCGCCCCGGTGCGCGGCCGGTTGTGATTGAAGGAAAGGGGAGCGTCGCCCGCTACCTACGCGTGACCGCGAACAAGTTGTGGAGTCGCCGTCATAAGGGAAAGCCCCTGACCAAGGATTGGATTTTTGCGCTCGGGGAAATGGCGGTGATCAGCAAGGGGAAGATGGTGAAGGTGGTGAAGGTCACCGCGCTCGATAGTATCGAAGCGCCGGTTCGCTGGTCGAAGGCGGATCTCGTTGATGGAATTTACGGGGCGTATTCGCTCGATGCCCTGGTCGAGGGCCAGATACAGCCTGGCGGGGAAGGGGCCATGTTGCTTCGTCTCGCCGGCCCGGACACGAGCGAGGGGCGCAAGGAACTGGAGGCGAAGATTGCGCAACGCGACAAACAGCTGGCTGCGCTGCGCGATCCCGCTCTTGAGAAGAAGGGGACGGAGATCGCAGCGAGCCTCGGCAGGATCGAGGGCAAACTGAAGGCTCTCGGCAAGTCGCCGATGGTCTATGCGGGCACAGTGCACAAGGGGAGCGGGACCTTCAAAGGACGGGCGCACGCCGGCGGCAAGCCGCGCGACATTTTTATATTGAATCGCGGCGATGTTACCCAGCCAGGAGATCCCGTGCAGCCAGCCACCGTTCCGAATATCGTGCCCGGCCTCTCACCGGTGTTCGACCTGCCCGAGGATCACAAGGAGGGCGATCGGCGAGTGGCGCTGGCGAACTGGATCACTCATCCCGAGAACACCCTGACGTGGCGCAGCATGGTCAATCGGATCTGGCAGTACCACTTTGGGCGGGGGATCGTGGAGACTCCCAACGACTTCGGAACAGTGGGGGGCAAGCCTACTCATCAGGCCTTGTTGGATTGGTTGGCGGTGGAGTTTCGCGACGGAGGGGGATCGATGAAGAAAATTCATCGCCTCATTCTGAACAGCGCGACCTACAAGCAGAGCAGTGCTCACGGTGCGGCTTCCGCGAAGATCGACGGTTCAAACCGCTTTCTCTGGCGTCAGAATCGGCGACGGCTCGAAGCGGAAGCATTGCGCGACACCGTGCTGCTGGTTTCCGGAAAACTCGATCGCAAGATGGGTGGGCCCTCCTTCAAGGACTTCGTCATCGAGCAGCCCCAGCACTCACCGCACTACCAGTATCATAAGGCCAACCACGATGATCCCGCCACACAGCGCCGATCGGTTTATCGTTTCCTTGTCCGTTCGCAGCCGCAGCCTTTCATGGACACTCTCGACTGTGCCGACCCCTCCCAATTGGTGGACAAGCGCGGAGAGACCACGACCGCCCTGCAGGCATTGGCCTTGCTCAACAACGCCTTCATGGTGCGGATGGCCGAACACTTTGCAGGCAGGGTCGCGAAGGAGGCTGATCCGATCGCGTTGGCGGTTGATCTCACCCTCTCCCGGTCGGCAACTCCCGAGGAGCACAGATTGCTCAAGGGCTTTGCCGACAAACACGGATTACCGGCGATGTGTCGTCTCCTCTTTAACTTCAGCGAATTCAGCTTTGTCGACTAAATGAACCACCCCTCACGACGCGACTTTCTTTGGCAATCAGGCGGCGGCCTGGGTGGCATCGCTCTCGCTTCCATGATGGGCAACGATCTTGCCCAAGGTGCCAGAAGCGGGGTCATCCATCATCCGCCCAAAGCGAAGCGGGTCGTGCAACTTTTCATGGCGGGTGCGGCCAGTCACCTCGATCTCTTCGACTACAAACCGGCCCTCATCAAGCACCACGGGGAGAAGTCGGATTTTGGTGAACACGTCGAGGCGTTTCAAAACGGGCTCGGTCCATGGCTCAAACCGTTCTGGGAATTCAAACCCCATGGAGGGTGTGGCAAGATGCTGGGCGAGACGGTCACACCGCTCGGGGAGGTGATCGATGACATGGCTTTCATCCACAACCTGATTGGCAAGACCGGTGTACATAGCCAGGCGACCTACCTGCAGGCGACTGGTTTCGATCGGCCTGGTTTTCCCGGGATGGGGTGTTGGGTGAGCTACGGTCTCGGGAGCATGAATGACAATCTGCCCACCTTCGTTGTTCTCCCGGACCATCGCGGCTTCGGATCGAACGGTCCCAAGAATTGGGGTGCGGCTTTTTTGCCGGCGCAGCATCAAGGGACGATCATTCGGCCGGGGACCGAGAATCCCATTGTCGATCTTCACCCACCTGCCAGCGCGAAGTATATCACCGCAGGGGCGGAAAGTGACGGACAGGCCATTCTCTCCCGGATCAATCGGGCTCATGCGGCCGACCGCGAAGGGGATTCGCGTCTTGAAGCGCGCATCAAGAGCTACGAGTTGGCTGCACACATGCAACTTGCGGCCCCGGAAGCTCTCAATATCACCGGGGAGCCTGCCTACATCCGCAAGATGTACGGGCTCCAGGCCGATGGAAAGAAGTGGCCCAAGGAGATCAATGCGGTCGAGGAAGCGGATCACTTCGGCCGCAAGTGCCTGACTGCGCGTCGTCTCTTGGAACGCGGAGTGCGCTTCGTGCAGGTCTGGTCGGGCTGCGACAACGGATTCCCGCGGCGCAACTGGGACAGCCACGAAGACATTCCGCGCGATCACGGACCGCTCTCGCGCGGCATGGCGATCGGAGCTTCGGCCTTGATCAAGGATCTCAAGCAACGCGGTATGCTCGACGATACCATCGTTCTCTGGACCACCGAATTCGGGCGCATGCCTTCCACGCAGGGCACGAAGGGACGCGATCATAACCCTTACGTCTTCACCAACTGGTTGGCCGGCGGTGGGATCAAAGGGGGGACCACCCATGGGCAAAGTGATCAGTGGGGATACAAGCCACTGGATCGCGCCAATCCAACCCAGGTCTACGACATCCACGCAACCGTGTTGCATCTGATGGGGATCGAGCACGAGAAGCTGAGCTTCCGCAAAGACAGCATCGATCGGCGGCTTACCGATGTGCATGGCCAGGTCATCAAGGAGCTACTTGCTTAGGGTGCCTTCGCGAGTCAGCTGATCGGGACACCCTTTTTGTTAGAGCCGTTGGTGGCGCTCTTCTCCTGATTTGTCAGAAATCTGTCAGACACGACCCGTGGCGGGTGTCAACCTGCTGACCTCTGACTTCGTAACCCCTTGAACCTTAAGTGGTGGGCAGGGAAGGATTCGAACCTTCGAAGGCGTAAGCCAGCAGATTTACAGTCTGCCCCGTTTGACCACTTCGGTACCTACCCTTAAAGTGCGGGGGCAGGGCATATGCCGGGGTCTTCTTACGCTCAAGCCTAAAATATCAGGGCGAATCGAAGCGCTCCGGCCTTGCATGAAGGAACCGGGGCCGTTAAAGCGCATACGTCATGCCTATTGCGACTCCTGAGCAATACCACCACATGCTGGATGCCGCCCAAAAGGGTGGATACGCCTATCCCGCAATCAACATCACTTCCCTGACAACCGCCAACGGGGCCCTCAAGGCCTTCTCCGAGTCCAATTCGGACGGGATCATCCAACTTTCCTCCGGAGGCGGACAGTTTGCCTCCGGGCTCGCAGTCAATGATGCGGCCTACGGATCCATCGTGCTGGCCGAGGCCGTCCACCGTCTCGCCGAGAAATACGACGTCCTGATCGCCCTCCATACCGATCACTGCCACCCCGGCAAGGTGGACAGCTTCCTCCGGCCCCTCCTGGAGGAATCCCGGCGCCGCAAGGAAAACGGCCTGGCCCCTCTCTTTCAGTCGCACATGCTCGACGCCTCTGAACTGCCCCTGGACGAGAACATGACCCTCTCGGTGGAGATCATGAAGGAGTGCGTGGACCTCGACATCATCCTTGAGGTCGAGGCCGGCGTGGTGGGCGGCGAGGAGGACGGGCACGACACCTCGGGCCTGCCCGCGGAAAAGCTCTACACCACCCCGGAGGACATGATGACGGTCTACGAGACGCTGAACCCGCTCGGGCGCTTCATGTTCGCCGCCACCTTCGGGAACGTGCACGGTGCCTACAAGCCCGGCGCGGTAAAACTCAAGCCCACCATCCTCCGGGACGGACAGAAGGCCGTGATGGACAGGCACGGAGAGGGCGCGGAAATGGATCTCGTCTTCCACGGTGGGAGCGGATCGACCCTGGAGGAACTCCGGGAGACTCTCGATTACGGTGTGATCAAGATGAACATCGATACCGACACCCAGTATGCCTTCACCCGCCCGGTGGTGACCCATATCTGCGAGAACATCGAAGGCGTGCTCAAGATCGAGGGCGAGGTCGGCAACAAGAAGGTCTACGACCCCCGTTCCTATCTCAAGAAGGCCGAGCAGAGCCTCTGCGACCGCCTCAAACGCGCCTGCGATGACCTGCTTTCCACCGGGAACAGCATCTACCAGTCCTGACCAGAGGCCGGAGGACCAGGGTTGAAGGTCGCTGGTTGGGCCCTTTGACTTTCGCCTCTCCGACTCGTCCCTTTCCTCATGTCTGAAATCGATGCCAGACCTCCGCAAGAAAACCCCCTGACCAACATCTTCGTCAACGTCCTGGTGCCCATCCTGGCCCTGACGATGATGAGCGATGACCCGGGGATCCTGGAACAGCTTCGTGCCGAGGGGGTAGATGCCAAGGAGCCCCGCCCGTGGCATCTCGGCCCGGTCAAGGCCCTGATCATCGCACTGACCCTGCCGATCTGTTACGGAGTCTGGTTCTTCTGCAGACACCGGAAGCTCAACTTCTTCTCGGTGATAGGACTGGTCTCCGTGCTCCTGACCGGAGGCCTCACGCTCTACCTCTGGCAGGAGGACGGAAGCGTCCGTTCGAATGCTCCCACTCTCTTCGGGATCAAGGAAGGATCCATTCCACTCATTCTCGGACTCGCCATCTTCGGTTCACACTGGACGAAGACTCCGCTCCTCAACACCTTCCTCTACAGCCCCCAGATTTTTGATATCGGAAAGGTCGAGCGCCTGGTGCACGAGAGAAATGCGATGGAGGGCTATTCCAAGCTCCTCTTCACCTGTACGCTCTTCTTCTCCGCTTCCTTCCTGATCAGCACCTTTGCCAACTTCTTCCTCGCCCAACACTTCCTTGGCGACATCGACTTCAATGACAAGCTGGAAGCGCGCCGGCAGTACAACAACGGGGTAGGCAAGCTCACCTTCTGGGGGTTCATCGCCATCGGGGTGCCCATCCTGGTGATCCTGATGCTCGTGATGTGGCACCTCGTGAAAGGACTCAAGAAACTCACCGGTCTGGACACCGAGGAGATTCTCCTGCCACGCTAGCGACGCTCCTCAGCCCACTAAGTTGTCGATGCGCCGAGCCAGTTCGAAGTCCTTCCCGGTAAGAGCACCCTTGGAATGCGTGGTCAGGCGCAGGGTTACCCGCAGATAGTGGATATTGATGTCGGGATGATGCCCGGCGTCCTCGGCAATCCCGGCAACCTCATTGACGAAATCGATCGCCTCGGGAAAGGACTCAAATTCAAAGGTCCGCCCGATCTCTTTCCCGTCCAGTTCCCAGACAGGGCAACGGGCGAGGCGATCGGCGAGATCTGCAGCGGTGCATTCGTCTGTTGTGTCCATGGTCGATAATCTGTCACCGGGCCAGCGCAGCTGGCAAGACGCTTCCGGAGACGAAAAACAGATGCATCGGGAAAAATCGGAGGTAGCCTTACCTGCAGAAGGAAGCCCTTACGGATTCATGACCACTATTCTCCGAATCCTCGCCCTCCTGGCCACCGCAACCGGTTGTCTCGCCACCGTGAGTTGCACGCTGGGCACCCCGCAGGCCCGCATTAACCGGAATCCCTCCCTCTACGATTCCCTTCCCGACAGTCACCGGGAACTGGTAAACCAGGGACGCATTGCGAAAGGCATGTCACAATCTGCGGTCCATCTCGCCCTGGGACCTCCCAACCGGAAGATCCAGGGCTTCCGCGACGATGCCTCCTTTGAGCGCTGGGACTACACCCGCCTGCAACCCCATTTCCATCATTCGTTCCACAGCTACCAGGAATTGAGCAGCTATGGCGATCGCTATCACGGCTTCGGTTTCTTCCCTGCGGTCGGGTATCTCCCTTACCGGTCCGCCAGTGTGACCTTCCGGAAGAAAGTGGTCGATTCCTGGGAGCGCCTCGATCCCGAGCACTTTTCCCATCGCTACAGCCATTGAGATTGCGACGGCAGGGACCAGCGGCAATGGTCGCTCCCTTCCCGACACCGAACGCTTGAATTCTGTCCAATCGAGAGCCTAATGCAGACCGCACGAGCTGATCAATTTCATACCCCTCATGAAAAAACTACTTCTTCTTTCAGTGGCAGGCGCCTGTCTTGCCCTTGTCTCGTGCTCGACATCGTCTGGAATCCGCGGCGGATCCGGACGCTACGCCGCCTACGATCTCCCGGCCTCCAAGGCCTCAAACCCGTCCCGGGTCAGGGTCAAGGTCTCCATCAGAAACCAGGCGGCCTACGTCATGGAGGGCAATCGTCCGCTCCTGGTCATGCCGATTGCGGTGGGAACCTCCAGCAGCCCTACTCCCCAGGGCAACTTCCGCATCTTCAAGAAGGAGCACAAGCACCGCGCCAACAGCCACGGCTATGCCTACAACGGCAACTCGGTGATCCAGACCTGGCTCTCCAAGAAGCCCGCCGGATGGCAATTCAAGGGCACGCCCATGCCCTACTGGTGTGAATTCAAGGCCAACTACGGGTTCCACACCGGCTGGATGAAACCCTACCCCTGTACCTACGGCTGCCTGCGCATGCACGAGAACGTGGCACCCAAGTTCTACAGCCTGGTCCGGGTGGGCACCCCGGTGAGTGTCAGCACCACCCAGCCGGAGGACGCAACCATCGGTCGCAACATCCCCCGGCCTCCCGATGCCGGACCGCTTCCCGATTATCCGCATTCCTTCTACCTCGGCACCGGCTACTTCACGAAGCACCGAATCCCCAGCTACCGGTAGAAAGAGCTTCTCTTTCCCGGTCCCGCCCTGTCCGGCAGGTTTCAGCTCATGCCGGGGCCTGAGTGATGGCGAGGAGGACGGCGAGGGTCAGGAGTCCGGCTCCAAAGGCGGAGTCGAACCAGGGACCCGCCCGCTGGTAGCCGTTGCGGAAGAGCGGGAACTGGAGCAGCCAGACGTAGAGCCACCAGAGAAAAAAACCCTGCCCGACAATAATGATCCATAAGACGGGAGCCCACCAGACGGGACGATCCCCGGTGACAAATTCAGTCACTACCGCTGCGAAGATGATTGCCACCTTCGGATTGAGAATATTGCAGAGAAGACCGCGCACGTAGGCGGATCGTCCCTTCTCCCTGTCCCCTTCCCCGTGAGGCCTCCCCTGACGCCTCACAACAAAAGCGGTCGGCAACAGGCGAAATCCCAGGTAGGCGAGATAGCCGACGGCCCCCCAGCGGAGAACCCCGGTGACCCATCCACCCTGAGCCATGAGGTAAGCCATTCCGAAGACTGCCACGGTGGCATGCACACACAGTCCGGTGGTGATTCCCGCGGTTGTCCACCATCCGGCAGAGCGCCCCTGTGCCAGGGCCGTGCGAGTGATCAGCAGCATGTCGGGCCCCGGGCTGAATTGCCCGAGCGCTATCACGCCCGCAAAGGCCAGAAGATCGCTGATCACGCGGGGAGGAGAGCAGTCGGGGCCTCCTCCTGCAATGTCAACGACGACCCAATAGCGGGCAGGACGGGAACTTGTTCGCCCGGATCCGCTCAATTTTCCCCATCCACGGCAACCCCCGGGGAAAGGGAATGCGGTGAACGGATGCTGCCTGCCCCATGCATCAGCACCTTTCGTTCTTTGACAATTTCCCCGGAATTCCTACCCTGCCGGTCCCCAAGGCAAGGAAGCAGGCAACGGGCGATTGGCAGCTCTCTTCTGACAGTTCCCTGACCTTCCTCCCCTGGCACCTTCCGTCAATTGATTCTCCCATGGACGCCCTCCGCACTTTCCCGACCGGCTCCGGCTCCGAGGGACAATTCTACTCTCTCCCCGCCCTTGCCGAGCAGGGATTCCCGGATCTCCCGCGCCTTCCGGTCTCCATCCGGATTGTCCTTGAATCCGTCCTGCGCAATGTCGACGGCAAAAAAGTCACGGAGGAGGATGTCCGGAACCTGGCCAACTGGAAGGCCGGGGCGCCCGGCAACTATGAAATTCCCTTTACGGTCGCGCGTATCGTGCTGCAGGACTTCACCGGAGTTCCCCTCCTGGTCGATGTGGCCGCCATGCGTGACGCTGCGGTGAAGCAGGGCGCGGAAGCGGGCGCCATCGAACCTCTCGTACCGGTCGATCTGGTGGTCGATCACTCCGTGCAGGTCGATTTCGCGGGTTCTCCGAAGGCGCTCGACCGCAACATGGAAATCGAGTTTATCCGCAATCGCGAGCGTTACGAGTTCCTCAAGTGGGGCCAACAGGCCTTCGACACCTTCGCGGTCGTTCCTCCCGGGATCGGGATCGTCCACCAGGTCAACCTGGAGTATCTGGCCAAGGGGGTCCTTTCCAGGGACGGCGTCTACTATCCCGACACTCTGGTCGGCACCGACTCGCACACCACCATGATCAATGGAGCTGGCGCGGTGGGCTGGGGCGTGGGCGGAATCGAAGCGGAGGCCGGCATGCTCGGCCAACCAGTCACCTTCCTCGTCCCGGAAGTGGTGGGTGTCTGCCTGCACGGTCAGCTTACGGAGGGAGTCACCGCCACCGACCTGACCCTGCACCTCACACAGATGCTGCGGGAGCACGGCGTGGTGGGCAAATTCGTCGAATTCCACGGCCCGGGTGCGCAGGCCCTCACCCTGCCTGACCGCGCCACCATCGCCAACATGGCACCGGAATACGGGGCCACCATGGGTTTCTTCCCGGTGGACGAGGAAACGATCAACTATCTGGCGGGCACGGGACGCGACCCCGCCCTCTGCGAGACCGTCCAGAACTACTTCCAGGCCCAGGACATGTTCGGCATCCCGGACAAGGGAGCATGCGACTACACCGATCTCCTGGAACTGGACCTGGCCTCCATTCGGCCCGCCGTCTCCGGTCCGAAACGTCCCCAGGATCGCATCGAAGTAACCGACCTCCGCGAGCGTTTCGACGAACTCTTCACTACTTCCGCCACCGAGGGAGGTTTCGGCGAGACCGCTGACAAACGCGACACCCGTATGGCTGTACACCTCGACAGCCCGGCCGGCGAATTCGACTCTCCCATCCTCGAGGACGAGACCATCACCGCGATCGATACGGACACCTCCATCGGCCACGGATCGATCCTCATCGCCGCCATCACCAGCTGCACCAACACCTCCAACCCGAGTGTCATGCTGGCCGCCGGGCTCCTGGCGAAAAAAGCGAACGAGAAGGGCCTTGTCATTGCGCCCTATGTGAAAACATCCCTGGCGCCCGGTTCCCGCGTGGTAAGCGACTACCTTGACGCTACCGGCCTGAGTCCGGAGCTCGACAAGCTCGGCTTCCAGACCGTGGGCTACGGATGCACGACCTGCATCGGCAACTCGGGTCCGCTCCATCCGGCTATCGAGTCCGCGCTCAAGGAGGGAGATCTCGTATGTGCCTCCGTCCTTTCCGGAAACCGCAACTTTGAGGCCCGGGTCCACGGCGCGGTCCGGGCCAATTTCCTCATGTCCCCTCCCCTGGTGGTGGCCTACGCCCTGGCCGGAAGGGTCGACCTGGATCTCACCACCGAACCTCTCTCCAGCGATGAGGACGGCAACCCGGTCTTCCTGAAGGACATCTGGCCCTCGCATGCCGAGGTCAGGGAACAACTGGAGGCGGCCCTCAACCCCGAGGTCTTCAACAAGCTTTACGGCGATTTTGATTCCGCCAATCCCAAATGGAGCCAGATCCCGGGCAAGGCAGGCGCCACCTACGAGTGGGACGAAACCTCTACCTATATCCAGCACCCTCCCTTCTTCGATGGCTTCACCGGGACCCCGGGCGACATCGTCAACATCGTCGATGCCCGCCCGCTGGGCATTTTTGGTGACTCGGTCACCACCGACCACATTTCTCCCGCCGGTGCCATCAAGGAGGATTCCCCGGCCGGAAGTTATCTCCTCGAACACGGGGTGGAGAAAGCCCAGTTCAATTCCTTCGGTTCCCGGCGTGGAAACGACCGGGTGATGACCCGCGGCACCTTCGGTAACGTGCGGATCAAGAACCTCATGGTCCCCGGATCGGAAGGGGGCTACACCGTCTACCATGGAGCGGGGGAGGTTCCGGACCTTGCCCTGCCGAAAACGACCGACGGAGGAACCGCCACCCATATTCATGATGCCTCCCAGGCCTACCAGGCGGACGGCACCTCTCTCGTAGTGATCGGCGGCAGCGACTATGGCATGGGGTCCTCCCGCGACTGGGCCGCCAAGGGCACCCGTCTCCTTGGCGTGCAGGCGGTGGTCACCAAGTCCTTTGAGCGCATCCACCGATCCAATCTGATCGGCATGGGCGTCCTGCCGTTCAACTTCGTCGATGAGGCTGACTATGACAAGGTCGCGGACCTTCATGATGCCACCTTCTCGATCACCGGGCTGAGCAACGATATCGCCCCCCGGAGCGAGGTCACCCTTACCGCCACCAGCGCGGATGGATCCACCCTGGAGGTTCCGGTCGTGGTCCGCCTGGATACGCCGGTGGAGATCGACTACTACCGGGCGGGTGGAATTCTGCCCTACGTCCTGGCCCAGATTCTCGCAGGTTAAACGAGCCCGCCTGTTCGACATTGCCTGCCTTCTCCGTTATAGAGAAGGAACCCCCATGAGTTTCCAGATTCCGAGCTGCTTCCGGCAGAGTGTCATCCTGTTGGCACTGCTGCTTCTTGCCCTCTCGGGGTCGACCTCCCCGGCCACTCCGCTTCGAGTGGCCACCTTGAATGTAGAACTCGGCCTGGGGGCGCCCGGGAGCGCGGGATTCGAAGCCGTGCTCGATATCCTGGAACGGATCGATGCCGATGTGGTCGCTCTCCAGGAGCTCAATCGACCCGACCTTGAGGGCGCGCCCACCCCGTTGGAGAGCCTGTCCTCCACGCTTGGTTATCCACACATGCACATTGCCTCCACACAGAGAGTTCTCGACTCCGGCATGCGTGCGGGATTTCTCAGTCGCTACCCCATCACCTCTGCCATCAACATCGTCCCCCCTCCGGCCGCCAGGGACATGGTACGCCAGATCCCGGCCATCGTGGTCGATATTCCGGCTACCGTCGCTGATCCCACCATTCTGACCCTGCACCTGAAGTGCTGTCTCGATCCGGACGATCCCTTTCGGAGGGCGGTCGAGTTGAAGCGGGCCAGGGACCACCTGGCGAGCCGAGGATTGACGGCACAGGACAATGTCATCGTTCTCGGCGATTTCAACCTGATCGGAAACGATCTGGTTTTCGAGGCGATTCCAGGTGGCCTGCCCACGACCTTCGATCTGGGTGATGATATCACCTTCCCGGTCAACTACCACATCGACCCGGCAGCCTACTTTCAATCCTGGTCCATGTCGGCCCTCGAGGCCCGGCAACTCAACGGATCTTCCAGCACCCAGGGAAGCAACCGCCTCGACTTCATCCTCGTCACCTCGGCCCTGACTGACCGGATCCATGCCAGCGAGATCTACAACAGCGCACTCGATGTCAGCAACCGGGACGGTCTTTCCAAGTCAGGTTCACCACTGCCCGAACGAACAAGTGGCAATGCTTCAGACCACCTGGCTATTTTTGCTGACTTTGAACTAACCTCCCGGGACGCCCTGGTCCTGCAGGTCTCACCCGCCGAAGTGGCGGAATCCGACCCTCCAGGAACAGCAGTCCTCACGATCGAACTTCCCTCCGCCCCCGGCCCGGGGGAGTCGATTGAGGTCCTGCTCAGTTCGTCCGCACCGGAGGAAGCAATTCCAGCGGAAACGACGGTCACCTTCCAACCCGGAGAGACTTCGCGGAACATCAATGTCGTGCCACGGACCGATGGCCGAATCGACGGATCACAGGAGGTCATCTTTACTGCAAGCTCAACGGGTTTCGCCCCCGCCACAACCCGCCTCATGGTGAACGACAGCTCCATTTCCCTCTACGAGATCAGCCAACTGGGAGAAGCCACCAGCGAGGATTTTATTGGATTCGACGGATTCTCCGACCCCCTCCGCTGGACGACCTCCCGTGGTCTCTGGCGGGGCACCGATGACGGAAGCTCGGGAATAACCGGCCTTTACTCTTACGGTAACGACGGGTCACTGGGATTTCTCATCAACATCAATCCCGTCACTGCCACGGCCAGTTTCCGAAATGCCACCGGCCACACGATTACGGCCCTGAAGGTTGCCTACGATGCGGAACAATGGCGGGCATTTGAAGGGGGAAGAGCCGATACCATCACGGTGGAAGCCTCCATTGACGGCGCGCTCACCCCACTGCCCGCTCTCACTTTCACTGCGGATCACTCTCCCGGCAGTAACGGCCGCGTTCCAGATGGCCGATCCATCTCGCTCAAGATGGACCTTCCCGCCCTCTCCATCGCTTCAGGCGAGACCTTCCAGCTCAAGTTCACCGCGAATCCGGGCCTCCCTCCCGGTTTCATGGAGCAGTCAGTCCGCCTCAATGAGATCCACTACGACAACGACGGCCAGGACACCGATGAGTTCCTCGAGATCCTGGTGGCCCCGGGTTACGAAGGGCTCATCTCGGAGGTGGAAATCTTCCTCTACAACGGCAATGGGGGCAGGGTTTATGGCCAGCACTCTCTCGCATCCTTCTCCCTCGACCAGACCCTTCCCTCCGGCCATCGGCTGTATTCGAAGCTCATTCCCAGGATCCAGAACGGCCCCGACGGCGTGGCCATCGTGGCCGGGGGTGAGGTGCGGGAGTTTCTCTCCTACGAAGGCACGCTCACTGCAACCGACGGTCCGGCCATCAGGAGCACCTCGGAGAATATAGGCGTATCCCAGGCCAATCCCGTCCCCCCATCCGGCACGGGCAGCCTGGGACTTGACGAACTTTCCGCCTGGTCCCGTTTCTCCACTCCGCACTCCCGCGGGTCGTTGAATCCCGGCCAGTTGCTGATCCCCCACCCCCTGCCGGGAATCGCCATCGACAACATCAGGATCGTCGCACTGAACGACGCTGATCTGGACGGACTGCCCGACCCCCTCGAAGAAGAACTGGGCACCAACCCCAGGCTGGCGGACAGCGATGAAGACGGGATCCTGGATGGGGATGAAGACACGGACGGGGATCACCAGAGCAATCTGGCCGAGTTTTCACTCACCCAAACCGACCCCCTCGATCCCAACTCCCACTTTCAGATCGTGGTCACCTCCGATCCCGGCGTTTCCCACGGCGCCCTCGTCACCTTCCCCTCCCTGACCAATCGCAACTACACCGTCTTCCGCAGCCACGATCTGATCACCTGGACACCGCTCCTCTCCCTCTCCGGATCGGGCCGGTTCGAAACCCGCGCCGTCACCGGTGAGCCACTCGCTCCGGCCAACTTCTTCCGGGTTGAGATCGTCCGATCCAGATGATCAGAGCCCAACTGCTTACTCTTGCTTCCGGACTCATCGCCCCCCACTCTGCCGCCCGTGCAGCAACCTCTCCCCGGCCAGCGATGGACCAGTGCATCCCAGCCGGAACTCGGCCTCGGTCTTGTCATCGCCACGGAGGGCGACCGGGTCGAAATCTGCTTTCCAGCCGCAGAGGAAATGCGGCAGTACGTCTTCTCCTCCGCTCCCCTGATCCGCGTCCAATTCAAGGAAGGTGACCGGATCAAGAATCAATCGGCCACCGAGTTCACCGTCGAGCGGATTGAGGAACGGGACGGACTCTACATCTACCACTCCGGAAAACATGAGATCCCCGAGGAACATCTCTTCGACTCCCTGAGTTTCATCAAGCCGGAGGAACGCCTACTGGCCGGCCAGTGCGACGACCTCCGCTCCTTCGACCTTCGGGTCCAGGCCCTGCAGCTCAATGGCCGGATTCGCAGCTCACCCGACCGGGGATTCACGGGCGCACGCATCGATCTGATCCCACACCAGATCGCCATTGCCTCGGAAGCCGTCCAGCGTCTCGCTCCCCGCCTCCTCCTCGCAGACGAAGTGGGTCTGGGCAAGACCATTGAAGCCTGTCTCATCCTGCACCGCCTGCATCTCACCGGACGCGCTGACCGGGTTCTCATTCTTGTTCCAGAACCCCTCGTCCATCAATGGTTCGTGGAACTTCTGCGCCGCTTCAATTTCCTCTTCGTCCTCTTCGACGAAGAGCGTTGTGCCTCCCTTGACGCCAACGAAGAGGCCGAAAATCCATTCCTGGACAGCCAGCTCATTCTCTGCGCCACCGAATTCCTCACCGGACACCCGCTACGGGCCAAACAGGCGCGGGCCGCTGGCTTTGATCTTCTTATCGTGGACGAGGCCCACCACCTCGAATGGCATCCCGAGGATCCCAGCCCGGCCTATTCCCTGGTGGAATCGCTCGCAACGGTCACGGCTTGCGTCCTGCTCCTCACCGCGACGCCCGAACAACTCGGTCCGGAGGGACACTTCGCCCGGTTGCGCCTTCTCGATCCCGACCGCTACGACGACCTCGCCACCTTCCAGGCGGAAGCGGAAGGTTACGAACCCCTCGCGGATCTGGTGGGGCGACTGACGGAGGGGGAACTCCCGACCGAAGAGGATCTCGCTCTGGTCTCGGGGCGCTCACAACGCACGGAAACCCTGGCCCGGTCCCTGGTCAGCAACGATGAGTCGGCGCGATCGGAACTGATCGGAGATCTCATCGATTCCTTCGGCACCGGACGGGTCATGTTTCGCAACACCCGGGACCGCCTGACCGGATTTCCGGAACGCAGACTGGACCTTGTCACCCTTGAAGCCGACCCGGATGAGGACCGTGATGGCCTTGAAACACGCATGGACTGGCTGGCGCAGTTCCTTCGCGATTTTCCCGGTCACAAGGTCGTCCTCATTTGCCATTCCATGGAGATGGCCGAGTCGATTCGCACCCTTCTCCTCACCCGCATTCAGATCGAGGCCGCACTTTTCCATGAGGAACTCACCCTTCTTCAGCGTGACCGCAATGCCGCCTGGTTCGCAGAACCCGAGGGCGCCCGCATCCTGATCTGTTCTGAAATCGGATCCGAGGGACGCAATTTTCAGTTCGCCCATCATCTCGTTCTCTTCGACCTCCCGGACAACCCGGAACTACTTGAGCAACGCATCGGAAGGCTTGATCGCATCGGACAAACAGAAACGATCAACATTCACGTCCCGGTGATCAAGGGAAGCGGAGCGGAATTGCTGGCGCGATGGTATGCCGAGGGGCTTGATGCCTTCGAGCACTCCCTGAAGGGAGCGGCCACCCTCTCCGCCACCCTGGGACCGGAACTCAAGGCCCTGCAGGAATCCGGGGAGACGACCGGCTTCGCGGAGTTTCTCACACACACCAGAACCATGCAGGAGGATGTGGCGCGGAAACTTACCTGCGGTCACGATCGCCTTCTGGAACTGGGCGCTCCTTCCGCGGAAAAAACGGGAACCCTCATCGGACACATTTCAAATACCGATCACGATCCCGTTTTCGAGCAATTCGTCATCCGCCTCTTTGATCATCTGGGACTGAACATCGAGGATCTCTCTCTGCGAAGTTATGTCTTCCAGAGAGGCGAGCGTCTCAGTGAGACCTTCGCGGAGTTTCCGGAAGAGGGACTTTCGGCCACCTTCGACCGCGACTGCGCCCTCGCCCGGGAAGACATTGCCTTCATGACCCCGGACCACCCCCTCTTCCGGGATGCCATCGACGTTCTCCTCGGCCGGGAACAGGGCAACTGCAGCTTTGCTCACTGGAAAACCGCACGGGGGAAGACGATGCTCCTCGAGTGTCACTACGTCCTCGAGTGCCTCGCGCCCGCCCGGTTGCACGCCGATCGTTTTCTCCCGCCCACTCCCTACCGCACCGTGGTTGACCACAAGGGCAATGATCTCAGCGAAGACGAGGGATTACCCGCCGCCAACCTCGAACCAGGCAATCCCCGTAAGATCGTCTCCCAGAAAGTCTTCCGGAAGGAAATACTGCCCTCCATGCTGACCAGGGCGGAGGAGATCGCAACCGGACAGGCCCGGTTACAAGTCGACAGGGCGGTGAGCACCGCTGAAAAATCCCTGGCCGGTGAAATTGAACGTCTCCGCGATCTGGCCCAGATCAACACCCACATCTCTCCCTCCGAAATCGAGTCCCTCGTGCACCATCGCGACGAACTTACCAGACTTCTCGGCCAGTCACGACTTCGCCTGGATGCCCTCCGGCTCGTCTGGCGAACCCCAAGCTAGGACAAATGGCCCTGCAGGATATTCAGGGGAAAGGGAGGTTTGCCTTTCCCGGCCAGTCGAGCCCCCATAACATTCGTGCATGAAAATCATCGCTCTTCTTCTCTCTCCTCTTCTTGTAACCCTCCCGGTGAAGGCGGAACCCGGCCAGACGAAGAACGGGGTGATCGTCCATGTCACCGCCAGGGAAGCTGCGCAACTTCTCACCGCCAAGGATGAAAAGAAGCGTCCCCTCATCATTGACATCCGGACTTCCTCCGAATTCGGGGAGGGGCACCTGAAAGGTGCCAGACAGATCGACTTCCTTGAAGACGACTTCTCTGCCAGAATCCGCAAGCTGGACCGCACCCGGGCCTATCTCATTCACTGCCGCAGCGGTGGACGCAGTTCACACTCGCTTGCACTCTGGAAAAAACTCGGATTTAAGAAGGTCTACCACCTCGATGGCGGCATCCTGGCTTGGGAAAAAGCAAATCTGTCCGTGGTCAAGTAGTCGCTCCGGAAAGCAATGCTTAAAACACCCATTGGCAGACTACGCCTGGCCGGGTTGCTGGAAGGCACATCCTACCTCGTTCTTCTCTATTGCTCGATCGTCCTCAAGCGTATCAAGGGCCATGAGGAGGCCATCCACCTTCCAGGCATCATTCACGGAGGACTCTTCATCCTCCTCTGTCTCCTTCTCTATCTCGCCCGTAAACCGGCCGGGTGGGCAAACAGGACCTGCGCCATGATCTTCGGAGCCGCCCTCCTCCCATTTGGCCCGTTCATGATTGAGCCCTGGCTCAAGCGGGAAGATCAGCGGATCAGAAGCAGCCGGTAAGTTCCTCATCCCATGCCTCCGAAGCAACCCGACCGACTCCACCATCCTCAACGGGCACAGTCCCCACAAAGGGTGGCCTCGGGCCGCTGCTCAAGACGCACATAGGCGATCCATTCACCGCAACCTTCGCAAAGACCGTAATCTCCCTCGTCCATCTTGCGCAGGGCCTCCTGCAATTCGTGAATGCGCTGGTTGCGGCGGCGGGTGGCAGCCTTGCGCACCTCCTCCATCTGCATGGAGTCCAGTCTTGAGAGCCGTCCGATGGCAACGTCCACTGCCACCGCCTGCGGATCGACCTCCTCGCTGCTGGCCTCTTTCCTCAGTCCCTCCAGTTCCCCCCGAGCCTGGATTTCCAACTCGATCTGTTCCTCCACACTCAGCACTCCGGCAGCATGGCGCTCCATCTCCCTGGAGGCAAGAATCAGCACAGGAATCGCTCGCCAGCACGCTCTCCAGTTGAGATTCTGCCAGCATGAAGCCCGCCTTCCTGTTTGCCAGTGCCACCCTCACGGCTACCGGCATCAGCCTGGCTCATCCCGAACACGAGTTCATGGCGGGACTCTCCGCCCCCTCCCCCGCCACCGTCCTCCTCATCACCTCGCCGGAACTGGCGGAAGCCTGGAAGCTCTTCGCGGCCTGGAAGAAACAGCTCGGGAAACCGGTGCGCATTTTGACCACCGGTCAGATTGCCGACCGCTACGAAGCGCCCGACCTGCAGGAAAAAATCCGGCGCTGCGTGCGCAACCATACTGATCACCTTGGAACACGCTGGATCATCCTCGGGGGTGACAGCGAAAAGGATGGCAGGGGGGTAGTGCCCGATCGCGATACCGTCCACCAGACGAAGTTCGGCGACTACGATGACATCCCCACGGATATCTACTATCTCGGCAAAAAGGACTGGGATGCCGATAACGACGGCATCTACGGAGAGTGGGAAGACGATCGCGAGTCCATTGATTATCCCGACGGGAATGTCGGACTGGGGCGGATTCCGGTACGCACCGCAGCGGATGTCAAGGCCTACACCGAGAAGGTCATCGCCTACGAGTCAAAGTATCCCGAGTCGAGATTCGCCACCTCCATGACTTATACCTGCTCCCTTCCCTCGGCATTCCCGAAGTTGAAGATGAGTTGGGACAACCATCTTTCCAAGATCCTGAAGGGAGGTTCCGCCCATCATTTCTTCTCCGGCACGAAGGATGGAAAACCGCTGACCCCGACCAACTGGGTGCAACTCCTCAACGGGAGGAAGAGCGGCAAACTGCACATGCACGGCCTCGGTTTGCACCACGGCTGGATCCTGGAAGACGATGCGATTGTCGCCGCCGATCAAATCGCCCAACTCAGGAATGAGAATGCCTATCCGGTCATCACGACGGTCTCCTGCTTTACCGGGGAGTTCGACCGCGGAAAAGACCCATGCATTGCGGAGGCTATGATCCGCCGACCGAAAGCCGGAGCGGTTGCGGTGGTCGCTCCGGTGCGGGAGGGCAAACCAGACGCAACGTCCCGCACCATGGCACAGTTCTGGGAGCAGGGATTGAGCCAGAACGTCAGCGCCGGGGCCGCCATGATGCTGGTCAAGGCCGGCCTGGCGGCAGGGGCAAGGGAATCGGCATTCCTCCACCTCTGCGCCTGCGAACTGAACCTTCTGGGCGATCCCACCCTCAGTCTTCGAGGGACCGCTCCCCGAACCCCGAAGGTGGCAGGGCCCGGGGAATTACCCGCCGGCAACCTCAGCCTGATCATCGAATCGGACGCACCTCACTCAATGGTTGCCCTGCAGGACAGTTTCGGTCTCTACGCGGTACAGGTCTCCGACGAATCGGGTAATGTGACCTTTCCTCTCAACGTGGTGAAGGACAGCACCATCACCATCACGGTTTCGGGACCGCAATACAACGCGGTGACATTGAAAATCCCGGTCAGGTAGCACCGGGGCTGATGGGCATGGTGCTCACCGCCATCGCGATCAATATGATTCTGACCGGCGTCTGGCATTTCTGCGGGCTCGGGACTGACCTCTCATGAAACATGCACCCGTCGACGGATCCTTCCCATGAGGAGTAATGGTTCACTTTTTCAGAACGATCCAACAGTCCGGCGATTTCGCGTTGTCGTTTCTTCTTTTGGCTTTAGCACAAACCGGGGAAATCAGCTTGTCTAATCGAGCCCGCACGAGGAATTTCCACGTCACCCTTTTCCACGCATCGGCCATGAAGATCACCCGTTTCCTGACCCTGCTTATTTCACTCACTACTGCGTTTTCTGCTCCCGCCGCGCCTCCTCTTGAGGCTGTCACCTTTGCCCTCGATTCCACACGCACCTTCCTGCCCCTCATTGAAGCGTCGCAACAACTGGGATGGCCACCTCGCAGGGATGAAGAGAAAGGCACTGTCATCCTGAACGGCAAGACCCTCTCCACCAGTACCATGCGCACCTTGACCGACGGCACCATGCTCATCAGCCTGGAGACCCTTGCCACGGCTGGTGCCACCGTGACCCCGCAGGAGGACGACTCCGCATTCAAGGTGTCCTTCTCCGGTCGCCACTTCCGGGTGATCCGGGCCGACAAGCGCGCGGAAATCAACCTCAAGGAGCAGCTCCTGCGGGCCTGGGAAGGAAAACGTCTTGTTCTCGAAACCAACATCAGTTCAGGGAGAGGCGGCTCTACCCCAAGCGGCGAATTCAAGGCCGGCCCCTACAAGGCCCGGAGGCATTACTCCAGCCGCTACAACAATGCCTACATGCCCTACAGCGTTCAGGTCACCGGACACATCTTCATCCACGGATTCAAGCATGTGCCGAAGTATCCCGCCTCCCACGGCTGCATCCGCCTCCCCTACCTTACCGACGAAAACCCGGCCCGCTTCTTCTACGAGTGGATCGACAAGGGCACCCCCATCACGATAATCAAAAAGTAACTTAACTTCTCAGCAGCCACCTGACCGGGAACTGCCCCCTTCCTTCACTCCATCCAGCACTGATTCCATCATGTCACGTCTCCTCACCGGACTGGTCAGCCTGTCCATCCTCACGAGCGCATTCGCCGACGAGTCCCTCCTCAGGTCCGCCCTCACCATCTACTCTTCCTTCGACAAGGGGGTGGACGCCGACTTTGCCAAGGGTGATCCCAAACTCTACACCTGGGTGGACCGCGGAAAGAAAATCTCGAGGGCCGGACTACATACCGGAGACAAGAGTGGCCTCGCCAGGGGAAAAGGGAAATTCGGAGGCGCCATCTCCTTCATGGCCGGCGATGCTCCCTGGATCTACTACACCGCCGACAAGAATCTCGCCTACAATACAAGCAACTGGGGCGGCACGTCCTCCTTCTGGCTCAAGTGTGACCCGGTTGACGGCCTGGCCAAGGGCTACTGCGACCCGATCCAGTTCACCCCGCGGGCCTGGAATGACGCCTCCTTCTTCGTCGACTTCAACAAGGAGGGAAAGCCCCGAGATTTTCGCCTCGGGTGCTTTGCAGACAAGGCGGTCTGGAACCCCGGCGGCGGCGAAGTGCCCGAAACAAAGCGCCCGCTCCTCACTTCCAGGAATCCGGGATTTGCACCCGACAGGTGGGTTCACGTCCTTTTCACCTGGGAAGGTTTTAACACCGGCAGGAAGGACGCCATTGCCAGGCTCTATCTCGACGGAACACTCAACGGAACGCTCACGGGGTGGAACCAGCAGTTCACCTGGAAGGCGGACGAGACCGCTCGTCTCCTCCTTGGCCTCCACTACATCGGACTGATGGATGATTTCGCCTGCTTCAACCGTGCGCTCACCGCGGAGGAAGCAAAGAAGGTCCACCGCATGAAGGGCGGCCTGGGCTCCCTTCTCAGGAAAAATCCCTGAGCCCCGGCGAGAACCTTCCCGAAATCTCCCTTCCCTCCGATTCCTCATCGCGGGACCAATCCTGCCTCGACGAACGGCCACATCAGTTTCGGGTAGAAGCGATGCCCACCCTGCCCCCAGCGCAGGGCGAAATGGTCAGCCACCCCGGCGGCGCTGAAGACCTTCTTCACGAGCGCTGCCGTTGCCTCAACGTCGAATTTCCGGTGAAGCCCATCCTGCACGCCATGTACCAGGAGAAGATGACGCGGGGCCACCAGTCCCCCGATTTCCGGCCAGTCACCCCAGTTGCGCAGACCCGGGACCATGCAACAATCGCAATGGAAGATGAAACCCTCCGAACTCGTCATAGAGGTGAAGGAGCAACTCGGGATGGCCACCCGGATACGCTCGTCGATGGCTGCAGTGTAGGCGGTAAGCACTCCACCCCCGGAATTTCCACTCATCACGATGCGCTCCTTGTCTACGGATGGATGCGCCACCACCCAGTCCAGCAGGCATTGCATGTCCCAGACCCTCTCGGCAATGGGAGTTCGTCCCGCGACAAGACAATGCATGAACTGGGCCCGGCAGGGCCGATTGCCGTGACGCCCCTTGGGATCGGGCACCAGCACCTCGTCAGCCAGACCGCGGGTCGCGGGC